>Ga0315288_10001187_pt1 | contig 33672 bp, 58 predicted proteins | sample YL17G11_20_MG_FD_203454 | JGI IMG/M metagenome (GOLD analysis project Ga0315288, IMG submission 203454) | Sediment microbial communities from Yellowstone Lake, YNP, Wyoming, USA - YL17G11_20 | ecosystem: Environmental > Aquatic > Freshwater > Lake > Sediment | place: USA: Wyoming | collected...
CTGCCGTTGAAGCTCAGGTTGGGGCTCAGGTTCAGGCTCAGGTTTGGGCTCAGGTTGGGGCTCAGGTCTGGGCTCAGGTTCGGGCTCAGGTTTTGACTCGGGTTTGGGCTCAGGTTGGAATCAGGTTGGGGAACACTTTAGAGAAAACGGGAGGCCTCGGTGAGGCCGACATCGGACATGATTGCTGCCGTTGAAGCTCAAGTTCGGAATCAGGTTCAGGCTCAGGTTTGGGCTCAGGTTCGGGCTCAGGTTGGGGAACACTTTAGAGAAAATGGGAGACCTCGGTGAGGCCGACGTCGGACATGATTGCTGCCGTTGAAGCTCAGGTTTGGGATCAGGTTGCGGCCCAAGTCTGGGCTCAGGTTTGGACTCAGGTTCAGGCTCAGGTCGAGGCTCAGGTTGGGGCTCAGGTTCGGGCTCAGGTTGAGGCTCAGGTTCGGGCTCAGGTTTTGACTCGGGTTTGGGCTCAGGTTGGGGAACAGGTTCGGGAACACTTTAGAGAAAACGGGAGGCCTCGGTGAGGCCGACGTCGGACATGATTGCTGCCGTTGAAGCTCAGGTTCGGGCTCAGGTTCGGGCTCAGGTTTGGGCTCAGGTTCGGACTCAGGTTCAGGCTCAGGTCGTGGCTCAGGTTCGGGCTCAGGTTCGGACTCGGGTTTGGGATCAGGTTTGGGATCAGGTCGAGGATCAGGTTCGGGAACAGGTTCGGGAACGGGTTTGGACTCAGGTTGGGGATCAGGTTGGGGATCAGGTTTGGGCTCGGGTTCGGGCTCAGGTCGAGGCTCGGGTTTGGGCTCAGGTTGGGGCTCAGGTTTGGGAACAGGTTCGGGAACATTTTAGAGGAAATGGGAGGCCTCGGTGAGGCCGACATCGGACATGATTGCTGCCGTTGAAGCTCAGGTTGGGGCTCGGGTTTTGGCTCGGGTTCGGGCTCAGGTTCGGGCTCAGATTTGGGATCAGGTTGTGGATCGGGTTTGGGAACGGGTTTGGGCTCAGGTTGGGGCTCAGGTTGGGGAACAGATTGGGGAACAGATTCGGGAACACTTTAGAGAAAACGGGAGGCCTCGGTGAGGCCGACATCGGACATGATTGCTGCCGTTGAAGCTCAGGTTGGGGCTCAGGTTCAGGCTCAGGTTTGGGCGCAGGTTGGGGAACAGGTTCAGACTCGGGTTTGGGCACGGGTTTGGGCTCAGGTTCGGGCTCAGGTTTGGGCTCAGGTTGGGGATCAGATTTGGGCTCAGGTTTTGACTCGGGTTTGGGCTCGGGTTGGGGCTCAGGTCGAGGCTCAGGTTCGGACTCGGGTTCGGGATCAGGTTCAGGAACACTTTAGAGGAAATGGGAGGCCTCGGTGAGGCCGACATCGGACATGATTGCTGCCGTTGAAGCTCAGGTTGAAACTCAGGTTCGAGCTCGGGTTTTGGCTCAGGTTGGGGCTCGGGTTTGGGCTCAGGTTCGGGCTCAGGTTGGGGCTCAGGTTTGGGCTCAGGTCGTGGCTCGGGTTTGGGCACGGGTTGGGGCTCAGGTTCGGGCTCAGGTTCGGGCTCAGGTTGGGGCTCAGGTTCGGGCTCAGGTTGGGGAACAGGTTCGGGAACAGATTCGGGATCATTTTAGCGGAAATGGGAGGCCTCACCGAGGGGGGCGTCATCGGAGAACAACCCCGAACACCACCTCGCCCAAACTGAAAAAACGCCACCTTCCCGCCGCGGCTCTCGCCCGCGAAACGCAAAGAGCCGCGGACAGGGTAAGAAATCTGTCCCGGAAACACATCGGCGTCAGGATCCGGGACATCCAAGCCAAAATGGAAGAGCAGATCCACGGGCAAACGTCCACGAATGTTTCGGATTCGTCAATCACCGGGGTCTGGAGACCATGCCGCAGGGTGGTCTACGACACAGTTGGAGCACTGATTATCGAGCGAGCCGTTGAGCTCCTACAGGGGTGGGACTTCAAATGAGCAACAAACAGGCACCCGTTAATCTGAAAGGCCGATGCCATACCAACCCAATGAAACCGAAACCCAGAAACGCCGGAAACGTCTCCCAGCCCTACATGGCAGAGCAAATTAAACGGCTGACCCGCGATGAGCCGCAGGATTCCATGGGAATCCAAGCTTGGCTTGACTACCCCGTCGAAACACAGCACCAGTGCACCCTCCTCGAAAGACTGTGGGACTACATGCAGTCCGTCTCCCGCACCATAAAGGACCATGTCGAGGAGCCGGAACCATGAGAGCAACAGAGTCCGCTCCAAACGCCGAACCGCAAGTCACTGACACCAAGCAAACAAAGAACATCGGCCTCTCGCCCAAGGAAAGGTGCGAGTGGACCAAAAGAATGATCCTCGAGTTCCTTTCGGAGCACGCCCAGATGTTCGAGCCGGTGCCTCCAGAAACCGCCCCGGAGCTTGCCAACCGAGCCGTCGAACCGACCGTCGCTGCCAAATTATGCTCCGGCTTGGTCCAACACCGCAGTCGCATACTTGCGGAAATCGGACTGAACCACGTCATCAAGTTCATCAGCTCCAAAATATTCCGAGAAGCCGACCTGGACGAACAGATGTTCCTTTCAAGACATGTCCTTCCCAGCCACGACGCCCTTATCGCCCCCGTCGCCATCAGAGCCGCCATGCCCCTCGTACACAAGGACTTCCTCAGAGCCGCGAACGCCGCCTTCGGGGCGACAAGAAGACACCATGTCGGATCTTATGTGTCCGCCTTCACCAACGAGGCCGCCCTCGGACAAAGGGGGCTTGGCAGGTTCATCAGAAGAAACCTCTCCAACTGCTCCCCCCACCAGATCACCAACTATATCAGAATGCGCAGGCACGCCATTGACGAGGGAGCTCTCTGGAAAACCGTCAGGGATCTGCCCTCCGACATCTCCGACTTCTACGCGAAGACCATCCTCGCCAGTTTGGGCTTCAAAGTCGAACAGGCTCCCGAATACATCCGCCTCGTCATAACCGACGCCATCCTCGACGGCCATAACGCGGAGTCCCTCAAGAAAATCACCTCAATCCTCACCAAGCCCGCCCAGCAACAGAGTCTCACCCCTTCGTCCAAGACCGTCAGCGGCATCATTTTCGAGATCCACGCCAAGTCTGATCCGATCGTCCTCAGACCCGGCAACATCAACGGTTCCTGCATGGTCTGGGAAGGCCTAGCTCACGGCTGCGTCCTCGACGTGCTAACCAACCCCAAAGCCGCACTGTTGACATTCAGGTTCGCCTCCGCCCCAAAAGACGCTTCCAAAAGGGATCTCCGAAGCCACGGATACATAGGATACTGTTACATCAGGCACGGACTCTCCGGCAATCTCTATCTGGACAACGTCGAGGCCAACGGGAACATGGTCACGCCCGAAGTCGCATCTGCACTCGCACAATGGATCAGGGAGGCCGCGGACGAAAACGAAGCCCCAACCGTCCATGTCGGCAAGTCCTATAGCAACGGCATCCTGAACGGACTGGGCTTTGAAGACTCCAAAATCAGCCTGCACGAGGTCTTGGACGACATGCCCGAAGGATCCGGCACATACGCCGACATCACCGGCAACCCCGGAACATGGGCTCTTTTCAGGGAAGGGCGAACAGCGGAAAACGGAAGGGAACCCGAACCATGAAAGCGGCCCTGAAAAGCCTCCTTCCCGCCACTGACACTCTGCGACATCGAAGGCATGGCCGAAGCCGCTTCCAACTGGCAGACCGCCACCGCCGTGAGACAGAGGATATTCAGGGGACCCTTTTGGTCTCTGCCCTCCAAGCTCCCCAACAACCTGGACGCGCTGCTGCGCGTCAGAACCCTCCTTTCCAAGACCGCCAACACCATCGGAACTCACGTATCGGAACTCACGTCATAAGGGTGACACAATGGAACCAAAAACCAAGAAGAACCCCGAAACGGCTTGTGACACAATCCATCCCGGAGACCGGGAATGAACCCCGTGCACCGGACGATGAGCTCAATGCCGAATGCAATTCGCCGAACATAATCCGACGGCCGCCGAGAAAATCCGACGAGCTCCGGAAAAAACCCGGAAGGAATGACATGAACCGGATGCGGATACGGAATGCGTTTGACGAGCTGCACGAGGGCGAACGCCGTTTGGCTAAAGTGGTGGCCGAGGAATGCGGAGAAGGTGATTGGATCGAGTGGCTACACGGCCGCAACTGGCGCGGCGGCTGGGTTGTCCACACGTCCGGAGACCGCGTGAAGGTGCGCGGAGACAGCGGAAAGGAGTACTGGATTCATGCAGGCAGACTTGCAGGCAGACTGTAGCACCAACACAGGCGACCCGAAATGAATGCCGTTGCCAAAAAGATCCGCTCAGGCCGGAGCCCCTCCCGGAACCGTTGGCTGCCCGTCTCCCGCGCCAACAGACTGATACGCAGCCGCGTCACCCTCCGCTGCAGCAACAGCCTCTGGGACTGCCAGAACAACAGAAACCTTTGGTCGGCGGCATGGGCAAAGGAGCGGGACTGGGGCTTCAGCACCCTCAGCCGGGACTCCCGTGCCCTGAACACCCTCCGAGTCAAAATGGCCCTCCGACAATACGGGCACCGATGAACACCACCCTCCAGCGGGCAATTGCGTCACAAGCCGAACGTCTGGCTTACAACCACGTCACTTGGAGAACGGACGCCCTGCAGCTCGCCGCCTTCAAGTGGGAATCCCAACTGGACAACCAAGTGAAGGAGAAATTGAACTCGGCGTTGGACCTGTGTGACAACCTGATTTGGTCAGCCTGCAGAAACATCATCGGCAACTTAAGGAACCCCCTGTGAAACCTGTGGATGACATTGTGTCACAAATTGTGTCACAAGTGGAGGAACTGCAGTGGGGCGAGCGGGGCGTCGCCGATGTCGTCTACGGGAGGCTCCGAATGCTGCCCTGGGATATGCCGCCCCGGGATGAAGCCCCTTGGGAGAAAATCTCAGGACCCTTCAGCGGGGTGGCACAGGTGGCCCGCTCCATCGAGGAGCACTTCCTCCAACTCAAAACAGCCCCCATCGGGGAGCTCGTCACAAGGATGCCATTAGGAATACAACCTTGAAACCGTCACCGGCAGACATTGTGTCACAAATTGACCACCCGGAGAACGAACTTGCCTGTGTGGCTTTTGCCCATAAGTTCATTTCCCAATTCGGGTCTTACGACTTCCAAGCTGCTGTCAGGGGGAAAAAAAAAATCGGAAAAACCTATAGCCGAAGCGAAGTTCTCAGTGTCCTCAGTCTGGCCGCCGTCTCCATCCAGGCTCATGTCCAGAACCCCCGTAAAGGCTTCACGATGGCTCAGGAGAAGTGAATGACCGTCAAGGCTTATGAGGACTGCCGCCGGATACTTATGAGAGCCTCTTGGGCCGTAGAACGGATTGCACGGGACGCGTCCTTGGAAGAGAAAAGAACTTGGCGTCTCATCGACCCCATAATCAGGAAGACCATGGTGCAGAACCTTCTTAGCTTTGCCGCCTTTGTCGAGATGCGCCAGACATTGAACAGCTCAATTCGCGGAACATTCGGCGGCGAACACCGGAGGGTTTTGTGAGGGACATCCTTACTAGAATCGCCGAAACTTGTGACACAAGAATTTCCTCGGCGTCCCTGGCCATCAGATCCAGAATCGTCTCCCCCTATGTCTTGACCGTGGCCAAGGTGGCCAATGCCAAAGTCCTGAACGTCCTGATACGGGACATCATGTCCAGGAACGGCCAAAGCTTCGATCCGCTTTGGATGATTTCCGGCAGCCTGAACAGGGTTCCGCTGACGCGGATGCTGAGGTTGTAACCCGACGGGAAAACCGTGCTCGACCGTGCTCGACCGTGCTCGACCGTGCTGGCGGGGAGCAGAGCCCCAGCCGCGCACTGAATATGTTCCCGCTCGAGCAACTTGTGACATCATAATCGCAATGGCAAGTCAAAAATTGGTTTTCTTGGACGCAAATGGGTCGGGCCGTCCGCGGCCCGAGGCGGTATAATTTTTCCGTGTAGAGAGCCAATAATCGCCGAAAATTGACCGGCGTAGAGACATTAGGGGATAACTTGACTTTAACCGGTGGTTTTGATGTTGTTCCACTCATTTTTGAGAAAACACTGGAGGAAAAAGTGAAAGTGAAACTCCGGCCTCCCGCCCCGCCCCCGGGGCCTTCCGGCCCCATGCCGCTCCGCCTGTCGCCGCTCGCCGAGTGGGTGGAGGAGACGGCCAAGGGGATGCGGCGCCCGAGGCGCTCGGAACCCAGGCCGTGCGTGCTGGCGGCGATGGCGATGGCGGTTGCCGATCGGGGCGGGAGGCCGACGCCGGAGTCGTGCGCGAAGTGGATGCCCGACGGGGAGCCGCCCCCCATTGCGGCGGAGCTGAAGGCGTTCGGGGGGAAGCCCGGGGCGATCCGGGCGATGGAGGGCGGGCTTGCGTTCCCCGGGGGGCTTGGGGGCTGGAGCCCCGGGTTTCTCGCGGGCCTTTGTGACGCCCGGGCGCTCAACGTCATGGCGGGGGGCTGGATGCACGTCCCGTGGCGGGCCCCCGCGTGGCTGGCCGCCGCCTTGGAGGCGAGGCCCTTCGCCCTCTCGTGTGGCCGGAGGGGGAGGAGGCTGAGGGTGTGGGGGTGCCCGCTGTCGAGGTGGGGTGTCAGCGGCCCTTCGCCGGAGCGGGCGGCCGGGTGCTTGGCGGGGGCAAGGGAGTTCCGGGACGGGGGCCGACTCTGGCTCCTTGTGCCGGCGAGGTGCGGCGGGGTGCTTTCGTGGGCGGGGGTGCGTTCCACTGTCTGTGCCGCAGGCTTGCTTGTGAGTCCCTTCTTCGCCGCGCTTTTGGCTTCCCTAGCTCCTCCGGAGGCGTCGGGATGGATGGCGGGGAGGAGGGTTCGGGCGGGGATGTGTCCGGAAGTTGCTGGGGCCTTCTGGGAGATGTGCTTCGGTGACGCCATGGGGGTGCCGTACCGGAAGGGCGGCGTGATGGCGCCGAAGGGGGCCCTGCCCTACCTTCCGCGCGGGGACGGCCTGACGGCGGTGGGATGGGGGAAGAGGAGATGCAGGGGGCTGGCCCAGGAGCTGTGGCCGGCGGGGGTGGCGGGGTGGATGCGGAGATGCGGGGTGTGGTGGGTTCGTCGGGCGGGGCTTGTTGTGGAGGATTGACTTTGTGAAGGGGATGTGGGATGATGGCTCCCATGAAGAGGACGGCGGCACAATTGGCGGCTGACGGTGTTGAAGCTTTGGCTTTGCACGGGGTCAGGGATCAGGTTAATGGCCGGATTGCCGGCGTGGGTTGGGTCAGATACGCCTATCTGGGGCGGCTAACCGAGTACGGGAGGAGGTGGCTTGGCAGGTTGGGGACCAGATACGGGGACGCATGTTGGAGCTCCGGGAGGGTGTGGTGGCTGCCGTACCGGGCGAACATCCTCACGGGGGGGATGCTGAGGCGGGCGGCCGCGGGCAGGCTGAAGGGAGGTGGGCGTGACGGCTTCGGCGGGAAATATCCGGGCTCGTGTTTTGGGTCAATCCCAGGCTCGGGTCGGGGCTCAGGTTGGGGCTCAGGTTGGGGCTCAGGTTGGGGCTCAGGTTGCGGCCCAAGTTTGGACTCGGGTTGGGGCTCGGGTTGGGGATCAGGTTCGGACTCAGGTTTTGGCTCGGGTTTGGGCTCAGGCTGAAGATTAGGTTCGGGATCAGATTTCCTCGGAAGTGGAGCCGAAATGACGCCGTCAGTGGAAACCATTCGGGTTCAGGTTCGGGATCAGGTTTTGGCTCAGGTCGAGGCTCAGGTTTGGGCTCAGGTTGTGGCTCGGGTTCGGGCTCAGGTTGGGGCTCAGGTTGAGGATCAGATTTGGGCTCAGATTTGGGCTCAGGTTCGGACTCAGGTTTGGGTTCAGGTTCTGAATCAGGTTGGGAATCAGGTTTTGGCTCGGGTTCGGGAACACTTTAGAGAAAATGGGAGGCCTCGGTGAGGCCGACGTCGGACATGATTGCTGCCGTTGAAGCTCAGGTTGGGGCTCGGGTTTTGGCTCGGGTTCGGGAACACTTTAGAGAAAATGGGAGGCCTCGGTGAGGCCGACATCGGACATGATTGCTGCCGTTGAAGCTCAGGTTGGGGCTCAGGTTTGGGCTCAGGTTGTGGCTCGGGTTTGGGAACAGGTTTGGGCTCAGGTTGGGGATCAGGTTCAGGCTCAGGTTTGGGCTCAGGTTCGGACTCAGGTCGAGGCTCAGGTTCCCTCGGAAGTGGAGCCGAAATGACGCCGTCAGTGGAAACCATTCGGGCTCAGGTTTGGGCTCAGGTTTGGACTCGGGTTTGGACTCAGGTTCGGGCTCAGGTCGAGGCTCAGGTTTGGGCTCAGGTTGGGGATCGGGTTTGGGATCAGGTTGGGGCTCAGGTTCGGGCTCAGGTTGGGGCTCAGGTTTGGGCTCAGGTTTTGACTCGGGTTTGGGCTCAGGTTGGGAATCAGGTTCGGGAACAGGTCTGGGATCAGGTTTCCTCGGAAGTGGAGCCGAAATGACGCCGTCAGTGGAAACCATTCGGGCTCAGGTTGGGGCTCAGGTTGCGGCCCAAGTTTGGACTCGGGTTGGGGCTCGGGTTGGGGATCAGGTTCGGACTCAGGTTTGGGTTCAGGTTTGGGCTCAGGTTGGGGCTCAGGTTTGGGATCAGGTTTGGGCTCGGGTTCGGACTCGGGTTTGGGAACAGGTTCCCTCGGAAGTGGAGCCGAAATGACGCCGTCAGTGGAAACCATTCGGGCTCAGATTTGGGCTCAGATTTGGACTCGGGTTTGGGAACAGGTTTGGGCTCAGGTTGGGGATCAGGTTCAGGCTCAGGTTTGGGCTCAGGTTCGGACTCAGGTTCGGGCTCAGGTTTGGGTTCAGGTTCGGGATCAGGTTTTGACTCGGGTTTGGGTTCAGGTTTTGGCTCAGGTTCGGACTCGGGTTCGGGATCAGGTTTGGGATCAGGTTTGGGAACAGGTTCGGGAACAGGTTCGGGAACACTTTAGAGGAAATGGGAGGCTTCGGTGAGGCCGACATCGGACATGATTGCTGCCGTTGGGAATCAGGTTTGGGCTCAGGTTCAGGCTCAGGTTGGGGCTCGGGTTGGGGCTCAGGTTGGGGCTCGGGTTGAGGTTCAGATTTGGGATCAGGTTCGGACTCAGGTCTGGGCTCAGGTTTGGGTTCAGGTTGGGGATCAGATTTGGGCTCAGGTTTTGGCTCAGGTTGGGGAACAGGTTCGGGAACACTTTAGAGAAAACGGGAGGCCTCGGTGAGGCCGACATCGGACATGATTGCTGCCGTTGGAGCTCAGGTTGGGGATCAGGTTTTGGCTCAGGTTGGAGCTCGGGTTTGGGCTCAGGTTTTGACTCGGGTTTGGGATCAGGTTGGGGATCGGGTTTGGGATCAGACTGGGGTTCAGGTTCGGGAACGGGTTTGGGCTCAGGTTGGGACTCAGATTCGGGATCAGATTAAGGATCAGGTCAAGGGGTAGCCTTTCAAGGGGTAGCCTTGTGAAAACCTGTGTGAAATCGGGTTCGGGCATGTGTCGGAGAGCCGCCGCCCAGGCGGACTGGCTCACCTACTGGGAACTGTCCTGGGGCTTGGACGTGCGGGTGACGAGGGATGAGGTTGGAGCCGGCGTCGAGGGAGCCCTGTTGCGGCTGACGGCTCCGCTGCTCGCGGTTCGGCGGCAGGTCAAGTCTGCTTTCGTCGCGCACTGAATGGGGGGCGTGTGTATGGATGCGGGCGTGGTGGCAAGTGATGTTGAAAGGGAGGCTCTGGCACTCATGAGCGGCAGGGTCGGGAAGGTCGCCGGCCTTCTCAGCGGCTCGGCCGTGCTGGGGCAGGTCGGGGTGGTTGTCTGGGGTGCGTCGCACAGGCTGGTCTGCGAGGAGGTGGCGTCCCGTTCTGGTGTTGCGGCTGTGAGGGGCTGGAGGGCCGAGGCGGCGCACGGGCGGGCGTTCAAAGCTTGGGGCCGGTAGCCCGTCCCCCAATGTTCTTGACTTGGAGGTTCCCCTGTGATATTCTGGGTCTTGTGAAAATGAGAAAGGTATCCGGCCATGGGCAGGAGAGCAAGGACTGACTGGTCATCTCTGATGAAGGGCTTCCGCGGCGTGACGTGGGCCGACCGGGACGTTGACATCGCCTTGGCCGTGGGATGCAGCCGGGAGCGGGTGCGGCAGGTGCGCGGGGAGCTTTCAGCTCCGCGTTCGCCGCGTGCCCGCAGCCGTGTCGGCACCATGGCCGAGTCGGTTGCCAAGCTTGACGTCTCGAGGATGACTCCGGCGGACGTGGCCGGGAAGGTGGGCTGCACGGAGGCGTACGTGCGGATGGTTTTGAAGGCCTCCGGCCGGCCGCACCTGAGGCCTCCGGCCGGGCGGCGTAAATGGAAGTACGGCTGGGGTTCGGTGACCCCGGCGATGTGGAGGTCGATGACGGATGCGGAGGTGGCCTCGATGCTGGGGGTCGGGTCGCCGGCCGTGGTGACGCAGTGGCGCCGCAGGCGGGGGATCATGAAGAAGCCCAGGGTTGGGCTGAGGAGGAACGCATGTTTGACAACGAGGTGACGTGGCTTTTCATCTGTGTGGGGGTTGTGGGATGCTTCTGCGCACATGGCTTTTGGAAGTACGAGCAGGAGGCTCAGAAGACCATGCAGGTTGAGATCAGGGCTCGAGTCGAGTTGGAGGTTATGCGGATGGCGGCTACGAACGCCGTGCGGGCCGCCCGGGTGCCGGATGGCGGCCGGGGTCCCGAGGCGTTGTGAACGGCGGACGGTTCCCCTTGACGTCCGTGGCGGCCTGTGATATTTTGGACGCAAATGGTTTCCGGGTTTTCACAACCAGCGCCGGATGGGTTAAGGAGGCGCGGCATGGGCGACGGGATGGGGAATCTTGGCGGCAAGAGTGAAGGCAAGTGCGGATGGCTGAGGGGGCGCGAGGTAAAGGTCTGCCTGCAAGGGCAGGTTTCCCGGTCGGCTCTCGGCAAGGAGTCGGCCGAAACCGCGGCCGAAAAGTTGTTCGAGGCCGTCGGCCGCACGGACAAGATGAGGATCGATCTGGACGACGGCCGGGTGGAGCCGGCCGCCCATCCTGACAGCCTCGGTTTTCAAAACACAAGGAGAAAGGCACATGAGAGACAAGGTATCCCGTGACAGCGTCATAGCCGCGGCACGTGCAGGGGCGAAGGACTTCAGGGAGCTGTCCTCGGCCGTCGGCGAGAAATGGAGCCCGGAGTGGGAGGGGGGGATCCGGACGGCCGTTGACGGGATCGGCGACCTGCTGTACCGCAACATGGCCGTGTCCCAGATCCAGGCGGCGAGGGCGGCCGGGGACGAGAAGGGCGTCGGGACGTGGCGGCGGGCCATCTTCGCGGCGACGTGCCGGTTCATGGACGCGGGCATCCCGTGCGCGGCTCCCGCGATGATGCCGTCCTCTAGGGAGGCGGCCTCCCCAGTGGCGGGGAAGGCCTGTGCGGTGAAGCCGAAGGCCGCGGAGCGGAAGTTCCAGTCCAAGGTGCCGAAGCCCCACAAGGAGTCGGTTGACGTGCCGAAGCTCCTTCCGGTGGCCGCCGGCGAGGTGGATGGGAAGGCGCTGCCGCCCTTGGTTCTGGGGGCGACGGGCAAGGAGTATCACGGCCGGAAGGTCGTCGCCGTGAAGCGGGTGGCCGGCATCTTCGGGACGAAGGCGGGTGCCCGCGGGGGGCCGCAGCTGTGCACCCTGAGGAACGGCCTTGTGAACCAGTGCTCCATGAAGGAGCCGCCGACGCCGTACTGGGCGGCGATGGACGCGGCGAGCGGGCTGAAGACGGGCTTCACGAGGGAGCAGGTGGTGGAGGAGGCGCTGAAGCTCCTGGGCAAGGGTGTGTCGCGGAGGGGTGTGGAGATCGCCTGGGACGTGCTGAAGAACCACCAGTACCATCCCCGGAAGCGTGACTGCGGGATGGGGTTCGTCGTGGATCAGGCTCCCGGACGCGGGAAGGTGATGTCAGTCAGGGCGAGGGACGAGGGCGAGACGCAGGTGTACTTCGAGGCGCAGAGGCAGCGGGCGAAGGGCGGTGAAAAGGCGCCGAGGGTGGCGGGGCCGGAGCCGGCGGAGCAGAAGCCCGTGGCGGTGGTCGTGGAGAAGAAGATGTAGGGCTGCGGCTCCCAAGACGCGAACTGCCGGAGGCTGACCGCATATGGGTTAGAAGGAGTCCCGGCTCTGGATGCTGACCCGTATCCGCGGGGAGGGCGAGGTTCCGGAGACTTATGAGTTCACGGAGCGGTCGGTGTTCGGCGTCCTCCAAGGCAGGGTGAAGGTCGTCGAGAAATGGCCGCACACTGAATGGGCACACCATGGCTGTTGACCGCGACACCATTGACGGGCTTGTCCGCCTGAGCGTCATACACAGGCTTATTGACGCCCTTGTCAAAGTGTCAATGGTCAGGCTCATGATGGCTTCCGGGGCGGGCTTCGCGCCGGCGAAGACGGCGCGTAACCGGGTGATGCGGGAGATCTTAGGGGTCAGGAACGCCGTCCGGCAGCATCTCGCGGGTTCCGCGCACTGAATGCGCGTGGCTTCCTTTTTCTCCTTGACTTTCCCTTAGTGGCATGCTAGTGTGGCGCTGTTAATAATTGTGAATGGCGCCATATTGCCGTCTGGCTGGCGGCGGGAGGTCATGCCTTAAAGTTCCCCGCCATAAATGGCGGGGATTTAGCCCGAGGCCGCAAGGCGGCTTCTAGCTTCCTAGTGGGGCTTTAAACTCCCCGTCTCGGTACGGCATGCCGTACCGAGAGTCGAGAAACGAATCTCGCTTAGTTGGAGTATAGTCAAAGAGGGTTAGGATAGCAAGGGAAATAAAAGACGCCCTGAAGGGCGTGGTTTCAACCCAAAGGAGTTCTGATGAAGGAAGCGGTTGCCGGAGAAGTCGCGGATCCCGTCCTGACGGTGAGGAATCCGGCGGCGCTCAGGGAAGCGCGAAGGAGGAAGGCCGAAAAGGCGTTCCAAGCGGAAGCCGCTGGTGCGGCGGCCGAGGTCGGTCAGTGGGAGGATGAAGGTGACAGTTGGAACAGGCCGTTCTGGACGGATCCGCCGGAGACGGAACCCGAGGCGGCTGGCGAGGACAAGGGCAGTGCGAAGGTCTTTTCAGTCGAGTTCAAGCACAACGCGGCGGTGATCCTGGATACGGGCATCTACGATCCCGACGCATACTGAAGGAGGATTACGGTAGCCACGACCCGCCTGCGGGGGTGCTGGGGGACGCGCCGAAAAATGTCCCTGGGGCAGGATTATACACAGCCGTCATGCGGGTTATGCGGCGGCTTGCCGGGTTCCTGCCGGGGCCGAGTGGCCGGTTCCCATTTTCAGCCCGGCGTGCCGACATGGCAGGGATTCGTTTGGCAGCGGCCAAACGGTCTCCCCTTTCTCAGGGGCAACCGGCGGAAGGCCCCGATAATAGCCCGCGCCGCCGGAGGCGGCCGCCATCGGAAACGGGGCGGAAAGCCGGAGCCCGGAAGGCCTCATTACAGTTTCTGGGAGCCAGAAAGCCCAAATGCTTCAGCCTTGGGATGAATGGCGATCGTGGAAAAATCTTCGGCATGTTGTATAATCATGGGACGTTCTTTGACATGGTCTGCCAGGTTCGGCGAAAAGGCTTTCGCCGGTAAAACCATGGAGCAATAAAACCAATCGTCCCAGCTTGGTTGTAAAACCGGATGCTCGCATCCGTCACCATGTACTCTGACACAAGATTGGTTGTTGGAGGAGCCGAATCGGGAGTGCCGTGGGTTTCCCGATCGCCATGCGATCGATATGGCGTCCACATCCAACGATTCATGCGAGAAGGAGATCGCATGAAAGGGAACACTGATATCCCGCAAGGGTCCCCAGCGGAGGCACCGCTGAACCCAGAACCCGCCAAGCTTCAGCTGGCGGAGTATGTCAGCTTCCGGGCTCCTCGTTTTAACGCAGTGGAGAGGTTTGTTGGCCGGATCTCGTCGCGAAAGCTGGTGACCTAGGTTCGCGAAACCCGTCGGGCGCAATATGTCGCACACTGAATGTGTGTTCAGGGCTTCACGGTGTTTAGGGCTTCACGGTGTTCAGGTACCACGACGCCATGCCCCTGACGGACGCGTCGTCGCTGGACAGCGCTTGGTCGGCGCATGCCTGGCAAGAGCCTTCGAAGCCCTGGCTTTTGCAGTAGGAAGTGAAACACCCCTTCCTGAGTTTTTTTGGCCAGCCGTCGCCGGATCCGGCGGTGGTCGTCATCTGAGACGGTTGGATCACATGAGTTGTTTTGGCTGGGCACGATGTTGCCATTATCAGTTACTGCCCATCCCGCCTTGAGGCCGATGATTTCCCATTCATCGTAGGAGAGTGAAATAGTCTTCTTGCCATTCGCCATTGTTATCTTCACCGGGTTCCTCCCTGAGCACATTTGTGCCGATTTATCTTGAGGTTCTGACCGGTTATTCGTTGAATAATAGTGAAACCTCTTTGTCGGAGGCAATGTGAGCAGGCGTTTCTCAGAGCTTGGCAGCCCCGATGGGCTTGTGAAATCGGATGGGCCGCTTGATCGCCTGATGGACGGGCTTGACAGCAGCTGGTACCAGCTCGACCGGATGGTGTTCGGGTCGTTCGTCGGCGTGATGTCCAACGCCGGACAGATCCGCCCGGAGGTGTGGATCGGTTTGAGGGACTGCTGGGACAACATGCGCAAGATGGACGACGAGTTCTGCAGGATGCTCGAAACGGGCGAATGCGGGGGGCCGAAGGCGCTGCTGGACCCGTGTGGGGAATTCGTCGCCGATGTGGACACATTCGGGCCCGAGCTGAACCAGCTGGGGATGGCGATCGCCACGGCCTACCTCGCGAGAGTTCCCACCTGCTGGATAGAGCACTTGGACATCCTGGCTCGGGCGAGGCTGCTCGCAGTGGATTTGACGGGCGGGCCGAGCTTCGAGTACGCCGACCGCCTGTTGAGCCTGCACCGTTGCAAGTTGGGGGTTCTGCGGCTCAAGCTTGAGAAGACGGTTTTCCGCCTGAATTCAAAGCTGATGCAGAACCAGTATCCTAGGACGGTCGCCGCGGTGGCCATCTTCAGGAACATGATTGGGACGGGCACGGACATCCGGACTGCCTTGGCACACGTTGTTGGCCGGTACAACCTGCCGGTTGAGATGCTGTGAATTTTCACTTAGGCCCTTAAGAGGAGACGCGCGCGAAGTATACACACAGGGGCCGTCCTTGTTCGAGGGCTCTGACCGAGGGCGCTGGCTACGGGAGCCCGGGGGATCTTGGTCCGTGCCACTGGTTTGCGGGGGGATAAGACCGGACTGTATTTTTGAGAAATGGGGCAAGTGATTGCCAAACCGTTTCTTCTGAACAGGCCTAATTCGAATTCCCGATCCACTGGTTTGGCTTCTTGGAGCCCCATCCGGCTCTTCTGGGAGATTCCTTCCAGAAGAGTTCTACCCATACAAGCTGTTTAGCTCGTGTGAGTGGTTTTTTACTTGACTCTAGTTTGTTAATGTGATACTGTAGCTTCGTTTTGATGCTGGAAAACCTTAACTGAAAGGGATACAGTTATGGGCATGGAAAAACGAGAGTTCCAGATAGACAAACAGAAGGCTATGACTTATCTCGCCACAAGGCAGGCGGGAGAACTTTCCAAAGCCTGCTTGGAAGGTGTCATGAATAGCATTGATGCGGGAGCCACCAGATGCGAAATATCTGTTGACAGCCGGATGCTTAAAATCTCCGACAACGGCAGGGGCTTCTCCAGTCTCGGGGATATTGACAAGCTGTTTGGGACTTTTGCTTGGGATCACGATACAAGCGAGAAAAAGGTGTACGGCGAATTCGGGCTGGGCCGCGGCCAGATGCTGTACTTCGGCCCCAACGTTTGGTACACGAAAGGCTTCAAAATCCAGTCGGACTTCATGAAGGAACAGACCTACGGGCGCGGCGAATCCGACAGGCCATACGTGGACGGATGCGTGATCGAGATAACGCTGAACAAGCGTCTCCTCCCGTCAGAAATCATTGACTTGAAGAACGGCATCAAGAAGATGGTCAGGTATGTCCCCATCGCGGTCAAAGTGAACGGCGAGACCGTTTCCACCAATCCTGCGGAGCAAAAGTGGGATTACGACACACCCGACGCTTGGATAAAGCTTCGCGAGACTGGTGACGTGGACGTTTACAACCTTGGGGTTTTCGTGAGGGGGTACTCCAACCACCAGTACGGTACCGGAGCCGTTGTGGTGTCAAAAAAGCAGTTGAGGATGAACCTGTCTCGGAACGACGTAATGGTGAACGAGTGCGGCGTCTGGAAACGCATCCGCAAGTTCCTCAACAGGAAGGCTACGGAAGCGAATTTAAAGTTCCCCGCCATAAATGGCGGGGATTTAGCCCGAGGCCGCAAGGCGGCTTCTAGCTTCCTAGTGGGGCTTTAAACTCCCCGTCTCGGTACGGCATGCCGTACCGAGAGTCGAGAAACGAATCTCGCTTAGTTGGAGTATAGTCAAAGAGGGTTAGGATAGCAAGGGAAATAAAAGACGCCCTGAAGGGCGTGGTTTCAACCCAAAGGAGTTCTGATGAAGAAGGAAACCCTTAATGATGCTTCTCGGGAGAGGCTGGCTCATCAGATCGTCGCGGGGGAGATCGGCAATGCTGAGGCGGTGGAATTGAAACTCCTGACGGACGTCTCGGGGCGGCACTGGAGCATCAGGCAGTTTTTCAGCAACAGCTACAGGTACGGCTGCAAGCTGACCGTCTGCGACCGCGGGGAAAGCGGCAAGGGCGACGCCGTTCACCAAGCGAAGCTGGCGTTCGTCATGTCGCAGGAGACAGTCGGCATCTTCGGATGCAGGGACGGCCGGAGTCTGCTCAAGCTGATACAGAGGATTGACGACTCCGCCCGCCGCTGGAAGCATAACGACGATTGGAAGTTCATCCCGTTCGAACAGATCGCCGACAAGTTCGACGATTCCCACATCATGGTGCCGGAGACAGAATGGACGCCGAAGGAAATAGCCATCCTCCACGCCATCGGGTCCGAGTCATGGAGGGTTTGCAGGGCCCTTGACGATTCCCGCGGACGCAACAACCGCAAGCTTGTCCTCGGGAGGTCGGGGACGGCCTCGGGATGGACGGACGGCTATACCTTCATCGCCTTCGACAGGAAGTGGCTGGAGAGGCACATCGCGATGGGGATGGGCGATTGTGTCTCGGTGTCGTCGCTGCTCCTGCACGAGTACTGCCATGACGCGTCGGACAAGGGGAGCCACGTCCATTCGCCCGAGTTCTATCAGAAGTTCCATGACGCGGCGATGCAGGACACGATGGCCTGCGTCGCGGACACCCTATTCAAGCGGGTCAGCAACGACTTGGAGCGGGCGGGGTTCCACCTTTCGAAGAAGGCGATCAAGATCAAGGACAAGATCATCCGGACGGCCGAGGAGGGCGAGAAGCTGTCGGCGGCGGAGCGGAGGATTGCCGCCCTGCAGGTGCCGAAGGTTGAGCCCAAAAAGGCCGAGGCCAAGGGGAAGCCCAGTGGCTCCAGCCCCTACCGCGGCAAGTACGGGATCCTGTTCGAGGAGGCCTCGAACTGGATTGGCCTCGACGACCTGCTTGGACGCGTGTCCCGCCGCACCGGCCAGTCGAAGGAGCAGGTCAGGATGTCCTTCAACGTGCTGGCCAATGCCAGCCATTCCAGCAACAAGGGCAGGAGCGAGAAGGGGGAGAAGGACGGGATGGTGCGGCTGGTAGCCAAACAGGCCTTGTGAAATATCGTTTGCCAAACGGCACAACTCGTGATAGTATCTTGTGAAACTTAGGGGAAGACCATGCCAATAGGCCATATCGCGGTGAATCTGCATGAGATGCTGGGATTGGGGCCCGAGGAGTACATGAGGTTCTTCGAACAGGCGGTGCTCGTCATCGTCATGGTGTTGCTGGCCCTGGTGGGGATGATCATCGCCTACGCCCATGGGCGTGTGGACGAGTGGAAGTCATGCGAGTCGGGTGGCATCTCCCACAAGACTGTCTCAATGATAACTACAGAGACAACGCAAAATGGCGTGGGTAATCCGTCGCTTCCAGTGCCTTGTTCTGCATCCGATGTGTCCGACAAGTACCACGAACTGCTCTTCGCCGTGGGGCGTTGCTTCCCTGGAGAGTCACGACACGACACGGCGTTGCGGTACATCCGCGAGACAGAGCGGCGCGGTGGAGAGACGGGTTCATGTATGCAGAACGACAGGGTGAGCGGCCCCTTGGTTCGCTTTGCCATGTCCATGTACACCGGCGAGAAGTGCCAAGGTTGCGGCAAGACCTTTGACACTGTGGAGAGCCTGCACGATTCCGTCTGGTGGCCGTGGGCCGAAGGCCGCGTCGGTCACAAGGCGTGCTACGAGAAAGCGAACGAGAAAGTTGAGGCTCCGAAGTGAAGCGAAGTGCAACGAAGATAGCCCTCAAACGACTTTCGGCAGATGACTGGTCGGAGGTGGGAGACCTGATAGCCCAGTGCCTCGAAGTTGCTGACGTTGACGAGTCGTATTCCCGCCATGTACGGGACAAGGCGATGGCGAAGATGGCGCGGATACGGAATGAAGCGGTAGACAACGGGCTGCGTAAGAAGCGAAACAGCACATAATTCGAGGGCGATGGTGGACAGGGTGTTGCACCCTGAGAAGTCCCAAAAACAAGGAGACAAGGTATGACGATCGAGATACATCCGTGCGAACCGAGCCTTGAGAAGCTCAAGAAGATCCAGAAAAGGGAGTTCACCAGGGACAGCACCGACTCCAATGTCAAGAGGCTCAAGGCCATTGAGGTTCAGATCCATCGGCACGAGAAGGCCGCGGCTGAGAAGAAGGCCGCGGGGAAGGTCTCCCAGGAGACCAAGGACGCCACTGAGAAGCTGGCGGCCGCCGCCGAGAAGAAGGCCAAGGAGAACGAGGAGCGCCAGAAGGCCTCCGACCTGGAGCGGCGCAAGCACTGGCATTCCCGTCCGCGCGGAGGAATGATCGAGCCGCAAAGGAAGGCATGAGCTTCTTGAACTGGTATTGGCTGGTTGTCGGCGTCTTCTCATGGGGCGTCCTCGGCTTGGTCGTCATGCTTCTGCTCCACGACGCCATGAGCAGGCCGGGATGGAGGGCGGCGGTTCTGAATGTGGCCGTGGCCGTCTTGGGCGGGCCGTTCATCAGAACTCCTTCGGGTTGAAACCCCGCCCTTCAGGGCGGCTTTTATTTGCCTTGTCAGCCAGCTCTCTGTGTTGTACAATGTTGTTGATGACGCGATTAGGAAGATTGCCAGGATATCCGGCTGCGACTTTGTGATTCACAATCAGGCTGGACGCCCCATCAAGGTTGGGGGCATCGGGGAAATCCCTCCTGATGGCCGTCAGGTTTACAGCGGCGGTTTGGACAAGTTCGTCGAACAGATGGGGAATTGAAGAAGGTTTGTCTCCGCACTGAATGTGCGGTATGATCGTCTGCAAGTTCTCACAAGGAGCCAACATGAGCGGGTTCAACAAGGACAAGCAGCTGGACAAAAGGGGCGAATCCGTCATCAGCAAGATTGGCGAGCTGAAGGACAAGGCCATCGCCGTATCTGAGGCCGACACCGGAGGAAGCGAGGCTGTCAGGCTGCGGAAGCAGGTCGAGCGACTCACAGGCGACCTGGAGCAGACGACGCAGGAACTTGACAGGGTGTCCGCGGCATACAAGTCGCTGAAGGAGACGCTCAAGAGGGCGGCGGACGAAGCGGAAAAGCTCAGGGGGCAGATGGTCGAAATCGAGAAGATGGCCAAGAAGGTCAAGGATATGATCCGGAAATACGGCGAGTTGGAGACGGGCTTGGACAAGGCCATTGACAGGGTGCTGGATGACTTGGCGAAGACCCAGATCGTGGAGATAACCCTCCCTGAGGATCTCAACCTGTGAAATCACGCGACCGTATACACCGCGATATACGTTGTGTTTTGAACAGAGCCGACCTCAAGGGGGATCTCAGCAGAGCGTACTATTTTATAGACCAGCTCCTGATGGGGAACAACGCCATCAGGCAGTACGGGGAGCTTGAAAGGGGCATCGAACGGGTGGTTGACGGGATGATAAGCGACGCCAGCAAGATGAGCGGCATCGAAGTCGAAACAGCCCTCGACCAAGGAGTCATGGCATGAAGCCAAGCACGTTCATGGTGGAGCCGCTCGACGAGGGCAGCCGCTGCGTCACGCGGAACGGCAGCTACGAGATATCGGCTGTCTCAGTGGAGCAGGACGGCAAGGGGATGGTCTCCATCTCGTTCGTCTCCCGGCGCCTGAAGAGGCGTCTCAACTCCGGTGCCATAATCAGCGACAAGAACATGGATCGGATGGCGAAGCAGTGGCTGCGGATGCGCGGGCACAAGTCCGACGGGATCGCATCCGAGCTGCTCAGGCGGATCGAGGACTCCGCGGCGGCACTGAGGGGCTGGCTATGAGCAGGAAACGCGGAAGGCCGTTGGAATCGTGCACGTACGAGTACCTGATGTTCGGGCACAAAATCCTGAGCCTCTCGGAGACCAACCCGACGCTCAGCATGTCCGCGTTGGCAAGGCACTACGAGGTGTCCGAGCCATTCGTCGCCAAGGTGCTGTCGCATCCGGACATGTACCGTAGCGAGCCGGCCGAGCCGGTGCCGATGTTCTTGGGCGAGCACATCTGACGCCTGTATAATGGGGCTGGGTGTGTCCACTGAATGAGGTGACAGAAGTTTTCCCGCCGCAAGCCGCGGGTCTTTAGACCCAGCGGATAGGCGGGAGTGAGTTTTGCTGTATAATGATGGACGAACAGGCATGCTCAGGACAGAGTGTTTGCATAAAGGGTTCTCAGTTGGCGAATGCTGTTCTTCAATGCCAACTCGAAAGGCACGGCGAAAGTTGTGTGAGTCGCAAGAACCTGCGGGACTTCAGTCCCAGCAGAGTGTCAGATATGCATCTGTTCGCATTGGAATTCGTGTTGCTTTTGGTGCTCCTGACAGCCCTCCTGTTGCTCAGGGTCAGCACCCGGCGCCGTCGTTTCGACCCGGACAAGTTCCGCGAGGCCGCGGACAAGCTCGCCCCGGCTTTCAGGGAGGCCGAGGAAAGGCTCTGGGCTACCATCAACGGCAACCCCGACAACGGCAGGTTGGGGCACTGGGAGGTCGAAGGCATCCGGCACAGGGCGATTGTGAAGGCGTCGTCCGGCAAGGAGGCAGTGGAGCGAGCCAAGGACATCGTTGGGGATTGGGAGCTGATGGGCGTGAAGTTCCTCGGGGAGCAGTTCCCCGACGTGTACGGCTGCTGAGGGTTCGTATGGCTAAGTCGTCAGGCGACTTTGAAAGGAGTAGTATATGCAAATTGGATTGACGAAGAAAAGAATATTGCATTTTATTCTTTGTGATCTATGTGGTTTAGTTTGGATAGATATCTGGTTTCCTAATAAACTTAATTTATTCACAAAATATTTATGGGAATTTATACCTAATTTAAGGTCTCCTATTAGTAGTTTTATAAGGTGTCATAGATGTGGTTATGTTAAGAAGATGAGTAAGTATGCTAAATGTAATAGTGAGGAGTTAGCTCTTTTACAGGAATGGAGGTAAATGCAAATAGCTTTATTAAGGCATGGTGTGACAGTAGAAAGAGATTAATGAATGGTACACGCCGCCCGCCTACATCGCGGCCGCCAAGGACGTGATGGGCGGGATAGACCTCGATCCGGCGTCGTCGGAGCGAGCCAACGAGTTCATTAGCGCGGCCAAGTGGTACGGCAAGGAGGAGGAGGATGGGCTTGCTCAGACGTGGCGGGGGAGGGTGTGGTGCAACCCGCCGTTCTCGACTGGGCTGGTGGGCAGGTTCGTCAAGAAGCTGAGCGATGAGTATATGGCCGAGTGCGTCACGGAGTACTGTTTCCTGACCAACAACGCGTCGGAGACGAAGTGGGGACAGGATCTCCTGAGGATATCGAAGGCGGTCTGCATGGTGGCTGTCAGGATGAAGTTCTGGCACCCTGACTAAATAGCTTGACTTTAGTGTTCCGTATGTGATACGATGTGCCATTCGAAAGTGGGGAATCGCACAGTCATAGGGGAATGGTATGAAGGACATGAAGGAAACGGTTGTCCAGAAGCTCAATGATCTCGCCTCCAAGATCGAGCTGATCGAGCCGGGCCCGAACGCCAAGTTCAAGAAGGCCGCGTTCGTCAAGGCGGCGAAGTCCATCACCCAGCTCCCCGCACTGAATGACCTTTCGCAGCTTGAGGGCGTGCCCGGCGTGGGTGAGGGCATCCGCAAGAAGGCGGCCGAGATATTCGCCACAGGCTCGCTGAAGCAGCTCGACACGGCCGTGGACTTCTCCGACCTGCTCCGTATCCCCGGCGTCGGCCCCGTGATGGCCAAAAGCCTGCACAACCAGCATGGCGTCACAACCGTCAAGCAGCTCGTCGGCCTGATGGCCCAAGGGAAGATCAAGGACGAGACCTTGGAGCGGCATGCCCGCTACGCCCTGGCACGGAATGACAGGCGCCTGCACCGCGAGCAGATGCTGGAGATCGCGGACCCCATCGAGATGGCCCTGAAGGTCGAATGCCCCTGGGCGATCGTCGAGGAGGCGGGCAGCCTCCGGCGGAAGAAGCCGACCTGCAAGGATGCTGACTTCGTGTTCGCCGGCGGCAAGGAGGACATCGAGGCCGGCCGCAAGGTGTTCCTTGGCCTCAAGTGGGACGAGGTCTCCATGGAGGGGCCGACCCGCATCAGTGCGGTGAAGGACGGCGTCGGGGTGGACATCCGGTTCGTACCGAAGGAGTGCTACGGGGCGGCCATCATGTACTTCACAGGGTCGCAGAAGTTCAACATCCTGATGCGGCAGCGGGCGAAGAAGCTCGGCTACAAGCTGAACGAGTACGGACTCTGGAAGGTCGGGGTCGAGGGCGAGACGCTGGTTGCCCGCGAGCGGGAGCAGCACATCTTCGCCGCCCTCGGGATGCCGTTCGTCCCTCCGGAGGACCGCGAGGATGAGAAACTGGAAGCCGAATTTGGGGTGCAGGAAGGTTCTGACCCAGAGCAGGTGTTCGAACTCGTCTTGGAGGACGAACCACAGGAGTTCGTATGAAGACCGCTGACACAATCCTCAACTACCTCGGTTACGGCATCCACCCCTCACAGTGCCGGGTCATGCTGTACAGTGGGCCAAAAGGACCGGTGCTGATAGCCAGCGAGCTGAAAGACAACCGTGGGACAAGCGTCACCAACGCCATCGAGGTGGTGGTCTGGGACGCCTGCAACACCCTCGGAATCGAATGTTCGGACACCCTCACAGTAATTGAGCACTATCCCAAGCGGGGAGACTTCGACGAGAGTTTCGACAAAGTCGTTTTCCGGACGGCACAACCGGACAACCGGCCGTTTTACCGCGAGAACAACCCGCTTTGTTTTCCGCAGTGGAGCAGGCTGACTTACAGTTTCTGGGAGCCAGAAAGCCCAAATGCTTCAGCTTTGGGATGAATGGCGACCGTGGAAAAATCTTCGGCATGTTGTATAATCGTGGGACGTTCTTTGACATGGTCTGCCAGGTTCGGCGAAAAGGCTTTCGCCGGTAAAACCATGGAGCAATAAAACCAATCGTCTTAGCTTGGTTGTAAAACCGGATGCTCGCATCCGTCACCATGTACTCTGACACAAGATTGGTTGTTGGAGGAGCCGAATCAGGAGTGCCGTGGGTTTCCTGATCGCCACACGATCGATATGGCGTCCACATCCAACGATTCATGCGAGAAGGAGATCGCATGAAAGGGAACACTGATATCCCGCAAGGGTCCCCAGCGGAGGCACCGCTGAACCCAGAACCCGCCATGCTTCAGCTGGCGGAGTATGTCAGCAACAGGTCGTCGCACTGATCGGGGAGGAACCATGAAGGGCATGACCGAGGCCGCCAACTTGCATACGGTTGTCGTCGAGGACGACGGGGCGATATGGGTCAAGTCGCTCGTGGTCGGCTCCTTCAACCCCGAGGGGCTCGAGGCCAAGCTGGCAGTCCGGCTGAGCAGGACAGTGGAGAGGGCGATGGCGGCCATTGGTGCCCAGAGGACCTTGGACGGGGCGATGCGGATCGACAAAGAAAAGGCTGAACAGGCTCTTATTTCGGAGGAACCATGAGGACGAGCATAGGGATAATCTACGGGTGGGGGCTCAAGTCACCGACGTACGGCCAGGCGACCAGGGAAATCCGCCGCGTGGCCGAGGCGTTCTTCGGCCTGACTCCTGACGGACGGCTGGACGGCCATCATACACGGTTCTCGTGGCCTTTCGAGGTCGCTGGCTTCAACGATGTCTATTGGCACATGTCGCTCCTGTACGACATGGGTGACCCAAAGATGTTCGCAGAAGCTCTGGTGGGCGACAAGTCGGCCGCCATTGCCGTCACGAAAGTGATGGCCAGAGAAGTTTACCAACCCTAAAAGGAGCCATTATGGAGACCGAAGGTTTTGTCTTGAAGAGCATTTCCGTGAGGAACCTTGCATCCTTGGCCTTGAAGAACGCCTGCCCTAGGTGCTTCTGGATCAGGACGCGGCTGGGGTTCAAGGCTCCATGGTCGATATTCCCATCCATCTTCAAAGACATCGATGCCTTCTCGAAGAAGCTGACCGGTGTCCACATCGCTTCGCACCAAGCGCCCCCGTCGTGGCTCATGAAGTTCGGGAGCATGTTGGGGGACCGTCTGCCTGTCCCGCACTGGTCCAAGTTCTCGTTCCAAGATCCGTCTACTGGCATCGCCCTCAGAGGCGAGCCGGACGAGATGTTTCGGGTTCAGGACGGCACACTGGCCATATTCGACTACAAGACCGCCCGCTATTCGGAATCGCAGGGCCAATTGGAGCCGCTCTACAGGGTTCAGCTTGGCAGCTACCGCTGGATAGCCGGGCATCTGGGGATGGGGGAGACGAGCCTGACCGGACTGGTCTACTACGAGCCCCATACCTCGGCGTCGGCCGAGAGCATCTTGGAGGTCGGCTTCAAGATCGAATTCACTGCCCTGATCAAGAAAGTCGAGACCAATTTGGAGGAGATTGACAGGCTCTTGACCGAGGTCAAGCGGATCGTCAGTTTGCCCGTCCCCCCGCCTGGGGTGGAGGGGTGCAGGGACTGCAAGTCCGTTGACGAGATCAGAGCCCTCGTTTTGGCTTGACCTCCACTTACGGATGTGATAGCATGGCTCCAAGAAAATGAGAGAAGGTGTGCCATGCAGCCGTTTGACTTAACTATTGAGGGGAACAGGGTGCCGGAACTGTCTGACGACATCCGCCATACTTGGCCTATGAGGCTTGTCGTCGCCGGCATGTTCATATGTGTCTGGCTGATTTTTGCAACCTCCTTGATGAGCCCCGCAACCCCGGAAGGCTACACTTCGCCGCAAGAGGACGCCGTCAGCTGTTATCCGGCCTCGGAACGCCCAATCATGCTTGCGGCATACAGGAGCCGCGAGGCTGTGAAGAAGGCGGAAGAGTCCTTCAATGCCTTTTGGTTCTATTTTGTTTCCTCATTGCCCTTCGGATTCTGGGGGTTCTTCGGGTTCGAATGCGAATGCAGGGTTTATGGCCGGAACAACGCTTTCAGGCAGGCGGGGCAAATGCTGCTGGTGGCGGTGCCCGTTCTTGCCGCCCTCTATCTGTTGAGGGGGGTCATCATCCTGATTGCCCTGTTGCCGCTGCTTGCGGTCATATGGATTGTGGGCAAGATCAGGGGCTGAACTCCCCTGCACTTTTTGTATTGACTTTCACTAACCAATGTGATATTATGGCCGCGTTGAAAATGAAAAACCAACAGGAGACCGTATGACGACGGAGACACGGGCATGGGCAGCGGAGGAAATCGGTGTCGAGGCCACGCGGAAGCAGGTTCAGGAATTGCTGGACGGAAGCCGCTCCGGCGGGTTTTTCTGCATCAGGGGATACGAGAACGACCATGGCGAAATCGCCGACCACTACCTGCAGTTCGGCATCAACTACGGCGAAATCAAGCGGCGCGACATTGGGACGCTGACCGAGATTGCCGCCGGACGCAAGCCCCTCGCCGTCGAAGTCGCTTACGGCGTCTGGCTGGCTCCCGACGGAGTCGCCCACAACCGCAAGGCGAAGGACCGCGTCCAGTCGCGGGTCACGCTGTCGCTGGACATGACGGATGACCGCCTCAAGGTTGCGGTTAACGCCGTCCTTGAGTCGCTCAGGAACCCCACCCCCGCCCGTGCGACGTACAACAAGGAGGGCAAGGGGCTGTACGAGAACGGGAGCGACGGCGCCCTGCACATCCGCGACGCCCTGACCGTGCATAAGGTCGTCAGGGAGGAGGGCGAATACGAGTTCGAGGCATCCTCGCAGGATGTTGCCATCGAGAAGGCGGTCCGCAGGACGCTGCTGACCGGACGCTACCGCCAGTTCATCTTCAAGGGGAAGCCACTGGACGACGGGCGTCCCCGCTACGAGAGCATCACCATCAGCGGGCAGGCCATCCTGTCCGGCGCGGGCGACACGACGCTGTTCGCCCTGCCCGAGGCTGTCAAGGAGAACGAAAGGGTCGCAGTAACGGCCTGAACGAACGCGGTCTGGTGCAATGACATGGCGGGGCTAGACACCCCGCCATGCGAAACTTGGAGATACTGAAGACGTGAGCAAGAACCTGACACAAGATCTCAGGGTTGATGTCCCCGCAGGCGAGGCGGGCGACTGGAAGGTCTCCCGCTTCACCGTTGACAAGAAGCAGGCCGACTTCCATAACCTCTGCGAGGCCATCCACGGCGGACGACGCGTCATAGACCCCGGCGAGTACACGAGTCTGACGTTCCGCAGCGGAATTGTGATGTCGGACACGCCATCTGAGATTTCCGACCTCCTTTCTGCCATCTACCATGCCCAAGGCCATGTCCTGATTGCCGGCCTCGGGCTTGGCGTCGTCGTGCAGGGATGCCTGATGGACGGCGTCGAACATTATGGGAAGACAGTGGAGAGGGTGACGGTCGTCGAGAAGAGCGACGACGTCATCCGGCTGGTCGCCGAGCATTACCGGGAGAAGTTCGGGGAACGCCTGGAGATTGTCCACGACGACATCTTCACATGGAAGCCCCCGAAGGGCGCCGTCTACGGAGCCTGCTGGCTCGACATCTGGTCGGGCATCTGCACGGACAACCTGAAGGAAATGACGAAGCTCAAGCGCAGGTTCAGTCGCCGCTCCGAATGGATCGGCTGCTGGTCGGAGAGGGAATGCCGCTACAGGAACCGCCAGGAAAAACGAAGGGGCTGGTGAACGATTGTCGTGGATGCGCGGGCTGCCACAGGGTATCATAATGGCAGGGGCCAGCCATTTTAAAGTTCCCCGCCATAAATGGCGGGGATTTAGCCCGAGGCCGCAAGGCGGCTTCTAGCTTCCTAGTGGGGCTTTAAACTCCCCGTCTCGGTACGGCATGCCGTACCGAGAGTCGAGAAACGAATCTCGCTTAGTTGGAGTATAGTCAAAGAGGGTTAGGATAGCAAGGGAAATAAAAGACGCCCTGAAGGGCGTGGTTTCAACCCAAAGGAGTTCTGATGAAAGGGTAGCCGTCATGACAAGGGGAAACCAGACTACGCAGCAGAAGACTTTCGAGATTGACATGATTGTGAAAGTGACACTGACGACTCCGGCGGGGGTGAGCGAAGAAGACGCCCTCGACTCCATCTACTGCTTGGTGGCGGTTCCGGGAAAGAAACGGTTCAATGTCGCCAGCGAAATAGTAGATGCCGATGTTGTGGGCGTCAAGGAATGAGGTTCGGTATGACTGGGGTGACCGTGATGGCGTTCGTGATGCCGAGGCCAAAGGGATCTGTCGGAACCGCCCGCATTGACAGCGCAGTCTATAACGATAGTCTGCGGGTCGCCCTGCTCCAAATGGCCAAGGACGCCCGCGACAAGGACAAGAACAGGACAGTTTCGCCTGAAGAGACGGTCTTGGCCAACATCATGGTCGAGGAACTTATCCGCATGCTCAAGCATTCCCCGCAGATGTGACGCCGCAAGACCAACGGCGGCAGGCAAATGACCCAGAAGGGCTTTCTAGGCAAATGGTTGCCGTTACAATGACTGTGCACACGGAATGTGCCCGCGTAAAAGTTGAAGATTTTGTTTGACTTCGTGACACATATAAACTAATATGGCTCCGAAAAATGAGCCAAAGGAGGCAGCGATGAGTAGGACGGTGGTGTTGGCGAAACAGCGGAAGTCCAAGACACAGGTCAAGTTCGGGCCGTACGGGTTCCGAGCCGGGTCGAAATACGACCGCATCTCCCAGATTGCGGCCGAGAAACCCAGAGAACTGACCGAGCTGGTCAAGACCTGTGTCAAGAGAACGGGGATATCCGCTCAGCGCGTGGTGTACGACATCCGCGTGCTCTGCGACCCCAGGAACAAGTCCAACAGGGACAAGCTCCACAACAACGGCCGGACCAAGAACCGGTTCGGCAACACGACCGCCAAGGTGCACCTGAGGGCCGTGACTGCCTGACAATGGCCTCACAGGGGGGCACAGGCAGGCTCACAGGACGCCGAAGGCAGGTCGGCTAGGAGGTAACGCCTATGAGGGGTGCAGAAGTAATCTTGGCTCCGCCAAGGAAGATGATGCCGTCCCCTAGGTTCCGCAGGGGGTCGGACTACTACGTCATCTGGAAGAAGGGGCATTCGAAGCCCGTCCGCAGGGAGACCCTTGTCAGGAACCTGTCGAGGGACCTCCGCAAGCCTCAGAAACTTGTGGGGTTTGATCTGGACGTGCTGATAAACCCCAAGCACCGCAGCAACCATGGGCGGTGCCATGGCGACAAGGTGGCCAGGGAGCAGGGAAAAGTCCTGCTCGTCCCAGGAGCCTGAGCAGGCTTGGCAAAAGAGGGGCCGCAAAGGGGCCCGGCAGCAATGCCGGGCCCCTTTGCTTTACCTGTCCGACGGCTGTCCGGAACTCCAACGATCCCCGACCGGACGTTGTCCGACGCGTCCCTTCGGTGCGCCCTGTCCGGATTTTCGCCTCTCCACTGAATGTGATGGAGCATGCGGACACGAATGCGGACATTGTGTCCGGATGGGTTTTTGCCTCCGAGTAACCGCCGGATGCTGATGCTCGTGGTTTGACATCCTCCCACGGGACAAGCCCGTGGGATTCCCAGTTCCACGACCATGCTTTTCATCCCTTCCGGGATGCAGAGGCACAGGTCTCCCTGGGCGTGTGCGTTCCCCACAGTCCGTGGGTACGTGCGAAAACCGTCCGGACATGCCGCTTGATTCTCGCGGACAATCCCTTCCGGGATCACATCCGAACACCGACATTATACACCAGTGGGTTCGAAACATACAACGGGGATCTTTCGACCCACTCGCTCTCATCCGACAGGGCAAGCCTGTCGGTTTTCCCGCTCGTGCTGTATAATGGCCATGATGAAGATCGACCTGCATTTCCATGGCGTCCGGCGGAAGAGGGCCAACTGGCAGGAGCGGCTGCGGGGGATGATGGCCAAGGCCGTATCGGAGGGCATCGGTGCAGTGGCTCTGCTCGACCATGACTATCATCCCGTTGAGGAGGATCTCCTGTTGGCCGCCGAGGCCGCACCTTCGGTGCGTGTCTTCAGGGCGGCGGAGTTCAATGTCAGGGACACATGTCGCCACATCACGGATCATCTGGTTGTCGTTTCCGACGCGGCATACGGATGGGATATCTCCCGTGGCATCACAACAGCCGAACTGCCGCGGTTGCGGGATTATGTCGCTGGCAGCGGTGCCCTGACCATCCTCGCTCATCCGTATAGGCGCCATCCGAACATCGCGTTCGACTTCCATGACCTGTTGCCCGATGCCATCGAGGTCGCGTCACCGGGCGTGCCCGCTGAACACCGCCCAGATGTCATGCGGCTGGCGTCCAGATGGGGGATGGCTCTGGTTGAGAACTCCGACAGCCACAGGGCAAGCCATGTCGGCAGGTTCTTCATGACGGCGCCGGACTGGGCTGCCGGCAGTTTGGAGCTGCTGAGGGCTGCCGTGAAATCGGGTGCTTGTGCCTGCAACGCGCTCCTCGGTGCCTCTCAGCTGTAGCTGGCGACACTGTCAGTGTCAGTGTCAGTGTCAGTGTCAGTGTCAGTGTCAGTGTTTGTGAGTCGATGTGACCGCAATGTGCCGCTGGGACTGACCTCCCTCCGTTCCACTCGTTTCCGGGCATGATAAAGCCCAATGGATTCTGGGGTTCCGCCCCGTTCGGCTCCTAGTCCAGTGGAGAGGCCCTCCGGTTCAGGCCGCCTCGAGCACTCGAGCACTGTGGGCTCACAGCGCTGATTTCATGCGTGTCGGTCAACGCCTCCGGTCTTCGGTGCCCCGTTTCTGTGGCACCTGTTTTGTCTTGACTTTCACTTATATCCGTGGTATGCTGGTGCCGTTTTGAAAATCGGAAACCATTGGGAGGAACTATGAACGCCGAAGACACCAGAGCCGTCCGCGAGTTCGGCAGGAAGCTACACCGTGTCCTGTGCTCCAAGTGCGGCTTCGCCATCCTGGACGGATGGCAGTGCGGCTGGACTGACGGCGGCTGCCTCGTGCTGGCCAACGCCCTGCGGCGTTGGCTCGGCGAAGGGGAGATTGTGAGCGTATGGGAGGACCTTGTCTACGACAACCGTTCTCCTGACCATGTGCAGCATCATACCATCCTTTCCATTAACGGATGGGTCGTTGATGGCGACGGCGTCGCCGAACGCAACAAGTTCCTAGAATTGTGGAGGGAGAGGGAGGGAGTTGGCATAGTCCGCTACGGAGTCTTCGACCCCGATGTAGCCTGGGAACAGGGACTCGCATCAAGGCCGGAGTTGGAGGAGGAAGTAGAAAGGCTGCTGGATTCCAAGTTCGGCGTGGCGAAGGTTCGGATGGCACTGACCGCGTGATTTTGACTTGACTTTCACTAAAACCTGTGATACCATGGACGCATCGAAAATAGGAAAGGGTCGCACCATGAGCAGGAAAAAGAAGCTGATGAGCGACGAAGAGTTCCGAAAGGAATTCGGGCTCAAGTGCCCGCATTGCAGATCGGACATGGTCAATGAGGCTGCCTTCCGAAAGGCGGACGGCCTGACCGCCACCGCCACAGTAGTCTGCGGAAAGTGCGGGAAGTCCTGGACCGCGGTCTATACCCTGTTGCTGACGGGCTACATCGCCAAGGATGGCCATGGCAACGTCATCGAGCACGCTGGCGAGGGTTTGGGCATCGAAGAGGCAAGGGAAGTCGCCGCTGACAAGTGCGAGGAGGACTGACGATGATGAGCACGAACGTGAATAGCCAAGATGAACGCATCCGCCGCATCAACTTCCTCGAAGCCGCCATCCGGCGGCACAACCGGCTCTATTACGATCTGGACTCTCCAGAGATAAGCGATGTCCAGTATGACAAGTTGGTGGAGGAACTTAAGGAGGTTTCCCCCGACGATCCGGTTCTGAATGATATGGGGAACCCTACATACGGGGAGAAATTCGCCCACCGGAGAATCATGGGGTCCTTGGATAAGTGCCACACCGCCGACGAAATTGTGGCGAAGTTCAACGGCCAACGGGTTGTCCTGATGCCAAAGATCGACGGGCTTTCAATGGCCGTGCATTACAAGGACGGGGAGATTGAAGTCGCTGCGACAAGGGGCGACGGAAAGATGGGGGAAATCGTCACACCGAATGCAGTTCGCATCACCAACCTACCGCTATCAGTCAAAGTCTCAGAACCGCTTGAAATTCGCGGCGAGGCTTTTGTGAGCCCTTTGGATTTCGTCGGAGTCCAAGACCAACCCGGCTACGGTGGCCATGCTGACGGTTTGAAAAATCCAAGAAACGCCGCTGCTGGGGGTTTGAGGCAGAAGAACCCGAGGCTGACAGCCGAACGCAAAATTCGGTATGTCGCGTATTGGGCACGCATCGGGAACCAATTGGCCTGCCAGACGCAACACGAGGCTTTACAACGGCTCGAAGATTACGGCTTCCTAGTCTGCCCGCATACTGTCCTTACAGTCAGCGGCTCCGACGAGGTTCAAAAGGCCATTGATTCGTTCAAGTCATTGGGTTTGCCATACGACATCGACGGAGTGGTCATAATGCTGGACGACTTGGCCGAGTTTGACAAATTGGGCTTCAAGGGCAAGTACCCCGTCGGGGCATTGGCCTACAAGTTCAAAGCCGAGGAGGCCGAGGCCAAGGTGCTCGGGATCCAGTGGGAAACCAGTCGGAACGGCAGGGTGGTGCCTGTTGCTGTCATCGAGCCAACGGAGATCAGCGGAGCCACCGTTTCGCGGATCACGATGAACAACTTGGACTGGCTAACACAGAATGATGTGGCCGTAGGCGACAAAATATCGCTATGCCGCAGTAATGAGGTCATCCCAAAGCTCATGAGGGTTGTCGAACGTGCTGCGTCCCGCAACCGCAACACACCCTCCTCATGCCCGTCCTGCGGCGAGCCGCTCTCCCGTTCCAACAACGCCTCCGGCCAAGGGGTCGACCTGGTCTGTGCGAGCGAGACCTGCCCGGCACAGTTCATCAAGCTCGTCCGGCACGTCCTGAAGTCACTGGACATCAAGGGCATCGCCGAGGCGACGCTGGAAAGGCTGGCCGAGGCCGGCCTGCTGGCCAAGCCCGAGGACATCTTCGCAGTCACAGTGAAGCAGATGGTTGCTGCGGGCTTCGGCGAGGTGGAGGCCACCAACATCGCCAACGCCGTTGGGTCGGCGGAGGCCACTCCCGCCCGCATCCTCAAGGCACTGGGCATCAACGGGTGGGGTGAGACGCTTTGGACGAAACTGATGTCCGTCAGCAGGCTGTCGACCGACGAATGGCTGGAGCCGACATTCACAAGCGAGAAGTATCTGGAAGCCTGCCGCGTGGGGGACGTGAGGGCGGAGGCGTTGAAGGACGGGTTTATGCCTATGATTGGTCTTTTGAAGGCTTTGGTGGCCAACGTGAAGATACTGAGGCCGTCCAAGGGCGGATCGGGGATTGCGGGAAAATCGGTCTGCATCACGGGGACTTTGAGCAAGGGGCGGTCGGAGGTGCAGGACGACATCAGGAAGGCCGGAGGGTCGGTCAAGAGTTCAGTGGGTTCCGGCTTGGACTTCCTGGTCGCTGGCGAGGAGACCGGCGGCAAGCTGGACAAGGCGAAGAAGCTCGGGGTCAAGGTCATCAGCGAAGCCGAACTGTACACGATGATGGGAGCGAATTCAACTTCCCTGCCCTAAAGGGCAGGGATTGAGCCGTGAACCTAAACCAACAGAGGTAGTGCAGTGAGTTACCGCAGAACCAGAATTGATGTCGAACGGTTCCGAGCTTTCGGGGGATTGAATGCTCCCCGTCTCCGTCGAGTTATGCTCGATGGAGACAGACCGAAGGCGGATGTTCTTGCTCGCCTGTCGGTCTGCATCCTCTTGGTGACCACATTTTCCGCAATGGAAACGCAGGCCTTTCCTGTTGGATGCCGAGACGTGGCCGCAGGAACTACACCCACGGCTTGTGTTTCTGGGGCTGACAACCTCCGTCTCGATTCCAACCGCTGCCGCCTTGTACTCGATTTTGAACAACTCCACCCCGCCGCATTCCCCCGACTTCAGTCGTGGGGTTAGGCGGGGCAGGCTGATTTTTGTTGCCAATGCGGGGATTTTGTGCAAGGATGCGTTTGTGTTCTTTGACAAGGTGTTTC
>Ga0315288_10001188_pt1 | contig 33665 bp, 38 predicted proteins | sample YL17G11_20_MG_FD_203454 | JGI IMG/M metagenome (GOLD analysis project Ga0315288, IMG submission 203454) | Sediment microbial communities from Yellowstone Lake, YNP, Wyoming, USA - YL17G11_20 | ecosystem: Environmental > Aquatic > Freshwater > Lake > Sediment | place: USA: Wyoming | collected...
TTTTTATCTAGCCCACCCATGCTATTGTAGTGCGTCTGGGCGTGAGGGGCGGTCGTGGTCTAGACTGGTTTAGGACACAAGCCCTCCAAGCTTGTGATCCCGGGTTCAAATCCCGGCGACCGCACCATAATTCGGGTTCAAAACCACAAATTTTTTATGCCGCGCCACATGTTGCTCTACATGAGGCGAAGAGACTTGTCTGATTCTCCTCATCCGCGCTCCAAGTACCGGCCTCTGCTCGAGGATAAGGATGTGAGACGTTGGTACGAGAACCTCGTCCGCGGTTCACCGGCCTGCGCCGAAATCTACCTCCGGAACCTGGGGAACTTCTGTCAGCTCATGGGCATAACGCCGGGGCAGCTCGCGCGAAAGCCGGTCGCGGAAGTAGAAGACCTCCTCATGGACTACGTCACCTCCGCGCAGAAGAAACATGCGGGCAGCTACATTCACAACACGACTAAGGTAGTCAAGTCCTGGCTTGCCCACAACGGAATCCAGCTTAAACGCAAGATAAAGATCACGGGCGCCCACGAGACGCCGACCCTCAAGGACGAACGCGTCCCCACGAAAGAAGAGCTGAAACGCATCTTCCTGTCCGGAAGCAAGCAGGCCCGCACAGCCTGCGCCATAGTCGCCCATGCAGGCCTAAGACTGCAAGGCCTCGGCAGCTATACCGGTTATGACGGCCTGAGAATGCGCGACTTACCCGAGCTCAAGATCAAAGGATCCGAGGTAAGCTTTGAGAAGATACCCACCATGGTTGTTGTTCGCTCGGCCCTAAGCAAGGCCCGCCATCAGTACTTCACTTTCCTGACAGAAGAAGCCTGCAGCTACCTCAAAGATTACTTGGAAGAACGCCTGAGAGACGGCGAACAGTTGACTCCCGACTCCGCTGTTGTTAAGCCGAAGGTTGCTCAGAAACCCTTCATACGCACCGTAAACATCGGAGACATGATGAGGCTAGCCATCAGAAGCGCTGGGCTTCCTTGGAGACCGTACGTTTTAAGGTGTTATTTTGACACGATGTTAATGCTTGCTGAGTCAAAGGGTTTAGTGCTTAGGGATTACAGGCAGTTTTGGATGGGCCATAAAGGCGACATTGAAAACCGGTATACAACTAACAAGCAGAGGCTGCCAGAGTCTGTTGTGGAGGATATGCGGGCAGCTTACGCGAGAAGCGAAGAGTTTCTGCAGACTAAGATGGAGGAGGAAACTAGCGAGGAGAAGCTTAGGGGTAGTTTTAGGAAGCAGCTTTTGTTGGTGGCTGGTTTCAGTCAGGAAGAGTTGGACAAGATTGATGTGTCTTCGATGAGCGACGAAGAACTGCAGAGTATAGTCAGGAAGAGGCTCTTAGGCGGGCAAGTGACGAATGGGGCTTCTCAGAAAGTGGTTAGTGTTGGCGAGGCCAATGATTATTTGGCTAAAGGCTGGGAATACGTTGCAAGCCTTCCAAACAAAAAGGTCGTCATTAAACTAAATGGGTAAGAATTAAGCACGCAATAAATACTGCCTTGTGAAGAGGTTTCATGAAAAGCAAGGATCGCGCACACGTTCATTTCAGAGAGAGAATGGAGTGCCGAGGGCTAGCTTCAAAGGGTCGTTTAAACCGTCGTTACAATGTTTACATGTTTTTGTTAAACATAGACAGCGTTTTGAGAAGTGGCCCATCTGCAACTGCCTAAGAAAACTTATATGAGTTACTTTACAGAATTATAGGCGATAGCTCATGTCAGAAAAAGATAATCGTGGCCAGGGACCGAAATTCTACCTGGATATTGAGGGGAAAATTGTTCCATGGGATCAGGAAACAATCACAACCGAGAAGGTTATCGAACTCGGAGGTTGGGATCCGAGCCAGGGAGCAATCGAAATCAATCTAAAGGATAATACCGAACGTACGCTTAAGCCTGGTGAAGTCATCACACTCAGACCAGGTATGGGGTTTTCAAAAAAAGTGCGTTTTAAGCGCGGAACCTCTGATGAGTGAACGCATAAAGGAAGAGCTTGAGTTACTACGCCACAACTATTCCAACATAGAGTATATTGAACCAGGACAATGGGTAAAGATTAGGGACTATCCTATTCCAGCAGGCCTACCTTGGAATCGACAAGCAACACATGTTTGTTTCCAGGTACCTCCAGGGTATCCAGGAGTTCCACCATATGGTTTCTACGTTCCTGCGGGGATATTGTTCGATGGTAACCCTCCCAATAGTTACACTGAACCTTCCCAGAACAAACCACCTTTTGAAGGGATGTGGGGTATGTTCTCCTGGTCAGTTGATTCTACTTGGCTTCCAAAGGCAGAATTGCGCGCCGGCTCCAATCTCTTGAATTTTGCCAGAACATTCAAAGATCGTTTCTTAGAAGGCAGGTGAAGCATCTTGCGTATCAGGGTCAATTTGCCTGCACAGACATACCAAAGAATTCTCAAATATCTTTTTCCCATTAGAGTGAGATACGAGAGCGTATCCTTCATTTTCGCCTTGGTGAAAAAAACCAGTCTATCTATTGACTTCAATTTTGTAGAGTGGTATGCTGTTAAATCCAATGAGTACGAGTCGCGATCACTTTGGTACGTTGAGTTAAAAGATAACTTACGTCCAAAGATCATAAAGAAAGCCTTCGATCTAGATGCAGCCATAGTGGAGATACATTCACATCCACATAATGCGAGTGCTGAATTCTCTGGCAGCGATCTCGTGGGTTTACAGGAATTCGTTCCACATGTATTGTGGAGGTTGAAAGGGAAACCATATGCGGCTCTGGTGTTTTCCAATTCGGATTTCGATGGATTAGCTTGGATTAAGAACCCCTCGCATCCACAACAACTCACCGAACTCGTTGTAAATGGCCGCGGTCTTCGGGCAAATGGTCTTACGTTGAGTAGGAAAGGTGGCGAACACAAGCTTGGATCGTTATAACAGGCAAATACCTCTATTTGGTAAGGAAGGACAAGAGAAGATACGAAAGTCTTGTGCGGGAATAGTTGGCGCGGGCGGATTAGGATCACATTTGATACAACAACTTGCCTTCTTGGGAGTCGGTAAGATGGTGATAATTGACCCTGACGAGATAAAAAAAACCGATCTTAACCGCCTAATAGGTTCCTGCCAAAACGATGTCACTACGGGAGCCAAGAAAGTCGACATTGCAGCTCGCTCAGTCCATTCCATTGATCCCTCCATAGACGTTAGTGCAATTCCCAGGGATCTGATTGACGAAGAGTCGTTTTCCGCGATAAAGAAAAGTAGCTGTGTCTTTGGATGCGTAGACAATGATGGCGCTAGACTGGTGCTAAATGAATTGTGTGCGGCATTCGATATTCCATACTTTGATCTTGCTTCAGATATTGAAGTGGAAAACGGCGTTGTTGTCTACGGTGGCAGAATCTTCGCGAGTATTGATAGTAATGGTTGTCTCTATTGCTACGACCTCATATCACCTTCACAAGCCCGGCTGGATTTGATGTCTCCGCAGGCTCGAATTGATGAAAAAGCAATTTACGGAGTCTCGACTGAGTATTTAGATCGAACCGGGCCTTCAGTAGTCTCGATTAACGGAGTAATTGCCTCTCTTGCAGTTACGGAATTCATGGTGATGATCGTGGGACTACGCCCACCCAACCGACTTCTGCAATACCACGGTCGTAGAGGAATCGTCAATATAAGTCTGGACGAACCCCGTCCTGATTGCTATTACTGCAAGCAAGTAAGAGGCCGTAGGGAAAATGCAGAAGTTGACAGATACTGGAAAACAAAGACGAATCTGCAATAGACAAAACTCTTTGATTGAAGGCAACCTTTTTCGTAGAAGCTGGCTTCAGATTATGCATTTGCTGGCAAGGTGTAAAAATAAAGAGACACGGTCTTTAATTCTTCCACTCGTCTATTGCCAACGTTTACGATGTGGCACACGATTTACATGTTTTCGTAAAACTAGACGATTTCGTTAATCAAGCTTGGCACAAAGAATAGAACGCTCTTTTTCAAAAGAGTCAGCGAAATGAAAGGCGTTTGAGACATCTCTACTTAAAGGATTTAAATTCAAAGGGAGTAATTCTATTCATGGAACAGACGAGAAAACAGGAAATGAAAAATGCAGTTCTAGGAAAGAAAGTTACGAAATTTGTTTTTGACAAACCGAGTGCCAGAATCTTGGAAACATTTCGAAATAGGTATGCAAAAAGAGATTATGTGATCAACATAGACATTCCAGAGTTTACAAGTATATGTCCGTTGACTGGGCAGCCAGACTTCGCGATTATTCACATTCGATACATACCTGATAAGAAATGTATTGAATCAAAATCACTTAAGCTGTATATCTTCTCATACCGTAATTTCCCAGAGTTCCATGAAGACTGCGTTAACAGAATCTTGGAGGACTGCATTAAAGCTTGCAAGCCTAGATGGGTGCAAGTAATTGGCAAATTCAATGCCCGAGGAGGCATTACAATTACACCGATTACAGAATACAAGAGACCGGGTTATAAACTACCCGAGGAGGCATTACAATTACACCGATTACAGAATACAAGAGACCGGGTTATAAACTACCCGAGGAGGCATTAAGACGAACAGACCCCATAATCAATATCTAAGAAGGTGCTTGTATTGAAGAAGACTGAGTTCAGCAAATACTTGAAGGAAAGATATGAAAGCCAAGTCAGTTGGTATGATGGGAGATCCATATTCTACAAAAGACTCAATTACGCATTTCAGATTCCCACGATTTTCATAGCAGCAATTATCCCTATTTTTGCTGTACTAGAACAGAAATGGATAACGGTGATATTGGCTGCCATTACAGCCATACTTATTGGAACATTGAACTTCGGAAAATTCGAAGAGCAATGGCACAATTACAGATCAACCTGTGAAGCATTGAAGAAAGAGCTGTATTTTTATAATGCCAAAATTCTCGAATACCGAGAAGCTACCGAACCTGAAGAACAGTTCGTTCAAAGGGTTGAATCGATAATATCAAGCGAGCACACAAGATGGACAGCAATCGAGAAGACCAAAGGCAGCAAAGCGAATAAGGCGATCTAATTGCTAATCAAAAAAGAATCATTCAGATCATATATCGTTGATACTCTTGGAAAAACATTTCAGACGCCACTATTTATTCCAGCCATCTCTAGCATCAAAGCTAATTGGACGATTCTGGAATATCTTAATTTGTTGGAGAATGTAGGATACCCTGCTTTTCTTGTCTCTGCTTATGACTATTGCAGGCTTAACAAAAATAACAGGCGAAATTTCGAGGGGATTCTATCAGAATACTCGAAAAAGCAAACTCTTTTCTTTTTGGATAATGGCAATTATGAAGCCTATTGGTACAAAGACCAAAAGTGGACACTAAATGGTTTGAAGACTGCTTTGGACGCTACGTGCCCCGATTTCTGTTTCTCCTTTGACGTTTTTTGGGAGAGAGGCATGAAAGTCGAAAAACACATCAAAGAGACTGTGACCTCAATCGCAAAAACGGCTGGTGTCCAAAGAACCGGTTCAACCATCGCGCTGTTACATGCAAATCCGGATTTATTTCCCAGGATGATACAAAAGATCGTTGATTCTATCAATCCAGAAATCGTTGCTATTCCGGAAAGAGAATTAGGGGCCAGCGTTTTTGAAAGAGCCCAAACCATTAAGAATATTCGTAGCCGTCTAGACAAGACCGACAAGCCAATACTGCTACACATTTTAGGCACTGGCAACCCTCGTTCCATCCTTATCTATACGTTATGTGGAGCGGATATGTATGATGCGCTTGACTGGTCGAGCTCTTTTGTGGATCCGAAATCTGGCCTACTTTATCATTTCTCACAGAAGGATTTACTAAATTGTGGTTGTAAGGCATGCCGAATGCAAGGCGTGCCCTACGATTATCAGGTCATGGCTCATAATCTGATTTTTTATCAAGCCTATTTGGATAAAATTAGAAACTCGTTGGAAAGTGGAAGAGTAGATGCAATTCTAAAGGAGTATTTTTCTAGGGAGTGCATTTCAGAAATCAAAGAGGTAGGAGGATTTGAATGAGCGGAAATTGCAGTCTGACCACTGAGCGCATAGAAAACACTATCATGAAAGTGTGTGATTTTGTCGAGTCACAAAAAAGCAATGCTTCTTACTGGAAAGATTTCCATGAGAAACGATTATGGTTAGAGTTAGTGTCTTGTATATTAGGCAGCAGAGTTCGTTATGAAACTGCCAAAGCTTGCACGATACATCTAAACAATGTTGGTTTGCTTGAGATTTCATCGATTCTGAAAATGGTGAAGAGTGTTGAAAGAAAAATGAGAAAGGAATTACACAGACCAATATATCCTCCCTTTTCGAGTAACGTTGGCTCACGCTATCGCTATCCTAACTCAAGATCCAGCTATATTATCAGTACAGCATCCCGAATATACGGTGAAGATGATACTTCAATAAAAGACATCTTGCGAGACTGTCACGATGGAATTGAAGCTAGAAACGTTCTAATTGAGAAATGCAAAGGCATAGGACCCAAACAGGCAAGTCTCTTTTTGAGGAATATTAAGTTCAGTGACGACTTAGCAATTCTCGATTGCCATGTTGATCGTTACATGAGGCTTATGAAATTAGGCGAAAGATATTGTGCGATAAGCAAAGAAAGAGTGCATCCGTATTTCAAGAGAGAAAACGTATTAAAGCTGTATGCGATTTCAAAAAACAGGTCGCTCGCGACGTTGGACATTGCTATATGGACTGTTATGCGTCTAATAGAGAAAGAGGAGGTTGTGGTATGACCACTGTGAGTTTAGTGTCTGGAGGAATTGATTCGCTCGTTATGTCAAAGATAATTGTGGAACAAGGAGAAGAACTCATACCCATTTTCATCGATTATGGTCAACTAGCCAGAGAAAAAGAATGGGCTGCGTGTCAGAGGGTATTTAAGGAATCCAATCTTCCTGCACCAACAAGAGTTGATTTAAGCGGTTACGGCAAACTGATGCCAACAGGAATTACGGATCCGACAAAACACATACATGACGAGGCTTTCCTCCCTGGAAGAAATCTCCTGTTTCTTATAGTTGGATGTTCTTATGCTCATTTCAAAAGGGCAAAAAAAGTTGCCATTGGATTGCTTACCGAGAAGCGTCACATATTTCCAGACCAGACGGGAAGGTTCGTCGTTAACACAAACATTGCTGCGAATGAAGCTCTAGACGATGATATTGCAATAGTAACACCTCTGATCAATTTCACTAAGAGTGAAGTTATCGAACTCGCTAGGCGTTACAAGCTTCCTATAGAAAAGACGTATTCATGTCATTCTGGAAAAGATGTCTATTGCGGCAGATGCATCGCTTGCCTTGACCTTTTGAACTCAACTGGCAAGGATTTGCCGCAATTCAAGAAAGAAGGTGAATAAACATGGGCGGCGGAGGAACATGGACATCAAGTTACGGTGGAGCAACTGATACCGATAAGCTGCAAGATATCGCTCGAAAAGAACTTGAAAAACCAGCTCCAGAACCTCGGAAAAGAGTATTCCTGAGCTTCAAAGGTGAGGATAAGCCAATGGTGGATTTGTTTCGTGGTCAAGCCAAAAATGAGAATTCAGATCTTGATTTTATTGATTTCTCACTGCGGGCACCTTTCAATAGCCAAAATGCAGAGTATATAAAAAGTGGGATCAGAGAACGAATTAGACAGTCATCAGTGACGATTGTTTGTTTGACGGAATTCACTCATACTAGTGAATGGGTAGATTGGGAAATAAGAGAGAGTATACGGCTGGGTAAAGGAGTTATAGGCGTAAGAATGAAGGATGATGCCTCGATCAAGACTCCAAAAGCAATGGAAGAAAATAGATGTAAAGTCGTGAATTGGAATCATGAGGAAGTTAGGCAAGCAATGAATGAGGCTGATGAAAATCGGTGACTTCTGAAAATAAGTGTGCTATCATCACATGACTATTTCGTAAGTTTTCCATCGTCCCTTCCCTTCGGCTTTGATCAATCCAAGATTTACCATTCGTCGCATGTAGTTTCTGTAAGCCCTATCAACAACAGGACGTTTCATAGTAGTGCAATACTCATTATAGAGTAAGCCAGAGGATAGTTTTCTTTTCTTCTCAAGAATATCATAAATTGCTTTTTGGTGTTCGTTGAGTTTGTCAAAGGGATATACTCTCTTGAGTTTGTTCACTTCATTTATCGTCTCTTCAAGTTCTCGCATGGTTACTTCATTCAAATATCTAATCTCAGCTTTCTTTCCCGCTTTTCTGATTATTTCCAAACCAGTTCTCGCGTCTCCTTGTGCCGCAAGGGAAGCGATTTTGATGAATTCGTTTTTCAGCGAACCAGGTCTAAATGCAAATTCCACACGGTCACGAATTATGTCATAAAGCTCGTCAGTCTTGTAAGGAGGAAATTCAATTTCTGTCAAGGCAAGGCTGCTCCGAATTCTAGTTGTCAGACTCGCAAGGACGTGACAGCGTGTTGATATCAGTATCAAACCATGGCCACTTCTTGCTAGCAGATACAACAAATCAAACTCGTCAAGCCTGTCCACTTCATCCAAGCACACAATTATCTTCCTGTTTTTCACTGTTTTCTCAAGAATTTTGGTTAGCTCGCCAGTCGGCTCTTTTCCGTGCACAGGTATCTGCGATTCCAGTAAGATTTCTTTCAGAACCTCATGAGTTGTGCGATACTTCCAGCAATTTACGTAGGTCGAAATCTCTTTGAAATAGTTTTCAAGAATCCATCTTGCGATTGTTGTTTTTCCTGTGCCCGATGTACCCATCAAGAAGATGTTTTCAATCGAACGGTTTTTCAGTGCAGGCTTCAAGCATCTTTAAGTTCTCTTATCTGGTCTTCCCTGTGCAAAAGCCGGGTTGGAACGAATGCTTCAGTCAAGGCTTCCTCGTTGATGATGATAGGTGCGTCATCCATAGTAATTTTGTGCGTCGATAGTTTAAGTCGTTAACGTTCCTCTAGACATTCCGATAGAGAGCAACCCTGATTATCTTACAAAGACATCGGCAAAGCATATAGAAAAAGAGATTTTAATTTCGAGAAGCTATTAAATAATGATAAGATGAGTATAAAACAGAAACTAGCTACAATCGCCGCAGCTTTCATGAGAATAAGTAATCGATGGATCCAGCGCGTTCAAGGATACTGGCCAACTTCAGATGAGATTGAAAACAATAGGGTAAAGAGTTTGGCAAATAGGCTCAAAGCAGGATCGTGTAAAGAGACCTTGACAAACATATTAGAATGGCAGGAAAGAAACATAGTATTCTGGAATGAAAGACATCCCGTTCCAACTGTATTGTTTTGTGCTGGTCTCATATCTATCCTGTCCTTCATTTTCGGTCTTCCCATTATTATTTTTCTTATAATCCGAAATATTCAGCCATTATCGTTGTTATCGTGGTTTGTTGTGATATGGTTTGTAATGTTGGTAAGCAGCATTGCAACGACACTCACAATAACGATATGGATTATTCACTCCAATAGAAAAATTCCATTAAAGCAAGGCCTAAAGAATGTATTTGTGCCAAGTATTCCAATGAATACACTTCTTGAAAATAAGCTAGGTGTTTGTAGAGATTATGCAAAGCTGACAGCTTGTTTGCTGTCAAACATCTGTCCCAATGAAGAAATCTATTTTGCTCATGCCCCCGGTCATATAGCGACTGGAATAAAGATTGAAAACAAATTATACATGCTGGACCAGCGTCTACCTATATTGACAATAGATAAATGGGACAACTACAGGCATTTGAAGAAGATAGAGAGATTTGCAAGAAACAGTCCGAAGCGAGTTGACACTAATTCTTTTCTATCAACAACAAAAACCACGTCATTAGATACCGAAAAGTTGGCTGTGACGATGACAAATCTCTTGAAAGTAAAAGAACGGACAGGTGATAAAGCAGTTTCAGTGTTGGAAATACCATGGAAAAAAGGTGCTATACTCTATGAAGACAATGAAATGGTTAATTATTCTCTCGCAAGACTACTCAAAACAAAAATTTCGAGCGAACTCATAAGAATAGATCAAATAACAAGAATTGAGATAAACCGCCATAAAGACGACCTAATGTTTCTAATTCACTTCAGTTAGAGTGTAAAAGGAAAGTCTTGACTTTCGCATCAATGTTCTGAGTGTTAGCTTTAAATTCCCCAACACACCAATTATATTATTCCTTTGGATTTTTGAGAAAACAAATGGACTCGGGACTTGCAATTGTATTCTATTTCCCTTCGGGGGCATTAGAACACAACTTCGATTCCCTACTTTGAAGGGAACCATGGATGCACGAGTTGGCTGAAATAAGAAATCATGCAATTCACAGAATGACAGCTTTCAGAATTTTAGCGGGTATGGGAGTCTATTACCTAAGAGCAGAGTCTCGAAGTGGAAAAATAACAGAAACTAATGAAGAAGTATTACCCTATTTGAAAAAAAGTTTAGAGAAAATCAAAGAAAAATTAGAAATTACAGAAATATAGAGCGCGCGCTTTTCAAGTGGTTATCTTTGAATAAATGATCGTAAAAAGTCTTCGCCCCAAAACTGAGGTTAATATCCTTTCCAGTTACCCATTCCAGTAGCAAGTTCCTCATTGACTTCTTGTCCATGCTTTTAAGCATTCGGCATATCACCTTGAATAAGTCACTGTAGCCTCCTGACACACGCCAGATATCGGGAATCCCTTGTTCTTCCGAAGTTTGCTCGACGGTTGAAGCAGGCAGCTCCAACTTTGAAAAATCGGTTCTCTTCCGAGGCAAGCTCAAGAGCTCCTTTAAAGTCTTGATAAGAACTTCATTTTGCGTATCCAGTTCTCTCAGGATTAGGAAAAGCCTGATCGCGACTTGTTCTTGCATCTGATGCTTTTCAAAGTATGTTTCGGAATATGTTTCAGAGCAGACTGTGTCAAAAATGGCTTTTCGCACGCTTAGGATGAGCGCCTCATCCAATGCTCTGTCATCTATCTGCTTGTTCAGCAAGTCCATGTTTTCATTTTTCTTGACTAGCCTCAAAGCTTTCAAGATCACGTCTGTCAGATACATGAGCAACCAATCGAATTTCTGGCAATCATTCAAGACTTCAGTAAAGAGCTTCCAGGCCTCATCGATGTGTGTAACTTCGACAACCTCTTGTCCTTGAGTCAGCGCCTCCAAATTGGTAGTTTGAAGAAAGTCTTCAAAGGTCTTTGCCTCGGGCACGACAGCTACATCGTAAATTCTGCGCAGGTTATGAGCGCCTATTTCCATGTGCATTGGATTGCCGCTTCTAAGAAACTGTACGTACCGAAGTACCTCATCGCGTTGCTCGAAGTAGCCCTGACAAAGAACGTATCCGTTTTTGACGCGTTTCATTATTCCTGCTCTTACCAAATCTGTCTTAACTTGATGCACATTATTGCGGTTGTGTCTCAGCTTTCGAAAATCGTTGTTGGACACGCACATTCTTCTTTTCATATTTTCGTCAAAAAAGGATCGAAGTATGTCCCGTGCAATCTTGCCTCTAGTTTGCGTTTTCATTTTGATACCAAGTGCTCTTTCAAATTATATAAGGAGCAGCGAAATAAACTTCTCTAATACAAACCCCCATAGAGAACGTTGCAGTTTTGATACCAAGCGTCCTTTTTGGTTTAAATAGGAGATACCAAAACACAACTTCCTAGAACAAAATTCCCTCAAAAACTTTACAGATTCGATGCAGCTTTGTTTGATGAACGGTGCCGAGATGCAGAGCGATAAAAACATCAGCATCAAGCAATTAAAGGTTTTCGTTTCTGAACACTTCCCGCCAGGATATGCTTTGAGAGAGGCGATTTTGCGCCTCAATGACAGAATAGACAAGCCGAGTTTTTTGCTCTGGGTTCCAATTTGGTTCGAACTGGCGAGGGTTAAACCTGACAAATGAATGGAGTAATTTGAAATGAAAGAAGACATAGGGCAACAACAGCTTGATTTCGACAAGAAAATGCCACTTAGCGGAAACAACCTAAAAACCTCAAGGAATATCATCATGAACAGATTCGATTGTTCTGAGGCTCTCCCGCTCCCACCAAATATGCCAGAACGGCCATTTTCTCAATATTCCACTATGAAACAGTTCCATGTCGGGTCCAGCATTGAAACAGTAGGGCTCAGACTTGAAAAAGATCATCGCCTGCAACAGAACCGTCTTTGGATCTGTTTCAGGTTTCTAGCTTTCCCTTGGTTGGAGCGACTGTTTCACAAATTGGACCCGAAGTTTGGTGGTGTTTAGATGGGCTATGACTTGACTCCTTTTCAACATGCTTACATTATAGAGCGTTTCTATGGTAACACGTCGCTTAGGAGGATCAGTTTCGATTTTCGTAACAATTTTGGCTTGCCCATTTCGGCGGCTACGGTTCTTCGTCGAGTAGTTGAAAATACCATAACTGCGAGCGAAGTTATGGAGTATTTGATGAAGACTGAATGTATAGGATCTGCCCAGAAAAAATCTGATTTCATACCCGTGTTAGGGGATATTTGGGAAGTCGATGAAACATCGCTGCCAATTGGTAAAGAAAGAGTGTCGTTGATTGCAGTGAAAGACTTAAAGACATGTTATTTCCCAGCGGCAAACCTTGAGAAGGCATCTACTATTGAAACAACGGCCAGAGCCTTAATATGCGCTCGAGACTTAGCACGTAAGTGTCCAGTAGAATTGCGAGGAGACGGTAATCCCGCTTATGAAAAAGCTGTTAGGCTGGCTTTTGGGCGCAAAACAAAGTTAACTATTAATAAAAAGATTGGCCCAATGGGCCAAGACCAATCGATAGAAGGAACATTTGGTGCCTCAATAAAAAGCTGGATAAAGAGCAAGAGAAGCCTTCACAGCTGGTTAATATCACCAATAATTGTTAAGGGCTATATCTTGGATTACCATTTTGCTAGGCCCTGTGAGGCCCTATGCGGCCAGACGCCCGCCGAAGCGGCAATGGCTTGGAACCCATTAGATGGCAAACGAGGATGGCCTGCCCTGCTGCAATTGGCCGAATATTATGGCAAAACAATAGTGACTTCAAAAAAGCAGAACAAGATCTCGAAAAGAATTCAAAGGCAGATCACTCTGGATGAACTTCCATTAATTGATAACAATTGGACTCGAAAAGACGATCCGTCAACAGGTAATCGCAATAAACAACTGCGATTGGGTTCATTTCTGACCTGATTCCGAACTGGCACCCACTGGAGTTTTGCCTCCGAGCGCTGAATGAGGCCTCAACGAATTGTAATAAAGCCGCCATCCCTCAAAAAGTTGGGCAGAGGAAGACATGTTGTCAAGTCTTCTGAAGACTCTTATCCTCGATTTCTGCGTTCCGTGGAGTCTCTCCACAATGTTATTATTCGTGGAATCCGTAAATCTCGGTTTAGATACATGAATTATTTTACACCCGAAATCATTTTTCAAAGCTGCGTTATATGATTTTAGCCCATCCGTAACTATTATGTCGGGCGTGGTCTTGGCATTTTTTAATGCTTCTCTTATGATCATTTCCGCCTCTTTGCTACCTCTTCCATATGTTACATTGCTTGCTATGAGTATTCTCGTTTGTGCATCGAGTACATTCCATAGATAGTGGAGTTTACCGGCTATTTTTACTTCTGTCTCGTCTATGTGCCATCTTTTTCCAACGTTTAAGCTGTGCTCCTTCTCTAGGGCTTTCATGTTTTTTATGATGCGCCTGATCCATCGGTGAATTGTCGGATAGGAAACGTTTAATGAGTAAATTCTGTTCAGGTGGTCTTTTATCATTCTGAGGGATAATCCTTTGAAATAGAGGTCTGCTGCAGCGGTTATCGCAAGAGGATTTCCTTTTAGCCCCTTGCTTTCGCCTTTATCGCCGAATTTTTGTTTGCATTCCTTGCACATGTATCTCTGGGCTGCGAATTCTTTGTTGTGACTTAGTCCTTTCCTTATTATGCGGTTTGAATTGCATTTTGGGCATCTGATCTCTCCGGATTGAAAATTAGCCATTAAAATGTATGGTAGCCTGCTGAGAAAAAGCACGGCATACACGTGCTTGCACGACTGTAGTCTCTTTTCATGGTCTTTGCACTCGCAAACCCATCGTTTTCCGTTCCAAGATACCTTATACCATCTTTCCAGGTCTGATGATCTAACTACGTATGTATTTTCATCAGTTCTCTTTATCATGTTGCCTTTCGCTACGATTGAAAGCCCTCTTAGTTCTCTTTGACTGAACTCTTTCCTGTGCCATTCTCGTACATCAACTTTATACTTGTTGGAACTGTGCTCAGTTGTTTTGGGACTATCGGCTTGATTTTTTGCAGTGTTGTTGCCCGCAGCTTTGAGGGCTTTTGTTTTCATGGGAAATTCCTCTGAAAATTTGTCAAAAAAATGAGGCCTGAAGAAATTTGCTCAAATGGATTGATCTGACCCTTGAGGACGAGTTCGATGCCTTTACTTTCACGTTTCGAGGCCATCTGTTGAAAACCTCTTGCTCTGTACTTCATTTCCCAAAGGAGCCTCATCGTTTTCTGTTGTCGTAATCTGCGAAATTGCCTCGTTTATTCTGGCTTGCAACTCTCTAAGGGCTTGCTTCAGGTGGCTATCTAACTGTTTTATGTCCTCAGTTACTCCTTGGGCGGTTGTTTCAATCCGGCGTGCTTTGTACCTGATTTTCTTGACCCACTCACAGTAGTTGTAGGCGTCTTTGATTGCTTGGTTGATTTTCTGATCTGCGAAGAGTTTGTGGAAATCAATTTCCTTGTGGCAGAAGGGATGCAATGCTATTAGGGCTGATCTGACTGCACCGTATGAGATTTTGAAATTTTCTCGATCTGTAACTAGAATCACGCCTTCCGGACAGTTCTCGATCAGAAATCCATTGGCCGTTTTTGGCATCACTTCAACGGCGAGAATTGCGAACCGCTCGCCTCTAAGCTGCATCTGATTCCTGACTTGATGAATGAATGATCTATCCCAGCCGCTGCTGTTCTTCTTGGATTCTACAAGGATTTTGTGACCTAGATTTGATCCATTGAACCTAGGTACTGCCAGAATGTCAATTTCTCCCGAGTGGCCTAGATGCTCACATTCATCTTCAGGATAAAATTCTCTGAGCTCTTGAAACAAGTCGAGTTCGCCTCGGTCTCCCTTTTCCTTGGGGACCTTTTGGAAGCGCAGTAGCTCTTCAAGCAAGGGCAGTGTTGAGGGTATCAGTTGCGCTAGCAACTTCATCTGTTCGGGTTCAGGAAAACCCATTTTTTCAAGAGTTTCCCTGAGCCTGTTGGCAAGTTCTCGCTTGATTTCGTCCATTTTTCTTTCTGTCAGTTCATGCAGGGTATCAGCCATTGTTTGTACTGCGTTGAGGGTGTCTTTGAACGTGGGTGCTGTCTCTCGGAGCATCTTGAATTCGTCTTCCAGCTTCATTCTTGTCTCATCGAATTCTTTTCTTACGTCCTTTCGTATGTCTTCAGGCAGGTTTTCAATGACCTTGGGCAAAGATTCAAAGAAAGATTTCATTGGTTCAATGACTCTGTCTATTTGGTCTTGAGTATTCTGCAGAACTGTCTTTGAAAGTTCGTTGATTATGGTTCTTGAATCTACTGTAAGTCCTAGTTGAGGTACGTTACTCCAGATGATTTTGGTCATGGAAATAGCTGCGTTGATTTTGTTTTCACTCGCCAGGTCGGCAAGGAAACTCAAGTTTGTCTCGTCTATCAAAAAAACTCCTGACTTGCTACCACATATTGGGCATGTTACTTGCTTGCTAGTCATAGTTAGATTTTCATTCATATGTGGATTCACGGCCTCCATTGATGCTGTTCTTAGTTTTTGTTGTGTTATTCGTTGTTCATACACCTGTAGGTTTCTGTCGTTGATTACAATCAGTGAAACAGATGTCAAAAGTCATTTATAATGATTTCGATTACAGTAAGCCACAGGCGATTTCAATGAGGGAATACATACTGACTTCGAGAGAAAGAAAAATCTTGGAGACTTTTGTTGAAGAAAGTCTTAAACTGGACGGGTTTTCTGTTCTTGCAATCAGACTAAAACGTGCTGGAAGAAGATTGATGGAGGATACGGAGCTGATTAAGGAGGCTCTAAAAAAAATTGAATTGAAATAAAGCCAATTAGCAATGTAGCGCGCGCGAAAATGGTTGAAAATGGTTTTAAGTCTGTTTTTGCATATGTGGGTTCATTATGGGTTTGTTTGATAAGCGTGTTATGACTGTTGCTTAAGGAATAAAAACCATTTTAGACCAATTATTTAACTCGCCCGCGCGCGACAGACTCATTGTACTTGCTTCACTGTATTTTTCTCCCTTGACTGTACTACGTGTGTACATAATGTTTAAATTTCTGCAATGTGCTATTCTTACTTAGAAGTGGCGTATCGTGCGAGACAATACACTGGATTCCACGGATATTCGTTGGGAAGTCTTGAAGTCTATGCTAGACGATTTTCCACAACTCCGGGATCGCACGGAACAATACCTTCTGGGCAACAAGAATTCAACTAAAATCAGTTCAACTCGCAACATAGATCCAGAGGTTAGAAAACTAATGCAGAAAGCAGTAAACGAATACCGCCAAGAACGTCCACGAAAGTAATTTCCTCTATTTATATCTAAAGAAGGGCAGGAAAGTTTTCAATCTCTTACTTGACATCACTTCGATATTTCATTTCTCCTTTCTCCTTTCTGGAAAGAAAAAAAAGCGCGCGCTTTTTCCAGCTCTCGCGTGGCAGGTTGGACTTGAACCCGTTCGGGTCCAAATCCCTGGAGACTAACACCCAACACCATGTAGATCCATCGGTTTTCCTATAGGCATTGGGAACGACTCGGGAGAGAACATAACGTATTGAGCGAGCGCGCACGGTTTTCTGAATGACCGCGAAAGCAAAGTATTTTATGAATAGGGAATCATACGGTGTCAGTTGATTTGACAAGCCATGACGACCAAGACTATTCCGAACGACAGGATTCGAGCTGAAATGCTCCAGATTCTTTCTGGGTATCGGCAAAGACTGTGCGAATTTCCAAAAATCTATGTTTTGAGCCCATGGATTAGTGATGTACAACTGACGATCGATGCAGATGTTCTTGGATTGGATGAATCGTGGTTTGGGCTGGACTATGGAATATTCTCAATAAATCTTGCATACGCAATGCTGCTTGTAAAACTTGTTTTTGGGGCAGAAATCAACATCGTAACAAATGACCCTCTAAAAGATGAAAAATACAGAGGTCGAGGATACTCGCAAAGAGCCTTTAATCTTATCAATTTTCTGGATGAGGTTGGTTGCAGAGTTTTCCTCACCCGCAACCTTCATTCAACGCTCATTCTCACTAACGACTTGGCGCTTTCGGGTTCATTCGACCTTTCAAAATCAGAAGTGTACGACGAGAAGGAAAATGGCATTTTGATCAATGACCTTGACGATATCAAAACTCTCGAAAAACATGCGATAGACGCAATATATTCTGGCATACCCTATGGTTATACTGCTTGTGTTGTGCATCCTGGGTCGTCAATCATAGCGAAAGCAACTAGAGGATGGTTGTACGAAATGATCGCAGAACACTACTTCCCCAAAGCCAACTTCTCAAAACGCGACTCTTCCTATACTTTTCTCACAGAACACATCGGCACCAAGTCCGTGTATTTCGATGGCATGGTTAAGGAGATCGCTTCAGACCTTGAGACTTTCTACGTTAATGCGATTCTGCAAGCCCTGATGGATGGGGAAAATCGATCAATCGAGAGAAACTTCGGTTTTCTTCAAACTTTGCTGGGTTACAAAGGCAAGATGGAAATCGAGGAAGTCATGAATTTTCTTAGGACAAAGCTTGCCAGAGAACACGTTCCAAAGATTCCACTCCGAATGTTATCAACGCCTGAATATTTCAAAAAGCCTTGCTAGCTCTTAGCGCTCGCACCATTTGATCGACCCCATCGGCTTTGGGTCATTTAGAACATCGATCATAGTGCGAAGGGGTTTGATTGAAGGACTTGAACCCATTTGGGTTCGGGGACGTAGAGATTAGAACCCATAAGGGTTCAATTCTCAAATCCATCATATCATACTCGATCGTTTCTTCGGGCGTCTCATTAACCAACTGTGAGCAACAGTGAAGTCTCAACCCAATCTACCCCCATCTTAAATTGCTTGGTGACTTAACACACAAAAAAGAAGGAGGTGAAATGTAATGAGGAAAGAGACTGTTCTGGGCGTTGTTATCCTAGGCGTTCTGTGCGTGGCAGCGGGGTTCCTTGCCGTAACTACCCAAACAAGCTTCGGTGCTTCTGGAAACTTGGCCGGACAAGTGACTTTAACCGGCGACGACGGAGGCAGTAGAAAGCCTTTCAGCTGCAGACTCCTAGGCGATGAAGGAGGCCCAGGAAAACCGTTCAACTGCACACTCTAGCAAAACTTACCGTATAGCATTTAAAAACCCTCAATGCAGAGTTTAGTGAGGAGCAGAAAACGAGTTGAGCAGCAGAATCGGCCAGTTCCTCAGCTACTTCAAAATGCTGGATCAGACGAATGCGAAGATACTGGAGGCAATCGGAGAACTTGGCGCTAGGAACATCACGCTGATAGCTAAACGAACACATTTGCCCGTCACAACAGCTAGGTTTAGGCTCGAAAAAATGAAAAAAGACGGCCAAATCCTGGTAGCTGCCAACCCAGACTTGTCTAAACTGGGACTTGCCAAGGCGTTCATGGTTGCAGACGCTTACTTAGGATGTCAGGATCAACTGTTTGAGACGATAAGAAACACGGCTTACTGGACATACATAATAAGATGCTATGGGAAGTATGATGGCTTCTGCTCCTACTTTGCATTTCCAGCGGCACATATGAAAGCCCTCGAAGAATATGTGCAAGAAGCAAAGAGTCTCCAAGCTTTTTCAAACTCCAGATTTTTTTGGTGCACAAACGCCCGAGTAGTGCCTCCAGATTTTTCTTGGTATGACTTCAAAGAGAAAAGGTGGATTTTTAACTGGCGACAGTGGACAAGCGATGTTTTAGAGGCAGATGATGACCTGCCAAAACCGATAAGGGAACCTTCAGACTACGCCATAACGGTTGATAAAAACGATCTCCTTATCGTCAAGGAGCTGCAAAAGGACGAGGCGATCGGGTTCAACAAACTCGCGGAAATAGTCGGAATCTCGCCACAGAGCGTTGGATCGCGTTATCACAATCATATCTTGAAGCGCAGGCTAATCGTGGACTATGCCGTGGACGTTTATCCCTATCCGCTCGAAATCTCTGACCTCTATCTGTTCAAGATTGACTTTGCAGACCAATGCTGCCTAGGCAAGTTCGCTAATGCCTGCGAGGGCAAACCATTCGTTGTAAGCTATTCTAAGATAATCGGAAAGAACGCGATTCTAGCAAGTGTATACGTTATTAAAACGGAATTCCCAAATCTCATAAGGGCTCTGAATCGACTCTTTGTGGAAGGACTTATCACAGATTTCTTCTACGTGACCCTAGACCAGTCTGCTTACAGGCGTCAGACAATTTCCTATGAATGTTTCAAGAACGGCAGATGGCTGTACGATCATTCAGAAAGAGTCGAAAGACTGCAGAAGATCTGCGAAGCCAAGTAGCACAATACTTTAGCATAGCCGGCTCTTTTCTAGCGAAAGTCTTATCTTCAAACATGCAAGAAAATAGACCAGTCTTGTAGAAAAGAAGGTTGGAGAAACAAAAGGAGTTACGAGGCATGGACGGATTTGATGAGTTGCTTCTAAAGACTATTGATCAGACAATCAGATACGTTCTAGGTAACCATAATGCACTCATAATCTACAACTACTTGGAAAGTAAATCCTGTCCGATACGGGAGATCCCAACAAAGCTGGATCTGTTCTCTGAGGAGCTAAGAAATTTGATTGGAGTCGGCAGAGGACAAATTCTTGGCGCACCTATAATCTTAGAAAACGCTATCGTGGAGGCATTAGCCTCGGAGTTAGGACTGAAGCTTGAGAACGAATCAATAGTATTTGAAGACAGAATAAAAAGGCTGAAAGAAAGGTATAACAAAGGACGAAGTAGACCTTTCCTGAACACTCGAATAGAGTGAATGGCATGACACGGTTCAATTGAAGCATTCGAGTATGGAGACGAGAAGAACCACGATGAACAAGATCGAAAGGAACCACATCTTGAGCCGGATAGGACAAGAAAGCATATTATCATTTGCGCAGAAAATATGGCGCAACCAACACTCGGCGGCCGAAAAAATAGCCTCAGAGGCTCTAAATGTAGTTTGCGAAACTTATCAAACAAACCCGGCATTTTTCAGCGGAAAGAGTGCGAAAGGAATCGTAGGCGGGCTGTTTTATCTCCTGGGGCATCGATATAGCAAGGTCAAAACTCAGAAAGAGATCGCACGGAGCCTAAACGCAACAGATATGACGATAAGGGCTTCCTATCGTGAGTGGTTGAAGGAATTCCCAGAGCTGTTTCAAGATGTGAATGACAAGATGAGAAGAACGAGAGAACGCGCGCGCTACGCCAAGTCTACATTCTAAATCCTTAAGCTTTACAGGAGCCTTTATTTCAACCCTTTACTCCACAAATAGGTTTCCCTTCTAGAATGTATTAATAGCTTCTTGAACAAATATAACTTGTCAGACTTCTCCTATAGGGCTCTCCCAATGAACGATAAGAGTTTTCGAACGCCCAGGATAAATTGTCATTTACTTAGATTGAAGGTCTTTTGCAACAGCTGATAGCACGTGCTATATTGCCCAAAAGAATTAATTAGGATTGAAAAGACATAAAGAAGTCAGATAAGAATGGTAGAATATGTTAGGGGAAGCGAAACTGACACGTGGCATTGGTGTAAGAATTGTACACAATACCCTATGTACATCTATCTAAGACGCTCTGATAGACCGCATTCTGACCTCTGTAACCAATGCAAAGCAAAGGAAGACAACAAAGATTGCACGACGTAAAGACCTAAGCTCCTATAGTTTAAGATTTGCCATTTTTAAAAAAAAGATACTACACGCTGACATTGGGGAACACAAACCGGAGTGCGCTAGCGAATTACTGATTGCGCACGTTAGCATGCGAAATATCCTACGCTAGTGCTATCTTCACTCTTACTAGTGTTTGCTGCAACCTAGAAGATTTTACGTCTCTTCTTTTCGCTTTGCTTCTTGAGATTTTCATCATGTTCTTGTTGAGCCGCGGCATCCTCAAGTGCCGTCACCGTAACAACATCTTCTTCAGGCTCTTCGGACACTCTTCCCACGATCTCTGGCGTCACTTCCTCTGATGGTTCACGAGCTTCAGGGGTTTCTGGTATTGTTTCCTTTGCTGGTTCAGGATTTTCATACACTTGTGTCGTTTCCTTCAATTTCTGTTCCAATTCACGTATCTTGGATTCCAACTGAGATATGGCTTCCCGTGTCGTCTTGTTGCTGTTCTTCAACTCTTCGATCGCTATTTTCTCCTCAAGCACCTTTACCATTTCTTCGCATTCCTTCTGCTCTTCTTTTAAAGAACGAGATTCTTCTTCCAACTACAATGAAATTTCGGATGGTAGAATTGAGTCAACTTGAAGAGCTGAAGAAGACAAGAACAGAATTGTCATCTTTCACATTGTGAGTTTGAATATGTATTCTTTTTTCATAAAACTGTTATTCTGACAAGTGGCGGGTGTTGCGCCTCAGCTAAGAGTGCTTCAAAAAAGCAAGTAACGGCTCTCATTGCGTTGGCTATCGCAAAGAAAATCAGATCGATTTTCGGGGAAATTGAGGATGAGGGCGGGGGCGTTGGATTCTCTGAGCTGTAACCCCATCAAATTCTATGGCTTTCCCCTCGCCTGTCTTTACGTTTGTGTACAGAACTCTAAACCTTGGAGTGTAGATTATGGCTCGCTCGTTGACTTCAAAGAGTTCAGTGACAACTCTGTTTATGTCTTTTGGGCGTTTGAATATTTTGGACCGGATAATATCTAAATCTGCGTCCTGAGCGATTTCCTTTACTCCAAATGCTGCCAATATTTCCTTAGGGTTTCTCTCCGGAGTAGCGGACGTGAGTTCTCTAGGCGCGACTTCCTGTCCAAACTTGTCTAGAATAAGAGAGGCCTTAACCTCAGTCGTCAGCCGCTCCTCTCCCTGAAGTTTAAGCACATTATTGTCTTTCGCAGAGGAATCCGTCGGCTGGTTGGGCCTATATTTTTGATTCGAAAGAATAATTTCCTGCACTCTGTTGTCAACTTTGACCGTGTAGGCGCACTTGCGATAATAATCAATAAAATACCTGCCACTGACCATAATATACGGTTCGTAGTACTTGTCGATGGAAACGAGCTGAATCTCTTCTGGTTTAGGCTTTATGAATCCAAATCTGGTAAATAGTTGCGCTTTGATTTTCTCCCCAATTGTCTCTATCACATTGGGTTCAATGCGAGTTTCGTAAACAATGGTGTTTCTTTCAGCTATTTTTTCACTGGATGGTGTGAATCCAGTTGATATGACTATCTTCTCTTCAGATACTGATTCGGTCAACCCCAGGGCCTCTCAATCACCTCTGAGTCTTGCGGGTAATATGGATTGTGAACTAGGAAAATGAATCGTTGGTTAACTTTTTTGGTTTAGACCTCTATGTCCCCATGCCCAAACGGGTTCAAGTACATAGAGGTCCACTATCATTTTGCACTGAAACCTAACGAACCCACATAGCGCGCTCTTAATGTAATCACTACCGCGCGCGCGGAAAGACTGAGAGCAGTGATTATAGATTACCTGTACACCGTAGGTGCTCAAGGAGACTGCTACTCAGTTATCGAAGATGTCTACGATAACATCCTAGACAATCCATTGTTTTACAAAAGGGAGCTAAGGCTGACAAAGGATCAGTTGATTTCCGAACCATATGTCAAACACTTCAGCAACAAATTGGCTCTGGTGGAAAACGAAGATAGAAACTACTTCTATTTGAACGAAGTCGTCCGTGCTGAAGAAATAGTGAGAGAAACAGTCACGACCTTACTCGAAAGAGAAGACCACCCAACAGCGCGCGCGCTTAAATAAGATAGAAGGACTATAAAAAAACTCGTATGGAGGCAAGTAATTTGGCCAAATATACGTATGATGAAGTTGGATCTAGAGTCGAATTCTCTCGTAAGATGTTTCACCAAATAGAGGAGAAATTAGATGACTTTTTGAATTACATTCCCTTTGATTCTGGTCATCTTGAAGTGTACTCATTGAAGCTAGTTACAATTATCCTAGAAGTCGGTCCAGAATTAATTAATTCATTTGAACTAGCTGTGTGTGAAAACGATTTCGACATCAGAAAATTCTATGGTGAAGCTAACAAGGATCGAGAGGATTTGTTGAAAAGGGAGAAAGAACTTAGAGCTAGGAAAAAGAGTCTCACATTCAAGGATTACTATTGTTTCCTCGTGAAGCATGAGATTCCCAGCTTGAGTACTGCTACCATCCAGTTAAGGGAATCCAAAGCCTACATGATGCCTTTTGAACAAGAAATTCCCATCTGGTGGGATAGCTGCTACAATCTCCTCAGACATGATAAATATAGCAATTTGAAGAACGCGACTTTAAGAAATACTTTGAAGGCGACTGCAGCCCTTTTCTGGCTCATAGAAAATAATTCCAAACCGTTTCCTTTTGATAGACCCTTCCCCAGTAAGCTTTTCCTGACAAACGAAGACCTCGGGCTCCTAATCTCCTACAAGAAGATTTAGACCAGACTAACTCGTACAAGCAATAGAAAACGCGTTCGCTAATAGCGCGCGCGCTAGCTACACGATAACAATTGTTTGGAATGAGATTTAGAGCCGGATCATTTGTAAGCGTCGCTAAACATTGGCTGGGTTGCTTTTGGTCTGAAAAGAGATAGTCACGTTAGATATTGTTTGAGGCTGTGCCCAAATGTGCAGGGATAGTCTAGTTTGCCAGACAGGCTCGGCCCATGGAACCAGGTTTCCATTCCAGTAAACGGTGATGGTGTTCTTGATCACATAGTCGAAGTTGAAGCGGTCGTAATCCATGGCCGGAATGAAGAGAGTATCGTTGGAGTTGTTTGTGATCATGATAGTATGTGTTTCTGTCCATGTGCCGTTTCCAAGGTCGGCAAAGGTTAGGTTGCCGTAGTCGATTTTCACTTTGTCGATGGGGTCTATTTCTTGCCAGTAGGTAAGAGTTGCTGTGAGAGAGGTGTTGCCGGTGAAGTTTCCAAGGTTGAAAATCAACCCTGTAACCTTGGTTTCATACGTTGGTGTCTGTTTGAGAATCGGATTGTACGTCACGTTGTCTGGCGCAGCCACATAGAGTTTCAAGGCATCTGTGGCGCTTGGAAGAGATGGGTAATACTGTCCCATCGTGAAGCTTGCGTTGCTTGGATTGTCAATGTAAACCGATGAAAGAAGCTGCCAAGTTGGAAGCGTAATGTTGTATGTTGTATTCATGAGGGCATAGTAATGGTATGCTGCAGAAATGTTGTTTCCCCATACTCTTGTCGCGTTTATGAAAACGACCTTCTCAAAGCCTTCGTGTGTTTGCATGATAGAGGAGAGCATTCGAGCTCCAGTTTGCATGCGAGGTGTGAAGAGAATGGCATTGGTGTCTATTGGGACTATTATGACGCCAGCGATCAGCGGTAAGGCGATAAGGGGAATGATCGGCAGAATATAGTGTTTCTTAAGAGCACCTCGAATCTTGATATCGATGGTTTCGTTGACTGACGTTTTTAGGATATAGGACCAAATGAAAAAGGCCCCAATCGCGAACGAGATCAAAGAGAAGATGGCTGAGCCTGTGAATGTGTTCCAGCTGTCTGAAATTAGACGCAGAGTGTACGGTTGATACCATGTCATAACGCCTAAGGCAATGCTACACACGAGGATCACTACTGCTGACAGGGCAATTATTGAAAAATTCAGAATTCGCTTTGTAACGCCAACTATCTTGAGTTTTGGCTCGTTATGAATCGTGACAAATAGGGCAGAACCTGAAACTGCACAGAATAGAATGGCTGAGAATGCTAGATTATTGTCAGAAAATGGCCGCCAGAAACTAGCAAGCGTGACCAATGGATAGAACAGGAAATATTCAAAGAGAAGACCCATTCCAAAGGCAATTAGCACTCTTTCAAGTTCGGTGAAGTTTTTGACCTTTGTACGTTCAAAGAACACGTTCATCATTACGTAGCCGCCCAAGAAAGTTAGAAACAAAGGCCACGCCTGAGGGCTAGCCAACACTTGCAAGATATCCGTTATTTCCATCCTAAGCTTCCCTCAGAGTATCTCGGCCTTTCATGGAGATAAGCTTGCTCATATTTGTTAATGGATGACTGGGCATTTCTGCGTTGCCAGGGCCGGCTTAACTGATCTCGCCTTCTGATATCGAGCGTTTCTTTCTTCTGTCCGCCTCTTTCCATCGACGTAGAAAAATGAACCTTGATGAGCTTCGGCTAGCCTAGTTGCTTATCATTCCAACCAACGACGGAACGGTCTATGTACGTTCCAGAGTATCCCAACAATCTCAGCAATACTTTGTGTAGCAGTGTTTCAAATGTATTGACGTGTTGAATCATCTGTTTCCAATCTGTCTTGTCAAATATCATGTGACCATGAACGGTCATATGCCGCGCCTCAATGGCCTTCCACTCGTTGGCATCGATAGATAGGCCGATTTCCGGAAAGAAGGTTCGATATCGTTCTGTGATTCCGAGGCTATACGCCCTGAGTATGTTCGCGAGTATCTTGTCTCCGTTGGGTTTGCTTTCGAGTTTTCTTTTCATCGCTTCAATATCTTCTTTCAGCAAACTTTCGAAATCTTCCTTCTTCATGTAAAGCGCTTGGCTCTTTGATTTAATGTCATACCATCCGTTCATCATGGACTCCAAGGCTGCAGCAAGTATCGGCAGATTAGTCCCGACCGGCACATGACGAGAAGCCCAATGAAACCACAAAGCTTCTTTCAGACGCAGAGGCTCACGCAGTTCATAATATTTGGGCAATAATCTGGCAATTATGTCCCCGGCATTGACTCCTCCGAAATCGTCGATTCTTACAGGGGGCTCATCTTGTTTCGAGCAATACCATCTTGCATCCTGTCCCCACGGATTGCTAGCATATCCCTCTACCACGTTGTTGTCCCGATCGTATATCGTGTAACCTACTGAGAGAAACTGTCGTCCGAAGACAAAGCTACACAGTTCCTCTATCTTTTCCCGTTCGACCACATCCGGAATCCGCCCCCAGTCCTTGTGATACTCGATCCCAATGTTCGACGACCAGCTTGGTCCGACTTCTTTTGGTACCTTAGAAACCAAGAATTTGAGGTCGCCAGCCTCAATTGAAACGAAGTCGACTCCTCCTCCAGAACCTTCCCTTGAGACTTCTATGGAATCAGTCTTGTCGTCCTTGGCTGCCAATCGCATACGGGAGAAGACCGTTGACAGCTTTCGGTTCGTGACTCTGCGAAAAACATGTTGTCTTGGCCCGTTAAGGTACCACTCTGTTAGACGTGAACCTTCATTCTCATTCTTGTATTTTATTCTAAGACCATTGAAGAAAAGATTGGCGGTGTTAAAGAGTCCCTTGTCTTCTGGCACCAAACGAATCGTCGTGTTTTCAATCAGACAGGATTCGAGAGTGTAATGCACAAGGTCATAGTAGGAGCCTTGGATATCAAATTTTTCAGAAAAGCTGCCTGCAGCAGCAGAGGGTGTGGGCAAATCATTTCCAAGAGGGGAATTGAAGGACAATGTTGCCCTAAGGTTATAGTTGTCGTCTCTGTCTATCACTATTCTCTTTTGTCCCTTGGGGAGTTCTGGTTTGTCTTTGACTTCCGTGATTGTGACAGGTTCACGCAAAACTTCCCATTCCAGATATGGAAAAAAGAGTTTCATTTCTCGTCCCACGACAGTTAGTATCAAAAACCATTGCTAATAACTTTATGCGGAAGCTAGGTCCTCTACTCTGCAAGGCAAGTGTGTAAGAACAGAAGAGATATAGAAACTGGAAACATGCCACAACAGCTCGTATATGAATGAGTGGCCTATTTTTCGCTGCTAGCCTTTAGGCTTTTTCGCTTAACTTTGGCCTCTGTTTCCTTGGCCTTCTCTCATGTTCTTCAATCGTGGATATTTCCGTTCAAAGTATGCATTGTCTCTTTCCACAAGCCCCTGCATCATCATGTCAATTTGACCTTGCATTTTCTCGATAGTCTTGTTCTGTTCTTCGATTAAGCGCACGCGCTTTCATTTCAGCAGAACGGTCAAATCGGTTGGGATTCGGAGTATACTGGAAGGAATTGCGGACAAAATAGATCCGATCTTCATTGTGATTCAGACAACTATAGTTAGTAAAAATCTCCGAAAGAACACTGACCTGTGGGGGGAACCGATCGGGAATCCTTTCCAGTTCGTTAAAGAAATCCAGTCCTTCTGTAAGCGCGCGCAACAACTATTCGCTGGCTGCAAAGTGACATGCCTTATTTCGTCAACCTGAAATTCGCAGTGTGATTCCATTAAATCACCATTCACAGATTAAAAGAAAAAGTGAAGTTAAGTTTTCTAGTGGCTACCAGTCTGGATCCTCATCTTCGTCCTCTTCTTCCTTCTCCTCCGGCTCTTCTTCGTGAAGCACCGTTTCACCCCCGTTTGGCTAGTAAGCGGCTCGTTGCGTTCTTAAGGATTTCTAGTCGCTTTCTTCGTCGGTGGCACCCTCGTCTGAACCCTTCCACTCTTCTATGAGCAACTCTGTTTTTCCACCCATTTTGAAGCTCACCTTCACGGAGATGGAGTCGCTCGCAGTTCTGGCGCTTTTGCCCCAGTTCTTGAATGGGAACATGCTGTCTTCGCACAGGTCTTTTGGCAGGTAGATCAGGAATTTGTTGTCTTTCCGTTTGAACAGGCGTCCTCTTCCTTCAGTTGGCATGTATAAATCACCTCTTTCCACAGTTATGAGTCAATTCCAGAAATAACAAGCGGTAACATTTAAACGAGTATGGAACAGCGCGCGCGCTACGGAAGGACAAGATCGCTTGGAAAAAGACCGATTTCCCTCGGATGTAGGGAGAGCCCAACTGTGAATCCACCCATCGTTTGTATCAAGTTTCGACAACAAGTTGCGCATTGTAAACATTCAAAATCTATAGATTTCTGCAACTTTCTCTAATATAGCATGTTTTGAATAATGAATAAACTTTCCGAAGACACTTTGTGGGCGGTAGCGGGTTTATCATTTTGATGTTACAAAGCCTTTTATGCCATCCATGTCAGAATTTACTATATGCCTTTAACCAACCAAGAAAAAGGAAAACAATGCGAAGATCATTGGGAGTCCATATTGCGCGCATCTTGCCCCGTTGATTTAGAACATTTAAAGCAAGGTGCCGATCGCAGATGTGGGAATATCTACTTTGAAATAAAATCGTGTAGAAGTGGGTTGACAAGGAAACAACGTGAAACCAAAGCGCAAGTTGAAAAATCCGGGGGCAAATATCACGTCTTGAGATGCCCATGCGAAACAGAATAACTATCCTAATTCGGTTAATACTCCATACCGCTTTTTGAAAATCTCTCCTATGAAACGCATTGATCCAAGAAGAACACTTGAGCAGAAAGACACAAGGAAGTATTTCATCACGTCCATGGAGTAGTGCGAAAATGACGGAAATAGACGGAGCCCGCGATCGAAGCGGTATATCAACGAATCGAAATGTCGCCAATCTTTCGACTTATCGGGAGACATCTCAACCTGGTGCAGAGTGCAAAGTTTTGGCAATCCTGCAATTCTTCTGTGATTGTAAGCTCGTGCTTATTCGCTGTTTGCGACTAACAGCATCTTCTCAAAATCTGGTTACGTCAATGAAAACGTCAGCTGTGTACTTCTGCAACTTGTGTCGCGTAATCCCGAGATAAGTGTGGAGCAACTCTATTGCGCCTTTCCATTGGTCGATTGTAGCAGGTCCCGCCATTTCGGAATCATTCAAGAAATACACAAAGACCAAGTATGCAGGCAGGTCGTTTTGCCTCAACAAGTATAGGTGTGCCAGTCTATTCGCATACTGATAGAAACCTCGAGACCAATCAACTTTTGCATTCGAGTTCAGGTAGTCTTTGGTTTCTTCCAAGCTTCGGCATATCCTCCGCACTGAATTCTCGTCCTTAGCTCCGATTGACGAAATCAGCTCGCTAATATGCGACTTGGCTTCAACCAAGAACAGCTTTCCAGAATCACTTTTGCCCAGAGCATCCCATTGAGGACCTCCTCTGGACCAGAAATCTTCCAAACAAATCTTATTCAACTTTACACCAAGCAAATCTATGAAACCCTGATCGCGATACTCAGCATAATCATCATCCTTCAAAGGCGAAAGCCACCGAATGCCCTCCTCTTCTGAAAACTTAAGCTTCTCTCTAACCTGCGCGTCCAAAAGACTAGGCACATCATTAACAAGTTTCTGCATCCATTTTTGACTTCCTTTTTCCACGATGGATTGGGGAAAACGAGTCATCGCAACAACCCCGGTGACCGTTGTTTCATAACACCGATATAAGTTATGTGAAACCTTAATACGAACTAGGGCCGTCAGTCTTCCAAAAGTCTTTCCACATAGTTTCTCAGCAAAAATTGCTTACATCCAGCAAAAACAGATAAAAAGAGGGGTTTTGCGGGAGACATCGCCACCGGCCATAGGGTTCGAATCCCACCCCCGGCGCCTTCAACATTGTTTTGGATGAACCTAGTGGTGGGGTATATGGGTTTTCTTCGCCAAAACGCAAAATCATAGCTGTATGGCAAAGCATCAACGAAACACACAAAAAATGAATTCCAGATTCATAAAGAATATCTTGCTTTCAAGACTATGAAGTCCATGACTTACTATGCCAAAAGAATCTAAGCAAAACAAGAAAAAGGGAAGAAAACAAGGCATAATGGTCGACAGCAAAGCCATCAGAACTATAAGAGCTCTAAGCGACGAAGAGGCGTTTCATTTCTACGAGACTATGGGCAAGCCAACTGGACATAGCGCTAAAAGCCTTCACGAATTCCTAGACAAAATCAAATCTGTCAAGCTTGAAAGCTTGGTTTTCCATCTCGAGCGAAACGACTTCAAGAATTGGATCGAAAACACAATCGGAGATCAAGAGCTGGCTAAGAAAATCGAAATGATTCCCGCTAGACACGATGAAGAACTTAGAATGAAGATGCAGACAGCAGTCAGGAATCGCTTGAAAGAACTCCAAGAAACGCCAATGATGAATATCGTAGAACCTATGACTATTCCTGCCTAGCCTCTCACAACGTGACACAAGATTCCCTCATTTCCATAGCGGGCACTCTTCGGTCATTTTGACGTCTTTACGAAGGCCGTCTAGGCTAGTCTTGAGCCCATTCTCAGCCAACTGCCTCTGGTGATCAAGTTCTTGCATGGCAAGGTCAATATGAGGCTTAAGTCCTTCTGGTAAACTCGTGGAAAGCGTCGATAGCGCTGTTACCATGCTAGCTAGAGTATTATTCAGATCGCTCATCGGCTTCAGTACCTGTTCCGCTTGTTCTTCCAGCCATTGCCTGGCGGAGCGCGCGCTTCAAAAGGCTATTGTTGGTTTAAGATTTGTCTCATGTTGAAGCTGCAAATTATGCCATGGAGAACATCATAGAATGGTGGAATGACAGAACAGAGGAAGGAACGTTTTCAGAAATACGCGATTGCTGGTCGTAGAAAGAATTATTGTATAAGAACACATAGAGCATTATGGAGAATTCCAATGGCAACTAGTCTCGTAGAAGATTATCTGAATGGGAAGAAGCGTCTGATTGCTCCCATACGTGCTGTTTCTTCCGGAAAGATACCTCCGATAGGTTCCAAGCTTGAAATAGACAAATTCTATGTGTGCATGAGTGAACCAACAAAAATGCCACGGGCAGTTGTAGCCTATTTTGATGTTCAAGGTTTTTCCTATAAGAATGACGTTGAAGACATAAGATCAACGATGTTTGATTTTTATAGCCCCCTTGTGCGGTCAGCAAATGAATACAAGAAGGTCCGATTCAACGTATTCAGCGATTGTGGATTTGTCGCCTCACCAATAGAAAATGCTGTTGATTTGCTTTCTGCCATCCGTCTTCCCTTCGCTGATTGGATCTCTGATGGCATTCTGGTTCGAGGTGGAATAGCCTTAGGTACATACAGAGAGCTTCAGAATACTTTCTACAAGACTCTCCCGACTAACTTTATTGGCAACCTATTTTCTGGCTCTGCTGTCATAGAAGCAGTAAGACTGGAAGGTCAGAAAAAAGCATCTGGAAGCCTTCTTTTCGCAAATGAGGAATGTGCGGAATTCTACAAGAGAAAGCATGGAGAGCAGATTCTCAAGTCAAACACTTCCAGAGTCATTGGATGGTCTAATGAAGATTCAGTTTTGAGTTGCTTTGCCAGTATCTCGTTGTTGAAGCTAATACGGTTTTTGTCGCTAGGAACCTTGAAAGAAGGAGAAAAAAAGACCATATCACACTTGCTCAGCAATGTTAGATATTCACTTGCAGCGACCCACAGCATAGTACCTAAGCTATTTGCCCTAACGATTCTCTCTTTGCCGTTGACAACCAGCAAAACACGGAAAAAGGCTCTTGACCTTTTGAGAATGAAAGACCCAAATGAGTTCAATGCTTTAAAAGAGCCAATTGATCAGTTGCTGAGCAACAAAAAAGTCAAGGAACAGATTAGAATCTTGGAATATGCGGCTAATACGGATTCGAGCATTCCTGCGCCACGTCTAACAAATCGGTTGGAGGCATAGTCAGCGGGCGCTTCGAGCTTCTTTTTTTCGCGTTTGATATTTCTCCTTTTTTCTGTCAGTTTTCAGTCTGTCAAACGGCAACGCTTGACAGTCCGAAAAAACCTTACTAAGGACTTGCAAGGTTATCCATGGTTAGCTTACATTTTAGTTTCGCGCGCTGTGTGTTTTTTTTATTTGTTTGTTTTTTTGTAGAGAGAGTGAGAGAGTAAGAGAGCGTTAGTGTGTGTGTTTGGGGGTAAAGTTTTATCCCAAACCCAAAGGTACCGTTTTATCCACACGTAGCATAAGCGTTCTGGAATTCTAACGCGGCCATAACATGAGCGCGAGAAAGTGTCGAGCTCTCGTCTGAATAGCGAAAACGCGAGTAAACTAGGGCCGCCGGGACTCATACCCAAACGGGTTCAAGTCCATCAAGACCATCCTCTAGTCTACAACTCGCAGTTGTTGGTTTCGTGGGTTCAAATCTCAGCGACCCCACCAAACCCAATTCTTCCCTATTTTGCGAAAATAAGCCCGAATTGGGCACTTTTCATGAACAAGACCTGATGCGGAAGAGTTATGGCTGAACCAGAAAAAGCCTATCGTTGCTCAGAACGTCCTTCTCTGTAAGCAGATAACACAGAGATTATGAAGCACATATCACTACATATTGTGAGGAGATGCGCTGAAATGGAAGAAACTGAGATTTATTACGACGAGAAATCCAAAAGTTATGATGAAACATTTCCTATCCTATACTTTAGAGTCTTTGACGCTATTACTTGGAAATATCTTGAACCATATTTGCCTACTAATCCGAATGCTTTAGTCCTTGATGCTGGTGGTGGGACTGGTCGCTGGACAGTCCGTATTGCTAAAAAAGTTCGGAAAGTTGTCTTGATGGACATTTCAGAAGGAATGTTGAAAGTAGCAGCCCAGAGAATCAAGCAAGAAGGTATGGAAGATAATGTTGTCATCAAGAAAGGAGATATAGCTAGAACAGGTTATGCGGATGAAACCTTTGACCTAATCTTTTGCGAACATGCACTTTTTCTCTTCAAAGAACCAGACATACTCTTAGAAGAGTTTGCAAGAATCCTGAAAAGGAAAGCCACACTGATAATCTCTGCACATAATCGTTATGTTACATCACTTGCAAGGTTGCCTGATATTCCAAAGTCGAAAGACTTAAAAAATGCATTAATGCTCTTGCTGGAAAGAAAACATCAATTCATGGCTCCAGATAATAAGGTCAGGATTTTCACTTGGACTCCAAACGAATTTCGCACAATGCTTGAAAGACATGGGTTTCAAATAGAGAAAATCATTGGTAAAGGAATAACCATGCCTTTAAGGATTTCAAATGAGCTGTTCACAAGAAAGAAATACTCTGAAACTCTCTTCAACAACATACTTCAATTCGAGCTTGCCTTATGTGACAAACCAGACGCATTAGCCTTAGCTGGACATATGCAAGCAATAGCTCATAAAAAACGAGACTAGAAGTAAGCTCTACCAGTCTTTTAAGCTACTTTGATGCAAGGCTTCTTAGAATAAAACGGTCATGTGAAGACGGAATTCGGGAGACATCTCCATTTGTCCGTGCATGGACTACGGGTTCAACACCTCACTCCTATCAATAGGAGCCGAGAGCTTGAACGTCGTCCTGACCAGGGTTCTATGGTAGCCCGGGATAGCTTCAAACTCTCGGTTCAGCGGTGGTTGGGGTAAAGTTTTATCCAACCAACCAACTCTATAACGAGCTGACGCCCAATTCCAAGAATTCACATAGGCTCAGTCCGATTTCTCTGCATTTGGTGATGTTAGTTCTGTGCCAAGGTTGTTCTGAGGAGATATCTGTCAGAATGGT
>Ga0315288_10001191_pt1 | contig 33605 bp, 30 predicted proteins | sample YL17G11_20_MG_FD_203454 | JGI IMG/M metagenome (GOLD analysis project Ga0315288, IMG submission 203454) | Sediment microbial communities from Yellowstone Lake, YNP, Wyoming, USA - YL17G11_20 | ecosystem: Environmental > Aquatic > Freshwater > Lake > Sediment | place: USA: Wyoming | collected...
AAGAGAGTCTGCCGGGTCCTGGGGGTGCCCACGGTCGAGGTGCCGGGATTCGAGGCGGATGATCTCATCGGCACGCTTGCGCTCAAGGCCTCCCGCACGGGCTGCCAGGTCATCATAGTCTCCACGGACAAGGACCTTCTCCAGCTGGTGGACGACTCCGTCAGCGTGCTCCACCCGGTCAAGGGGGAGCTGCTGGACGCGGAGGGGGTCCGAAAGAGCTTCGGCGTGCCTCCCGGAAAGGTCGTGGAAGTCCTGGCTCTGATGGGGGATTCCAGCGACAACGTTCCCGGCGTGCCCGGAATCGGCGAGAAAGGCGCCAGGGACCTGATCAACCTCTACGGCAGCGTGGAGGGGTGCCTGGAACACGCTGCCGAGATTTCCCGGAAGAGCTATCGCGAGAGCCTGCTGCAGAACCAGGGGCAGGCGAGAATGAGCCGGGACCTGGTCCGCATCAGCTTCGACGCCCCCGTGGAATGGGAGCTGGAGACGTTCCGGCGCCGTGAGCCCCTGGTGGAAGAGGCCCGGCGCCTCTTCGGCGAGCTGGGATTCACCAGGATTCTGGAGGAATTCAGGACCCCGGCCTCGGCTCCCCTGCCGGCCCGGCAAGAGGGAGCGGTCCGGTCGGGGGAGGGGCTTCAGGTGGAGCAGGTTGAGGGATTCGAGGATCTCCGGAGGGCTATCCAGTCGATTTCCGGCGCGGAGCGGCTCGCCGTCGTGCCCGTTCTTTCCTCTCCCGAGCCCATGAGGGCGCGGATGGTGGGAGTCGCCCTTTCCGCGGATCCGGCGCTCTCTCTCTACATCTCCTTGGGGGAAAGCGATCTCATCTCATCTCCAACCCTGAGGGAAAGTGAGGTCCTGTCGTGCCTGGCCCCTCTGCTGGCGGACCGGAAGGTGAGGAAGATCTCCGAGGACATGAAGCGGGCGCAGGTCTACCTGCTCCGCCGGGGCGTGTCCCTGGGCGGGAGGATCGTGGACACGACGCTCGCGGCCTACCTTCTGGATCCCGAGCGCCGGGACTATTCCCTGCCGGTTCTGGAGAGCGCCTACCTCCTCCCCGGAGGAACGCCGGTGCCGCCGTCGCCTCGCAGGGACCTCAGGTCGAGCACCGCCCCGGAGAGACCCGCCGCGGAGCTTGCCCGCGAGTCGGGACGGGCCTGCAGGACGCTGCTGGAGCTGGAAGAGCCGCTCCTCCGGGACCTACGGGAGGCCGGCCTCCTGGAGCTCTACCGGGAGATGGAAACCCCGCTGCTCTCGATCCTGGCGGAGATGGAGTGGACAGGGGTCCGTGTGGACGCTGGCCTGCTTGGAGAAATCGCCCGGGAGTGGAACCGAGACCTTCGGGAGATCGAAGAGAGAATCTACGTTCTTGCCGGCCAGCGCTTCAACGTCAACTCGCCCCACCAGCTGCGCGAGGTGCTGTTCGAGCGGCTGGGTCTCACGCCGGGGCGCAAGACCGAGAAGGAGAGACACTTCTCGACCGGGATGGATGTGCTGGAAGACCTGGCGGGGTTCCACCCTCTCCCCGCGACCATTCTGGAGTACCGGAGTCTTTCCAAGCTCCTCTCCACCTACGTTGAGGCTCTGCCGCGCCTGGTCAATCCCGAGACGGGCCGGGTTCACGCCTCTTTCAACCAGGCCGCCGCGGCCACCGGGCGCCTGTCCAGCAGCAATCCCAATCTCCAGAACATTCCCGTGAGGAGCGAGAGGGGACGCCAGATCCGCAAGGCCTTCGTGGCGCGGGAAGGGTGGAGGATTCTGAGTGCCGATTACTCGCAGATCGAGCTCCGCGTCCTCGCCCACCTCTCCGGAGACCCGGAGATGATACGGGCCTTCCGCGCAGGGGAGGACATCCATGCCCGCACCGCGGCCCAGGTCTTCGGAGTGGCCCCCGAGCTCGTGACTCCGGAGCTGAGGCGCCAGGCCAAGGCCATCAACTTCGGAATCCTCTATGGGATGGGAGCCTTCCGTCTGGCGAAGGAGCTGGGAGTGTCCAACGGCGTCGCCCAGCGGTTCATTGACGACTATCTCCGGCGCTTCTCGGGCGTGAAGAAGTACGTGGACGGCGTCGTGGAGCAGGCGGAGCGGGTCGGCCGCGTCCTGACGCTGTTCGGACGCGTGCGCCCGGTTCCGGAAATCCAGAGCCGGAACGCCAACGTGAGAAGGCAGGGCATTCGGGTGGCCGTGAACACAACGGTCCAGGGCACGGCTGCGGACCTGATCAAGATGGCCATGATCCGGCTGGACCGGGCCCTGAAGGAGAGGGGACTCGAGACCCGCCTGCTGATCCAGGTGCATGACGAGCTCCTTCTGGAAGTGCCTGATCGAGAGGTGGAGGAAGTCAACGGTCTGGTGAGAGAGGCCATGGAAAGTGTCCATCCTCTGGACGTGCCGCTTCTGGCGGAAGTCCGCAGCGGACCCAACTGGCTGGAGACGCGCTGAGCGTGGCATCGTCGGATGAGAATCGACGAGAGTGATTGACTCTCGATGGGAGAGGTCTAGATTATGAGGAGGAATCGCGCGGACATCGCAAAGGGAGAGCGGTCTTGCCCCAGGCGACTGACAAAAAGAGTCACCCAACGACACGTGTCGCTTCTGAGCAGCACGGTGCTCCCACCGGAATCCTGGTTGTGGACGACGAGCCCGCCATCCGGGATCTCCTCCAGGAAGGGCTGAAGGACTCCGGATACTCCTGCACCATTGCCTCCAACGGGTACGAAGCCCTCGACCGCCTCAAAGAGCGCGAATTCTCACTCGTTCTCAGCGACATCGACATGCCCAGAATGGACGGGGTCAAGCTGCTCCAGGCGCTGCAGGAAGGCCATCCCGACATCGAAGTGGTGATGATCACCGGCGTTGTGGACGTGGAAGTCGCCCTCCAAGCCATCCGGATGGGCGCCAGCGACTATCTCACCAAGCCGTTCAATCTCGAGGAGGTGCGCTTCACCATTCAGAAGGTTCTGGAGAAGAGGCGCCTCATCCTGGAGAACCGCGAATATCAGAGGAACCTGGAGGAGAAGGTCGCGGAAAGGACGGCCCAGCTGGTCCTGAAGCACCAGGAGATCGAGAGCCTGTTCGAAAAGCTGCAGTCATCGTACGAGACGACCCTGGAGGCCCTGGCGGCGGCCCTCGACACCCGGGACACCGATACCCAGGGGCACTCGGTCCGGGTGAGCGAATACACGGCGGTGATTGCGCAGCGGATGGGCGTGAAGGAACCCGAGCTCACCGACATCCGCCGTGGGGCGCTGCTGCACGACGTGGGGAAGATCGGGATCTCCGATGCCGTGCTCCGCAAGCCGGGCAAGCTGACCCCCGAGGAATGGGCGGAGATGAAGATCCACCCGGAGATCGGCCACAGAATCCTCTCGGGCATCCTGTTCCTGGAGAATTCGCTCCCGATCGTCCTCTCCCACCAGGAGAGGTACGACGGCTCCGGCTACCCGCGGGGGCTGAGGGGAGAGGAGATACCGCTGGGTGCGCGGATTTTCGCGGTGGTGGATACGCTGGATGCCATGACCTCGGACCGTCCCTACCGGAGGGCACTGACCTACGAGGACGCGCAGGAGGAGATCATTCGCAACCAGGGCATCCAGTTTGATCCGCGGGTCGTGGAGGTACTTCTGACCATCTCGCCCGAGGAATGGAAGACCATCCACCACCGGGTGTCATCGAGCCTGCGCGCCGGGGGAAACCCCTAGCGACGTCCCGCCTCCAGTCCCTTTCGGATTCTCGGATCCAGCCAGTCCCGCAGGGAATCCCCGAGGAAATTGAAGCTCAGGACCGCCACCATGATGGCGACTCCCGGGTAGACGACCAGGTGAGGGGCGTCGAAGAGGTGCTGGCTTCCGCTACGAAGCATGCTGCCCCAGCTGGGGCTGGGCGGAGGCAGTCCCAGCCCGAGGAAGCTCAGGCCCGCTTCGGAGAGGATGACACCGGCCATGCCCACCGTGGCCTGAATCACGAGCGGGCCGGCGATATTGGGGAGGAGATGGAGAAGCAGGATTCTCCCGGTGCGTGCGCCGGAGGCTCGGGCTGCCGTGACAAACTGCATCTCGCGGGTCTTGAGGACCTGGGCGCGGGTGAGCCGGGCGTACCCCACCCATCCGATGAGGCAGAGGGCCAGGACCAGATTGCCGAGCCCTGGTCCCAGGACCGCCACGAGGGAGATGGCCAGGAGGATGCTCGGGAACGAGAGCAGGACGTCGATGAGCCTCATCACCAGGTCATCCACCCAGCCCCTGGCGAGGCCGGCCAGGGAGCCCACGAGGATGCCTATCCCCGCTGACAGGAGCACCACGACGAAGCTGAGGACCAGGGAAATCCGGGCGCCGAGCATGAGCCGGGACAGAATGTCGCGGCCGAGCTCATCCAGCCCCAGGGGATGCAGGGTGGAGGGGGCGGCAAAGCGAACGGAGAGATCCTGGGCCCCCGCGGAGTAAGGGGCGAGGACCGGCGCGGCGGCGGCCACTGCCGCCAGGAGAAGGAGGATCCCTGCGCCCACCGTCGTAAAGGGGTCCCGTCGGAGGTGTCCGATGAGCGAGCCGGTCCCTGCCCTGCCCGGAAGCGCTGGTTCGGCCCTGCCCTCAGCCATACCGGATCCTCGGGTCGAAGAATACATAGGCGATGTCCGTTGCCAAGTTCACCAGCACGTAGGTGAGGGAGATCATGAGGATGCAGCCCTGAACCAGCGGGTAGTCCCGGGTCTCGATGGCCTGGATGGTGAGCCTTCCCAGGCCCGGCCAGCCGAACACGGTCTCGGTGATGATGGCGCCCGTCAGGAGGACGCCGAGCTGGAGTCCGAGGACGGTGAGGACGGGGTTCAAGGCGTTCTTCAGCGCGTGGAGGAGCATCACCTTCCACTCGCCGAGCCCGCGGGCCCGGGCTGCCGCCGAGTAGGGCTCCGCGATTTCCTCGAGAAGACTGGACCGGACCATCCTCATCAGGATGGCGGAAAGGGCGGAGCCCATGGTGACGGACGGAAGAACGATGGACAGCGGTGTCTCCATGCCCGAGACAGGGAACCAGTCCAGCCTGACCGAGAAGAGGAAGATCAGCATGGGCCCCACCCAGAAATTCGGCAGGGAGAGCCCCACCAGGGCGAACAGGCTGGCCAGGCGGTCCCACATTCCTCCTCGGTGGGTCGCGGCGATGATCCCGGTCGGGAAGGCGATGAGGACGGCCAGGAGCAAGCTGGCCCCGGCTAGCGCCAGGGTGGCCGGGTACCGCTCGACTACGAGTCGGGCGACCGGCTCGCGGTAGCGGATGGACTCACCCAGGCTCCCCCGACAGAGCTGGAGCAGGAAGTCCGCGTACTGGGCAGGCAGGGGGCGGTCCAGGCCGAGGCGGGAGCGGAGGTCGGCCACGTCGGTGGCCCGCGCCCCTTCGCCGAGCATCACCTGGATCGGATCACCCGGAATCAGATGGATCAGGGAGAAGACCAGCGTGCAGACGCCCAGCAGCACCGGGATGAACAGCAGGCAGCGACGAAGGAGATAGGATCTCAAGGGAGGACGTCCCCGGAAGATCGAGTCGAACCGGCGCTCTGCCGGAGGGTTCGGCCCCCGGTGCTTTCCCTGCGGCGAGGGGGCCCGAGGATGCTTCGGGCGGATCCGGTGCGCCTCCACGGCGCGACTGCGGGCCGAAAGCTCTCCTCAACGGGCCGGCATCATAGCATAACTCCGTGGTGTGGACCTGGCGGGGAATGAATGTTTGACTGCCCCGGGAGTATTCTATATATTGTTGGCCGTCAGGGATTTACGAATCGCTTCGGTGCACCGGCACCCGAGGCCCGGAAGTCGAGACCGGAGAGTGGGGAAGGGGATTGAAGCTCGTCGTCCGAAACTTCAGTCGCGCCTTGCTGATTGTTGCAATCCTAGGCCAGGTCTCCCTCTGCCCGGCCGGTGGCGGGGAGGATCCGGGTTCCTCCTCCCTGCGGCTTGAGGACCTGCTCGACAGCTTCAATCGGACACAGCAGGCGACCCGGAGCCTGACCGCCAGCTTCACCGAAAGGAAGAACCTGAGCCTGCTGGCCAGGCCCGTTGTCTCCAACGGCACTTTCCTTTACTCCAGGCCGACTCGCATCAAGTGGGAGTACTCCGACCCCGAGCCCCGGGTCTTCCTCATCACCGAAGATCACTTCGTGGCCTACTATCCGGCGCGAAAGAAGGCAGAAGAGGTGCCCCTAGGGAAGCTGACGGGCCGCAGGGTCTTCCGCGTCTTCGGGATCGGCCAGACGGCCGAGGATCTGGGGAAGTTCTTCGACATCTCTCTGGGGGACCCGGGGGCGGAGCAGGGTACCTTCCTGATGGTCCTTACGCCGAAGCGCCGGAGGGTGAAGGACCGGCTGCAGCTGGTGCGGTTCTGGGTGGATGAGAAGACTTACCTGCCGAGACAGCTGGAATACGTGGAGACAGACGGTGATTCAACGACCCTCACGTTCAGCGACGTCCGGGTGAATCCCGAGATCACCGAGGCCCGATTCAGCGTGGAGATTCCCAAGGACGTTCAGGTCACCAATACCTTCTCGGGGTTGACAGGGGCCACCCTGAGCCGCTGAGAAGCCCGGGAAGAGCTCCTCCTCCGCCTCTCCCTTCCCGCGATCCCGTTTTCGGTCCGCTCCCTCCCGCACCCGGAGGAATCCCCTAGAGCAAGAACCCGCCGGCCGCGTGGGTTCCGCGACCGGCGGGTCTTCTTCGGGCTGCAGCAGGGCTCAGTACATCCCGCCCATGCCGCCGCCGTGGGGCATGGCGGGAGCCTTCTCCTTCTCGGGCACCTCGTGGATCAGTGCTTCGGTGGTGAGCATGAGTCCCGCGATGCTGGCGGCGTTCTGCAGAGCGTTGCGGGTCACCTTGGCGGGGTCGATGATCCCGGCGTCGAACATGTCGACCCATTTGCCGGTGTAGGCGTCGAAGCCGACGGCCTTCTCCTTCTCCTTGGCTTCCGCCACGATGATGGAGCCCTCGTGACCGGCGTTGTTCGCGATCTGCCGCAGGGGCTCCTCGAGGGCCCGGCGGACGATGTTGATGCCGAGCTGGACGTCGTCGTTCTTCTCCTTGACCTTCTCGAGGGTCGGAATGGCGCGGAGAAAGGCGATTCCACCGCCGGGGACGATGCCTTCCTCAACGGCGGCCTTGGTGGCGTGCATGGCATCCTCGACCCGGGCCTTCTTCTCCTTCATCTCGGTCTCGGTGGCCGCACCGACCTTGATGATGGCCACGCCGCCGACCAGCTTCGCCAGGCGCTCCTGGAGCTTCTCGCGGTCGTAGTCGGAAGTGGTCTCTTCGATCTGGGTGCGGATCTGCTTGACCCGGCCCTCGATCTCGGAGGCCTTCCCGTCACCCTCGACGATGGTGGTGTTGTCCTTGTCAATGCTGATCTTCTTGGCCTCGCCGAGATCGTCGGTCTTGACGTTTTCGAGCTTGATACCCAGGTCCTCGGTGATGACCTTGCCGCCGGTCAGGATGGCGATGTCTTCCAGCATGGCCTTGCGTCGGTCGCCGAAGCCGGGGGCCTTCACCGCGGCCACCTGCAGCGTGCCGCGCAGCTTGTTGACCACCAGGGTAGCCAGGGCCTCACCCTCAACCTCCTCGGCGATGATGAGCAGCGGACGGCCCATCTTCGCCACCTGCTCCAGGAGAGGCAGCAGGTCCTTCATGCTGGAGATCTTCTTCTCATGGATCAAAATGAAGGGACTCTCCAGGATGCACTCCATCCTCTCAGGGTCCGTGACGAAGTAGGGGGAAAGGTAGCCGCGGTCGAACTGCATCCCTTCCACGATCTCCAGCGAAGTCTCCATGCCCTTGGCCTCTTCGACCGTGATGACGCCGTCCTTGCCGACCTTCTCCATGGCCTGGGCGATGGTCTGGCCGATGGCTTCGTCGTTGTTGGCGGAGATGGTGCCGACCTGGGCGATGGCCTTGCCGGCCACGTCCTTGGAGAACTTCTTGATTTCCTCGACGACCCTTTCCACGGCCTTCTCGATGCCGCGCTTCAGATCCATGGGGTTGGCTCCGGCCGTCACGGCCTTGCACCCCTCGCGGTAGATAGCCTGGGCCAGGATGGTGGCGGTGGTGGTCCCGTCCCCGGCCACGTCGCTGGTCTTGCTGGCCACCTCACGGACCATCTGGGCGCCCATGTTCTCGCGCGGGTCTTCCAGCTCGATTTCCTTGGCGACCGTCACTCCGTCCTTGGTGCTGGTGGGCGAGCCGAACTTCTTCTCGAGGACGACGTTCCGTCCCTTGGGGCCGAGGGTCACCTTGACGGCATCCGCGAGCTTGTTGACGCCCCGCAGGATGGCGTGCCGGCAATCCTCGGAATAGACAATTTCCTTCGCTGCCATGTTTCCCTCCTGATAATGGGAGCCTTCTCACAAGGTGGCCCCCCGACGTTTAGAACTCCCGGGCAAGATACCCGGAGGAGCCGGGATCAGCCGAGGATTCCGAGAACCTCATCCTCCCGGATAATGACGTGCTCGACATCGTCGATCTTGACCTCCTGGCCCGAGTACTTGCCGATGAGCACCTTGTCGCCGACCTTCACCTCCAGGGGGATCCGCTTGCCGGCCTTGTCGATCTTTCCCGCTCCAACCGCCACGACCTTTCCCTCCATGGGCTTCTCCTTGGCCGTGTCGGGGATAATAATCCCGCCTTTCACCTCTTCCTTCGGGTCGAGCCTCCGAATCAGGATCCGGTCGTAAAGCGGCTTCACCTTCATGTCAACCCCTCCGATATGTTGTTGTAATGTAAGAAGTTACCTTGTTTTCAATGTTAGCGCTCGACAAGGACGAGTGCTAAGATAGCAGGGGCGCCCGGAACTGTCAAGCCGCGGGAGATCGGCCTGCGACGAGCGGATGGGTCCTTGAGAAGAAAGCCGTCTGGAAAGCATGGCCCGGAGAGAGGCCGTTCCTGGGCGCCTTCTGCACCCCGGACCTTGAAGATGCGGGAAGTCATCCTATATTCCTCGTGAAGGCGCTCCTCTCAGTGGGGGTCCGGAGCGAGACCCATGTCCAGTGCAAACGGCACCGCTATCGAGGACGTCAGCCAGGGACGGATCGAGGCCCGCATCCGGGAAGTCGCCCGGCGGCTTTTTGCCGACCAGAATGTGGACGACCTGGAGACCCGGCACCTCGCCCAGGTGGTGGAGCACTGCTCGCGGGCCATCTCGGATATCTATCGCACCGCGAACCTGAACCAGATCCTCCGGGGCGAGACCACGAGGTCCGACAGCCCGGAAGATCTCCTGAATCGGATCTCGGTGAGTGCGAGAACGCCCCTGCGGAGAGTGCCCCGGGTTCCCGAGGAACTGAAAGAGGTCGGGGACCGCTGCCTGTACGACATCGGCATGGCCGGGGTAAGGGACTACCACGGTCTGAGCCTCGAGACCCTGGGAATCCGGTCCTACAGGATGGCCGCCGAGATCCTCTCTCTCCTGGCCGATGAACGTGAGCTCCGGGAACTCTTCCGGCGCAACCGAGTGAGCACCCTTCCCATCGAGAAGGAGGTCGAGTTTCTAAGGAGGTGCGCGGCCCGGTTCAACCTTCATGCGCATCTCCTCAGCAATCTCCGGGATGACCCGGCACCCGCCCCGACCGTGGTTTCGCTGGCTCCCTCTCCGGTGAGGGAAGCATGGACCGGGGAGGAGGCGGAGGAGGGCCCGGTTCCCCTGGAACGGCCGCCCGGTGCTCCCTCAGCGGGGACCGCCACCCCGTCGACTCGACCCGAGCCGCGTGAGCGCCTGCTCTCTCGCTATGAACGCATGCTCCTGCTTGCGAACACCGACATCGAGAAGGTGCGGCGGGATCTGAAGGGCCTCGTCATCGAGCAGGATGAAGCAGTGGAGTCCCTCTGCGACGGTCTCCTTCTGGACATGACCGGCGCCCGGTCCGACGGCACCCCTCTGTCCTACTCCCTGGTCGGGCCCGCCGGTGTCGGGAAGAAGCACCTCATGAAGTCCCTCGCCAGGGTCCTGGAAGCTCACTGGAAGATTGAGATCCCCTTCCTCGTCATCGAGGGGCCGTGTGACGCTTCTTCTCCCCATATCGAGGGACTGAAGGGAGCCGCCGGGGACTTCGTGCGAGGCGCCGAGCCGTGCATTCTCGAAGGATTCCATGATCGTGCCTCCCGATCGCCGCTCGCCATCCTCATGGTGGACAATCCGGAGAAGACCCGCCCCCAGCTCCGCAGACTTCTTTTCTCCATCCTGGACCGGGGCATTGCCCACGACAGCCGGGGCAGGGAGCTCATCTTCGAGGGGTGGATTCTGGCCGTCACGTCGAATCGGGGCGGCTCCTGCGGGAAGTCTCTGGAATCCTTCCTTCGCCGGGGGAGGTCTCCGGGAAAGAGCAGGCGCTGGGAGGAAGAAGCGGAGCGGCGGCTCAGGAAGGCACTTTCGCCGGAGTCTGTCGCCCGGTTTCGGATCCTCCGTTTTCCCCCGCTCTCCCCCGCCTCCATGGAAGCGATTCTGGAACTGGAACTCACCGATGTGATCGGGCGCTTCCGCTCACTCCATGATCTCCAGGTGAGACTTACGCCACGGGCCCGCCGGCGGCTGATTGAGGTCGGGTTCACCGAGACCCAGGGGGCCCGGCCCCTCGCGGCGGCCGTCCGGTGCTATTGCGGCGTCGAGGTGAGCCGGAAGATCAAGCAGGATGAGATTACAGGAGACTCCGGACGCGAAGAGACGATTCGGCATCTCCGCGAGATCCGCCGGGGAGAGCGGGCTTTCGAGCCGGAGACGGTGGAAAGGACCGTATTGCGGCAGGCCAAGGTCCGGCTGCCCTACCGCACCGTCGTCATTGACGAATCCGGGGGAGAATTCCGATATCGGGGCGAGAGCTGACCGTGCCTCCCCGAGATTCCCTGCTGACCCGCCTTCAGCGACTCATCGAACGAAGCTACGATTGGAACACTGGGATCGAGGATCTGGGTCCCTATCTGCTTGGAGATGAGGGCTACCGGAGGTTCTACGAGGGAAAAGAAATCGCGGAGGAGTTGCCGGGGGCCTCACCCGGGGCCAGGACGCTGGTGAGCTGGCGGGGACCCCAGATCCGCATCGGCGTCTACTATCCCGACGCGCTGGTGCTTCACCTGGAGAGGCGAAACCCGCTGCATCGGGTGGATGAGGACAATGTGGGGCCCTTCGCAGTGCTGGTGGAGGAGCTGGACCATCTCCTCATGCTCGCCTGGTGTGCCCGGCACCGGAGAGGGGTGGGGCTGCTGGAGCTTGAGGTCCACGCCAACGTGACGAAGTACATGGTGCTGGCGCACTTTCTCGCCCGCCTGAGTCACCGCCCCCATCTGGCGCCGTCACAGCGGAGATGGGTACTCCATCGTCTCTTCCACGGCGCGGGGGAAGCCTGCCGCCGCCGTTCCGCCACCGTTACCGGACCGCGGCACGACTCGCCATCCGGCTCCTCTCCCATCTCGACCCCCTCCCGGGGGAAGAAAGGGTGCGGGCCCTCCGCCGCCTGGGGAGGCGGTCGTGGGAATCCCAGAGGTCCTGTCTCGAGTCGTTGGATTCGGGTGGAAAACTAGGGTTTCTGCTGGCCGTCTGACGGCCCGGATTCACCGGAAGGGAGGCGGGCCAGCTGCTGGGCCTGGGGGAAGCTCTCCAGCGCTTTCTGGATCTGGGGGTCGATCTCGGCGAGGATGCGGAAGCCTTCCTCACCACCCCACCGGGCTGAGGCAACCTCCTTGCGGATGGAGGTCCGGATGTACGGGTCGTTGTCGCTCAGGTCCTGCTCGGTGAAGGCGATCTTCCGCTGGTCGAGAAACTTCCTGAAGTCATCCATCGCGGGGTCGTCGAGGGTGAAATCCCGAGGCAGGTCCTTGTGCGAAACGTTGTACTGCACGGCAAAGCCGAAAAAGACCTGCTCATTCTCGAGCTGGCGAAGGAACTTGCTCAACTTGAGATTGTCCACCAGGATGTCCGGCGTGATGCCGCCTCCCCCATAGACGACGCGGCCCGAATCGGTGTGGCGCTGCTCCTTGGAAGGCTGCTCCTCTTCCTGCTCATCTCCGGAGAGGTAGTAGTAATCCTCCAGAGAGTTGTAGTTCCTCTGAATCAGTCGCCCGCTGGGAGTGTAGTAGTGGGCCGTGGTGAGCGCCAGGGCTGAACGGTGGCTCAAGGGATAGACCGTCTGGACGAGCCCCTTGCCCCAGGTGGTCTTCCCGATGATCAGGCCGCGATCATGGTCCTGGACGGAGCCTGCCACAATCTCGGAAGCGCTGGCGCTGTACTTGTTGACGAGAATGATGAGGGGGAAATCGATGTGCGTTCCGACCCCGGTGGCCAGGTACTCCTGATCCGAGCCCCGGGTCCGGCCGCGCGTGTACACGATCTTCTGCCCCTTGGTCAAGAACTTGTCCGCGACACGGACCGCCTGCTCCAGAAGGCCGCCGGGGTTTCCCCTCAGGTCCAGGATCAGTCGGTTCATTCCAGCGTTTTCCAGGATCCGGAGCTTCTCCTCCAGCTCGCGGTCCGTCGTCTGCGTGAAGTTGATCACACGGACGAAGCCGATTTCCGGGCGGATCATGAAGGCGTACTGAATGCTTCGAGTGGGAATATCGTCCCGGGTGATGGTGAAATGAAGCGGGGCATCCTCTCCCGGGCGGGTGACGGTGATGGTGACATGGGTTCCCTTGGCGCCCCGGAGGCGCTTCAGGGCCTGGTCCACCGACATGTCCAGCGTGTCGACGCCTTCGATCTGCGAGATCACGTCTCCGGGACGGATACCGGCCCGGAAGGCAGGAGTGCCTTCAATGGGGGAGATGACCGTGAGGGGCCTGTTCACGGAGGGCTTGGAGATGACGATGCCGAGGCCGCTGAAACTCCCGTGCTGCTCCTCCATCATGTCCTGGTAGTCGGAGGCGTTCAGGAAGTTGGTATGAGGATCCAGTGTCTTGAGCATTCCCCGGATGGCGCCTTCGATGGCCACTTCCGGGGAAACCTCCTCAATGTATCGGTCCTGGACGATACCGAGGATCTGGCTGAAGGTCTTGAGGCGGTCGTCGGCGGTATCGGCCGCCGCATCCAGCCGCGGCGCCAGCAGCCCGCCCGTGAGGGACCCCGCCAGGAGAGTCGCGGCCGCCAGGAAGAGTTGTCGCCGATTCAGCATCCAAGTCCCTTCGTTTGACGTGCAAGTATAGTGTCGCTCCCGGGCGAAGTAAAGAAGGCCCCGGAGCACGCCCCCCCATCCGTCGCCGTCGCTCCCGGGAAGCCGCTGCAAGCGATCCGGTTTGGATCCCAGCGTTGACTTGGTGGCGTGGACAAACTAGCATACCTGAACGAGATAGACCCTGGCCTGGGCCGGACTCTCTCTGCAGTGAAGGGACGCCGGTGGGAGGAGTGCAGGGATGTTTGGCTCCATCGGCGCTCCCGAGCTTATCGTCATCTTCATCGTCGCACTCCTGATCTTCGGGCCCCGAAAGCTCCCCGAGCTGGGTCGCGCCCTCGGCAGAGGGATCAGCGAGTTCCGAAAAGCCACCACGGATCTGAAGTCCACTCTCGAGCGGGAGATCGCCGAGGCGGAGACCGGCGCGGAAGCTTCCCCCGTCCCCGGTCCGTCCTCGAAAGCCCCGGCGCCCGTGCCCGACTCTCCGCCCGCCGGCGGAAACGACGGTGCAAGCAACCCCGCCTGAGGGGGGACGGATGTCGTTCCTGGAGCACCTCGGGGAGCTCCGGGTACGGATTTTCCGCGCCCTCCTGGCCATCGTCTTCTTCTTCATGATCGGCTGGTACTTTTCCCCCCGGATCTTCCAGTTTTTCCTGGCTCCCATCCTCCCTTTTCTCCATGGGCGCAAGCCGGTCTTCCTGGAGATCACCGAGCCTTTTCTCCTCTACATGAAAGTCGCCCTGCTGGCGGGGTTGTTCGCCGCATCACCGGTGGTCCTCTACCAGCTCTGGTCGTTTATCTCCCCGGGGCTTTACCCGAGCGAGCGGCGCTATGCGGCGCCGTTCATCGTCCTCTCGTCCCTGTTCTTCATCGGCGGCGGTCTTTTCGGCTATTACGTGGCCTTTCCCTACTCGGCCCGCTTCCTCCTTTCCGTAGCCGAGGATTTCGAGCCCGCCCTCACCATCCGGAGCCTCTTCCAGTTCGAGAGCAAGCTCATCCTGGCGATGGGACTCATCTTCGAGATGCCCGTGGCGATCTTTATCCTGGCCAAGGTTGGAATCGTGACCCCCGCCTTTCTTCTCCGCAATTTCAAGTATGCCGTCCTGGTCATATTCATCGTGGCCGCGATCATTACTCCCACGCCGGACGTGATCACTCAGTGCGTCTTCGCGCTCCCGATGGTGGCCCTCTACCTCCTGGGCCTGGGCGCCTCTTACCTGGTGCGCCCGAGGGCCCGCTCCTGAGCGTCCCGGGGTCTCGCCGTGACCGCCGCACCTGAAGGGTTCATGAATGTGCATGGCCCGGGGGGCAGGATCTGGATCCTGCGCACGGGGATCCCCCTCGCCTGCGAGCCGGGAAGATGGGACGGCTGGCTTGCCGGGAGGGAAGGCCGGGTCCTCACCCGCGAAGGGGGTCGTTCACCGTCCCGCCTGATCTTGCTGGACGGGATCGGTCAGGCCGTGGTGCGCCGCTACCTGCACGGCGGCCTTCTGGCGGGGGTGACCCGGGACCTGTTCGTCGGAGCGCAGCGGCCGATGCGCGAGCTCGAAGCGTCGGAAAGGATCCGCCTGAGCGGGGTGGCAACGCCAGAGATCCTGGCCGTTTATCTGAGGAGGTCTTTCCCGGGATTCTATCGGTCCTGCATCCTCAGCCGGCTGGTGCCGCAGGCCGAGAACCTGCGGCAGTGGCTCGGGAGGGCGGGCCGGGATCCGGCCCGGTGGGGACCCATGCTGGACCAGGTGGCCCGGGCGCTCTCTTCACTCCATGACGCGGGCTGTTTTCACCGGGACCTCAACCTGGGCAACCTGCTGGTCGCTCCGACGGGGATCTGGATCCTCGACCTGGACGGGGCAGTGATGAAAGACGCCCTGGCAATCCCGGAGAGAGGAGCCAACCTGATGCGTCTCTACCGATCGCTCTGCAAGGAGTCGGGGACGAAGGAGCCCCTGTCTCCCCGGCAGCGGGCTCTCTTCCTCCGGCATTACGCGCGCCGCGACCGTCGTCTTTTCGGAGGTCTATCCCTCTACCTGAGAGCCCGTTGGGGGCGGGAGGGGCTCAGGAGGGCGGTCTCCCGAAGGCGGACCTTCCATCCCTGAGCGGTCCCTCCTTCCTCGTCCCGACCATGTCAATGCAGGCCCTGATCGCCGACTCCACCGGGACATCTTCCAGGCAATAGGGTTTTCCGGAAGGCGCCGGAAGGCACTCCCGGAAGAACTTCTGGCGGCAGGGGGAGCAGGGGTAGGCCGCGGTGAGAACGCGGTAGAGCCCGGCGTCGGTGTAGGGTGCGGTTCGCGCCGGATGTCCTGGACCAAAGATCGCCACGACCGGAATCCTCAAGGCCGCCGCCACATGCATGGGGCCGCTGTCGTTGCAGATCAGGAGATGGCAGCGCTCCAGGAGGGCGGCCATCTCCCGGAGTGTCTGCCCGGCTGGGGGGAGAATCGCCGCCGGCCCGATGATAGCGGCCATCCCCTCGAGGGTGGGCCGATCGGCGTCCGATCCGAGCAGGATGGGGCGGGCGCCCTGCTCCCGCGCCAGACTGGAGGCGACGTGGGCGAACCGCTCCGGGTGCCAGCCCCGCGGCGCCTTGGAAGCGCCGGGGTGAACGGCCACTCGCAGTCCCTCGGCCCGGGCCCCGCCGTCACGCAGGAATCGGGCCGCCGCATCCCGGGACCGCTGATCCAGGTGGAAGCTCAGGCGCCGGTCCGATGTCCGGCAGCCCACCGCCTCGACGATTCGGAGGAAATGTTCCACGTGATGCGTCTCCCCCGGCTCCTCGAGGGGGTGGGTGAGAAGCCATCCCCGGGAATCGGCCCGGAAGCCGACCCTGAAGGGGATTCCGGCGGCGCGCGCGAGGAAGGCCGCCTCGAAGGCCTTTTGAAAGAGCACGGCCAGGTCGAAGCGCTCTCTTCGAAGGGAGCGGATCAGCCGCAAGCGACCCGATAGCCCGGCGTGGGCCCCCGGGCGGTCGTACTCCAGGAGCCTGTCGTAGTGGGGACTGCCCCGGAGGGCGTCCAGGACCCAGGTCTTTGCCAGAAGCGTGATCTCGGCTCGCGGGAATCGGTTCCGAAGGGCGCGCATGGCCGGGGAAATCATGACCACGTCCCCGATCCAGTTGTTCACCCGCACGAGAATCTTGCGGATGGAAGCGTCCGCAAAGGGGGGCTTCATCGCGCGGGGGCCCCGACACCGGCTCCCTTCCGGGAAGAGAGCAGATCGAAGGCCGCCTGCATCACCGCCTCGGGCTCGATGCGGCGGATGGCGGACCGGTCCCCCCGCACGGGAGGCGGCCGGTTCCCTTCCCAGGCGGGCGCGATGACCCGGTGACCACCGCCCATCGGGCCGTTGATCAGCGGATCGGTGGAGCCGAAGAGGACCACCACCGGGACCCCCTGGCTCCAGGCGAGGTGCATCGGCCCCGTATCGCCTCCCACGAAGAGGTGGCAGGCCGCTATGACCTGCCGCATCTCCTCCAGATCGAGGGGAGGAGTCGGGACGGCCGAGTGCCCGGACAGGGCCTGGATCGTGCTGACAAGACCTTCCTCTCCGGGACCCCAGGTCAGGATCGGCACCCATCCTTCCCGGCTGAAGCAGGCCACCAGGTGTGCATAGTTCTCTGCGGGCCACTGCTTGTGATTCTGCCGGCGGCTGGTGCCGGCGTGAACGGCGACGCGGATCCGGTCCCCGAAGGCCTCCAGGAATCCCCCGACCTTCTCAGAGGGTCTGTCGCTGCGAAAGGGGAACTCCAGGGGGTAGCCCTCGGGAGCCACCGGTCGCAGGAGTTCAAGATTCTTCTGAATACGGTTGAGGCGCGCCGAGGAGGGACGGATCCGGATGTTGCTGAGGAGATAGCTCCCCTCCCGGGCTCCGGTCCGGTCGAAACCGAGGCGAAGGGGGGCCCCCGACAGCCATCCTATGAGTGAGCTCTTGGCGCTGCCCTGGAAATCGACGGAGAGGCCTGGCCGGAAGGCCCGCACCCGGGCGATGAAATCCCGGAACGCCCGAAGCCCCTGGACAGGTTTCCGGAGCAGCCTCGCGGGGCGGAGGGCGCCGCGCGGAAAGATGAAAACCTCATCCAGCCATGGGCGTCCCGGGAGAAGGGCCGCGGATGGGGCTTCCACCACCCATCCCAGCCGGACGCCCGTCGCCACACGGCGCAGAGGAGCGAGGCAGGGAAGGGTCCGCACGACGTCGCCCACGGCGCCGAGGCGCACCAGCAGCACCCCGTCCCCATCGCACAGCCTCATGGACTCCATGTCTTCTCGCCTCCTCCATCCTGGCCTTCATTATAGCAACCGCCGCGGGGGCGCCCGAGCAGACGGCCGGGTCCATCGTTGACAGGGTACCACCCCTGTGCTAAGAATTTCCCATGTCCCTGGATCCCAGGCTCCTCGAGATTCTGGCCTGTCCCGTCTGCCGCACACCCGTCCAGCTCCTGAAGGACGGCACCGGACTCCGATGCGAGCAGTGCCGCCGAATCTACCCCGTGGTCGACGACATTCCGGTCATGCTTGTGGATGAAGCCCGAATCGAGGAATCCTCCCGGGAACCCGTTTGACCCTGTCTCTCTCCCCCGCGCGCCTCGGTGAATTGCTCGGCCGCATGCCCGGCTCCAGGGTCATCGTGGTCGGGGACCTCATGCTGGATCGATTTCTCTGGGGAAGCGTCACGCGGATCTCGCCGGAAGCCCCGGTTCCCGTGGTGCGGCTCCACTCGGAGAGCGTGACCCTGGGCGGGGCAGGGAATGTGGCCCGAAACCTCCGTTCGCTCGGGGCCAGCGTGGATCTGGTGGGTGTTCTCGGCCGCGACCCGGGGGGAGAGCAGTTCCGTGAATCACTCCGGGAGGCCGATATGGATGATGGCGCCATCCTGGAGGCTGCCGGGCGGAGCACCACGGTCAAGACGCGGGTCATCGCCCATCATCAGCAGGTGGTCCGAATCGATCGGGAATCCACGGACCCCCTCCCACCCGGTGCGGAGGATGCGGTTTGCCGGGCGGTGCTGGACCGCCTCCCCGGGGCCGGCGCCCTTCTGGTGTCCGATTACGACAAGGGAGCTGTTTCGCCGGGTATTCTCCGCCGGATTCTTCCGGCAGCTGCTTCTGCAGGGGTGGTGATATCCGTCGATCCGAAGCCGCCCAACTACGACCATTACAAGCCTGTTACGGTCATCACTCCCAACGCGCATGAGGCCAGAATGATGGCGGCGCCGCGGGCGAGAGGAGAGGAGGGTCTTCTGGAAGCTGGCGAGGCGATTCTCGTCCGGCTCGGCTGCCGTGCGGTTCTTCTCACCCAGGGTGAAGCGGGAATGACCCTCTTCCAGGCATCGCATCCTCCCCTCCACATCCCCGCGATCGCACGGGAGGTCTTCGATGTGACCGGGGCGGGCGATACCGTGATCTCGGCTCTGACCCTCGCCATGGTCGCCGGCGCCTCGCCGGAGGAGGCCGCCATCCTTGCCAATGCGGCCGCCGGCTGTGCCGTGGGAAAGCTCGGAACGGCGGTGGTCGGACCCGAGGAAATCAGCCGGGCCCTTCGAGACTGAGATTCTCCAGACGACCACAGCCCGATTATGCGTGCTGTGGCCTAAGAGCCCGTCAGTCAGTGGGTTACCCTGCAAGCTGGGCCGCTGCACTCGTGCAGCGGCCCCGGAAATTTTGTGCTTGACGCCCGGGGAGGAGCGTGGTAGGTTCCCATCAGAAGTAGTGATAAGTCCTCAGTATCGTTCAGGATGCAGGAGGGTTAGGGGCCGGAGGCTGAGGGAATCATTTGATAACTCCGGCTTTTTTCCTGGGAAGAGAAGGACGCTTCCTGCACGGGGGAGTGGGCAGTGGAAGAACAGAGGGGCAGCGCAAGACTCGGCACTTACCTTAAGAGGCTGAGAACGGGATACGGCTTCTCCTTGAGGCGGGTCGAGATTCGAGCCCGGGCCGAAGGGGGAGAGATTGACAACTCCCAGCTCTCCCGTTACGAGCGTGGGCGGTGCTATCCCTCCTTCGACAAGCTCTGCATTCTGGCCAACATCTTCAACGTCTCCGTCCAGAACTTCTCCGACGTTCTGGAGATGGAGAGATACGATTCCTACAAGCCCTCCCCGGACCAGGGCTACGAGGAGTTGCAGTCGAGAGGAAACGCCGAGCTGGAAGCGGGTAATTTCGGCCGGGCCTATGTGGCGTTCGAGTCGGCTCTTCAGGCCGCCGAGTCGACCCTGGGTCCGGATCGCGAGGACCTGAGGGCGAGAGCCCGTTACAAGATGGCTTTCGCTCTCTTCCGCCTGGGAAAGATCAACCTGGCGGAAAGCGAGCTCCGGCTGGTTCTCCGGGATCACCAGAGAATCTCCCCGAGGACCCGGTTTCTTTCCCTCCTGATGCTCGCCAACGTGCACGATGAGCGCGGCGATCGGTATCTGTCCATGCTCGAAGCGGAGCGCTGTCTGGACTTGGCGAAGGCCTCCGGGGACAGGGCCGACCAGGCTTACGCGCTGCATGCCATCGGGCGCACCTGTTTCGAGGAGGAACAGTACGATCGGGCAGCGGAGTTCCACGCGCAGGCCCTGGAAATGGCCCGGGAGACGGCGAGCTCCCAGGAGATCGTCCTCTTGCAAGCCAACCTCGGATACTGCCACGTCATGCTGAACCGGACCGAGAAGGGCCTCAAGGAGATACGCGAGGCCCTTGCCCTCAGCCGCAAGGACGGCCTCCGGCGCGGAACGGCCTACTGCCTCCGAATCCTGGGACAGGTCTATTTCAAGGATGGCAAGCTCGGTCGCGCCCGGGAGTACTTCGAGGAAGCCGAGACGGTCGCCCACAGCGGTGACAGCCCGTACACCGACATCCTCTTCCAGGCGGCCTTCTACCTGTGGGAGATTGCGCAGCGTGAGGGGAACGCCGTCCAGGAGAAGGTCTACTTCGGCCGTCTGCGCCATCTGAGGTCTTCACTGGAGCGGCAGTTCGACGAAGTCGCCCAGTTCGACGCCTATATCGACAGGGGGGGCCGCAATGAAACACGCGCCGTGCGGTCTTAGGTTCCCCGCCGTCCCGAGGCCCGTGCGCTCGGCTTTCGCGGGGCTGCTCCTGGTCCTGTTCGCGGCCCCTCTGTGCGCCGAAGTGTCGGTGGTGACCGATGCCCGGGGCAGGTATCTGAAGACTCTTTTCCTGACCGAATCCCGCGGGGTCCGGCGCGTCATCTGGGGCCAGGTGCGCGGGGGTGCCGATCCCTCCACCCTGCTGAACCTGCGGGGGGATCGGATGGGAGATTCGCGCCCGGTCATGGCGGAACAGCCCGGCACCCGGCAGCCCTGGGTCATCTGGTCCGCCGGTGACGGCCATGACAGGGAGATCGCATTCGCCACTTGGTCCGGGGGGCACTGGCAGGGACCCCAGTTCCTGGAAAGGGCCGACAACCCCTATGATGACCTGGATCCCCGCCTCGCGTTCGACGCGGCGGGGAACCCCCTGGTGGTCTGGTGGCGCAGGGAGCCGATCCCGCGGATCTATCTGAGCCTCTTGCTCAACGGCGCATGGATGCCGCCTTATCCCGTGTCCGACGCGGCCGTTCCCAGCCGGCATCCTTCCCTCCGGATGTCGGGGACTCAGGCGGTCGTGTCCTTCCGCACTCCCCAGGGCCAGACGGTTCTCTTCCTGAATCTCCAGACTCTGGTGATGCTCCCGGATGGAAACGGCCCCCTGGACGGTCCGGTCCCACCCCCGGATCAACGTCCCAGTCCCGGGAACGGCGATGGTCTGGACGGCGGCAAGGACACGCCGGCGGGCTGGATGGACGACGCCGATCTTCGGAAGCCCGCCCCGCTGGAATGACCCGCTGAGCCTGTCGGACGGCCGGAGCCTCTGGAGGATGGCTCTACCCCTCAAAGGGAGGAGTAATCCACGGGGGGACGGGAATCCTCATCCGGCGCCGCCTCGGGCGCTTCCCGCGGGTGGCGCATCCCCTCCAGCTCGTCTTCGAGACGCACAACCCGCTTCCTGAGCCGGCGGTTCTGCACCCGGATTCTGACTCCATCCATGATGCTGATGAAGGATGTGAAGACGATCCCCGCCAGAAGGGAGACCACCATCACCACGGCGATCGGGACCTGCTCGTAAGTGCGGAAGAGGAGGTTGATGTCGCTCACTCCGTGGTTCAGGACGACCAGGAGAAGCACGGCTCCGAAAAAGAGGATGCAGAGGAGAGCGATGACGAGACTCACACCGGATCCCTCCCGATGCGCTGAAGCACTCCCTCCAGTTTTCCCTGAGTGTTGAGAATCAGATCGGCGACTTCCCGGATGGCCCCCCGGCCTCCGGGCGCCCGGGTGACCAGGCTTGCTTCCCGGCGCACGGAGGGATGTGCGTCGGCGGGAGCCACCGCGAGACCTGCCCGGCGCAGGACCGGCAAGTCCACCAGGTCGTCCCCGATGAAGCAGACCGCCTCATCCCGCAGCCCGCGGCGGTCGAGGATCTCCTCGTAGGCGGACAGCTTGTCACGGACCTTGAGATGAATTTCGCTCATTCCCAGCTCCCGGGCCCGCCGCCGGACGGCCTGGGAGGTCCGCCCCGAGATGATGCCCGTCAGCAGGCCCGCGCGCCGGAGGAGCCAGATGCCGACGCCGTCCTTGGCATCGAAGATCCTCCCTTCACTCCCGCCGTCAATGAAGAGAATCCCGCCGTCGGTCATGACGCCATCCACATCCATGAGGACCAGGGACACGGCGCGGACCCGGGATCTCAGGAGCCGGGTCCGAGCAGCCGTGCGAGCATCTCCGCGCAGGGAGGTCATGGGATCTCAGAAGAGTTGGGTGCGCCAGAGGTCGTGGATGTGGATGACTCCTTCCACGCAACGCCGGGAATCCACCACGACCAGGGATGTGATCTTTCGGGCCTCCATGATCTGCAGTGCCTTCGCCGCCGGCTCCCGGGCGGAGATGATAGCCGGTTCCGGGGTCATGCACTCTCCGGCCCTCCGGGAGAGGAGGTCGACCCCCTTCTGCAGGAGCCGCCTCAGGTCCCCGTCGGTCAGGATTCCCGCCAGGGTCGAGGCAGGCCCCGAGATGCAGGTCATCCCCAGCTTCTTGGCGGACATTTCCCGGACGGCTTCGACCATGGAAACTTCCGCCGGGACGATGGGGATCGCCTCTCCGGAGTGCATCAGGTCCGCCACCAGGAGCATCTCTTTTCCGAGGCTGCCTCCGGGATGGTAGGCGGCAAAATCCCGGGCCGTGAACCCCTTTTTCTCGAGGAGCGCCACGGCGAGGGCGTCGCCCATGGCCAGCGCCGCGGTGGTGCTGGTGGTGGGCACCAGCCCCATCGGGCCGGCCTCCCGGGAAACACCCACGTCCAGCGCCACCACGCTGTGGCGGGCCAGCGTGGACTCCAGGTTGCCGGTGAGGGAGATGAGCGGAACACCTAGCCTCTTGAGAAGCTCAAGCAGCCGAACCATCTCTTCGGTCTCTCCACTGGAGGAGATCCCCAGAACCAGGTCCCCGCCGACCACCATCCCGATGTCGCCGTGAATGGCCTCCGCGGGATGAAGGAAGAGAGAGGGAGTGCCGGTGCTCGCGAGAGTGGCGGCGATCTTCGCGCCGATGAGTCCCGACTTCCCCATGCCGCTGACCACGATTCTCCCGGTGCACGCGGCCATGGCCTCCACGGCGGCGTCGAAGGACGGCCCCAGGCGCGGCACCAGGTCCCGGATGGCCCGGGCCTCCTCTTCCAGGACCTGCCTTCCGATCTGACGGATCATCGGATCCTCCCCACGATCTCCGCGATGCCGCGGACCTCGCTCAGCAGGCGCGGGAACTCGGAGAGGGGGAGCGCGTTGGGGCCATCGGAGAGGGCCCGCTCGGGGTGGTCGTGGACCTCCACGAAGAGGCCGTCGGCCCCCGCGGCGATCCCGGCACGCGCCAGGGTGGAGATGTAGTCGCGGTCGCCGCCGGAGGAATCCCCCTTCTGGCCCGGTCGCTGGACCGAATGGGTGGCGTCGAATATGACCGGACAGTCGAAGCCCTGCATGATGGGGATGGAGCGAAAGTCCACCACTAGGTTCTGGTATCCGAACGTCGTGCCGCGCTCGGTGAGGAGGACCAGGCCGTTCCCCGCGGAGCGGATCTTCTCGACGATGTTCCCGGCCTCCCACGGGGAGAGGAACTGTCCCTTCTTGACATTCACCGGGCGCCCCGTGGCGGCAGCGGCCAGGAGAAGATCGGTCTGCCGGCAGAGGAAGGCTGGAATCTGGAGCACGTCGAGCACCCGGGAAGCGGGCGACGCCTGGGACGGCTCGTGGATGTCGGAAAGGACCGGCAGCGCCGTCTCGGTCTTGACCCGATTCAGGATGCGGAGCCCTTCCTCCAGCCCGGGTCCGCGGTAGGAGCGGATGGAGGAGCGGTTGGCCTTGTCGAAGGATGCCTTGAAGACGAGGGGGAGCCCGGCCTGCCCGGCGATGTCCTTCAGGGCCCACGCCATCCGAAGACAATGCTCTTCGCTCTCAATGACACAGGGACCCGCAATGACCAGCGGGCGGCGGTCGCCGCCCACCCTCACCATCCCTCCGATCTCCATCTCCCGCAAGAGATGGCCCTCCTGCGCCTAGCGTTTCGCCTGGCTCCGCCGCTGGAGACAGGCCGCAATAAAGCTACGGAAGAGCGGGTGCGGTACCAGGGGCTTGGACTTGAACTCGGGATGGAACTGGCAGGCCAGGAACCAAAGCTGATCGGCCAGCTCGATGATCTCCACAAACCGGCCGTCGGGAGACTGCCCGGAGATTCTCAGCCCCTTCTTGACCATGTCGTCGGCCAGCGCACGGTTGACCTCGTACCGGTGCCGGTGCCGCTCGGAGATCTCGGTGACGCCGTAGGCCAGGTGGGCGAAGGAACTCTGCTCCAGCAGGCACGGGTAACGTCCCAAGCGCATGTTCGCCCCCATGGATTCCACCCCCTCCAGCTCCTTGAGCTTGTAGATGACCTTCCGGGACGACTGGGGGTTGAACTCGGTGCTGTCGGCGTCCGTCATGCCGCACACGTTCCGGGCGTACTCGATGACCGCGCACTGGAGCCCCAGGCAGATCCCGAAGAAGGGGACCTTCTTCTCCCGGGCGAAGCGGATGGCGTGAATCATCCCCGCCACACCTCGGATGCCGAACCCGCCGGGGACGAGAATCCCGTCCATGGATGCGAGTTGCTGTCGCAGGTCACCGTTCTCCATCCCCTCCGCCTCGATCCAGTGGATGTTGACCCGGGCCTTGTTGGCGATTCCCCCGTGGGCGAGGGCCTCGTTGAGGCTCTTATAGGAGTCCTCGTACTCCACGTACTTGCCCACCAGGGCGATGTCCACCTCGCAGGCGGGCTTCCGGATGGTATCCACCACCAGGGTCCAGTCGGCGATGTCCTTGTCCCGGTAGGGGAGGTCCAGGTTCTTCAGGATGATGGCGTCCAGGCCCTCCCGGGCCAGGAACAGCGGGACCTCGTAAATCGTGTCCACGTCCTTGGCGGTGATGACCGCCTCCTCGGAGACGTTGCAGAAGAGCGCGATCTTCTTCTTGATCTCCTTCGGAAGGATCCGGTCGGTCCGGCAGAGGAGGATGTCGGGTTGAATGCCGATGGCCCGCAGCTCCCTGACCGAGTGCTGGGTGGGCTTGGTCTTCAGCTCCCCCACGGCGCCGATGTAGGGGACGAGAGTCATGTGGATGTAGATGGCCCTGGTGCGTCCCACGTCCAGGCGGAACTGCCGGATGGCCTCCAGGAAGGGGAGCGATTCGATGTCTCCCACCGTGCCGCCGATTTCCACGATCTGGATGTCCACTCCCTTCGAGATCTTCAGGATGGCCTGCTTGATCTCGTCGGTGACGTGGGGGATTACCTGCACCGTGGCGCCAAGGTAGTCGCCGCGGCGTTCCTTGGTGATGATGGATTCGTAAATCTTGCCGGTGGTGTAATTGTGATCCCGAGAGGTGACGGTGGAGGTGAAGCGCTCGTAATGCCCCAGATCGAGATCGGTCTCCGTTCCGTCCTCGGTGACGTACACCTCCCCGTGCTGGTAGGGGCTCATGGTGCCCGGGTCGACGTTCAGATAGGGGTCGAACTTCTGCAGCGTGACGGTGAACCCGCGGCTTTCCATCAGCCTCCCGATGGAAGCTGCGGCCAGGCCCTTGCCGAGGGAGGAGACGACCCCTCCCGTGATGAAGATGTACTTGGTGGGCATGATGGCCTTCCCCCAGCAGCGTCAGGCGGTCAGTTCGGGGCCGTGATCGAGAAGCCTGCGCACCCGCTCCAGGTCCGCGGGAGTGTCCACGCCGATGGACGGCCCCACGGCGTCGAGGACCCGGATCCCCCGGCCCGTCTCCAGGACCCGCAGCTGCTCCAGCTGTTCCAGGCGTTCCAGGGCCCCGGGGGCCGCGGCGGTGATCTCCAGCAGGAACGCCCGCCGGTAGGCGTAGAGGCCCAGGTGGCGGTAGGTTCCGGTCACTTCCCCGTCCCTTTGGTGGGGGATGGGAGAGCGGGAGAAATAGAGGGCGTCTCCCACCTGATCGCAGACAACCTTGACCACGTTCGGATTTTCCAGCTCTTCCCGCTTCCTGATAGGGCTCCTCAAGGTCGCCATGTCCACGGAAGGATCCTGGCGGAGCTTCTCGACCAGAGCGTCGATGTCCCGGGGATCCACCAGCGGCTCGTCCCCCTGGATGTTCACGTAGGTTCCTGCCTCCAGCCCGCGGGCGACCTCCGCCAGCCGGTCGGTGCCCGAAAGGTGGTCCGGCGACGTGAGGACCGCCTCCCCGCCGAATTTCCGGACCGCTTCGAGGATCCGGTCGTCGTCGGTGGCCACCAGGACCCGCTCCAGGCTCCGGGCCGACACGCTTCTCTCGTAGACGTGCTGGATCAAAGGCTTGCCGGCAAGAATGGCAAGCGCCTTGCCCGGGAATCGGGTCGACCGGTAGCGTGAAGGAATGACGCCAACGGCTTCGAGCATCTTGTCTTTCTTCCGGGAGGTCTCGGAACTTTATGACGGGGTGTTATGATAGCCGAACGCTTCGAGCACTGTCAAAGAGTATTCCGGAACAGACGCGGATTTCCCGGGAGGCGGAAGGTTGACAGGATTCCCGCCTTCCCGATAGCATGACGTTTCATCACCATGGCATGACGATCCGGGCAGCCCCGCATATGCTTCCATCCATCGAGACCACCGGACTGAGCAAGGTCTTTCGCCGGAAGAAATCCCTCCGGCAGATGGTGACCCACCCCACCCGGAAGGCGCAGGAGACCTGGGCTCTCCGAGACGTCTCCCTCCGGGTTCCGGAGGGCGCCATCTTCGGGCTCTTGGGACCCAACGGGGCGGGCAAGACGACGTTCCTGAAGATCCTTTCCTGCGTGGTTCTCCCTACTTCGGGAGAGGCGAGAGTGAGAGGGCTTGATACCCGGGCCTCCGAGACCCAGGTGAAGCGGGTGCTGGGGTTCGTCACCTCGGATGAGAGGAGTTTCTACTGGCGCCTCACCGGGAAGGAGAATCTCCAGTTCTTCGGGAGCCTCTACCAGATGCACGGGAAGCCCCTCATGGACCGGATCGCCTTCCTTCTGGATCGGCTGGATCTTTCGGAGCAGGCCGACAAGCCCTTCCGGGACTACTCCTCGGGGATGAAGCAGCGGCTGGCGGTGGCACGGGGACTTCTCCACGACCCGCCGATCCTCCTTCTGGACGAGCCGACCCGGAGCCTCGACCCCATCTCCGCCAAGCACCTCCGCCGCTTCATCGCGGAGGAGCTCAACGGGAAGGAGGGGAAGTCGCTCCTTCTGGCCACCCACAACCTCCAGGAGGCGGAGCAGCTCTGCCAGAGGGTGGCGGTGCTCTCCCGCGGCCGGATCCTCGGGGCGGGCCGGGTGGAGGATCTGCCGGACTGGGGGTTCGGGAAGGATGCCTATGTTCTGGTCCTCTCGGGACTGGATTCCCTGCCACCCGGCGTCGGGGACGGTCTCTCCATCAGCCCGCTGCAAGGCGGCCTCCTGCGGGTGGCGGGGGACTTCGGCCGGGACGGCGAGGCCCTCTCCGCGCTCCTGCGGGAGGTGCTCCGAAACAACGGGCGGGTGGTCTCCTGCACCAAGGTGGAGCCCACGCTCCAGGAGGTCTTCGACCGTATCGAGGAGGGGAAGGATTGAGGTTGCTCCGGCAGATTCTGGCATTCCTGAGGAAGGACCTTCTGGAGGAGGTCAGTTACCGGACCGCTTTCCTGATGCAGTTCGGCGGCATCTTCCTGTCGGTGGCCCTCTGGTTTCTCATCGCGCGCTACCTGCGCCCCGCCCAGGCCTCGCTCCCGGGCCTGCCCGGCGTTCCCTACTTCGCCTACCTTCTCGTGGGGATCGCCTTCTATCACTACCTGGCGTCGGCCCTGGGGAGCTTCGCCGCCAAGCTCCGCAACGAGCAGCTCACCGGGACCCTGGAAGCCATGCTCATCACGCCCACTCCCATCCCGGTCATCATCACCTCCTCTGCGATGTGGGACTTCCTCATGACGTCCGTCCGGGTGATGGCCTACCTGGGTCTCGGGCTGCTGTTCGGTCTCCATCTCCGTTTCGACAGCCTCCTGGCCTTCTTCCTCATCCTGTTCCTGACCATCCTGGCCTTCTCCGGGATCGGGATTCTCTCCGCGGCCTTCATCCTGTACCTGAAAAGAGGGGATCCCATCAATTTCCTGATCTCCAGCGCATCGGCACTCTTCGGCGGGGTCTTCTTCCCCACGGAATCCATGCCCTACGGGATGGGCACCGTGGGACGGTTTCTTCCCATCACCTACGCCCTCGACGGTATCCGGAAGTCCCTCCTCATGGGAACGCGCCTGACGGACCTCCTGCCCGAGGTGGGGGCTCTGCTCGTCTTCATCGTTCTGCTGCTGCCCCTGGGTCTGGCCGGCTTCTCCCTGGCGGTGCGCAAGGCACGGGAGGAGGGAAGCCTGGCGCAGTATTGAGCCGTCTTCCCCCGGGGATGGGAGTCCCGGGCGTCTTCGGGGGCGGCCGGTTGAAGAGGTGGCGGGCCCTGTGCTAGATTTCGACGCCACTCTGTGACATGGATAGGGTTCAATCCGGCGGGAGCCGGAAGCGCGGGAAGGACCCGCGGACAGCGGCGGGTGCACCGGAGAGGGAGATAATCTTGAAATTCCAGAAGCTCAATCTGCCGACCGAGGGCCAGAAGATCGCCGTGGAGGAGGGCAAGCTGAAAGTACCGGCCAACCCCATCATTCCCTACATCGAGGGAGACGGGACGGGGCCGGACATCTGGAGGGCCTCACGTCCGGTCTTCGACGAGGCGGTGGAGAAGGCCTACTCCGGCAAGCGGCGGGTGGCCTGGTTCGAGATCTTCGCCGGAGAGAAGGCGCGGGATCGTTACGGGGAGTGGCTGCCCAGCGACACGCTGGAGGCCATCGGCGCCTACACCGTGGCCATCAAGGGTCCGCTCACCACTCCCGTGGGCGGCGGGTACCGCAGCCTGAACGTCAGCCTCCGCCAGCAGCTGAACCTCTACGCCTGCATCCGCCCGGTGCATTATTTCGAGGGAGTGCCGTCACCGGTGAAGCGTCCCGGGGACCTGGACATCGTCATCTTCCGCGAGAACACTGAGGATGTCTACGCTGGGATCGAGTGGAGAGAGGGGACGGAGAAGTGCAGGAAGGTCCTCTCGTTCCTGAACCGCGAGATGGGAACCGACCTTCCCGATGACGCGGCGCTGGGGATCAAGACCATGAGCGCCACAGCCAGCAAGCGTCTCGTCCGGAAGGCCATCCGCTATGCCATCGAGAAGCAGAAGGAGAGCGTGACCTTCGTGCACAAGGGAAACATCATGAAGTACACGGAGGGAGCCTTCAAGGAGTGGGGCTACCAGGTGGCCAAGGAAGAGTTCCCCGACTACACCATCACGGAGGACGACCTGAAGAAGTCGGGTGTTGCCCTGCCCTCCAGGAGCAAGGTGGTGATCAAGGACCGGATTGCCGATTCCATGTTCCAGCAACTCCTGACCCGGCCCAGGGAGTACAGCGTCCTGGCAACCCCTAACCTGAACGGCGACTACCTCTCCGACGCCGCCGCCGCCCAGACGGGAGGCCTGGGGATGGCGCCCGGCGCCAACATCGGCGACACCGTCGCCCTCTTCGAGGCCACCCACGGCAGCGCCCCCGCCTATGCCGGCCAGGACAAGGTTAACCCCGGGTCCCAGATCCTCTCGGGGGCCATGATGTTCGAGTACCTGGGCTGGCTGGAGGTGACCGATCTGATCGTGGAGGGAGTGCGGCGTGCCATTCAGCGCAAGCGGGTGACCTATGATCTTGCGCGGCAGATGGAAGACGCCGTCGAGCTGAAGTGCTCCGAGTTCGCCCAATCCATCATTCAGGAGATTCGGGCGGTCTAGCGGGCTGAGCCCGGCGCCCGGGGAAGGAAAAGAGCCGGTATGAGAAACAAGGTGACGGTCGTGGGAGCCGGAAACGTGGGTGCGTCGGCGGCCCAGCGCATTGTGGAGAAACACCTCGCCGACGTGGTCCTCATCGACGTGGTGGAAGGGATTCCCGAGGGGAAGGCGCTGGATCTCCGGGAGTCGGCCCCGGTGGAAGGCTATGATTGCCGCCTGAGGGGCACCCGGGACTACGCCGACACCGCCGGATCCGAGGTGGTGGTGATCACCGCGGGCCTGGCCCGCAAGCCCGGGATGAGCCGGGACGATCTTCTCGCGAAGAACTTCGACATCGTCAGGGGCGTGACCGAGCAGGTGGTCCGCCACTCCCCGGACGCCATCCTGGTGGTGGTGACCAATCCCCTGGACGCCATGGCGCAGACCGCCTTGCGGATTTCCCGCCTCCCGAAGCAGCGGGTGGTGGGAATGGCGGGAGTCCTGGATTCCGCCCGGTTCCGGTCCTTCATCGCGGAAGAGCTGGACGTTTCCGTGGAAAACGTCCACGCCATGGTGCTCGGCGGTCACGGCGACACCATGGTCCCCCTCCCGCGCTTCTCGACCGTGGCGGGAATCCCCATCACCGAGCTGATGCCCGCCGCCACCATTGAGCGGCTCGTGGAAAGGACCCGGACCGGCGGAGCGGAGATCGTATCCCTCCTCAAGACCGGAAGTGCGTACTACGCCCCCTCGGCCGCCATCGTGGAAATGGTGGATTCCATCCTTCGGGACCGCAAGAAGATCCTCCCCTGCGCCGCCTACCTGGAGGGGGAATACGGCATCCGCGGCCTGTTCGTGGGCGTGCCGGTGAAGCTGGGGAGGAAGGGGGTGGAGCAGATCCTGGAGATCCAGCTGTCGGAAGGGGAGAACAGGGCGCTCCAGCAGTCGGCCCAGGCGGTCCAGGAACTGGTGGAGAAGCTGAAGATCTGATCCTCTACCGGCCGGTCCCCCGGCTGGGAGGGTAGCGGGGGATTGCCGGCCCGGCGCTGCTCCGGAAGGAGCTCTCCACGAGGCTGGAGCAGACACGGTCCATCAGCCGCTTGATGGTCTCCGTGCCGCAACGGTAATCGTTGATCAGGATGGCGAACGCGAAGGTCTCGTCCGCCTCGTTGACCGCGTAGCCGGAGAGGGTCGCCACCCCCGCGATCTTGCCGGTCTTGGCGCGCACCTTCCTCATCAGGTCCTCCTGCCGGAACCTCCCCTGCAAGGTCCCGTCGATCCCCGCGACGGGGAGAGAGGAGAGGAACTCCGGCCAGAGTTCAAAGTCCTCGTTCATGGCCCTCAGCGTGTGGACAAGGGATCGTGCGGTCAACCGGTTGTCGTGGGCGAGGCCGGATCCGTCCACCAGGATCAGGTCCCCCGTGGAGACGCCAATCTTCTCCAGGTACCCCCGGACCACCTCCAGCCCCTTCCGGGTGGTCCCCGGCGCCCCCTGAAACTGCGCCCCGAGGGTCTTCAGCAGCGTCTCGGCCATGAAGTTGTTGCTGTGCTTGTTCATGTCCCGGACGATGGCCGCCAGGGGTTTCGATTCGAAGCGGAAGACCTCTCTTGCCTCCTTTGGGACGGCGCCGCGACGGGCGGACCCCTTCAGCACGATTCCCTGCCGGGCGGAGAGCTCCTGGAACGCCGAGAGAGCGTAGAGCGTCGGGTTCTCCACCCCCTTCGTCACCTCGATGGGGGCGCTCCCCAGCCGGATGGATCCGGAAACCGTGATGGTGTTCACCTCCTGCCGGAAGCCCCGGTCCACGAACAGCCGGCTCCGCCCGGCGGTCGTGGTGGCCCGGTTGCTCACTTTGAAGTATCCGCCCAGGGGGATCATCTCCACCTGGGGGGACCTGCCCACCGCCGGGCCGGGCCGCACCCGGACCGTCACCACGTCGTAGTTGAAGGAGAGCGCTCCCACCGGCGCGCTGACCCAGGAGTCGTCCGGCACGGTCCGCGGCCAGACCGGGGGCCGCGCCTCCGAATCGAAGAAGGTGTCGTCTCCCACCAGGTCTCCCCGCACCTCCCTCAGTCCCTGACGGTGCAGCTCCTGCACCATCAGCCACCAGAACTCGCCCACCAGATCCGGGGCTCCGAACCCCTTGACGTAAAGATCCCCGTTGATGATGCCGTTCCTGGGCGCCTCCAGGGCGTAGAACACGGTGGGGAAGACGTAGTCGGGCTTCAGAAGGGCCAGCGCCGCGGCGGAGGTGAAGATCTTCTGGTTGGAGGCAGGCTTGAGGGGAATGTCCGCATTGCGGGCAAAGATCTCGGCTCCGTCCCGGAGTGAAATGACCTCGATTCCCACGCGGGCGGGATCCAGGCACTTGGAGGCCAGCACGGTTCGGATTCGGTCGTCCAGCTCGCGGATCGTGAGAATCGGCGGGGGTGCGGCTCGGGAATGGAGAGCGGAAAACACCAGGAGGACGAGGACGGTGAGGGAGAGCGCGGCGATCCTTTTCGTCAAGACCAGTCTCCATACAGGTTCCGCAGCAGGCTAACAGACCTCCCGCTGCGAGTCAAAAACGGCGTTGGGCGCCGGTTTCCGCGGCCGGCGCGGTGATGTTTGGGGAACCGATGGCCGCACGGAGGGTAGGTTTGACATCACCTGACCTGTGTGCTATAAACCGCGCCGCATTCAAAAGTGCAGTGGATTGCTCCGCGTTCCTCGCTTTCCTGCCGAGGCCGACCGGTGAAGATTCACGAGTACCAGGCCAAGAACCTCCTGAAAAAATTCTCAGTCTCCGTGCCCCGGGGCGAAGTCTGCTTCAACCCCCAGGAGGCCTCAGCGGCGGCGGGACGACTCGGCCCTCCTCCCTACGTCCTCAAGGCGCAGGTCCACGCCGGGGGCCGGGGAAAGGGAGGGGGCATCAAGGTCGCCCGGTCTCTGCCCGAGGTGGAGCGGCTCGCCCGCGAGATGATCGGGATGACCCTGGTCACGCCACAGACCGGCCCCGAGGGGAAGATCGTGCGCCGGCTCCTGGTGGAGGAGGGACTGGAGATCGCCCGGGAGCTGTACCTCGGCGTCGTGGTGGATCGGGCCGCGGGGATGCCGGCGGTGATGGCTTCCGCCGAAGGCGGAGTGGAAATCGAGGAGGTCGCGCGACGGTCACCGGAGAAGATCCTCCGCTCCCACGTCAGGCCCGGCTTCGGATTCCGTCCCTTCCAGGCACGGAACCTGGCCTACGGCCTGGGCCTGGGAGAGGTTGGCGACAAGGGGGCGAAGCTCATGCTGGCCCTGGTCAGGGCCTTCGAGGAGATGGACGCCTCCCTGGCGGAGATCAACCCGCTGGTCGTCACCCGGAGCGGCGAGATCCTGGCCCTGGACGCCAAGATCAACTTCGACGACAACGCGCTCTTCCGGCACCCGGAGATCCGCGAGCTGCGGGACGTGGAGGAAGAGGAACCCCTGGAGGTGGAGGCCTCGCGGCACGGGCTCAACTACATCAAGCTCCACGGCAACGTGGGTTGCATGGTGAACGGAGCCGGGCTGGCCATGGCCACCATGGATCTGATCCAGCTCGCCGGCGGGGCTCCCGCCAACTTCCTGGACGTGGGGGGCGGGGCCACCGTCGAGCAGGTCACCAGCGCGTTCCGCATCCTTCTCTCCGACAGGAACGTGCGGACCGTCCTCATCAACATCTTCGGCGGGATCATGCGCTGCGACGTGGTGGCCCAGGGGGTCGTGGCCGCGGCGAAGCAGATGGGAGCCAAGGCCCCCATGGTGGTCCGCCTGGAGGGGACCAACGTGGAGGAAGGGCGGCGAATCCTGCGGGATTCGGGCCTCAACTTCACCGTGGCCGAGGGGATGGCCGACGCGGCCCGCAAGGTCGTGGCCCTGGCGAAAGAGGCGAAATGAGCATCCTGGTCAACCGCGAGACCCGGCTGGTGGTGCAGGGAATCACCGGCAAGGAAGGGACCTTCCACACCCGGCAGGCGGTGGCCTACGGCACACGGGTTGTGGCGGGGGTGACCCCCGGCAAAGGGGGAACCACCGTTGACGGGATCCCGGTCTTCGACACCGTGGGCGAGGCCGCCGCCCGGACGGGCGCCAACGCCTCGGTGATCTTTGTCCCGCCCCCGTTTGCCGCCGACGCCATT
>Ga0315288_10001192_pt1 | contig 33571 bp, 26 predicted proteins | sample YL17G11_20_MG_FD_203454 | JGI IMG/M metagenome (GOLD analysis project Ga0315288, IMG submission 203454) | Sediment microbial communities from Yellowstone Lake, YNP, Wyoming, USA - YL17G11_20 | ecosystem: Environmental > Aquatic > Freshwater > Lake > Sediment | place: USA: Wyoming | collected...
TAGTGCCGTCTCCCTTCATGTAGGTGATATCCACCCGGGCGTCGGAGCCCCCAGGGTTCTGTATGCAGAAGTACGTATCGAAGTTCGGACGGCACGTGCCCTCCGCGAAGTAGAAAGCGGACGCGGGGGTTGTCGCCCCCATCACGTCATGCCCACCCGTCCAGCCGTGGTAGTCGAAGTACACGGGACGCTCGGCTACTATCTGCTGGCCGTTGGTGCATTCCACAGTCGCGGAGAAGTCGTGGGCGGGGTCGTCACCGGTACCCAGCTTGGCCCTCGGGGAGACCGTGGAGCGCGAGCCCGGGGCCACGGTGACCTGGTCCGTGTCGGTAGTGCCGTCTCCCTTCATGTAGGTGATATCCACCCGGGCGTCGGAGCCCCCAGGGTTCTGTATGCAGAAGTACGTATCGAAGTTCGGACGGCACGTGCCCTCCGCGAAGTAGAAAGCGGACGCGGGTAGCAATGAGTTCGACGAGCCAGTAGAAACAGGAGAGCGCCCTGATGGACTGGCCAATCGGGATGCCGGCACCTGGAATATGAGAACTGTCACGAACATCGCGCACAGGAGACCTCTTTGAGGCAATCTAGCTAACCCCGTTCTCGAAGACAATTCAGGCTTCCTCCTCAACCAGGATCACGATTGATAGATACCCTCATCTTCATAGTGACCGACATTTCCGCATATCCGCCTCTCAACGGCATGATTTTACCATTTTCAGGTCCGATATAACGCTTCAAAACCAGGTTGACGCAGACGCGAGGTCACCAGTTCGCGCCGCGTTCGCAGAACAACGAGCCTCCCCGGTTCTTGAAGATGGTTGACCGCCAGCAGCTTATCAATCTAATCCACCCACTCATTGTCAGTTGATACGGGAAATCCGTGTCTATAACAATGTGTGCCATCAGGTGGAGATTCGCCCCTTTATCCGCAAAATCCGGAAGGGTGTTAGATCACCTCTGAGGGTTTGATGCGGGACTGGCGATTGGAAAAATGCGCAGACTCGAGGCGAGCCACATTGACCCGCCTCGCTGATGCTTTATTCGTGTTTCTTTCGCGTCAACCGCGAAGACCGGCGGCCGCTATACCTGCGGCGGCGGCTGGTCAGGCGGCTGGAACTGCGGGGACACGGCCTGTATCCCCTGCTCGACCCCGAGTGCCTGAAGCAGTTGGTTGAACATCAGGCCCGGCTTGTTCTGCATCACCACTCCGCCCGGGACGGCAGCGCCCGCGTCCAGTCGCATCTCCGTCGGGATCAGGTTCTTCGGGACTCCAGCCATTCTTGCCATCCCGCCTGTCATCGCCCCCAACCCCGGTGGCTCCATCCATCCCTGGATCTTGTACCCCGCGTCCGTCTTGTCGATCTCCACGCCGACGAGCAGTCCCTGGCCGGAATCGATCTTGTACAGGCAGTGGGCGTCGGTTTGCTCCTGGGCCTTGCCGTTGTTCTGTGCCGCCCAGGCATCAGCGATCTCCCAGACGTTCTTGTCCGTCTGGAACTCGACCACCGTCCTGCCGCTCAGGTCGCTGGTGGCATCCTGCATCTCTTCCATGCCCTTCTTGAACTTCTTCCCCATTAATCCCATCTGAGAACCTCCTTGCGATGATGATCTCTGAGTGGACCGGTTTGCCTCGTCGAACACCAAGCATCATAACATGAGTTCTATTCACTTCTAAATCTTTATCATCTTCCAGACCACGTTCGTGGTCGCTGCGTTCCAAGCGTTCCTGCCGGGCCAGGGGATGACCAGGGCCAGTACAACGACTACCATTATCACGCCAACTGCGGCCAGACCCGCGATGTTCCGCGCCTTCTCTCGACGGTCCGGCCTCTCGAGTTCGGTCCAGTGCCCCATCTCGATAGCTTTGAGGTTGGCTATCCTGCTCTTCACGGTATCGTAGGCGAACGATGTCCTGCTCTCCGTTTTCCCCGGCACCCAGTAGATCTTCGTGGTATCCGCCTTGCCTCCCGCGGCTGCGGCGGACGCGGCGCCATCATAAGTGACCATCTTTATCGGTCCCGCTTCGAGAGGCCTCCATATGAACAGGTATCCCTGGAAGTGCGCCGTTTTGGGGATCACTGCCCTGGTCTTCTCCGAAAGGGCCCACAGCTTCTCGATCGTTTCTCTCAGGCTCTCGGGGTCCGAGATCAACTTCGCCGCTATGGTGTCGGCCAGCAGGTCGTTGTGCCGGTAGAGGACCTTCGTCTTTTTCCTCAATCTCCTGTCGGCCAGGACCACTATCAGCGGCGCGAACAGGGGCAGCAGGAATATCAGCAGGTAGACGTTTATGGCGATGGTCACGAGAACCGCCATGAGCAGGAATAGTACTCCCAGAGCGTAACCCGCGTACTCGAATCCCGCGCTGCTGGAGGCGAGGAAGTAATCATCAAGGGCTATGTGCGCGATCTCGTGCGCCATCATCGCCTCTTTCTCGGACCGCGAGAGCCCGGCTTTCAAGGCTTCGGCGGTGACTCCGACCCCCGGTTTCCTCCCCTCGCGAAACGCGATGCTGTTGACGGTGGGGACGCCCAGCACCGCGAGGGCCGGCGGGCTCATCCCCAGGCCTATGCTCACACCCTCTAGCGCGCTCTCAAACGATTCATATTCGGCCCGGTCGTATTCCGTCTCCCTGTAGAAGTCTTTCAGGTTGCGGCGGACCCTGGAGCGGACCTTGGCGAAGGCGATCCCCGCGAACAGCACCAGGATCCCCGCGGTTGCCAGGGCGGCCGCTGCCGTGCTGAAGTGGCTGATGGATTCAAAGAGCCAGCACCTGCCCTGTGCTATAGCAACTATAAGCATGACCAGCGACAGGATGACCCCGAAGGCCAGCGGCGCCAGGATCGTTACCATCAAAGCGAGAGAGCTGAACCTGTAGAAGCGGATGCGCTCAACGACATCAGTGCCCATGTCCACCATGAGAGGCGCTCCTCAGTAGATGCCGCGGTTCGGCGGATCGAGTCGTCACTTCATTCTTCGAAAAGGCCATTGCGGCTCGAAGGTTTTCTGCGTCATCGGACAGCATCGAGATAACAATAACACAACTTTTCAAACGGAATCTTATAAATACTCCCACATGGCGATCTCGGTCGGCGAGCATGCCACAGAATCCAGCCAACCGTCCATGACAGGTAGGATTCAAGGTAAAATAGCGGTGTTGGATTGGGCAAATGGGGAATATCGGAAAAGGATAATTTAACCCTCAAGAGGTTCGCCGGCGGAGAGGGTTCAGGAGTTAGAGCGCGGGGGGAGCAGTGCCATGGTAAAGGTAGCGATGGTCGGGGCCGGCAGCGTGGAGTTCTGTAAAAAGCTGGTGAACGACATCTTGTTCTTCGAGTCCCTGAAGGACGCGCATATCGCGCTGATGGATATTGACGCAGGGAGGCTGAAGACAACACAAGAAGTCATGGAGAACATGCGGGAACAGCATAACCTGGCCTGCGCCTTCTCCGCCACGACCGACAGGCGTGAGGCGCTGAAGGATGCCGACTTCGCCGTCTCGATGATAATGGCCGGGGGCCTTGAGGCCTACGAGGCCGATATCTTTATTCCCCTCAAGTACGGTGTCGATCAGTGCGTGGGGGACACGTTAAATCCAGGTGGTATCTTCAGGGGCCTCAGGCACGTGCCTGCCCTGGTGGAGATAATGAAAGACGTCGAGAAGGTCTGCCCCGATGTCCTTTTCATGAACTACGCCAATCCCATGGCGATCTGTTCCTGGGCGATCGAGAAGTCGTTTCCCCACATTGAATTCGTCGGGCTGTGCCACGGTGTGCAGCACACGACTGAGCTGCTGTGCCTCTGGCTGGGCGTTGACCAGAAGGATTGCGAGGTGCTGACCGCGGGCATCAACCACATGGCGTGGTTCCTCCGGTTTGAGAACAGGGGGGAAGACCTCTATCCGCGCATCTGGGACAAGCTCGATAAAGGAAGTCCGATCATGTTCGAGCACTACAGGTTCGAAATCATGAAGGCCACGGGGTATTTCATGACCGAGAGCCCCGGCCATCTATCCGAGTACCTGCCCTATTTCAGAAACCGGCAGGACCTGATGGAGCTCTTCGGCGGACCCGTGATGGCCGGTGACACGGCTGGATTCTTCAAGTACACGAAAGCCATGGCCGAGTACGATGACCAGAACATGGCCGCCATGGCGTCGGGCGAGTTGCCGGTTCCATACAGGGCGGGAAAGAAGTCCGAGGAGTACTGCGCGGACATCATGAACGCAAGGCTCACCGGCGTGCCCTTTCGCTTCGCCGGCAACGTGCTGAACAAAGGTTTCATCACCAACCTTCCCCGTGACTGCTGTGTCGAGGTTCCGGTCTTTGCGGACCACGCGGGCCTTCACCCGACGTACGTCGGAGACCTGCCAAAGGTCTGCGCGGCGCTGTGCAGGTCCAACATCTCTGTGCAGGAACTCGCCGTCGACGCGGCGCTGAACGGGGATTACGAGGCAGCGTACCATGCATGCCTGCTGGACCCGCTGACTGCCGCTGTACTCGCACCCCACGAGATACGCAACATGGTTGACGAGATGTTCGAGGCCCAGAAGCAGTGGCTGCCCCAGTTCAAGGGCAGGAAGAACACTTATCCGGGCGCGACCATCGGACGCATGGAAACCGGCGTCAATGCGGTCGAGACTGGAGAGGACGTCTACGCGCGGTTCATGGCCGAGGAATAAGTGTATAATCACTTTGGAAGCGGCTGAGGGGCTGGCACGTGGAAATCCATCGGTGAAGGCGACATCTTTATCATCTTTCTAGCGAAGTAGTCGCGCAGCTGCAGGCTGTCGGCGGAAGGAGGAGCCACCATGAACGTCGGTGAGTGGACCACCATAAGGGCCAGGCAGAGCCCCTCGAACATCGCAGTCGTTTGCGATGACGGGCGGACCTATGACAACCAGGAGTTCAACAGGAGGGTAAACCGCCTGGCGAACGCGCTGCCTTCAGTCGGCATTACCCGCGGGGAGCGCGTGGCGGTTCTCTTCCCGAACAACCCCGAGTTCCTGGAGATGCTCTTCGCGGCCGGGAAGATCGGGGCGATAATGGTGCCCCTGAACTATCGTCTGGCGCCGCCGGAGCTTGCCTACATCCTCGAGGACAGCGGGGCCACGGTGCTCGCCTACACGCCGGAGTTCGCGTTCCAGGCGAGTGAGATCAAGAAGTTGACCGACGTGGTGAAGACCTATATCCGTGTCGGCGAGGGGGAGGAAGACATCGACTACGAGAACTGGGTTTCCGGCTGCCCGGATACCGAGCCGGTGGTCGAGCAGGAGGTTACACTCGACGACACCCACTTCATCATGTACACATCTGGCACCACCGGGCGGCCCAAGGGAGCAGTACTGACACACGGGAACACCCTGTGGAACGGGGTTAACGCCATTCTCTCATATTCGCTCAGCGCGACCGACGTCATCCTGGTCGCGGCCCCGCTCTTCCACATCGGCGGGCTGTCAGCCGCTGCAACGCCCATCCTCTACTCGGGCGGCAGGGTGGTGCTGGCCCGCTTCTTCGTGCCGGAGCAGTCCCTCTCACTTATCGAGGAACACGGTGTCACGACAATGTTCGGCATCCCGGTGATGTTCCTGATGATGTCCATGGCGGAGAACTTCGCCGAAGTGGATCTCTCCTCGATACGGGTGATGATAGCCGGAGGCGCCCCGTGCCCGGTGCCCCTCATAGAGAAGTACCTTGATAAGGGGGTCACCTTCAGCCAGGGCTACGGTCTCACCGAGACGGCACCCGCGGTGTCCGCCCTCCCGGAGGACGACGCTACACGCAAGCGAGGCTCGGCCGGTAAGGCGCTCTTCCACGTGGACGTGCGCATATTCGACGAGAACGACAACGAGTTGCCGGTGGGAGAGATGGGCGAGATAGTGGTGAAAGGCCCCAACGTCTTCAAGGAGTACTGGGGGATGCCCGAGGAGACCGCTGTGACGCTGCGGAACGGGTGGTTCCACACCGGCGACATGGGCCGCTTTGAGGAGGGGGGTTACCTCTGGATACTAGACCGCAAGAAGGACATGATAATCTCCGGCGGCGAGAACATCTACCCCGCCGAGGTCGAGGACACCCTGATGGGACACGAGAAGATCGCCGATGTCGGCGTAGTCGGGATGCACGACCCGAAGTGGGGGGAGGCACCGCTGGCACTGGTGGTGCTGATGCCTGACGTGGAGGCTACCGAGGAGGAGATAATCACCTGGACCCGCGAGCGCCTCGCCGGCTTCAAGACGCCCAGGAAGGTCATCTTCGTACCGGAGCTGCCACGCACACCCACTGGCAAGATACTGAAGAAGGACCTGCGCGCCCAGTACGTCGAAGGGGGCGACCGCTCGCTGGTGGATCGCGGGGGCATGGGCGGATAGGTGATGCTCATGCGATCAGTCCTTTTACTCAGTATGCCCGCCATAATGCGACGCTTGGGGTCAAGCAACACCCGGGGTCAGATCTTAAAAATTTGAATTACCTGATCGATTACGAATCACATCATCAAAAAGATTCAAATTTTTAAGATCTGACCCCACTCTTTGAACACAATGCAATTCAAATCTGTTGCCTGACCCCGGATTTGCGCAAGCTCTTCCGCGAAGTCTTCGGGCTGCTTGCCAGACGATTACTTGAGCATCATCAGTTCGTATAGCGCCCTGCCGCGCTCGGCGGCCCTGACCCCCTTCAGGTCCACGGTCAGCTCGAGGTCGGCGTTGAAGTCGTAGTAGTAAGGACTCGCGACGAGGTGGACGAGGGGGCGCTCCCAGCGAGGTGTCCCCTGCAGCATGTCTATCGACTCGATCATCTCCGGGTTCCGGATCGACAGGGCCGCGCTGCCCTCCTCGCCGCGCCACTCGAAGTCGAGCTTTGTTGGGTACGACTTACCGCCGGGCCCGTCTTTGAAATCACTGGTGACGAGCGAGAGCGGGAGCCCGTCGTCGGTGAGTATGTCGTCCCCCCTGGCCAGCAGGAAGGTGTGCAGCTTCAGGCTTCCCAAACCGGGGATGTGACGGGTCACCATCTCCACGAAGATAACCGTGAAGTCGCCGACGTGCGCCCTGCCCCAGTACCAGTGGTCGATAGTCAGGCCCGGGGAGACGTTTCCCCAGTTGTGGTCGTGGTAACAGGTGCCCTTGACCTGCCGCTTCTCCCCCTCGAAGACCACCGTTCCCTCCACCGTGCCGTACGGTATGGGCACCACCCAGCCGAAGTAGTTGCCCTTATCACGGCCGGAGTAGGAGATGCCCGAGCCCGGCCTCCAGGAGGGCGCATTCCTGGTGTAGACCAGGTCAGCAGCATACGATTCGACCTCGACGTGCAGTTCGTAGCGCTCGAGGTCACCCCTGGCGTAGTTCGCCCCCAGGCGCACATCGCAGCCTTCCGCTCCGGATGACAACTCTTCAGCCTTGAACTCGGGGATGAGCCTCACCTTCTTCCCCTCCGGCGATTTCATGATAAGCAGTAACGAGGGACGCAAGGGGCCTTTGGGGTGCGTCAGCGGGCTGGTGTTAAAGGTGACAACGGTGTTGCCCCCGTCATCGAACTCGGCGTCGAAGTACCACCACTCGAAAGTATCGGGCTTGTCCCGCGTGCGGAAGCCGTCCTCCCACCGCTCGACCTCGCCAGCCTTCAGGCCTGCTCGCTGGAGCGACTCGGCGGTCTCCTTCTCCATCTGCTCCCTGATGTCCGGTATCTTCTTCTCGAGCTCGGATGTCATGTTCGCTCCTTTCGAACTTAACGGTCCCTGCATCGCAGCTCTCTGCCAGGTCCCGACTAAAGATACATTAGATGTCGGCAGGCTCGGGTGTCATCTTGAGGCACACGGCAGGGCTGTCAGACAACCGGCAACCGAACCGCACCGTTACCCCGCTGCCTGCCTGTTCCCAATCCAGCGGCTTTTCGTAACCCAGCAGCTCCACCCGCATCCCATTGGCAGCCTTCAAGGACTCGATCGTGATCTCAGGACCTTGAGGTGTCTCCATCAGTATCGCAAACAGGGAGCCGGGTTTGCTTGTGAAACGAACTGCCGGCCCATCAGCCGTCTGCCCTTCGGCCCTCTTCCATGGACGCGTTCCATAGATGGCGTCACCATTGACCGAGAGCCATGCGCCGACTCCTTTTATCCTGTCGACCTGTACCTCTGGGATCTTGCCCCCGGGCTTCGGCCCCACGTTTAACAGGAGGTTGCCGTTCTTGCTCACGATATCCACGAGAAGCCGCACAAGATCCGAAACGCTCATATAATCATCGGGAACTTCCTCCCTGTTGTACCCGAATGACTTGCCGATGCCCCTTACGCACTCCCACTTCTCCTCACTCACCTCGGAGAGGGTCGTGTACTCGGGTGTTGTGTAGTCGTAATGCACGCCGGGTGGGCTCGTGTGCCCCTGCAGCCATAGGGTCCTGGCGATCCAGTTGATTCCCTGCCTGATGCCCGGCACGAAAACGAATGGTTTCACTAACCGGGGTACCTGCCCCCAACGCTCGTTCACGACCCCTTCGGGCGTCTTGTTATAAAAGTGCGCGAATATCTCGTTAATGTTCACACCGCCCGGGTAGCCGATGTCGCTCCACAGCACAGATGGTTCGTAACTGTCGATAAGCTCGTACCAGTGCGAGTTCGCGTACTCTCGGTACTCGCTTGAACCGGCCATCCGGGCAAGGCCCGTCGCGAGGTCAGTTATCGGCTTTTGCGTGAAGGTCCAGTCGTAAGGGCTCGAGTAGTAGAAGCCCATCCGCATCCCCCGCGCTTTTACCTCCCTGGTCAGTTCTGCCACGACGTTCCTCGACGCGTGCAGGCCGGGCTTCATCGGGTTGAGGTGCTCGCTCGGCCAGAGGAGGAAACCGTCGTGATGCTTTGTGACCAGCACGACGTACCTGGCACCCACCTGCTTGAACAGGTCGGCCCAACCTGCAGGGTCCCAGGCGTCGAGAGCCGCGTTGAAGTCTTTCGCAAACTCGTAATAATCGAAGCCCGCGCCATAAGTCTTCACGTGGTGCTCATGGGCGGGGCTTCCCTTGATCCTCAAAGAGTTCAGGTACCACTCGGAGTATGGCTGGTTTGCGAACATCGCCCTGGAGCCTTCGTTCCTGAGGATATCCATTATGTCGCCCTTGTCCGTCGGGGCGAATGCAGGTACGCAAGATAGCGACCAGTGGATGAATATCCCGAACTTCGCGTCGTGATACCACTCGGGGACAGGATGCTTATCGACAGATTCTTTTGTCGGCTGATACTCCATGAGGACCTCCGTTGTCAGACCTTCAAATGTGTACTTCAGTAATTCAAGCCGGTGTCCTTCCTGTCTGGGATGAGGAATACGGGCCTATATTTCAACTGAAAAAGGAGGGCCTGGACCGGGGGGTTATTACGGAATTGATTGCTGACCGAGGGAGAGGGTTTCACCCCACCACACGCACCCTCGCAATGCCAGGTCCTTTCGGTACGCAACATGAGAGCCGCAAGAGAGCAAGAGGAACAAGTAGAAGGCTTATCTAACCGATGCTGGTGACCCTCCCGGAGCTCACGCCAGTCAATAATTGCCAGCAAGACTTTTATCCTTACGGAGCGGTCTTACCGACAACCGCCCTTACATACTCAAGGCTTTTCTAAGCCCGGGAAGGTCATTGGTTACAGTATCCCAGACGGCTCCAAGGTCAACGCCAAAGTAGTCGTGGATGAGCTTGTCTCTCATCCCGGCAATGTCTTTCCACTGCACATCGGGATAACTTGTCCTTGTTCCATCAGAAAGCTTCTTTGCGGCCTCGCCGATGATTTGAAGCTGCCTGATTACGGCATCCTGAACGAGTTCGTTCGATTTGAATTCCGACTCAACCATCCCGTTAGTGTACTTCTCGATTCTCTCAATGGAATCTCGTATATGTTCAAGGTACGCGCTCTCGTCTTTCGTCAACCGAAGATTACCTCCATCTCTTTCTTTATCCCGTCAATCAGGTGCGGGCTGATAGAAGCCTCGGTCAAGAGGTCAACCTTAATGCCCACCAGCTCCGAGAGCTCTCGTTCCAATCTGACCAACTGCAGTAGACTCTTTCGGACCGAGAACTCCGCGAGAATATCGAGATCGCTCTCGCGTCCAGCCTCTCCATTCACATAAGATCCGAAAAGTGCGATTCGCTTGGCGCCGTTCTCGGTCAAATATTCTATTGTTCTATCGCGAATATTCTCAGGGACCATCTTTGAATTCCCCAGTATAGTGACTGATAACACCCTAGTTATATTATACCCCTATATAAAGACATGATTGCTGTTGCCGTTCGTATGCACCTGCCCGTGACTGTCCCGAAAAAAAGCCGCTACTGAAGTGAAGGGGGCCTCAACTGGCGGAGGGAGAGGGATTCACCCCCACGCTTTCCCGAGCGCGGGGACCCCAGCCTCGATAGTCACATCCGAAGGTTCAACGGTTTTCAAGACCGCAGCATTAATCCACTCTGCCACCCCTCCATCTGCTGCTGTATTACACCAACGGCATTATCATAGATCGGGGAGACCGCCTGATGGCGCAATGCAAGAGTTGTGGCAACGAGGACGGCAAGGATGCCTCGATGTGCCCCCGGTGGGGCCAGGCCGAGCGTCAAGGCCATGACTGATCTTCCCGGCGCTGATGTGAAAGAATAGACAAGAAAATGCAACTCGTGCAACCCCCGGGGAGCGGAGAGCGCATAGCGGAAGGAGAGTGCGGAAGCCACCTGCAAGATCGGTTCCCGGACTTCGGAACGGCACTGTCCCCGCTCATTGACACTCTTCGTGAACGGGGCTCAATATAGTATGGAAATACGATTGCCTGCGTGAGTAACGCGACCGTCGAAACCACTCCGGTTCGCGGCGCTGGCGACCACACGAGGAGCGATTGACTTGTCGGAACCGCAGATAGTGGCGTTCACCTGCAACTGGTGCGCATACGCCGGCGCCGATTACGCGGGTATCTCCCGGATCCAGTACCCGCCAAACGTCAGGCTGATACGGGTGATGTGCACCGGCAGGATCGAGCCCTCCTTTATCCTCAGGGCTTTCGAGGAAGGGGCCGACGGGGTGCTCGTCGGTGGCTGCCACGAAGCAGACTGCCACTACATAAGCGGCAACCTGAAAGCGCAAGCCCGCGTCGAGGACACCCGCGAGCTTCTCGACCTGCTGGGCCTGGGAGGCGAAAGGCTCCGCATAAAATGGGTCAACGCCAACGAAGGCGGGGTTTTCGCGGGTGAGATAGTCGACTTTACCCGGGCGCTCAAGGAAATAGGCCCCAACCCCATGAAGAAACGGGAGAAGGAGGCTCCCGCCGAGCCGGCCGAACTCGAGGACGTGCTGGGGCGCACCGACGCCCACCTGTGTGTCACCTGTGGCAAGTGTACCGCCTCCTGTCCGGTGGCGCGCTTCGAGGAGGGTTTCAGCCCGCGCCGCACACTGTACTCTTCCCTGCTGAGGGGGTTGGACGTTCGCCTTGCCGGAGAGGAGTCCGCAGGAGGAGCGCCCACCAACGCGGTGACCGACGCTCGGCTCTGGGAATGCCTGACCTGCCGTACCTGTGAGGAGAAGTGCCCTTACAACGTACGGTTTTCAGATTTCATCCGCGAGTCTCGAGTGGAGGCGCAGACCCTCGGCCTTGACGGTAAGCCGACCCAGTCCGGGCAGATGTACTCCTGGATGCGGATGATGGCCTCCGACGGCATTCCGCAGAACCGGCTCTCCTGGCTGGATGGACTTGATGTCAAGAGCAGAGCCACGGGGCCGGACGATCTCATGTTCTTTGTCGGGTGTCTCCCCCACTTCGACGTAACGCACCGACATATCGGCTCCGATTCGCTCGCAATCGCGCGCGATTCTGTCGCCATACTGAACGCGCTGGGGGTCGCGCCGGTCCTGCTCTCCGACGAGCGATGCTGCGGGCACGACCTGCTGTTCGCCGGAGACCCGGTTCACTTCGAAGCTCTCGCCAGGCGGAACGCGGAGCTTATCGAGAAGGCCGGCGTCAAACGCATCGTGATATCTTGCCCCGAAGGGTTCCAGACACTGTCACAGGAATACCCGCGCGTGCTCGAGGAATGGGACGTCGAGGTGATGCATATTTCCGAGTTCATGGCAGAGCGGCTCGATGACTGCGAGGCGAGATTCAATAACGAAGTCCCCGCGAGTGTGACATACCAGGACCCGTGCAGGCTGGGCCGCTACATGGGCGTCTACGAGGCGCCTCGCAGGGTGCTTCGGGCTCTACCCGGGGTGAAGCTGGTGGAGATGGAGCATTTCGGGCCCGACGCCATCTGCTGCGGGGTGAGCTCCTGGGTGAGCTGCGGCTCCACCGCGAAGAGCATCCAGATTGCTCGCCTCAGGGAGGCCCGCGCAACCGGGGCCGAACTCCTGGTCACCGCCTGCCCCAAGTGTCAGATCCACTTCAGGTGCGCGCTCTCCGGAAACATGCCGGGGGACCTGTCTGAGATCGACATGCCCGTGGTGGACCTCACATCGCTGGTGGCGCGCGCGCTCAGGGTTGGCGGGCTGTCAGACGTAAAGGAGGCAGCCGGTACCCGGGCGAAGGAGGCGTAGCGAAATAACGAAAGTGGGATTCTGAAAGATATGAGCAGGAAGAGGCGAGAAAAGAAAGAGGACGCGAGCGGGTTCGAGATTGTCCAGACCCTGTGGGTGGACAGCCTTACGCTCGCGCTCGACCGGAACGCCTGCATCTCCTGCGACCTGTGCAGGCTGGTCTGCCCCAAGGAGGCTATCGAGATGGCGGCCGTGGAGGGCCGGGTGGTCCCCGACCTGGACGAAGATCTGTGTTCCATGTGCGGGTTGTGCGCATCCTTCTGCCCGGTAAACGCCATCCGGATCACAGCCCGCAACACCTGGAAAGAAACTGAGGATGACGTGAGACCCGTTCTGGATGTCGGCGGCATCCCTCACTTCTCGAAGGGGATGAAGCTTGATACCTCCCTGTGCCCCCCGGGTTGCATACTCTGCGTCGAGGCTTGCCCCCGGGAGGCGTTGAAGCGCGGCGCACAGGGAATCGAGCTCGACCGGGATAAGTGCCTCTCCTGCGCACACTGCGAGGCGGCCTGCCCCGTTGAAGGAGCTATAACGGTAACCCGCTTGTTCGATGGCCAGGTGATGGTGGACGTCGGCAAGTGCCCCCCCGACTGTGACTACTGCGTGACCGCCTGCCCCACGCAATGCTATACGGCGGTCGAGCCGAAAGGAGTGGAGGTGGACTCCCGGCACTGCATATGCTGCGGGGCGTGCCTCGTGGCCTGCCCTCACGGCGCCCTTGACCTGACCAGGCTCCGCCTGCGCTCCCTGGGAGACGGGTACTCGGCGGTCTGGTCGAGGGCGGTGGACAACCTCCTTTCCGAGAACGAGAGGTTCATCTCGCAGAACGAGGGGGCATTCGCAAAACTCACCGAGTTGTTGAAGGATTCAAGGCTTTGACTCGAGAGGCCGATTCGAGAGACGGAAGGCAACTATGACTGACAGAGAGAGCGAAGAAACGGGTGCGTCGCAAGAAGAAGAGGTCCGGATAGGCGTATTCATATGCCACTGCGGCCTGAATATCGCACAGACGGTTGACTGTAAGACTGTGGCCGAGTACGCGGCGACCCTTCCCAACGTGGTCATCTCAAGGGAAAACATGTACTCCTGCGCCGACCCGGGGCAGAACCAGATAATGGACGACATAAAGGAATGCCATCTCAACCGGGTCGTGGTCGCCGCCTGCTCGGTCAAGATGCACGGGCCGACGTTCATGAACTGCTGCGCGGAGGCCGGTCTGAACCCGTACCTGTTCCAGATGGCGAACATCCGCGAGCACTGCTCCTGGGTCCATATGCAGGACAGGGAAGGAGCCACGGAGAAGGCGAAGGACCAGGTCAGGATGGCGGTGGCTGGCGTCACGCACGCCAGAGCCCTTCATGACAGGATGGTGCCGGTCACCAGGAACGCACTGGTCATCGGGGGAGGAGTCTCCGGTTTCCAGGCCGCCGCCGACCTTGCCAACGGGGGACACGAGGTCTACCTTATCGAGAAAAGCCACTTCCTGGGCGGTATCTCGAACCAGCTCTACCGGATGTTCGACCACATGGAACGCGTGTCCTGCGTGGTAACCCCCCTTATCTCCAGCGTTCTCAACAACCCACGCGTCACCGTATTCACCGGGACCGAGGTGGAGGATATCTCCGGCTACGTCGGTAACTTCAAGGTCAAGCTGAGAATAAACCCGCGCATGGTGAACGAGGACTGTGACTGCTGTGGGGAGTGTGCCGACGCCTGTCCGCTCGAGGCCCGATCGGAATTTCAGGCCGGTCTCTCGACGAGGAAGGCGATCCACATAGAGGACCCCCAGGCGTTACCTCATATGTACGCCGTGGATTCCGAGCTGTGCGACGGGTGCGGGTACTGCGTCGAGATATGCCCGCGGGACGCCATTGACCTTCACGACCTCGGAAAAACCGAGAAGTTAGAGGTCGGCACCATCGTACTCGCCGTCGGTGCCATGCCCTTCGTCCCCACCGAGGGTAACCGCTGGTCCTACGACGGAAATAATGACGTCTTCACCTCGCTTGAGATGGAGAGGATGTTCCACAGGCACGGGCCGACCGGGGGGCAGCTCCTCAGGCGCTCCGACGGGAAGACGCCGCGGAGCGTGGCGTTCATCCAGTGCGTGGGGTCGCGGGACGAAGAGCACCCCTGGTGCTCGCGAGTATGCTGCATGAACACAATCAAGGAAGCCCTGGCCGTAAAGTCCGTGGATCCGGGCATAAAAGTATCCGTGTACCACCAGGACATACGCGCCTACAAGAAGGAGCACGAGGACTACTACAGGCTGGCCCGCGACGAGGGCGTGATATTCATGCGCTCCGCGGTCACCGAGGTGGTGCCCAAAGACGGGAAGCTGGAGGTCAGGGCGCTCGACGAGCTGCTGCACGGTCCCACCTCACAGGATGTCGACATGGTGGCGCTAGCCTGCGGTATGACTCGTTCCGATGACGCTCAGAAGCTCCAGGACATGTTGAAGGTGCCTTCGAGCGCCGACGGCTTTCTGCTGGAAGCTCACCCCAAGCTCCGACCCCTGGAGACCGCGATTGACGGTGTGATGCTCGCCGGGACCTGTCAGTTCCCCAAGGACATCGGGGATTCCATGCTTCAGGCCAGCGGATCCGCCGCCAAGTGTATGGGGTTGCTCTCCAAGGAGCGGGTAACGCTGGACGCGATAATCTCGACGATCGACCAGGACAAGTGCACCGGTTGCCTGATCTGCGTAAAGAAGTGTCCCTTCAGTTCGATAGTCACCGACGAACTCGAGATCGACGGGAAGAAACGCAAACGGGCCAGGGTGATAGAAGCGTCCTGCAAGGGTTGCGGGGTCTGCGCCGCCAGGTGCAAGCAGGACGCGGTTACCGCTCATGGATTCACCGACGACCAGGTCTACTCCCAGATCGACGCGGCGCTAGATGAGGACCCGGGGGGGAAGATCCTCGCGCTCGTCTGCCACTGGTGAACTTACGGCGGAGCTGACCAGGCTGGGGTCAGCAGGTTCCAGTACCCGGCGAAGGCCAGGCTGGTGAGAGTGATGTGTACGGGGAGGATAAGCCAGGACATGGTCCTGCACGCCTTCGAGAAAGGCGTCGGCATGGTATTCGTGGGCGGCTGCCACCCGCCGGGTGACTGCCACTACATCGACGGCAACATACAGTGCGAAGAAATCATTAAGAAGCTCAAGGAGAAAGTGCTCCCGGAGAAGGGGATCGATCCGGAAAGGCTGCGGCTTGAATGGGTGTCCTCGGCCGAGGGCACCGTATTCCAGAGGGTGATGAAAGAGATGTGCGAACAGTTGGAGCGGAGTGAGGTGATCGAGCGATGAGCCCCGTCGCGTTCATTTGCGAAACGCCCGACGACAAGACGGAGGACCTGCGGTCGCTCGGGGGGATCCTCGAGGACATGGGCTACGAAGTACACCGGTCGCGGGACTTCTGCCACCCGCTGGGCCAGAAGATCATGTCGGAGAACCTCGAACCGGGCGAGAGCGCGATCCTCGTCTGTAAACGGAGACTGGAGAAAAACGTGTTCGAGCGCATCCTCTATCCCCGGACCACGTTCTTCTCCTACTCGATGGAGGGTGAACCGGGGAAGCTCGCGGCCAGGATCGGCTCGGATGTGGACTCGGGCCTGTCTAAAACGGAGATATCCCGGCCACGGCTGCAGAACGTTATGGTCATCGGCGGAGGCGTCGCGGGGGTTTACGCGGCCCTGGACGTGGCCGAGCAGGGCTACCCGGTATCCCTGGTGGAGTGCGACCCGTCGATCGGCGGAATCATGGCCGCGCTGGACAAGACGTTTCCCACCATGGACTGCTCGATATGAATTCTCGGCCCGAAGCTGGTGGAGGCAGCTAAGCACAAAAACATAGAGCTGGTGACGAACTCGGAGGTGGTCGCGGTCGATGGAGCGAGAGGGCACTTCCGGGTCACGCTGGAGCACAAACCGTGGTACGTGAACATCGAGAAGTGCACCGGCTGCGGGGCCTGCGTCGACGTCTGTCCGATATCGGTTCCCCACGAGTGGGAACAGAACCTGAAGCCAAGGAAAGCGATATACTCCATGTTCCCCCAGGCGGCGCCGATGAAGTTTGCCATAGACCGCGACAGGTGCATCGAGTGCGGGCTGTGCATGCAGGTTTGCGGGCTGGACGCGATAGACCTCTCGCAGGAACCCACAACCAGCGAGGTGGATGTCGGGGCGATTGTGCTCGCGACGGGGAGCAGCGTGTTCGATCCATCGGTGATGCCCGAGTACGGCTACCCGCAGTACGAGAACGTGGTGACCAACATGGAGTTCGAGAGGATATGCAACGCCGCCGGTCCGACCGAGGGTGAGCTGGTACGCCCCGACGGGAAGCACATCCGGAAGGTCGCCTTCGTGCAGTGCGTGGGTTCCCGCGACATCAACCACAACATCTGGTGCTCGATGTTCTGCTGCATGGCCTCGGTCAAGGGGGGGCGGCTGGTGATGGAACACTCACCGGGCGCCGAGGTGCTGGTCTTCTACAATGACCTCCGAGCCTGCGGGAAGGGATTCGAGGAGCTCTACAGGCGGTCGGTCGAGGAGGGAATGCGGTTCGTGAGGGCCATGCCCTCCGTACAATACGAACACGAGCGTAACAACCCCGTGATAGTCTTCGAGGACCCCGACACCGGTGTCGTCGAGAGCAGTGAAGTCGACCTGGTGGTGCTGGCTTGCGGAATCGAACCCGCGGAAAGCACGAAGAAGGTGCGCCGCCTGCTCGGGCTCAGGCGCGACAACTACGGGTTCGTGCGCGAGAGGCACCCGGTCGACGGGCTGGCTGAGACAGACCGGGGCGGCATCTTCGTCGTAGGTGCCTGCCAGGGCCCCAAGGACATCCCCGATTCGGCGACGCAGGGGAGCGCGGCGGCGTCAAAGGTAGGGATATTCCTCTCCGGTGGAGAGAGGTGGCACGCGGATGAAAGATGACAGTCGCGAGGGCAAGGTGACTGTCGAGTTCTTCGGCCCGTTCCGAGTTTTCGGAAAAGGCCTCGAGCTGGACCTCGAGGGGGAGGTCACCTACCAGGAGTTCCTTGAGATGCTGGTGGCGGTACTGGGCAGTGATTTCAGGGAGAGGGCGGAAAAGAAGAACACGACGATTATAATAAACAAGAAGGTCATCGACCTGGAGACTGCAAGCGGGACTACTATCCGGCCTGGGGACAGGGTGGCATTCGCCCTTCTCGTCGGCGGTGGCTGACCCGCCTGGCCCCACGAAGGAGCTTCAAGGGGGTAAAAAAGTATGGCTTTGTTTGAAAGAGAAGGAAGAGAACTTCGCTTTGTGAGGTGAGAAATGAAAGGTTATGCGGGTAAGTTCGTGAGAGTCAACCTTACTACGGGGGAAACGGGCAAGGAGCGTCTCAAAGAGGACGTGGCACGCAACTTCGTCGGAGGGTACGGGCTCGTGGCGCACACCCTCTACAACGAGGTGCCCGAGGGCGCGGACGCGCTCTCGCCGGAGAACGTCGTGTGCCTCTGGTCCGGCCCGGTCGCCGGCACGCCGATCCCCGTCTCCTCCAAGTACGCGATGGGAGCGTTGTCGCCCCTCACGGGATTCATCGGATTCGGTATCGCGTCCGGCGGTATCGGCTCAGAGCTCAAGGCGGCCGGCTGGGACGGCATCGTGGTCACCGGGAAAGCCGACTCCCCGAAGTACATCTACGTGCATAACGGGCAGGTCGAGGTGCGCGACGCCTCTCACCTATGGGGTAAGACGACCTGGAAGACCGAGGAGCTCATCAGGGAGGAGCTCTTCGACGACGAGGTGCGCGTGTCTTCCATCGGCCCCTCCGGGGAGATGATGAACCGCATCGCCAACATCACCAACGACAGGAACCGCCAGATCGGCCGCTGCGGGATCGGCGCTGCCATGGGTTCAAAGAACCTGAAGGCGATAGCAATCAGGGGGACGGGGAGCGTCGAGGTGCCGGACCTCGACGAACTACTCGAGTTCTGCCTTGACCTCCACCAGCGCTGCCGCGGTCCGGCGACCGAGAAGTACCGTAAGTATGGGACCCCCGCCAACGTGCTGGTGCACAACCGCCTCGGCTGCCTTCCGACCAACAACTTCCAGAAGGGCACATTCGACCAGGCCGAGGCGGTCTCGGGAGAGAAGATGCTGGAAACGATGGTAAAGAAGATAACCGCCTGCCCGGCTTGCCCCATCGGCTGCGACCATATCAACATGGTCAAGGACGGTCCCTGGGCCGGTACGGTCGCCTCCGTGGACTACGAGTCCCTCGATCTCCTCGGCCCCAACTGCGGGGTGGCCGACCTGAACGCGATCACCAAGGCAGTCGAGCTCTGCGACACCCTCGGGGTCGACACCATCTCCGCAGGGGCTACCGTGAGCTGGGCCATGGAGGCCTACGAGAAGGGGCTTCTGACGAAGGAAGATGTCGACGGGCTGGACCTGCGCTTCGGGGAAGGGGAGGCAATGGTGGAGGCGGTGCGCCGGATGTGCATGCGGGAGGGGAACCTCGGCGAGCTGCTCGCCGACGGCGCCGCGAGGGCGGCCGAGAAACTGGGGAAGGACTCGGAGAAGTTCGTGATAGCGAACAAGAAAATGGAGTGGGGCGCCTACTCCATGCGCCCGCTACAGACCGCTACTCTCGGCTTCGCGACAAGCGTGAGGGGAGCCTGTTACCTCCGGTCCGGCTCCTACCAGGTGGACGTCAAGGGCACCGTTGACCGCTACCACCTGGACCGCTCCCGCGGCAAGATCGTCTATGACGGCGAGAACCTTTACTCGATAATAGACTCGCTCATCATATGCAAGTTCACCCGGGGCATATACAAGGACAACGACGAGATAGCGAAGGTCATACGCCTGGTTACGGGCTTCGACGTGGACTCCGAAGAGATGATAAAGACCGGTGAGCGGATCCACAACCAGGCCAAACTGTTCAACGTGAAATTCGGCGCGGGCCGCAAGGACGACTACCCGCCGCCCCGCGCGTTCGAGGAGAAGCTGTACGATGACGTCAGCGACGGTGCCGTCATCGACAGGGCCGAGTACGACGAGGCACTGTCCGGCTACTACGAGGCGAGGGGCTGGAACGAGGAAGGCATACCGACCAAGGCGCTGCTCGAGGAGCTAGGTCTTGACACTTCCCTGGGGGTATAGCGATGGAACAGAAGAGGATAATCGTCTGCGACACCGAGAAGTGCACCGGCTGCGAGATATGCGAGTACATGTGCTCCATATTCAAGGAGAAGACCATCAACTGGTCAAAGGCGCGCATAAGGCATGTACGGATCGAGCCCACCTTCGACATCGCCATCGCGTGCAGGAAGTGCGAGGAGCCCCTGTGTATAAAGGCCTGCCCGAGGGACGCCATCTCGGAGCAACCGGACGGCTCTGTCAAGATAGACAAAGACAAATGCAACGGGTGCGGCTGGTGCATAGAGGCCTGCAACTTCGGGGCCCTTAAGCTCGACTGGGAGAAGAAGTGCGTCGCCACCTGCGACTTCTGCGCCGACCTGGACCAGCCGAAGTGCGTGCAGTTCTGTCCTTACGAGGCCCTCGAGTTCACTACCCTCGACCAGGTCGGGCACGAGGCCGGCAAGAAGGCTTTCATGAGGGTGATAGAAGAGCTCGGTTGACCGGCCTGTCCGGGAGGCGAGGGGCGAATAATCTGGTGCATCACGAGGTTCTGCGATAGACTTGATCCCATTCTACGTGCGGACGAAAACCATCAGGAGGTAGCCGTGAACATCGGGGATTGGCTCACTAAAAGGGCAATGCTGAGCCCGGACGCCGCCAGTGTCATCAGTGATGATGGCCGCACCTATACCTACGGTGAGTTTGACAAGAGAGTGAATCGCCTGGCCAGTGCCCTTCCCGGGGTAGGCGTGAACCATGGTGACCGCATCGCGGTTCTTTTTCCGAACAACCCCGAGTTCCTCGAGATCCTGTTTGGGGCGGCCAAGATCGGCGCTATCATGGTGCCCTTGAACTACAGGCTCACGCCACCCGAACTTGCCTATATCGTGAACGACTGTGGCGCCACAGCCCTTGCGTACACCCCCGATTTCGTTGAGCAGGCCGGAGCGCTCAAGAGCATGGTCAAGGACGTCAAGACATTCATACGCGTGGGGGAGGAGACGGAAGAAGACGAAATAGATTATGGCCGGTGGGTTTCCCAGTACCCGGATACCAGGCCTGGCGTCAGAAAGGAAGTCTCTCCGGACGACCCCCACTTCATCATGTACACCTCGGGTACTACCGGAAGGCCAAAGGGCGCCATTCTTACACATGCAAATACGAGCTGGAACGCCATCAACGCCGTGCTTGCGTACGGCCTCTCACAGAAGGACACGAACCTCATCTCGACTCCCCTCTACCACATCGGTGGCCTTTCCGCCGGCGCCACACCGACGATCTTCAGCGGTGGCAAGGTCATCCTCAACCGTTTTTTCCAACCCGACAGGACCCTCAGGATGATCGAGAGCCACAGGGTGACGATCATGTTCGGGATCCCGACGATGTTCCACATGATGGCCGGTTCAGAGCTGTTCGATGACATCGATTTCTCATCCGTCCGTTTCCTCATCGCCGGCGGAGCCCCGTGCCCGGTTCCGCTGATTGAAAAATATCTTGCAAAGGGAGTGACTTTCAATCAAGGGTACGGGCTCACGGAGGCCGCCCCCGGTGTAACGGCACTCGATGACGAAGACTCCCTCCGTAAGAGAGGATCCGCCGGGAAGCCCTTGTTTTTCGTTGACGTCGATATCGTTGACGATGACAACATGGAAGTCCCGACAGGCGAAATCGGCGAAATCGTGATAAAGGGACCCAATGTTTTCAAGGGTTACTGGAATATGCCCGAGGAAACCGAGCAGGTGATAAGGTACGGATGGCTACATTCGGGTGATCTTGGCTACCTGGACAACGAGGGCTACCTGTATGTAAAGGATAGGAAGAAGGACATGTTAATCTCCGGCGGCGAGAACGTCTACCCGGTGGAAGTGGAGAATGTACTGCTCGCCCACCCGAAAGTGGAGGAGGTCGCGGTTATCGGCATGCCCGATGAGAAGTGGGGTGAAGCTCCTCTCGCGATCGTCGTTACGAAAGCGGCCGAGACCCTGAGCGAGGACGAGCTGATCGAGTTCTGCCGCGACAAACTCGCCCGCTTCAAGACTCCCAGGAAAGTGGTGTTCAGGGAAAGCCTTCCACGTAACCCCACAGGGAAGGTGCTCAAGAGAAAGCTCCGCGCCCAGTTCACTGAGAGCTGAGGGCGTGTCGCCGCCGGTGCGACAGCCTTAGTCCTGTTATGCCCGAGTGTTGAAGTCCCGGCTGAAGTTCTTATTTGCGCACAGCCGGTACATCGTTCATCAGGGTTGACGTAGCAGGGGGTCCCACCTGGTGCCTACCGGACAGGCCTTCATGCAAGCGATGCAGAAGTCCACATCCGTGATGAATATCTGGCCGGTCTCTACTAGCAGGTCGCGTTTCTTCCAGTGTTCGTAAAGCATCGTGAGGAAAGGTGGCAACTCCTTTGCGCGGCGGGGCCTCATCCTCTCGAGCCCCAGTGACCAGTAATTGAAACAGGGGTCCACCTCATATTGCCCGTTGCTGAGCGCCCCGACAGGGCATGCCTCCTGGCACCACTTGCACCCGGGGAGGCAGAGGTCCTGCGCACGGGTGCTATCAGCCTCGAGAGGTGCTTCGGTCACTATTCCGCCCAGTCGCTGGTGGGGGCCGAACTCCGACGTGAGAAGCAGGTTGGAGCGCCCTATCTGGCCCATTCCCGCGCTCACCGCCGCGTGTTTGAGGGAAAGATGACCCACTACTCGTGTATGGGGAAGCCGCCTGCCGGTCTCCGGGTCGCGCTTGTGTATCTCGACCGGCTTGTCGGCTGATATCGGAAGCGCCAGGAGGCCTTCGCTCTCCAGGACACGGCCGACTTTTTCCGCCGTCCGGTCCAGAAGCCTTGAGGTCTGCATCTTGTTCCGCGTCCAGAGCCTTATGTCGGGAGCGCGCACAGCTCCAAGGCTATGCGCCACGGCCATCACGATGACGCTTTTCGCCGTAGGCATCAACGCTGTCGCCGGCCTGGGTGGATACCCGAGGATGAGGCTATCGGCTTCAGCTACACCGACCAGGTCCGCGCCCTCGGAGAGTATCAACTCCTTTATCGCCCCGGAGCTGATATCGCTCATCCTGATCCTTTCTTGCTGATGTTCACGTGCTCGCCGCGAAATCGACCACGGCGCGGGCAAGCTCTTCGCCGCGGTCTTCCTGCAGGAAGTGCCCTGCACTTTCTATCACGGTGTGAGGCTGGCCGCTTGCGCCGGGAATGAGTTTCTGCAGAACCCTTTCACCGCCTCGAGTGACCGGGTCGCCGTCGCTGAACGCGGTCAAGAACGGTTTCTCGAACTCACGCAGAACGTCCCATGCGCGCCGGTTGTATTCAGAAGCGGGGTCATCCGGAGATATCGGCACGAGCGCAGGAAAGGCGCGGGCGCCTTCTTTATATGACTCATCTGGAAACGGTGCATCATATGCGGCAACCACTTCGTCAGGAAGAGTTGTCGTGCAACCGCTCTGAACGATCTTTCCAACATTGAATACCGGGGTTTCCTGCGAGAACTTGCGCCAGGCCAGGAAGGCGTCCCCGGGGGACCGGTCTCCTGTAGGCAGAAAAGTATTGGCGGCAATCACTCGTGAGAACAACCCCGGGTGTTCGGCCACGAGCCGAAGCCCGATGAGGCCGCCCCAGTCCTGGCACACGAGGTTGATTCCCTGTATGTCCAGCCGTTCGAGCCAGGCGCTCATCCACCCCACGTGGCGGTTGTACGTGTAGTCATTTCTGTCGGACGGCTTGTCCGAGCGCCCGAAGCCTACCAGGTCCGGTGCAACGGCCCGGTATCCCGCGTTGGTGACGATCGGGACCATCTTGCGATACAGGAACGACCACGAAGGTTCTCCGTGCATCAACAGCACGGGCTCCGCGGCACGGTCACCTTCGTCTACGTAGTGGATTCTAAGGCTCCCGTCTTCGCCGTCCGGGACCTCGATGTACCGCGCATCGAACGGGTAGCCTGGAAAATTTGAAAATCGCTCATCGGGAGTCCTCAGTGACTTCATGGCTGTTATTATACAGGACTGGCATTTCTCGTATCCCCTCCAGACAACGATGCTAGTGCGGGAAGTGCAGCCGAACAACCGTAATCGCGATCGACCCACGGCTGGCAACGGGTAAAGGGGGAACGACAGAACCGATGTTGCGAGGTACAGTAAGCCGGCGCGGTGGGTCGTGTGCAATGCGATACGCCGGTCTATAATTGTCACCGGATACGGGCCCTATTGTTGCGGACGCGGATCTCTGCGCTGCCCGGTAAGAGCGCAGCGGCTGCTTTGAAAGGATATGTTGATGTTCTGTCCCGGGTGCGGCAAACAGGTGAAGGAGGTGGACAACTTCTGTCCTCACTGCGACAGGAGACTGCCGGAAGCCATCTCCGGCGAGGACCCCGGGGCAGAGGGCGCGGCTGCGGCCGCGATTGAGCAGGTTCTCTTCTCGTTCGGCCCGTTCGGGATGGACGTCTGCAACGGACCTTACAAAGTCTTCGGAACGTGGCACAGAAGAAACAGCGTTATCGTGGAACTCACCAACACCAGCCTCCGCGCGCTCCCGAACAAGAGGTTCGGGCTGCTGACCATCCCCGCGTTTCCCATATCGCCGGGAACGGAGCTCCCGTTCGAGATCCCCTACGATCAGATAGTCTCCGTGAAGGTGCAGCGGCACCCCTCTCCTGTAGCGTTAATGATCATCCTTGACATCAGGTACCACGAGGGCGGCGTCCTCAAGGAGAAGTGCATCGCGTCTTACAAGAACAACATCCAGCGCGCCTACCAGATCATAACCGCCAAGTGCCAGGGTAAGCCATGAGGCAGAGCCGTTCCAGATCCCGCAAGCCGTCGTGGGAGGCCACATTCAGCATGGGGGGGTTCGATGAAGAAGGGAATTCGTCATGCACTCGTGGCAGCTTGCATCTTTGTATTCGCGTTCGCTCTTTGAAAGCAATGGTCCTCTATCTGACCATATGGTCAATTCTGTGGCAGTGACAAAAGAACCAGATTCCAGGCGAGTGGACAAGAACGCGGCTGCGGTGTTCTGGAGGAGGTCGGCCCAGTGCCAGGTCGTCATGAATAACGCTTTCGATCAGGGTCATTGGGAGGCGGCGGGAATCAACGCGGTCCATTGTGCGATATCTGCCAACGACGCTGTCCTGGCATCTGGACCCGAAGTCAAGGTTACAGGCAAGGACCACTTGGATGCCGTAAGACTCGTTTTGTCGAGGCTCAAGGATGAGGACGCCCAGGCCGCAGCCAAACGCCTCGATATCATCCTCTCGAAGAAGAGCCGCGTCGAATACGAACAGAAGCGGCTCTCCGAGAAAGAAGCTCGAGAACTGGTTCTGGATGCTGAGCGTTTCTTCGATTGGGCTAAGACCAGACTGCCTGAGAGTGCGCTCTAGACTTCAATGCTATTCTGATCCCAGCTTCAAACCACAAGGATCGCTTCCGGTTGATCACCCGGAACATTCGAAAACGTATGTCCCCGATCCCACCTCGATCGATCCGTCGATCGGGGCGAGGGCCTCGCCACCTTCCGACACCCGCCCGCGATACCGCTCGGGGATCGTGACCGTGGCTGTCGCGTTCGCGGGGACCTCGACCTCCAGTATCAGGCGGCCGTCACCGGCCAGGCACCATTCCGACCTTATAGTCCCGTGGATCGACTCGTATAATGCCCTGGCATCAGTCAATCTCTCGTCGACGATTGGCTCTATGATGATGTGCTTGTAGCCGGGCCTCTCCTCGTCGCAGTTGATGCCAGCGATGCCCTCGTATAACCACTGGCCTATGGAGCCGCAGGCGTAATGATTGAACGAGAGCATCCTCTCGGACCAGAAGGAGCCGTCCTCCTTGATGGCGTCCCAGTGTTCCCAGATCGTGGTGGCACCCCTGTCGACCTGGTAGAGCCACTGCTGGTCCTCCTGCAGTAACAGCCCGTAAGCTGCCTCGGCGTGTCCGTACATGCTCAAGACCGGGCACATGTGGGGCGTGCCCAGGAACCCCGTTCCCAGCCGGTAGGAGTCCTCGCGCACCATGCGCGCCAGTGTCCCTGCGACCTCCTCCCTGCTCTCATCCGGAACCAGGCCGGCAACGAGCGCGAGCGCGTACGCAGTCTGCCTCTTCGGCCATATCTGGCCGTTCTTCCTGACCCTGAAGTACCGGTACGCCGCCTTGATCCTGTCGTACGTCTCCCTGTATCGCGCGGCATCATCCTCGCGTCCGAGGACCGAGGCGATCCTGGAGAGGATGAGCATGTCCAGGGCGTAGTAGACGGTCGGGATATACAGCTTCGACTTAAGGATCGACTTGTCCATGTCGTCGCCGGGCGCGAGCCAGTCTCCGAAATGAAATCCAGCCGTGGAGAAGTAGCCCAGGTGTCGCCAGGTCTCCTTCCTGAACCACTTTGCCGGGCTCACGTAGATGAAACTGCCGAACCTGGAGGCGCGCTTCTCGAGGAATCGCGAGAAGGTCTTCATGCTCTCGTACTGGGATTCCAGGACGCGGCTGTCACCGTAGCGCAGGTACAGCTGCCATGGGAGGAGTATCGCGACATCGCCCCAGCCCGCAGATGAATCGAGAACCGAAAGCACGGCGACCTTGTCGAAAAGTCCCCTGTGGTCGCCCTCTCTCTTCCTTCCACGCTTCAAGCTCCTGGCAAAGAGCTCTTTCCTGTCGGCAAAAGTGTCGGGGACGATCAACGGAATGGAACCGTTCTTCCTCTGGTCCTTCCGCAGGTCTCGAAGCCACCTCGTCAGGAAAGGAGCCGAGTCCATGTTGAGACACGCGGTCGGCGCGTAGACCTGGAGATCGCCCGTCCATCCGCAACGCTCGTCCCTCTGCGGGCAATCCGTAGGGACGTCCAGGAAATTCCCCTTCTGTGACCAGACGATATTCTCGAACAGCCTGTTGACCAACGGGTTCGAGCAACTGAACTCTCCCGTTCGGTCCAGGTCGGAGTGGACGACGATTCCCGCGAAGCGGTCCATCATTACCTCTCCGGGATACCCTTCCAGCTTGACATAGCGGAACCCATGAAAGGTGAATCGGGGCTCGAAAACCTCCTCCCGTTCGTCACCCTTCAGGATAAACCTGTCTCTGGCCTTAGCGAGTCGGAGGTTCTTGTTATAGAAGTTGCCCGACTGATCCAGGACCTCGCCATGCAGCATGGTGATGGCGGTGCCGCGCGGGCCCCTCGCCCTCAACCGTAGGAAGCCCACCATGTTCTGGCCCATGTCGATAACCGTCTCGCCCGCCGGCGTCTTTATCACATTCTTCGGGGAGATCTCTTCGATCCTTCGAACGGGGACACCTATCGGAGCCGAGAGCAGGGTGCGGTCGAAGTCGATGACCGATACTCCGCTCCAGCTCGTGTCGTCGAAGCCCGGCTCGTCCCACCCGGGCAATTCGCGCCTCGCGTCGTATACCTCGCCGTTGAAGATGTCGGATTCGAGCATCGGGCCGGTCGAGGCTCTCCAGGTCCCGTCTGAGACCACGTTTTCGGTCGAGCCGTCACTGAAGGTTATCTCGAGCTGCGCGAAAAGCGCGAGCTTCGTGCCGTAATAGTTCCTCTCGCAGAAATAGGATGTGTACCCACGGTACCACCCGTCACCCAGGAACACCCCGATGGCATTGGCCCCTTCCTGCAAGCTCTCGGTGACATCGTATACCTGGTACTGAAGGCACCTGTCGTAGCTCGTCCAGCCCGGGGTGAAGAACGCGTCCCCGACGCGATTGCCGTTGATCCAGGCCTCGTAGAGACCATGGGAGGTGATGTACAGGCGAGCTTCTGCTATCCCGCCTCTGAGCACGAACTCTTTTCGGAGCATCGGGCATGGCTCTGAAATCTTGGGATCCTCGGCGAGATCCGGCCGGACCATCCTGGCTTTCCAATCGCCGACGTCGAGCAATCCCATCTCCCAGAAGGCGACCTCGCTCCAGGGCGACTCCCGCCCGCTTTCGTCCCATGCCCTTACCCGCCAGTAGCACCTCTGGCGCGACACGAGAGCCGGCCCTTCGTACTCGACGTGTATCGCCTGGTCCGTCTCGCGCCTGCCCGAATCCCATGCCAGGTTATTTCCGTCCCGCAGGTCTTCCTCAGTGTTCGCCACCTGCACCTGGCAGGCTCCCTGCATCGTGTCGCGCTCATCGGATGAAAGCTTCCAGTACAGGCGTGGCCGCCGCACGTCTATCCCCAGGGGATCGCGCTTGTATTCACACCTCAGGCTGTGCAGGGCAAGCACGTTTGTTCCTCCACCGCCGACCTCGACTTGTCCAGGACTTCTCCCATCTATGCCTCCTCGGATCCACCGCTCGCGACGTCAACTTTCTTCGGTCCATCAGCCCCGGATAGCGGGTAGCGGCCGTACTCCTCGACCGCTTCCAGCATCCAGCGCAGCCTCTTGACCGACATCCCATGATGGCTGTTGGTAGGGGCTACGATGTAACCGCCGCCGCGCCCCGCGTCCTCGATAGACCGCCGGACCGCCTCGAATACCTCCTCGCGGCTGGCGTCGACGAGGATATGCGTGATGTCCATGTTGCCCAGCAGGCAAAGCCGGTCGCCCACCATCTCCTTGGCCTTCGCCAGCTCGACCCCTGCGGTAGGTTCGAGCGCGTGCACCCCGTCGAAGCCGCAGTCGGCGAACCAGTCGAGCAGCTGGTAGACGTTCCCGCATGAGTGGATGACTATCTTCATGCCCAGCCTGTGGGCCGTGTCCGTAATGCGACGGAAGCTCTCCCCGCACAATGACTCGAACAGCCGTGGATTGAGCATCGGGCCTGAGCGGTAAGCGAGGTCGTCGGGATATATCACCCCGGGGAGGCCGGCGTCGGCCATCGCCTCGATTATCATGCAGTAAAGGTCGGTGTAGAACGTTATCATGCGGTCGATAAACTCCCTTTCCTTGCGCAGCACCAGCACGAACCGCTCGAACCCCATGCATCCCCACGTATATCCGAATATGCCGTCGACGAAGAGGCCGAAGATGAATATCCTGTCGCCGAAATCGTTCTGGATCCTCGAGTAGACGCGGTTGTTCTTCTCCGGCAGGCGCAGCAGGTCTTTCTTGGGCCAGGCGTCCCAGTCGTCGGGGCCGGAGATGAGGCCGCCCGTGTACATGGGAGTGCCCAGGTTGCCCTTCCCGTCGAACGTCACCTGGTAGGTCCGCCCGTTGATGTCATGCATGTTCCTGGAATCGTCGTATCTCCACACGGGCGGGTATGTTACCCATGCCGAGTCGTACCCCATCTCGACAGCGGCGGCGGTGCGGTCGTAGGTGAAGATCTCCATCGACTTGTCCACCAAAAACGGAGTAAGGGGGCCGGGCGCCAGGAAATCGAGCGCCCTTGCCGTGTAGCGGTTCTCGAAGAGCCAGCCTAGCGGGAGGGGCCTCTTCCCCAGCACCTCGTAGATGTTCGAGTACTCCATCATCATGTCCATGGTCGGCACCCGGTCCGGCTCGCGTAGCTCGAGTGCCGCCCTGACCCTCTCGTGGCTCCCTGCCATAACCAAGGCTCCTTTTCAGTTTTTCATCACGGTCTTTCCTACCGGGTCTGCGCCGCTGCCGCGCGACGACCTTCTTCCCGGATCTCCAGCAGTGCAGCAGCGGGCTCAACGCCTCAATCTGACGATCGTATCGACCGGATCCGAGTGGTCCGGAGAGATCGTTATCCCTGCGAAGCCGTGTTCCCTGTGGACGTCTACCTGCGTGCCTTCAGGCTCCAGCAGTGCCTCGCGGATCTTCTCCCACCGCTTGCCCCTGAGCTCCACCGAGACCGCCTTCGTGGAGGCATCCATGTTCACCAGGTGCAGCAGGACGTCGTTGCCCTGCTCGCATGCGATGGTCCTGAAGCTCCCTAGACTAACCATGACCCCCGGCGGTTCGCGGCGGCCGTAGCGGGCCGGTACCGATTCGGAGAACAGATGCTTCCTGGGCCCATACCAGTCTCCGAGGATCTCCAGCTGCGTGACCTGGTCGGGGAAGATCGTGCCGTCCATGAGGCTGGTGGCACCGACCATGAACAGGCCACCGCTGGCGAGGACGATCGCCGTCATCCTCACAAGGTCGTCAGGGTCATCCCGCAGGCTCGGGTCCTGCCACCACCTGCCAACGGGAGCTATCAGCTCCCAGCACGGCACGAACAGGCGCCGCGCCAGGCTCGCCCACTTCCAGCAGCTGGTGAACACCGGGGCGATGTCGTCGCCCACCTTGAGCAGCTTCACGTAGGGGCCATCGAGAGAGTGTGCCTCTCCCGAGGTGTAGTCCAGCCTCCTGTGGGCTGTCGGGTAGTAGTTTGATATGTTGAATGCGAGAACGGCGTCTGGATACTCCCTGCGGAACAGCTCGATCGTCGCGTCTGTCGCGTCGTCCGTCCAGTACCAGTCGATCCACATTCCGTCAGGGTTGTACTGCTCCATGATCTCCCGGTACTGGCCCTTGAGGTACTCCAGGTACTGCTGCCTGTAGCCTATGAACGACATAGTCTTTCTGCGCGACGGCTGGATGGGGTCGAACTGCGGGTTGTGGTCGAAGACCGACGAGTAGTAGAACATGAAAGGTATCCCGGCTTTCCGGCTGGCGCTTGAGAACAAGGCTGCATAATCCTCGGGCGTCTTCCATTCAGTGAGCGCCGTGTCGAAATAGCAGATGCCGTCGTGCCATTTCAGCTCCATCTGGTGGTAGTCCACGCACGCCCTCAGGCTCAGGTCCACCCACTCCTCCGGCCTGCAGAACGGCCCGTCGAACGCTATCTTCCCATCGGCGCCCGTCATCGAACGGTTGAACTCCTCGTAATCGCGGCCCCAGTCGGTGCCGGGACGGGTCTCGATCTGGTACATGATGCCCAGCCCGGGCTTGCGCCACCACGGACGGCCGGCGCCGGCCTCGTAGGCGGGCGGAAGGAAATAGTTCCGGGCGATCTCCCCGGAATGCCCGAGGATATCGCCGGTAGTTCGCGCCGCTATCTTGAGAAACTCCGTAATCACCATAGCGCGCCTCCCGGTATCCGGTGCTGTTTCAATAAGGCTTGTTGAACTCTCGGCCGTGCCTGTCGAATATCCTGTAGCCTATGTCGAGCCTGTGGGAGAGCTCGGCGAGCGCGGCCGTCCAGTCGCCGAACGCGAACGCCAGGTGATTGCACGGCCAGGCGTCTATGATGACGTCGTCGCTCACGGGCACCTTGCCCTTGAGGATCGGCCAGGAGCGGTTGTACAGCTCGTGCTCTGACGGCCCTACATCGACCGTATCCACGACCGTCGCCACCATCTCGTAGCGGAGGTTCCGCCTCCCGAGTCGCGCCACCGTGACGGTCTGCCCGCCCGGTGTCCTCCCCCTTACAGAGGAACCGCCCGCGGCGTAGTAATGCTCCTGGCCGGGGTACTCCGCCCTGTCGAGTTTCGCGAGCCCATCCTCGTCCGGCCCGCCGAAGAAGTACTGGGGATGCTGCCCGCAGTTGATAACGGCGAGCACCCCGCCCTCGATGTCGCGGAAATCGCCGAACCCGGCAGGAGCGCCCGTCAACAGGTGGAGCAGCAGCTGCGTGAGCGCGGAATCCATGTCGTTCTCGCACGCCACGGGCACGATCCGCTTGGGCTCGCCGTCCGGCCCCACGTCGTTGTTGAGAAATGCGGCGGCCGGGCAAACAGTGCAGTGCGCGGCGGAGAGCTCGTCCTGGCACTTGATCCCCATGAAAGTGACGCCCAGCTCTTCGGCGATGTCCAGCGCCGCGTAGTAGTAGGCGAGCTGCAGCGCGAACTTCTCCCGGCTGGTGCTCGCCTCGTTGTCGAAGTCGAACGAGCCGTGTCCCTCGTCGACCAGGAACGCGACCGCTTTCCGGACTCTGGGGTCGGCATAGCCCCCGGCGTCCGCTTCCGCCGGAACGACCATCGCAAGCGCCCTCTCGGTAAGGACCGATTGGTCGAGCGCCTCGTACGACACCCCGAAGATCTTCTGCCACTGGTCGACGTCAGCCGTGGTAGTGGACATCTTCAGGCTCATTCCTCCGAACGCGAGGTACTTCTGGAACGCCAGCCGTTCGATCGCCCGCGCGACCAGGTCGCGGCTTTCCCAACCCGCCCGGTAGAACCCGATCGTCTCCATCAGCCGCTCGACCACTTCGGGTTCGCTGTCTATCCTGCCGTAGCACGTCGAGAACGGGATGCCGATCCGCTTCAGGCCACCCCCGGCCGACATCCCTGCGACCAGCCCGGGCACGTTGGTGTCCTTGTAGCACCACATAACGACCCTGGCAACCTGTTCGGTCAGGCGGGCAAAGATCTTTACAGCGTCAATGGTGTCGTACGGGAAAGTCCACGCCCCCTGGTTGATTATCAAGACCGCCGGGTTCGCCTCGGCCAGTCTCTTGACGTGCCTGTGCACGAGGTCGGTGCTCCAGGCCACCTGGTCCTCCCTGGGCAGGCCCTCCCCGCCCCGAACGACCTTCAGGCCGCGGGCTTCGAGCGCGTCCAGAAGCCGGCTCTCGTACTCGAGCACCATCTCGAGGTTCTCCGAGCGGACCCAGGGCCGCGGATCGTTCGGGGAAAAGACGCCTACGATGAACTCGTCTTGCATGCCTCAACACCTCTCTCGTCTCGATATCAGGAAGGAACCCCGATGTTAGCCAGTTCCCAACCCTCTGTAACTCGTCCACGCTCTGACCTTGCGGCTCTCAGTAGAGCGCCGACTCAAAAAAGCGAAGCGTCCACCGTCATTATTCTACATGCGGGAGCTTATTGGTACGCCACAGACAGATTGACCAATCCCTGACGGCTACATTCATCCTATTGAATATCCCTCAGCAAAGGGAAGTATCGCTGGCGGAGGGAGAGGGATTCACCCCACCACACTCACCCTCGCAAGGCTAGGCCCTTTCGGTACGCAACATGAGAGCCGCAAGAGAGCAAGAGGAACAAGTAGAAGGCTTATCTAACCAATGCTGGTGACCCCCCCGCCCCACCCGCTACTCGGGCGGTGACCCCGGCCTCGATAGTCACAGCCGAAGGCTCAATGGTTTTCAAGTTCTACAGCGTTCGTGGTATCCAGTCCGTCTGGTGTTATCCTGTGCTGTCCTGTACAGGGTTTTCGTGTTATCTGGTACGTCTGGTATAGTCCTATATCGTCCTGTTTGGTTTGCATCGCGTTTGCAAAACTGGATAATAAACAGGGACTAAGCACAGATTGTCTACTGGTGCAGAGCCGACCGCTGCCAGCAAGATACTTGGAGGCTAAAAATGTCTGGACCGAGCAACTGCCCAAAATGTGGTGGGATGATGGGTCAGGGATCACTAAAGGAACGAGCCCTGTACGGCCCCTCACCATATCAATGGGTACCATCGGATGATGCCGCTTTCCCAGTGAAAGGTGCTCCGAGCAACAGGCATGACATCCTGATCATTCGCTGTGAGAACTGTGGTTACCTGGAACTATACGCGCCCTCCGTCTAGGAAACTAATCATAATGTGCGGTTGAATTATCGGCTGGCGGAGGGAGAGGGATTCACCCCACGCTCTCCCGAGCGCGGTGACCCCCCGCCCCACCCGCTAGGCGGGCGGGGACCCCAGCCTCGATAGTCACAGCCGAAGGCTCAACGGTCTTCGAGTTCTAGTGAGTTCGTGATGTCCTGTACATCTGGTGTTATCCTGTGCTGTCCTGTACGGGGTTTCGTGCTATCTGGTACGTCTGAATCGTCCTGTATCGTCCTGTTTGGTTTTGTACCGCACCCGGTTTCTTGGACACGCATTTGCACCCGGAATCATATCAAGCCGCCGCCTTCTCGCAATAGGCTTTCCTTGCCTGTAGCGGACTCCTGTATCCGTTCTTCTCGATTAGCCAATACTCGTTGTAGAGCTCCACGAATTCAGCGACTGCCTGTCTGACTTCATCCAGGTTCCTGAAGATGCGACCGTAGACGACCTGCTCCTTGAGTGTCCGGAAGAAC
>Ga0315288_10001193_pt1 | contig 33542 bp, 21 predicted proteins | sample YL17G11_20_MG_FD_203454 | JGI IMG/M metagenome (GOLD analysis project Ga0315288, IMG submission 203454) | Sediment microbial communities from Yellowstone Lake, YNP, Wyoming, USA - YL17G11_20 | ecosystem: Environmental > Aquatic > Freshwater > Lake > Sediment | place: USA: Wyoming | collected...
CTACGGGCCGTTCACGAGCGCGGCGGGCCTGCGGGCCGCCATCGGCGAACTCCAGAAGATCTTCCGTTTCCGGACGTGCCGCCTGGACATTCGGGCGGACGATCCGCGCCTGCGGTTCAACCGCCCGTGCATTCTGTATTCCATCAAGCGGTGCACGGCCCCGTGCGCGGGCCACATCGGCCGGGACGCGTACCGGCGGCGCCTCCAGCGCCTCCGGCGATTCCTCGAGGGCAAGCGGACCCAGGTGGTGCGCAGCCTCGCGCGCGAGATGAAGGACCTGGCCAAGCGCCTGCGGTTCGAGGAGGCGGCCGCCGCCCGCGATCAACTCCGCGCCATCGAGGCCCTGGCCGAACGCGGACGGGTCGACGAGCACCTCCAGCCGGAGGTCTTCGCGCCGACGTTCGACCCGGCGGAAGGCATGGCGGAACTCGGGCGCCTCCTCGGGTCCGCCGCCCCGCTCCGCAGCATCGAGGGCGTGGACATCGCCAACCTGGGCGAGCGCGAAGCCGTCGGCGCCATCGTCCCGTTCATCGACGGCCGGCCGTTCAAGGCGGGCTACCGGCGATTCCGCATCAAGACGGTCGCGGGCCAGGACGATTTTGCGATGATCGGCGAGGTGGTGTTCCGGCGCTTCAGCCGCCTCGTGGAGGAACTGTCGGTCCTGCCGGACGTCGTGCTCGTGGACGGGGGGCCGGGGCAACTGCACGCCGCCGCCGAGGCCGTCCGCCGGACAGGGGCCAAACTGCCGATCCTCGTTTCGCTGGCCAAGCGAGAGGAGGAGGTGTTCGTCCTCGAGAAGGCCGAACGCCGGCCGCTGCGCCTCCCCCGAACCAACCCCGCGCTCAAGGTCCTTCAGGCGGTGCGCGACGAGGCCCACCGGTTCGCCCAGCACTATCACCATCTGTTGCGGCGCCAAGCGCTCTTCGGCAAGCAAGGGGCACGCGGTCTTCGGGGCCGAAAACGCAAGCGGCCCGGGCGCGGGGCGGGATCGAAACGGCCGACGAAGCGACGCAAAACCGACTAAGCGGATTCAGATAAGTTTTGCGCGGCGGGTTTTCCGCGGGGCTTGCCCCGCGCCACGAACCCGCCTACGCCAAGGCTACGGCGGGCAAGCAGCCAGCGCCCCGCAAGCGGGGCGGCGAACCCGCCGCGCAAAGCGTGGACGCCCGCCGGGAGTTTAATTTCGCTGAAACTTTCACTTGCCGGACGGCATCAAGCGGTTACAAAAAGCCTTGAAAGGAGCAGTTATGCAGAGACTCTTCGGTTTCCTGGTTTTCGTGTTATTCGGTTGCGGCCTGGCCTGCAGCGCCGAGCCGGCCGCGGACGCTTCCAAGGCGGCACCCCCTCCGCCCTCGCGCTCCGAGCGCATGCAATGGTGGCGCGAGGCGCGGTTCGGCATGTTCATCCACTGGGGGCCGGTGAGCCTGAAGGGGACCGAGATCAGTTGGTCTCGCGCCAATTCGAATCCCAAGTGTCCCAACAAGGGGCCGATTCCCGTCGCGGTGTACGACAACCTCTACAAGGAGTTCAACCCCGTCAAGTTCAGCGGCGAGGAATGGGTCGCCATCGCCAGGTCCGCCGGCATGAAATACATGGTCCTGACGGCCAAGCACTGCGACGGTTTCCTGCTGTGGCCCTCCAAGGTCTCGGACTACAACATCTCCCAGACGCCGTTCAAGCGCGACGTCTGCGGCGAACTGGCGGCGGCGGCGCACGAGGCCGACATGAAGATCGGCTGGTACTTCTCGCCCATGGACTGGCGCGACCCCGACTGCCGGACGGCGCATAACGCCGAGTTCGTCAAACGGATGCAGGGCGAACTGACGGAACTGTTGAGCAATTACGGCAAGATCGACATCCTCTGGTTCGATTGTGACGGCCAGCCTGTGCCCTGGGATCAGGCGAACACCTATCCGCTGGTGCGGCGGCTTCAACCAAACCTCGTGATCAACAACCGCCTGGATACGACACGCGATTTCCACCAGGGGCTGCCGGAAAGCATCGGGCCGAACGCCGATTACTATACGCCCGAACAGCGCATCGGCGGCTTCGACAATCAGCGGCCGTGGGAAACCTGCATGACCCTGGGGACCCAGTGGGCGTGGAAGCCCAACGACACCATCAAGTCCCTCAAAAAGTGCATCGACATCCTGGTGCGGTGCGCGGGCGGCGACGGGAACCTGCTGCTGAACGTCGGCCCCATGCCGACCGGCGAGATCGAGCCGCGCCAGGTCGTACGCCTCAAAGAAATGGGCGACTGGCTGCGCCAGTACGGCGAAAGCATCTACAGCACGCGCGGCGGTCCGTGGCGGCCGGGGCCCTGGGGCGCCGCCACGTGCCAAGGCAACACCGTTTACGTTCACATTCTCCAGTGGCCGGTCGCCACGGGCGATTCGACTGGGCGAGGCGATAAGATCGCCCTGCCGGCCCTCACGAAGAAGATCGTTTCGAGCAAGGTCCTGACGGGCGGCACGGCCTCGGTCAAACAGACGGACGTCGGCGTCGAGATTTCCGTCCCGCCGGCCGATCGGAAGGAACTCGATACCCTGGTGGCCCTGGAACTCGACGGCCCGGCGTTCGACGCCGGCATATTCAGTGGAAGGTTGCGCCCGATGGCGGCAAGCAGGCCTGGGCCACCAGGAAACTGAGGACATCCACCCCGCGCACTCTGGTCGCCCTGCTGCCTTTATGCGGAGGCTCTTGCCAACCGGCCGACCATCTGCCAAACTGCCGGGAGTCCAGATGGATTCGCTCCGTTTCCGGAAAGCCCGTCCAGTTCGTTTGGGAGACTCGCGCGATGATTTCAAACCTGCAGCGAATCGGCATCGGCCTGTTGTGTTTGCTCCCCGCGATCGCAAGGGGGCAGGGTGTCCAACTGACAACGCCGGACGAAGTCATCCACGGGCCAGCCGCCGGTGAGGACAACGCGGCGTGGCTGCGCGCCATGCAGGAGTGGCGGCAGAAGCGTCGGGAAGAGATTCGCTATGACGGCTCCCAGTACGGCCGGCCCGAACTGGCCTGGGCTCAACGCAGTTTCATCCAGCCCCAGGTTATGGTCGAAGAGCGGCATCTTTACGACCCCGCGGCCGGTAAGTACACGGTAGATCGCTATCTCGACGACCTGGAATCCCGCTACGGCGGCATCGATTCGGTGCTCCTCTGGCCTGTCTATCCGAACATTGGGATCGACAACCGCAATCAGCATGACCTGTTGCACGACATGCCCGGCGGCCTGTCGGGTCTGCGGCAAATGGTCGCCGATTTCCACCGCCGGGACGTTCGCGTGCTCTTCCCGGTCATGCCCTGGGACGTGGGGACAAGGCCGGAGGGCGTGCCGTTGTGCCTCGCGGCCACGCGCGACATGCAGGCCATCGGCGCCGACGGAATCAACGGCGATACGATGCGCGGCATGGGCCGCGAGTTCCTCAAGGCCTCCGACGATTACGGTCATCCGCTGGTCCTCGAACCCGAATGCCAACTAAGCGATGACGGCATGGTCGCCTGGAACAACATGAGCTGGGGCTATTGGAAGTACCAGCCTATCCCGGTGGTGAGCAAATACAAATGGATCGAGCCGCGGCATATGGTCAACGTCTGTGAGCGTTGGGCAAAGGACCGTACCGACGGCCTGCAGTCGGCTTTCTTCAACGGCGTGGGCTACGAGACCTGGGAAAACGTGTGGGGCATCTGGAACGAGCCCACACCGCGGGACGCGGAGGCCATTCGACGAATCGCCATGATCGAACGGGGCGTGCCCGAGTTGCTGACCAGCGCGGAGTGGCAGCCCCACTTCCCCACGATCCAGGCCGCCGCCGGAGTCTATGCCAGTCGCTTCCCCGGGCGCGGGCAAACGCTATGGCTCCTGGTCAACCGGAGTGGCAACGATTCGACGGGCCAGCAACTTAAGGTACCCGCAACTGCCGGTACGCATTTTTATGATTTGTGGCACGGCGTCGAGTTGCCGCCGGCCGCGAGTGCCGTGGCTACGCTCAGCCTTGAGATCGAGGGACGCGGCTATGGGGCGATCCTGGCCGTCGAGGATAACGCTTTGCCCGAAAAGGTCCGTTCGCTGTTGCCACGCATGCGCGAGCGGGCGAAGACCCGCTTGGCGGACCTGTCGGCCCAATGGAAGTGCCTGCCACAGAAAATCGTCGCTATGCCGCAGACCGCGCCGGCCAAGGAGGCCCCCGAAGGCATGGTCCTGGTCCGCGGCGGCAAGTATCGCTTCAAAGTTTCCGGCGTGATGTTAGAGGGCGAGGGCGACGGTCCGGGCGTCGACTTTCAGTACCCTTGGGAGGATTGGCCGCGGCGCCATCACGATAAGGAGATGGACATTCAAGCGTTCTACATCGACCAATACCCGGTCACCAACGCCCAGTTTAAGCGGTTTCTCGACGCCTCGGGCTACAAGCCCAAGGATGAACATAACTTCCTCAAGAACTGGCAGGGCGGAGCCTATCCTCAGGGTTGGGACCGCAAACCGGTCACCTGGGTCTCGCTGGACGACGCCCGAGTTTACGCCGCCTGGGCCGGCAAGCGACTGCCGCACGAATGGGAATGGCAGTACGCGGCGCAGGGCAGCGACGGCCGGCTCTATCCTTGGGGCAAGGACCCTGACTCGACCGCGCTGCCCAAACAGGAATCCGGTCGCGAGTTACGTCCGCCGACCGACGTCGATGCATACCCCAGGGGCGCCAGCCCGTGGGGCGTGATGGACCTCGTGGGCAATGTTTGGCAGTGGACCGACGAGTATGTGGACGAGCACACTCGTGCGGCGGTTCTTCGGGGCGGCAGTTACTACCGGCCCAGCGGATCGAGGTGGTACTTTCCGCAGAATACGCGGTTGGACCAGCACGCGAAGTACCTGCTCATCGCCCCATCGAAAGACCGCTCCCCGATGCTCGGCTTCCGCTGCGTCGTGGATGTGGCGGCAGATTAGCCTCAATACCGTTCAATGGGCTGACGTAAGTCCTTGCTTTTCAACGATGCCGGCCATGGCAGCGTGACACGTTGAAGCAGAACGCAAGTCGCGTCCGACAAGTGACCGCGCGACCTTCCGGTCGCGGCTCGAACGACCTCGCGCGAGGCCAAGGCCCCGCGTTACCCTTTCGACATTGCGCCGATGCCCCAATGCCCCCTAGCGCGAGGGCTTGCCCTCGCGCACATCGCTTATCTAAAGCCGCTTAGACCAAGAGGCGTTCGCGAGACTGGCTGAACCGGAAAACCCACCACATCAGACCCATCAGCCCCGCGCCGCAGACATTGGCCGCGATGTCAAGCCACTCGAAAGAGCGGCTGCCGGCCAAAAGGAGTTGGCCGCACTCAACGGCCGCCCCGAGCAAGGCGGTGCCGACTACCGCCAGAAGGATACGAGTCTTCAGATAGTGCGTCGTCGGCTGAGGTCCCAGCGCGTAGCATAGCAGGAGGCTGATGACGGCAAACGTCCCGAAGTGCATGATTTTGTCGCTGATTTGAGGCCCGGTGGGCGAGAGCATGTTCTGTTCGGCCAGACCCAACATGGCGGTCAGGCCGACGGCGCCGATGACAAACGGCCAGTGGGCGGGAGCAAGTTGGCGCAGTCGCTGGGGGCGCCAGTCGGCCCCGTGCGCGCCCCAGGCAACGGTCAATCCCAGGACGCCGGCCAAGGCGAGCAGGTTCGGCGCCAGCAAAGCCGTCGCATCGGATTCGAAGTACACCAGATTGGCCGTCACCGCCCCCAGCCCCACCAGCGGAGCGAGCCAGGTCCATGGGCTTCGAGCCCGCCGCCACGCGCGGAGCCTGTCGATCGCAAACGCCGCCACACCGGCCAGAACCAGCACCACTCCGACGACGCCGATCTCGGCTCCCAGAACCTGGAAACCGTCCGCGTCATGATCCGAGCCGGGGACGACAGGCCGCCCGGGGGCGCCGAACGTCGCCGTCGGCGAAAGGGCGCCTGCTCCCGTTCCCAGGAAGACTCGCTGGGGCACGGAGGCCATGAGGGATGCGATGCGGTCGGCGGGGTTCGAAGCGCTCGGCCGCTCGCCCGCCAGACACCAGCCCAGCCCGATCATCGCCGCCAGCCAGGCCGCGAGCGCTGCCGACAGCCTGGCCGCGCGGCGGCGGTCCTCGTGCCGCACGACCGACAGATAGCCGACGAGCACAAACCCGAGCGATGCCAACGCGCAGGCCAGCGCCAGCGTCCGCGGGACGTTACACGTCCCGAGCGCCACGGCCGCAAGACTGGTGGCGGCCAACGCGATGCCGCTCCGCACGGCGGCGCGACGGCCGAGCCACCCCAGGCGGCTCTGGCGCCGGCGGACCGGTCGATGAGGCATCCATCCCAACGGGCGCAACACAAGAGCCGCACCCAACGGCAGCGCCGCCAGAAGCGCCGGCACCAGACCGTCGCCACCCACATTCGGTATCACCGAAACGGCCTGCGCAACGCCTTCAAACGAAGGAGGGGCCGACCTCAGACCGGACGTAAGCACCCAGAGGCTCAGAAGCGCCAGACCGATCATGGCCGCCGACGTGGCGCGGTGCAACGGCTTGCGACCGACCACCGCCGAACTCATCAACCAGTACCAGCCCGCCGCGCCCACCAGGAGCACCAGGACACCGACCGTGGCCGCCGGCTCCAAACTGTAGTGCGCCACGGGCAAGAGGGGGTGGAGGCGTACCGTCCGGTCGTAGCCGGCGTTGACGAGGACCTCCCGGACCGGTCCGAGGGCCGCCGGGCTCTGGCCGACGACACCCACCTCGGGAAGGGGTATCGCCTGCCACAGAACGAACCCAAGAATCCCCCACACGAACAGGTTCGCAATCGACCGAACGTACCCGAGCAACACACCCACCAGCGAGGACACCACCCACAGGGCCAGCAGGAGACAGACGACGAGCAGAAGGTCGAAACTGCCATAGCGATGGAGCGTGCCGAAGACGGTCGGCAGCAGAACCAGGCCGAGAAGCCAGGCGAATTCGAGGATGACGTGAATCCCTCGGGCAAGCGGCGACCGTGCGGTCCGCGTCGGCAGCGTGGGCGATTCCATCCGAGTCTCGAGCAAAGGCAAGGACGAGGCCCCGCCATCGAACGGCCCACCGCTCTCGGGCCTGCCGCTCGCTCACCGGTGGCCTTATTGTTCCGGCGGCCGTGCCGCGCTCGGTCGGGCGCTCGTGGCCGACGAACCGGATCCCGCGTAATCGTAGTAGGCCTGGTAGGCCTCGCGGAAGTAGCCTCCCTTGGTCGCCCGAACGCCGTTAAGAATCGCACCGAGCAGTTTGGCCTTCAGACTCAAGATCATGCGCGTTCCGCGCTGCGCCATGCCGCGCGTATTCTCGTTGGCCCGCAGAACCAGGATGACGCCGTCAACGATCTCGGCCAGCAAGTGGCTGTCCGCCACCACGAGGATAGGCGCTCCATCCACGATCACGCGATCGTAATTCTTTTTCTGTTCGTCCAGGAAGCGTCGCATGGCCGTGGAACCCAGGAGGTCAGCCGGGCTGGGCGGCGTGGCGCCGCCGACGAGGAGGTCGAGGTTCTCCACCGCGGTGGCCTGAATCGCTTCCGAGGCGGAGTTCATGCCCACCAGGACATTCGACAGGCCGAGGGCGTCGGGCACGTCGAAGAGCCGCGCCAGCGCCGGCCGACGGAAGTTCGCTTCGACGAGAAGCACCTTGTTGCCGCTGCGCGCCATCGCGATGGCTATGTTCGCCGCTACCGTCGACTTGCCGTCACCCGGATTCGGACTGGTAATAAGCACGCTCTTGATCGGCTGGTCCGAGGTGAAGAGCAAATTGGTGCGCAATTGCCGGAAGGCTTCGGCCAGGAGCGACTCGGGCGATCGGTAACTGACCAGCGCGAGGTTCGTATCGAGCGACAACCGATCGTCTTCGGCCAGGTCGGGAACGGATCCCAGAAGGGGCACGCCGACCTGGCGAGCCACCTCGGCGGGTGTCCGGATTCGCGTATCCATCAGTTCCAGCGCGAAACTCAGACCGACGCCGATTATGAGGCTGAAGACGATGGCCGCCGCGGAATAAAGAATCGTCTTCGGTTCCGTGGGTTCGAAGGGAATGCTCGGAAACTGGGCGATCTGGATGTTCGGCTGGGCCAGCGCGGCGGCAATGCGCATCCGATACAGCCCGTCCGAGACCGTCTGAAGCAAGTCCTGAAGGCGGCGGAACTCGTCCTCGCGCTGGCGATATTCCGCGGCGCGCTGGCTGAGCCGAATGGCCGCCGACCGGGCCTCCGCCACCTTGTCGAGCAGTTCGGCTTCCGACTCGCGGGCCCGGTTGTAGTTGTTTTGCAGCACCGCCTGCTGCTGCTGAACCAGTTCGACCAGGACGGTGTTCTGCTGGGCCTCGAGGTCATTCTGCGCCCCTTGAAACACTACCTGGCCTCGCCGGACAGCCTCGTGACGCTCGCCGAAGCGGCCTTTGAGCCCCTCCACTTCCTGGGACAAGCGGGCCACTTGCTGGCTCAGGGCGAGGACTCGAGGGTCCTGCCGCAACCCCTGCATCATCTCGGGAAAGGCGAGGAGGACGGGTTTCAGATCCTTCTTGTCCTGGGCCTCCTTCTGCAATTCCTGGAACTGAAGCCAGGCACCCCGTGCGCTGGCCAACTCGAACTGGATGTCGACCAATTGGCGGGCAAGCGTCGTCAGTCGCACCATTTCCTCGCTGTTCCGCTCGTCGAGGACGACGGAGTCGGCTTGGCGGCGCAACTCGGTCAATTCGTTGGCGACGCGATCCCGATCCCGCCCCAGATCGTCTCGCTCGAGCCGCAAGTCGCCCTGCCGGACCGCATCAATGGCTTTCCGCTGGTCCTCCACGTTGGCGATATACTGCTTCGTCACCTCACGCACGATATCCCTCACCTGAGTCGCGTCCGTGCCGCTGAGGCTGACGGCAATGTTCTCCGATTCCGGAAGAGATTGGACGACGAGTTTCTCAGCCAGCCGATAGGCTGCATCAGGGCCCCGGAACATGGTTTGGTTGGGCCCGAGGTTCTCCAGGGCGGCGGCGAGGACGCGATCGCTTCGGATGGCCATCACCTGGCGCATGACGTATTGCGTGTAAAGTTGGAAGGGCACCTGCTCGGAATACACGGGGGCGATCTCGCCGCCGCGGCCGCCCTCGCCCGGCTCGACCGTAATAATGCCCGTCGCCGTGTAAAGCGGGGCCACGTAGCGCCACGTGATGATCGCGCCTGTGCCCCCGAGACCCAGAACGACGAAACAGGCCAGAATCAGCCAGAGACGCTTGCGAAAAATCCGCAGGACGTCGTGGGCGCTCATGGCGCCCATTATGGGTTGGCCCGTAGTCGGCTGCTGTGACATTTGGCTCATCTCATGGCTCCTCGCAACGAGTAGCGTCTTCGGGCGGGCCCACGGAGGCCGCCCCGACACGGCAACCCGCCGGTATTAGGCTGGCGGTCGTTTGCGCAACTGCTCGATCCGTTTCTCGGCGTCCTGTTTGTCCTTCTGTCTAAGACCCAGTTTAAGGGCCTTCGCGTACTCCTGAAGCGCCTCTTCCGGGCGTTGGCGCTGCTCATAGACCCTGCCCAGATGGTACCGGGCTTCGGGGTTGTCCTGGCGGTTGATACTCTCCAGCAAGTAGGTCGTTGCCCGTTCGTAGTCGTCCTGTAAGAACGCCACCCACCCCGCCGTGTCCAGCACCTGCGGGTTATTCGGAACGAGCTGCATACTTCGCCGGACCAGTTCGTTCGCCCGTTGATAATCCTTCCGCTCCGTCGCCAGGATCCAGGCCAGGTTGTTGGCATTGGCTGCGTGCAGGGGATCCAGGTTCCACAACCGCGTTCCCCACCGGACAGCATCGTCAACTTGGCCCAAGTAGTACAGGATCAGAGTATACAGGTGAATCGCCGAAACAAAAGGCCTGAGTTTATCCAGAGCCTCCGGCGCCAGGCTGTATTGCTGCTCGAATTTTGCCGCGACAGGGTCCAAGACGCGCTTGGCTGCCTCGTGGTTTCCGGCCGCCGTTTCCATTCCCGCCAACGAGGTCCGGATGTCCAGGCTATTGGGCACTTTGGTCAGGCCTTCGAGCAACACCTGGCGCGCTTCCGCCAGCCGCTGCTCGCGTTCGGGGCCCTGCGCCTCCTGGGCCACCCGTCCCAGAATCATCGCCAACCGGATGTATCCCTGCTCCCAGTCCGGGCGATCCAGCAGCCCCTTCCGGAGCGATTCGACCGCCTTGTCCAGTTCACCCGTCCCCTCGTAAAGGGCCGCCAACGCCAGACGGGGCCACGTCTCGTGCGGAAACTGATCCAGCATGTGACGAACCCGCTCCAAGGCCTCCGGCTTGCGGTTGAGCGCCACCAGACTCCGGGCTTCGCCGATCAAGGCATCCGGGGACTCCGGCCGCTGCGCCCGGGCTTCTTCATACCGTTTGAGCGCCTCGTCGTAGCGTTTCTGCATCAACAGCGCATTTCCGAGGTCCACCAGCAGGGCCGGGTCCTTGGTTTGCCGGCTGATCCGCTCGAGAATCATGGAGGCCTGGCGTGGCTCATTGGTGTTCATGTACAAGTCGGCCAGCGCGCGGTGGCCGGCCACGCTGCCGGGACGGAAGTCTATCAGATGCCGCAGATCGACCGCCGCCTCCGCGAACTGACCCCGCTGTGAGTTGATCGACGAGCGCAGAAGCATCGCCTTCTCGAACGATCCGTCCGACGGGTCGATTTCGCGCAGCAGGTCCAGGGATTTCTGCGGATCCAAGGCGCGATACAGTTCGGCCAACCAGAACTTCGCCTCGCCGTAGTCCGGCGTCACGCTCAAGGCCTTCTCCATCAGCGCCTTGGCTTTCTCGACGTCCGGGCGTCGGCTGGCGATGCGGCCGGCCACAACCATCGCCTGCGAGTCCTGCGGGTCGGCCTTCAAGACCTCCTCGATGACCGCCCCCGCCTCATCCAATTTCATTTGCAGCATGTACACGTCGGCCAGACGTTTCTTGGCCAGCGCGCTGTTGTTCTTACGCTTGGCGCCCCGGATGTACACTTCGGCGGCTTCGTTCCACCGCCCCTGGTTAGCATACTGGTCGCCCAGCAGGACCAGGGGGTCCGCATACTCCGGGCCGAGTTCGGCCGCCTTCTCGTAATCCGCCTTGGCCGCATCCAGACCCGCCGCCGTCGCGAGAAACTCCCCTCGCAGAACATACGCCCCCGACTCCTTGGCATGGGCGTTGACATATTTGTCAACGAGTTCGCGGCCTTTCGGAAGCCGGTCCGACCGGGCGTAGAACTCGGCGAACCGCAGCACCACCCGCGCATCCTCCGGTGCAATCGCATAAGCCTGGCTGAAAACTCTCTCGGCCTCTTTCGAATCGCCTCGCTGCAGGTACAGGGCCGCCAACTCGACCAGGTTGCCGACATCGTTCGGCACGATACGGGCGATTTCCTCGCGGGCCTTGGCGGCGGCGTCCCACAGGTTCTGGCCGGCGTTCGCGAGCGCCTGAAGTTCCAGGGCCGGCACGTACCCGGGCACAAACTTCAGCGCCTCGCCCGCCTCGATCAAGACCGCCTGGTAATTCCCCTGCCGCAGATACAGTCGACCCAGGAGGATACGGGCCGGCACCAAGTCCGGGCGAAGGTCCAAAGCCCGCTGCAACTGGGCCGTCGCCTCCTCCCATCGTCGCCCGGCCGCCAAAACCTGACCCAACAGGTAATAGGCCGACGAAAATGTCCCGTGCTCCTTGACGACCTGGGTGAGTTGCTCGACGGCCTCGTCCAGGCGATTCTGGCTCAGCGCCATCAAAGGATCCGCAAAGAGCAGTTCCGTCGCCTGGGGATCCGCTTCCTTCAGTCGCCTCGTCAGGTCCGCGGCCTTGTCGTACTTGTTCATTCCCAGATACTGCATGAACAACAGTTGCCAGGCCTCGCGCCAGTCCGGCGAGCCGCTTTCCGCCTCGTCCAGGACTTTCTGAAGGGTTTCGAATCCTTTGTCGGCCTGATCGGTCGTCAGGTACAAGCGACCCAGGAGGGTCATGTCCTTGACGCGCGACCCGCCCTGTTCGATCCGCGCTTTCAGTTCCTTTTCCAGTTGCTCCGGGTTCTCCGCCGCCAGCCCCACCGGGCTGTTCGGCAGGACCTTGCGAACCTCCTCCAGGGTTTGCTTGGACTTCTCCGCCTGGCCCGTTTCGCGGTAGAAGGTGATGAGTTCCCGATAGGCCTGCTCTTTGTTTTCCCCCACGTTGAGCGCGCGGCGCAGCGCCGCCTCGGCCTCGACATTGCGGTTCATGCTCCGGTAGATGCGGGCCGCCAGGAAGAGCGGGCGAGGGTCGTCCTTGGATTGTTCCACCGCCGTCTGGGCTTCCTTCAGCGCTGCGGTTGGCTTGACCTGCGCGAGCCGGGCTTCCGCAATCAGCAGGCGCATCCCTATGTCGTTCGGACTCGCCTGGAGAACTGCGGTGGCGTTGCGGGCCGCGTCATCGTACTCACGCAATCGCAACTGGACCTCCGCCAACGACCGGCGAGCGGCGGCATACTCCGGATGCGAGGTCACCAGGGATTCCAGTTCACGTTTCGCGGCGCCGACTTCGCCGGCCATCAGATAGGCCCGGCCGAGAAGCAGCAACGTCTGCGGCGTCGGCTTCTTGCTCCGTGCCTGTTCCAGATAGGCGATCGCCTGGCGCGTCCGAAGATCCAGCAGGGCCCGCTTCCCGCGAAGGAAATCCACCTCGGCGGCGTCCGGCAGTACTTTGCTGATCTCGTCGATCAACGCCTGGGCCTTTTTCAGGTCGCGCGATTCCAGATAGATGTCGGCCTCCTCGGCCTTCAACGCGGTCGACTCCGGCACGGCCTCGAGCCCCTGCTGAACCACCGCCAGAGCCCCGGGGGAATCGCCCTCCATCCGATGCAGACCGCACAGACGCAGATAGGCCGCCTCCGCCTTCGGGTCAATCTGGATCGCCCTGGCGTAGAAATCCTTGGCGGCCTCGGGATCCGGGCGGCGGATGGCGACCTCGCCAAGCGCCATGAGCAGCATCGAATTGTCGCCAACCTGTTTCAGGCCTTCCTGAAGCACCTTGGACGCCTCGTCCTGTCGGCCGAGTTCGTTCAACCGGCCTGCCTTCAGGACGTAGGACTCCGGAACACCGGGGTTGTTCGCGATCGCCAGGTCGAGCACTTCATCAATCTTGTCCGCCTGGTCCAATTCCTTGTACGTTCCCGCCAGGAGCCGGTAGAGGTCCAGCATGTCGGGGACCTTTTCGATGCCGGTGCGGAGGCGCTCCGCCGCCGCCTCGTAGAAAGGCACCCGCTTCGAGTAGATCGGCTCGTTTTGAGCCAGCCCCAGGTCCGTCAGCGCGGCCCACAGGTAGCCCTTTCCGAAGGACGGGTTCATTTCGATGAGCCGATCAGTGTCCCTCTTAGCCTCCTGCCAAAGCCGGAAACCGACGTGCAGTTCGGCCAGATCGCGCTGGGCGTCGAAGAAGTCCGGCTTCAGCACGAGCGCGTTCTGAAAAGCCCTGCGCGCCACAGGCACCGCCGGGGGATTCTGATGCAACGCAATGCGGCCGTACAGGTACTGAGCGTCCGGATCTTTATTAGCCCCATATCGCATGGCCGTCTTGATGCTGATCCACGCCTGCGGCCACATCCCCTTGTCGTAGTATTCCTGGGCGCGCTGAAGGTACGGGCTGGGGTCCCAGCCGAAAATCGACCCGCCGGTGAACACCACGGACAGGCCGACGACGACCAGGAGAAGCACCGGAATCCCGATAAAGAAAGCCAGACGCGCCACCACGCGCTTGTTCAGCCGCCTCGCCATCGTTACTCAGCCTCCTTGTGCCCCGCCCAGATCGGGATAATACTCCTTTTCCAGGCGCGGAACAATCTCATTCAACAGCATCAGTGCCTGCCGATACACCGCACTGTCTTTCGCCATCGGGTCTTTCGTCTCGTCCGGCTTCAGCCAAACCGTCACCTGGGTTTGGGAGAGGTAACTGCCCTGCTGTCCCAGGCTTCCCGTCGTACCCAGGAACCGCGCCAACTCCCGGCTCGTCGTATATCGCCCCCCGACGTTGAAATACTGAAGCATAAGCGCCGGCGGCCGGTTGACACCCAGCTTCGGCTCAAAGTAAAGGACGTTGACCGGGATCTCCTTGCCTTTCATGCCGGAAATCACAATGTCGCGCGTGTCCTGGCGTTTCTTGACAAACCCCGCCTGGGTCATGCAGACCCACGGCACGTGGGGGACGTTCGACATGGCGTTGGCGTTGTACGTGATGAACACCCCGCCGTCGCGATCCCCTTCGGGCGACCTCAACTGAAGATTCAGGTACTCGTCCGCCCCCAACTGTTCCTCGATCGCCTTATCCAGCACCCCATGCATGCCACGCCAACCCGCCAACGTCCGCGGAAAATGCTCCACGAGCGACTTGACAAGAGGCACCGGCTTCGGCGGCGGCGGCTCCCAGACCTGAAAGAACAGACCGATCGTCGCCAAGGCACCCAGCGACGTCGCATACTGCGCCCGATGACCCAACTGCCTCACCACCCCCACATACGCCCCCGCCGACACCAGCGACACCACGAGTCCGACAACCGGCCAGGGGGCCCCCGACATCGCGCCCGGCACCGCGTACAGCACCAGGTACAGGATCGGCAAGGCGCCCGCGCCCCAGCACCACGCCCGGTGCTTCTCCGACAGGGTCCCGCCCACGAGGGCCACCATGCCCACCACCGCCGCCAAGACCGCACCGTACCCAAAGTTCAACTGCCTGCGGAGCATCGCGGCCCGGCGGCGCGCCTCGTTGGCTGCGGACTTCCGGTCCGCATCGGGCGAGCCGCTGCCGGCTTTGGCCAGGGTGACGGCCTCCGACTCGGCCCGGGTCACGGCCCTGGCGTCCGAGAACGCGATGCACGTCACCAGCACGAGCGCCGCCGCCACCATGCCGCTCGCCGCCAGCGCCCAGCCCTTTCCCTTTATCGCTCCCGCTGCCTGCATGAAACACCCATTCCCCACTACGGCGAGCCCGTGGCCGCGCCGGACTGCCCTTGCGACCCTGCCGAACCCGGATCCCCCGCTTCCGCGTCGTCCGACACGAACACCAGGTCCGTAAACTTCAGTTCCGCCCACATCAAGAGGAACGCCAGACCCAGCATCGCAAAGCCGAACGACTGGTGCGTGAACGTCACCGGATCCAACATCGAATTTCTGGCGGCGTCGAGTTGGGCCGGCCTAAAGGAAAACCACGCCGCCCACGTTGCCTCGCGCACCTCCAGCGCCCGCCGGGCGAAGAACAGCCAGTCGCTCGCCAGCGCCATCAGCGTCACGCGCACAAAGTTGCAGAACACCGCTATCGGAACCGACGAGGCCACAATCAGCAGCCGCTCCCACACCGGTCGCCGATAAATGAACGCCATCATCACCCCCAACGCCACAAACGCAAACAAGAGGTGCAGCCCGCTGCACGGACCTGCCACCGTCAGACCGTCCGGCATGCTCTCCAGGTACAGCACGTTGTCCGTTCGCTGCACCGTCACGCGCAAGAACCTCAGCATCATCTCCGTCGCCATGGCCGAAAGACGCTGAAGCGGCAACGCCACGTCCTCGTAATACTTCTGGCTCCAGGGGATCATCAGCAAGAGGAACGCCACCGACACCCACAACGCACGGAACATCTCCCACCCCAGCAGCCACAGAAGGACCCCCGCCACCACCAGCACGAACGTTATTTCGCCGGGGTATCCGTGCATCAACGTAAACGACGCGATGCGCACCGCCACACCCAGAACGATGAGCACCAGGCCCCAGGCGCACCGCTCCATGCGCTGGGGCGCCCGCTCCTGAAGTCGGTAGTGGGCGATGAGGATGGCAATGACGGGAATCAGGTATCCATGGCCCCACGCGCCGCTCTGGTGTCGCCACGTCGCCTCCCAGCGAGCCAGCGGGTGCCAGTAAGCCCAGATAACCAGCGCCGCCACCGGGAGCATGAGCAGGACGGCCCGCGGCGTCAGCACGCGATTCCAGTCCCACCTCCGAGCGGGAAAGAGCGGTTCGCCGCCCTCCGTCAAAACCATCCTGGCTACGCGTGCCTCAGCCAACCGGGTTCCTTTCCGGTATCCGGTGTGTGTGAACGCCCGGCCCGCCCACGCCAACCGATACGACCCCGGACTAGAAGGGCGTCTCAAAAGATCGGGCTGATGTCGCCGGCCCACGGGTAGAAGTCGGCAAAGTTCATGTCGTACACAGCTCCGGCGCCGTACGTCGCCCGGAAGGCGTTTCGGATAACGGCGTTGTGGATGGCCCCCCAGTCCGTCCCGATGCGGATGACGTCCTCCGGCTTGACGTAGAAGTCCGGCACCTCGCCGCGGGCAACTTTCGAGAGGTCCACATAAATGATCTCTTCTTCCTCCTCCGTCACGCGGCGCACCACTTCCGTCCGCCACGGGACGGCGATGGCCGTCAGACCCCCCGCCGCCGCGATCGCCTGCAGCAGCGTGATCTTGCGGCCCGTCAGGCTGTACACGCCCGGACGCGACACGTAGCCCGTCATGTAAAAATCGCCGACCGGCGGCGAAGGAATCGTGATGATGTCTCCGTCGCGCAGCACCAGGTTCTGCGTCGGGTCGCCCCCTTGCAGCGCCTGAACGTCGAAGCGGATGATGCGCTTGAGTTGCCCGGAACCCTGGACCACGCCCAGGCGGCGAAGTTTCGCCTCCAATCGCTCGGCCGCCAGGGCCGACGGCGCCGCACGCTCCGCCGCTGGCGCTTTCTCCTCGGCCTTAGCCTTAGCCACGGCCGTCGGTTCCACCCCCGCAGGGGCTTCCGGAACCACGGGCGCCGCCTGCTCCGTCTTGATCTCCACCCACTTCCCGTCCGACCACACCCAGTGGCCAAGTTTCTTCTCATCCGCTGCCAGGGCCTCGTCGCCTCTCGGGACGGCGGCAGGTTCGGGCGCTGCCTTTCCTACCGCCGGCGCGGTCGGCGCGGGCGCGGCGTTCTTCGCCTCCGCCTCTTCGATTCGTTTCACTTCCGGCATCTCGCCCTCGGCCATCTTCTGGAGGACCGCGCGGGCCTCCCCAGCCTCCGGTGCCGCAGGCGCCGCCTCGGCGGCGGGTTCGGCCCCGGTCTTAGGCGCGGCCTTCGGAGCGGCCGGCGCAGGTTCCGGAGCAGCAGGCGCAGCCTTTGGAGCAGCAGGCGCAGCCTCCGGAGCGGCAGGCGCAGCCTTTGGAGCGGCAGGCGCAGCCTCCGGAGCGGCAGGCGCAGCCTCCGGAGCGGCAGGCGCAGCCTCCGGAGTAGCCGGTGCGGGCGGCGCGGCAGGCGCGCCCGCTTTCTCAGCCGCCGGTGCCGCCCGCCGCGGCGGGGCGCCGACCTCAGCGGCCTCTTCCTCGGGCGGCGTGCCCGCCTGAAGCATCAGAATGTCCGCTTCCTCCGGCGTGTACTGGCGGATGACGAACCCGTAGTTCTCCACCAACTCGAGCACGCCCCCCGCCTGGGCCAGCAGTTCCAACAGCGTCATGTCCTGTCCCACCAGCGCATAGCGGCCTGGACGCGGCGTGCCGTTCAACAGCGAAACCTCCAGGTTCCGGTACTCCTGGACGAAGACCGTCACCTGCGGATCGACCAGGAAGTCCGGCTCCAGCATGTCCGCCAGTTTCTCTTCCAGCCCGCGCGCCGTAAGCCCCATGCATTGGATCGTCCCGAGGTAGGGAAGCGTGATCTTGCCGGTCTGGCTGATCCGCTGCCGCGTCACGTATGGCTGGCCGGGCGCAAGCAATTCAAACACGGTCACGTCAACCAAGTCCTCCGCGCCCAGAATGTAGTCCTCCTGAGGCCGTTTCAGGTCTTCCGGCATAGGTCCGGGAAACTCCTCTTCCGGCTCAACATCACGCTGGACCCAGTAGTTCTCGGACTTGACGATCGGGTTGCGCACACGCAAGGGATTGTTCACAACAGTCGGCCACCAGTTGTAGCGGCCGATTTCGTTCTGCGCGCAGCCCGTGCTGAGGAGAACCGCCCCCGCAAGGACCCAGACCGTCCCGACCAGCCCGGTGGCTCTGATGCCCCGACTTGCCCCCCGGCGGGGATCCTGTTGTCGTCCGCTCACCTCTGGGCTCCTTTGTCTTATGATCCGGCCCTGGCGGTACCCGCCCCAAGGGCCGAAAGGTCGACCGGGTTTTTCCCCCGCATGCCCCATGAAAACATTCTACCGCCCCCCATGCGGCTGTCAAGAACAAGAATATGTGGGGGATCAATGCCTCGGCAGGCATCCCCGTTCCCGCCCGGACCTCTCGTGCATCCCGGCGTGCCTCGCCCTCTCGCTGCACCCTCTATTCTTCGTGAAATCGGCGTTTCCGCAAGCCCCTCTTGAACCCAAAAAACGCGGCCGGCGAAACCTTGGCAGCAACTTCCGCCGCCTCTCAGGCACGCAGAATCACGTTCCCGCCAAGACCAAAATCCACGAGGTTGTATGCCTCCCGGTACGCGTTCACCGGACCCGTGAACCGCCCGTACCATCCCTTCGTCCCCACGAAGGACGTCGGCCGAACGTCGTGCAGTTCGCCCCGCGCATGGTGGTGCGGACCCAGGGCATTCCGGAGGCTCGTCGTCAGTGTGATCGCCACGTGATTCCGCCCCCGGGTCAGAAGCCCGCCCACGGGAACGACGTGCGGCGGTTTCCAGACGGTGCCTGCCTCCTGGCCATTGACGGCCACCGTGGCCGTGATGGCCTGGAACGCCGGCAGTTCCAGGACCGCCTGAGGGGACGGGTTCCGGTTGATCAGGATCTCCCGCTCGAACGTCATCCGGCCCGCGTAGAAGGGGTACCCCCCGCGAACCAGGTCCGTGCCCGCCGCCGACGCGGGCTCGTCCACCAGTTTCGGCCGGCCTCGGAGCCAGCGGCTCCCGTTCGGACCCCGGGCGCTTCCCCCCGTGAAACGCACGCCGAAATCCCCCACCAGGTACACCGCCTCCAGTTCCACTTCCGGGAACGCCGTCCGCTTTTCCCAATCCCCGCCCTGGCCGAACAGCGCACTGCGGGTGTGCGGATTCACCGCCCAAGGCCTTCTCAACTCGATGACGTTCAAGCCGCGGCGGACGAACGGCGTTACGTCTACCCGCCGAAACGCGCCGTCCCACCAAGGGCCCGCATCCGACACGGGCGCCCGCATGCCGGCGTACCACATTTCGTATCGCTCCGGCTGCTCGAGAACCAGTTCGAAACGCCGGCCTTTCAAATCGCGAATCGCGCACTGGAACTGGAGCCGCAGCACCACCACCGCTTCCGCCCCGCGGCGCACCAGTTCCTGCTCGATGTCCATGATGGCCATCGGTTCGGAGTATTCGCCCTCGTCCGTCCGCCACGCCGCCGTGTCCAGCACCAGAACGTTCGGGTCGCGGCGCCAGAGGCGCCACGGCCCGCGGATCGACCGGCCCCGCCGCGGAGGCGACGCCGCAACCGGCATCTCCGCCTGCTTCTTCCCCGCCTTCACCAGAACCAGGAGGCTCTCTCGCGGCCCAAACGTCCACGGGACCGTCGATCGCCGGCCGCGACGCAGCGCCTTGAGGCGCAGGCACGCGCCCGTCTCGGGATCCAGCCGGATCGGCGTCCCCGCCACCGGCAGCCGCACCCGCGCCTTCACCGTTCGTTTGGGTTCCACGTTCAGGAAGAAGAAAACGTGGTCCTTGCCGACCTCGCGCCACTGGGCGAGGATGGAAGCGGCATCTTTCCCGCCGCCCGTGAGGACTTCCAGTTTCGGAGCGACGGCGCGGCGAAGCGCCGCCCGGCCTCGAATCTTCGCCGGATCAGCCCGCAGGCACCGCTTCGCCAAGCGGGCGACTTCGCCCGACTCTTCGCCGTCCACGTGGCCGGGAATCCGACCAGCAAAAACGATCCGACCCCCCGACCGCTTGAACCGCCCCAGCAACCGCACCGTGCTCGTCCGCAGGTTGGTGGCGTCCGGCACGATAACCACCCGGTATCGGCCCTTGCCCACCACCAGTTCTCCCTTCGCCACCCGACCGTGCCGCTCCAGAATCAGTTCGTCCCCGAAATGGAAGTCGGCGTGCGTCGCGAGCACCGCATCCGCCAGCGCCGCAAAGCGCCGGTCCAGTCCGTCCACTTCGCGCGTATCCAGCGGGCTGTACTCGGCCCACGCACTGGAGATCGGATGAATCACGAGCACGTCCGCGACGGCCTTCCCTTCCGTCAGCACCGACAGCAGCCGCGACATGTAATCATTCCAAAGGCTATAGTGCGGCCACCAGGGCTGATGGCAATGCAGGCTGGGAGGCCAGTCGCGTTTGCGGCAACCGCGCAGCGTGAACGACGAAAGATGCTGGCACACCAGGTTCACGCCCAGCACGAACTGCCACTCCGCGATCCACCTCAGGTCGTCGAAACTGACGTTCCAGCCCGAGCCGGCGAACATCTCGCTCAGCACCCGCCGACGACCCAACTGCGCCGCCACGCTCGACACCTGTTTGACGGGCACGGGGCTGCCCAGCCGCCGATACAGATGGTCGATGCCGGGAATGTGCATGTATTCATAATGCGGCATGGCCGCGCCGACGTGCACCACCTGGCTCCGGAGCGTGTCTTCCCCCATCACGTGGCCCGTGAGCATCAGGTGGTTTCGGTCGCACCACTGATAGACCGGCAGCGTCCACGCCAGCAGGAACAGGCGCGTCAGCGATTCGTAAAAGTCGAACCGCACCTGCCGATAATCCCCCACCGGGAAGAACAGTTCCGGCAACCGGCCCGCCAGATCGTATCCGCACGAACGCTGGAAGAACCGCGGCAACTCCAACGACCAAGGCACCTGGTGACCGCTCCAGCCGTACTGCGGCTCATCCGTGAAGATGCCTGGAATCAACCGCCCGAACTCGCGACCCACCGATTCCCGGTATGCCTCGTGCGTCCGCTTCAGGAATTCCTCGGTGGCTTCGCGGCAAAGGACATCCACGTAATCGCCCGTCCGGTAAACGAAATGCAGAACCGCTTCGTCCGCTTTGCGACGCAGGTGGCAGACGCGATGCGGATCGTCCACCCGCCGGAACTCCTCGTATCCGCCGTCCCGCCCCTTCTTCCCCACAAACACCGCCACCGTCCGCTCCGTCGGCTCCCATCCCTCCGGTTCGATCTCCTCGAACACCAGGTGCTTGTCGCGAAACGCCTCGCGCCCCGCGTACACACGTCCCGAGCAGGCGCCGCTCGGCCAGCAGTCTTCGTCATACAACCACGGCGCGACACCCGTGTGCCTACCCTCCTCCACCGCCGCATGTACGCCCGCCATCCACTCCGGACTCAGATACGGCGTCACAAGACCCTGGCGCGCGTGCATGAAGTGGCCGCCCAGGCCCCCCTTCGCCATTTCGCGCACCTGCCGGCGGATCTCCTCCGCATCCAGCCGATCGTTCCACGACCAGAAGGTCAGCGGCCTGAGGTCCCGCCCATCGTGCCCGGCATCCTCAAATCGTTCCAGCAAGTCCACTCGAGCCGACCTCCCGTTCGTCCTCCGCTGCCACCGCTTCGAGGCCGAGCGCCTCTGCCGCACGCCGAAACGCATCGCCCCGGTGCGCATAACTCTCGAACATGTCCCAACTGGCGTGCCCCGGCGAGAGGAGCACCACGTCGCCCGCCTTCGCCAGATGCGCCGCCCGCCGCACCGCGTCGTCCATGTCTTTCGCCCGCTCGATCGGCGGCCCGTTGCCCTCGAGGGCCCGCGCGAGCGCCTCCGCCGTCGCCCCCATCAGCACCACCGCCCGGGTTCCCGTCCGGATCGCCTTCAGAAGAACCTCCGGGTCCACGTGCTTGTCGTACCCCCCGGCGATGAGCACCACGCCGCGGTCAAACGCCTCCATGCCGGCGCGGGCCGCATCCGGCGTCGTCGCCTTCGAGTCGTCCACGAAAAGGACGTCGCCCACGCGGCCGATGACCTGGAGGCGATGCGGCAGCGGCCGAAACGCTTCCACCGCCGACACAATCGCTTCCACCGGCGCCCCCAGCCACCGCGCCGCCGTCGCCGACGCCAGCACGTTCGCCAGGTTGTGCCGGCCCCGGAGCCGCACGCGCCCCGCCAGGTCCGCCCGTTCCTCCGTGCCTCCCAGCCGAAACACCAGTTCCGTTCCCTTCAGAAAAGCGCCGTCGTCCAGCGCCTCCTTGACGGAATAGAACACCGCCCGGCCGCGAGCGTCCTTCTTCCACGTCCGCACTTCGGCGTCGTCGGCATTGAGGATCGCCACGTCCTCCCGACCCTGAAACCGCAGGATGTTCTTCTTCGCCGCGACGTAGGCCGCCATCGTCCCGTGCCGGTCCAGATGGTTCGGGCTGACGCACGTGACCACGGCCACGTGCGGGCTTCGTTCGATGGCCGCCAGGTCCTCCAGTTGAAAACTCGAAAGTTCCAGGACGACGGTCTCGTCCGGCCCGATCTGGTGCACCTCGTCCAGGAGGCTCTTGCCGATGTTGCCGCCCACGCGCGTCGGGCGAAACCGCGCCAGCATCTCCCCCAGAAGCGCCGTCGTCGTGCTCTTGCCGCTCGAACCCGTCACGCCGACCAGCGGCGCGGGACACAACGCGACGAACAGATTCATCTCGCTCGTGACCGGCACGCCTGCTTCGACGGCCATCGCCAGGTAAGGCGACGTTTTCGGCACCGCCGGGCTCACCACCACGAGGTCGGCCTCCGTGAAGTCGGCCGGCCGGTGCCCGCCCAGATGGAACGTGATGTCGAGGCCCTCGAGCGCCTCGAGGCTCGGCGCGAGCGCCTCCGCCTGCTTCAAGTCCGTCACCGTGACGCGGGCGCCGCGACGCGCGAAATAAGAGGCGGCCCCGACGCCCCCCCCGAACAACCCCAGACCCATGATCGTCACCGCCCGCCCTTCCGGGCGAGCGAGGACCGCCGACGCCGACCTCGGCCGGCCCCGCGGTCCACGATGGGCGATCTTGCCGGTGGCCTCCATCCACGCATCCGAACCGTTCGCGCCGCCTTTAGAGCCTATCCCAATATCCCGCCTGGCTTCGGTTGGCTGCGCCGCCGGCCGGCGTCGTTCTCCTCGGTCGGCGATTCTTAACATAGAGTCGCCTCCCTCGTCGGCCTCGCCGGCTGGCGGCTCGCTCAACCTCGGGCCGACGGGGGGATATTGGAATAGGCTCTTAGACCGTCGCCGTACGCCGGGCCAGCGCCTCCGCCAGCGCCGCTTTCACGTCCACCGTCGCCACCTCGATCGCTTCCTCCCAGTTCACTTCGCCGAGGTGCTGGTACTCCGGCCGCTCCCAGGCGTAAATCACGCTCCGCGACACCGTGACAAGCGCGCCCCATCCGTCGTCGTGAAATGCCAGCGTCGCGTCGTCGATCGAGCCTCCCTGGGTTCCGACCCCCGGCACAAGGAACAGGCTGTTCGGCATCAAGGCGCGGAGCAACTTGGTGTCTTCCGGATAGGTGGCCGCCGCTACCGCCCCCACCAGGCTGTACCCGCAGTCCCCCAGGCATCCTTCCTGGTTGGCCCAGTCGTTGACGCGTTCGGCGATCCGCTCGAAGACGCGGCGTCCTTCCGCGTCCTTGAAATCCTGGAAGTCCTTCGCCGACGGGTTCGTCGTCCGCACGACCACGAAGACGCCCTGCCCGCCCGCCTTCGCCGTCTCGATGAACGGCTGCACGCCGTCCTTCCCGAAATACGGGTTCACCGTCGCCGCGTCCAGCGTGACCGTCCGCTCGTCCTTACCCTCGCCGATGAAAACTTCCTCCAGGTGCGCGACGGCATAGGCCTCGGCCGTCGAGCCGATGTCCGCACGCTTCACGTCGCCGATCACCAGCAGGCCCTGCTCGTGCGCGTAGTCCGCCACCTCAAAGTACGCCCGCACGCCGGTCGACCCGCAACGCTCGAAGTAGGCGCTCTGGAGTTTCACGCACGGCACCTGTCCGGCCACGATGTCAATGACGCTCTGGCAGAACTCCCGTGCCGCGGCCGCCTGCTCCCCCAGGCCCGCCCGGTTCGAGGAGGCAATCTCCCGGATCTGTTTCGGCAGGCGCTCGTACATCGGGTCCAGGCCGACGCACAGGGGCGCCTGCTTTCCCTCGATGGCGTCGAGCATCCGGTCCGCAAAGTGTTTCGCCACGCCTGTCTCCTATCGCCTGAACGCCCTTTTTCTGCACCCTTCCACCGCCAAAAGGAAGGCAGTCTACGCGCCTCACCTCCCCCGATGCAAGCATTTTCCCATGAAGACCCGATTCCGAGGTCCTCGAGGCCCTCGCAGGACCGCCCAGATTGCCCATTTTCAAGCCTCCGAGAGGGCACGCCGCAGGGAATCAAACGCTTCGCCATGCCGCCTGGCGAACCGCTCGCAGAGACCGAACGCCGCCGAATGGCCTTCGGGAAAGAAAGCGGGCAGCCGTCGGGCCGCCCGCTACGCACTCGAGACCGGTACCGGTAGAGAGAATCTCAGCCCCCCAGACCCGTCAGGACCTCGGCCAGGCGGTCGCGAATGGAGTTTTCCTCCGCGTTGAACGTCCCCGCCAGGTACGTCTGAACCGGGGGCGCGACGGCGATGTTCCGCTCCGCCGCGTTCGTGCTCCCATCCAGGTAGGCCGAGTAGCCGTTGTACGCCGCCGTCGCATCCGCCGCCGTCGGGTACCGGATCACGAAGAGGTAGTTCACCACCCCCGTCTGCGTCGTCGGGTATCCCATGATGGCGACATCGGTCCCCGGCCCGAAGGCCAGGGCGCGTTCGACCATTGCGGCGTCGCCCTTGGGCGCAAACGGAAGCCTCGCAAGAACATTGAATGTATGCAGATAATACCGCTCGCCCTGGATCGACCCGATCGGAAAACCCTCGAGGATCGCCGGGCGATAACCCTTGGAGGTGATCTGATCGTCCACCCACTGGGCGAACTCTTTCAGCGCCGGTTCCCCACCACCCGCGCCCTGAAACTCCGCCAGCACGGCGTACGGCCCCTTGACGAACCCCAGCGCCTTGTCCGACATCCGGGCGGCCTGCCCCATCGGCGGGAACTGCGCCCCGGACGACCCCACGCTGAACAGGCCGAACGCCTCCGACGGGCTCTCCATCTCGTAGATCCGCAGCGTCATCGCTTCGCCCGTCCCGCCGCGACCGTACCGCGCCACGCCCGACTTCACGTACCCGTAGGCACGCACGAGCGCCGCGTCGGCCCCCGCGTCGGACTCCAGGGCTTTCACCTTCTCCTCCGGCTTCGCGACGGGCCCGAACACTTCCACGTCGCCCACCGGTTTCCAGTCCGTCACGTCCTGCCCCTTCGGAAAAAGTTTCAGCAGTTCCGCATGGGGTCCGGTCGGCGCCGCAGGCCCCGGCTTGCCCTCCTCGGGCGGCGTCGTCTTGCAGCCCGCCGCGCTCAACAGAATCACCAGGCCTCCGACCGCCAAGGCCTGCCAAACAGTCCGTCCGCCGATGATCATGATTCGGCTCCTCCTTACGGATGGGTCCATAAGTTTCCACCTTCGCGGCCGGTATTATAGCGCGGCCCCGCCGCCCGTTCAATCTATTTCGACCCCGCTCCGCCGCCCGCGTTTTCAATCCAACCCGGCCAATCGGCCAGCGGACGGACCTCGGACGCCTCCCCTCCCGCCCCTTCAACCATCAACCGCACGACGAGCCGCACCTCTTTCACCTTCCCCGGAAGACGGACCACGAGTTTCCGCACGTCGGGTTGCTGGGCCTCGGGCGGCGGAGGGTTCGCCGCCGCTACCTCGAACACCGCACCCGCCGGCTCCAGGATCTCCGCCCCGATGCGCTTGCCCTTCAGCGAAAGGACCGCGCGATTCTTCTCCGGCTTGACCTCCGCCCGGGTGTGCATCTGCCAGACGAGCCCGACCGGCTCGCCGGCCGACACCTCGTCCTGGATGAGAATCTCTCCCGGCGCGATCATCGCCATGCCGCGGAGAACGCGCCCGCACATCGGGTAGCCCTGCGACAGGTCCGCGACGGCCGAGGCCCTTTGCCGCGTGGACGAGAACGCCACGATCGGCGCCTTCGCCTTCGGGCCCTGGTTCTCGCCGTTCACGACGAGCGTATTGTGTCCCTCGGTCCGCAGGCGATAGTAGGTCCACCGCTTGTCGCCGAAGTAATCGGGCAGGTTGTAATCGTCCCCCCCGAGGTCCAGGGCCCACCGTTCGCCGAGCGCCTCCAGCACAAACGTCCCGAGGTCCAGGTGGCTGTGGTTCGCCTGGTTGTCGCCGCCTTTAAAGCCGACCCAGAGGGCGTTCGGGTTGTCCCACGCGCTGCGGAGGAATGTGACGTTCACGCCGCGGAACAGTTTCGAGGGCTCTAGACCGCTCTCGGCAGGACTCTGCCCCTCGGGAGTGTACCACAGGAGATCGAACGCGCCGTCGCCCATCGTCCGGCGCTCGCAGGCCGCGTAAACCGGCTTCTTGAACGTCCGCGAGAGCCAGAACATCGCGGCCGCGCTCCCCGCGGAGTCGTGGGCGTCGGCGAAGTTGAACGTTCGCCCCGTCGGCCCGATGAAGTGCATGCGAAAGAGGCCCGTCTCCGCCAGGCCCGGCGTCTGGTCGAGCCCTTTCATCGACCCGAGGGCCGACTGAAGCGCCGTCAGGTACATGGACGTGTACTGCAGCGTGTAGCCCCAGTACCCCGGCCCTTCGTTCCATCCGCCGTCCACGCCGAAGTTCCCCATCGCGCCCTGGACCGCCTTCAGGCCCGAAGTGAGGACCTCAGCCGCGACGGCCGGTTCCTCGTCGGCGACCGCCAGCGCCCCGACCGCCAGGCCGCCGTTGCACACCTGGCTCCAGTTGTGATGCGCGCGGGTCCACCAGCCGTAACCCGCCTTGCCGCGGTAACAATTCAGCCCTTCCTGGAGCCCTTTCTCGACAATCGCCTGGCGCACTTGCGCGCGCTGCGCGTCGGAGAGAAAGCCGTAGAGCCAATCGTACCCGATGCCGAAGGCGCACGTCATCTCGGCCGTGTCCAGAAAATGCTGGGGATGCCAGTCGGGGAACTTCGCCGCCGCCTCCAGTTCCTTCGACGCGCGTTCGGCGTACTTCGCCTCGCCGCTCACGAGGTACACGAGGGCGAGCGTCGAGACGCGGTCGAGACACTTGCGGCTGACGGACAGGAGGCGAGGCCCTACGAGTTCGTAGCGCACCGGCTCCTCGCGGAGCGTCTTGCCCGCCTCCTTGCGGAGTTTTTCGTAGAGGGTCTTCATGTCGGCGTCCTGCCCGACGCCCGCCCGAAGCCGCTCCAGGCTCTCGTGCGTCACGAAGAGCCGCGGATGACCCGCCCGCAGCGTCGCCAGCACCTCAGGCCGCGCCTCGGCCCCCGCCACGCACGACGGCCACGCCGCCAGCGCGAACGCCGCAAACACCACCACCCACCATCCCGCATTCTGCATGACGCTCTCCTGGCCTCAAGCGCGACGGCTCGCTGCGGACAGCCTCGGCAGTTATAGCGCCGCGAGGCGGCCCCGTCAAGCAATCCGCGCCGCCTTTGCTGTTGCCCGACAGCGGACGCTTTTCTACAATCCTTTCCGGCGATCCCCGGCCCGCGTCGCCACGGCGACTCGACCGGGCGAGCGGCCGGGAACGCGAACGGAGGATATTGCATGGCGAGCGAGAGAGTGGCCGTTTATCCCGGCGTCTTCGACCCCGTGACCCTCGGGCATCTGGACATCATCCGGCGGGGTGCGGCCTTGTTCGACCGCCTCCTCATCGCCGTGGCCACCAACCCGGAGAAAGAATCCTTCTTCACGGCCGAGGAGCGCCGCCGCATGCTTCGCGAGGCGGTTTCCGACATCCCCGGCGTCGCCGTGGACGCCTACGAGGGCCTCACGGTTGAATTCGTCCGCCGACACGGGGCCTCGGTCATCCTGCGGGGTCTCCGGCAACACTCGGATTTCGAGTACGAGTACCAGTTGGCCCTGACGAATCGGACGATTGCGGGGGTCGAGACCGTTTTCGTGATGGCCGACGAGAAGGTCGCTTACATTTCCTCGCGCCTCGTGCGGGAGGTCGCCTCGCTCGGCGGCGACGTGTCGAAACTCGTCCCGCCGAACGTGGCCAAGGCGCTGCGCGCGAAGTTGAAAAAAACGTAGTGCCGCTTGCGGCTTAGCGGCCTTATGCCTTACTTACGGAGGTCGGCCGTGGCGCGCCCGCTTGTCATCGCGTATCACATCGTCTGGACGGCCTACGGGTGGTGGCTCCCGAACGATCCGCGCGGAAGTATGTCCCACAAGGTCCGCAAGCCCGCAATCAGCGGCCTGGGCGAGCCGCATTACGGTCGGCGCGCGGTTCAGCCCCCCGCTGGCGCGGTGCAGCAATTCTATGCGAAGGCGAGGGAATCGCTCGCGTTTCCGATCCTGGAAATCGGCGCTGCCGAAAGGGCCGTTGTCGGCGAGGCGTTTGCCGAAACGGCCGCCGCACGCCGCTACACCTGCTACGTCTGCGCTGTCATGCCCGACCACGTGCACCTGGTTATCCGCAAACACCGCGACAAGGCCGAGCAGATGATCGAGGCGTTCCAGGATGCGAGCCGTCTGCGGCTCAGGCGCGCGGGCCTGCGCGAGGCCGACCATCCCGTGTGGAGTAGGGGCGGCTGGAAACGGTTCCTCGACCGCCCGGAGGACGTGCGGAACACCATCGCCTATATTGAGGGCAACCCGGTGGAGCGCGGCCTTCCACCGCAGGGCTGGCCGTTCGTCGTGCCTTACGACGGTTGGCCCCTTCATCCCGGCCACAACCCGCGGTCGCCGTACGCCCGACGCCTGCGCGGCGCGCGCGATGAACGATAACGGCCGCTAAGCCGCAAGCGGCTCCGCTAAGCCGCGAGCGGCTTACCGTCCGCTTGCGGCTTAGCGGCAGTTCACGCCGCGCCGAAGCCGCGCGGCGGTTATTCGTAATGCGTCCACATGCGGATAACTTTGACGGTCCGAGCACCCTCGATCACTTGATAGACCAGGCGGTGCTGGATGGTGATGCGGCGGGAACAGGCGCCGGCGAGGTCGCCGACGAGTTTCTCGAACGGAGGCGGGGAGCGAAAAGGATCTTCGCGGAGAATCTCGAGCAAAACCTCGACCTTCGGGCGCAAGCCCGCCGCCGAAACCTTCTTGGCGTCCTTGCGGGCCTGGGCCGTGTAAACAATCTGCCAGGTCACCAGCCCGGCTCCTTGCTGCACTCATCCAGGGGGGTATCGAGGCCCTCGCGTATGGACTCGCGCATGCCCGGAATCGAAAGCAGGTGCAGGGTCTCCTGGATGCTGCGCCAATCCTCCTCGGAGAGCAGCACGGCAGCCGCCCGCTTGCCGGCAATGTGAACAGGCTCGTGAGACCGGGCTACCTCGTCAATCAGCCGGTAAAGACGCTCTCTGGCCTCGCTTGCGCTCAGAACCGTCATGGGCTGGCCCTCCTTTCGTACGACATATCGTACGACGGGCCCTAACCTCTGTCAAGGCCCCCCGCTCCCATTCCGCCGTCGCCCTCTCGCACTTCGTGGAGGAAGTCCCGCAGATTCGTCCCGGCGCGCCGGGACTCAGGGCGGCCCGAGCATGGTCGAGGGGCCGAAATCCGCAATGGAATTACGCCGGGCCGAAGCCGCGCTCCGCCACCTGGACGGCCAGGAGGAGCGCGCGGGCTTTGCTCAGCGTCTCCTCGTACTCGCGCTCGGGCACGCTGTCGGCGACGATCCCCGCGCCCGCCTGGACGTCAATCACGCCGCCCGACAGGACCATCGTCCGAAGTGCGATGCACGTATCCATGTTTCCTGAGTAATCCACGTAGCCGACGGCCCCGGCGTAGGGTCCGCGCTTGGTCGGCTCGAACTCGTCGATGATTTCCATCGCGCGGACCTTCGGCGCCCCCGACACCGTTCCCGCCGGCACGCTCACCCGGAGCGCGTCCAGAGCCGTGCACCCGTCGCGCAGCCGGCCCGTCACGTTCGACACGATGTGCATGACGTGGCTGTAGCGCTCGACGTGCATCACGTCCGACAGGCGGACCGTGTCGTACTGGGCGACGCGCCCGACGTCGTTCCGCGCCAGGTCCACAAGCATGACGTGCTCGGCCCGCTCTTTCGGGTCCGCGAGGAGTTCTTTTTCGAGGCGCTTATCTTCCTCGGGCGTCGCGCCGCGCGGGCGGGTGCCGGCGAGCGGCCGGCTCGTAATCTCGCCGTCCTCGACGCGGACCATGATCTCGGGGCTCGACCCCAGGAGCGTCACGTCCTTCGTCTTGAGGTAAAACATGAACGGGCTCGGGTTGATGACCCGCAGCGCCCGGTACACGTCGATCGGCGCGGCGCCCGACTCGACCCGAAGCCGCTGCGACAGCACCACCTGAAAAATGTCGCCGGCGCGGATGTACTCCTTGCACGCTTCGACGGCCCGCAGAAAGTCGTCGCGCTCGAAGTTCGACTTGAACGGCAGCCGGACCTCCTCGCACCGGACCATGTCCTCGACCTTGAGGGGCGCGGGGCGCCGGAGTCGCTCGCACACGGCGTCGATCCGCTCGCGTGCCGCGTCGTACGCCTTCACCGGTTCCCCGTCGCCGAGGATCGCGTTCGAAACGACCATCACGGTTTTCTGCACGTGGTCGAAAATCACCATCGTGTCGTAGAAGCCGAAGACCATGTCGGGCAGGCCGCGATCGTCCTTCGGGACGTTCGGAAGATTTTCGTAGCGGCGGATGATGTCGTACCCCGCGTAGCCGACCGCGCCGCCCGTGAATCGAGGCAGTCCCGACCTGTCGGGATGGTGGACCACCTTGTGGGCGGCGAGGCACTGGGCTAGGCGGGCCAGCGGATCGTCGCACTCGCTCCGCGTCACGCGATCGCCCTGCTGGACCTCCACGCGCCGGCCCCACGCGCGGATGGTCTCGCGCGGACGCACGCCCAGGAAGGTGTACCGCGCGACGCGCTCCAGGCCGACGACGCTCTCCAGGAGGAACCCCTGCCCGTCCTCGTCTAGGAGTTTGTTGAACGCCAGGACCGGCGTCAGGTGGTCCGAAAGGAGCGTGCGATAGACGGGGATCGTATTGCCCTGGCGGGCCATCTCGAGGAACTCTTCTCGCGTCGGTTCATACATGGTCCGGCTCCGCGCCGCTTGCGGCTTAGCGGCGCCGCCTGCAGTTGAGCGGCAGTATACCATCCCCCCGCCCAGGCGTCACGGCTCTTCCTGGCCACCGCCTTCGCCTCCCGTCTCCGGGGCGACCTTCTCAGGTCCGGCGCTCGCGAAGTCGTACACCCGCGCCAGTTCCCCGTAACAGACGAGGCGGTCGCCCGGGCGGATGCGTTCGCCGGCCGACGGACTCGGCAGAACTTCCTCGCCGCGCCGTATCGCCAGCACCAGGAGCATGAGCATAAGCAGCGGAACGGAAATAAACCACATGGCACATCCTCCCGAATGAGCATTTGCTGTCGGCCGACACTATAGACTCGCCGGGACGCCAAATCAACCGGCGTGGGAAGCCGCGCCATGGGAATCCAAGGCGCTGGACTCGCTCCGGTCGCGTGGTATAATAAGATGGAAGAGACCAGGAGGGTAACGCAATGCACAACGAGTTCACCGCCGTCATCGAAAAGGACGGTCCGTGGTACATCTCCTACTGCCCGGAGATTCCGGGCGCTAACGGCCAGGGGCGAACCAAGGACGAGTGCTTGGAAAGTCTGCGCGAAGCCGTTCGCCTGATCCTCGAAGACCGCCGGGAGCAAGCGCTGCGCGGCGTGCCCGCCGACGCAAGCCAAGACATCATAGCCATTCCAGGGTAAAAAAGGTGTCAGGAACCTTTTTTGCAAAAAAAGGTTCCTGACACCTTTTCCACCGGCGAAACCCTGAGGCGGCCGGGGCGAACCGTCCGATAACCCGCGACTTTGCTTCAAGGAGGTCGATTCCGCATGCCGATAATCCTTCTGGTCCGACGAAAAGCGGGCTGTGAGGACCTTCCCCTGCCCCGATACACGAGCGAGGCGGCGGCGGGAATGGACGTCTGTGCAGCCGTTGACGAACCGATCGCCCTTGAGCCGGGAGACGTCAAACTCGTGCCGACGGGATTGTTTCTCGCCATCCCCGAAGGCTACGAGGTGCAGGTCCGGCCGAGGAGCGGCCTGGCGCTCGCGCACGGCCTGGTGGTCGTCAATTCGCCCGGCACGATTGATTCGGATTACCGCGGCGAGGTGGGCGTCATCGTCGGCAACGTCGGACGCCGGCCGTTTACGATCACGCGCGGCCTGAGGATCGCTCAACTGGTCGTCGCGCCGGTCGCGCGGGCGGAGGTCCGGCTCGTGGAGGAGTTGCCCGACAGCCGCCGCGGCGACGGGGGCTTCGGCTCAAGCGGCACGCATTGATGAAATGACGAAGGACGAAGCCCGAATGACGAATCAATTTCGAATGACGAAATCCGAACCGCGCGCCCCCGTTTCGTCATTCGGGTTTCGGATTTGATTCGTCATTCGGATTTCGAGTTTCGACATTCGCGGACGGAGGAACGCGTGGAACACATCAGCCTGGGTCGAAAAGTTGCGGCCGTCGTCACGTTCTTCGCCGCCCTCTTTCTCATCACCAGCGTCCTGACGTTCAACCCGGCGGACCCGCCCTCCACGAGCGTCTGGCCGACCAACGACCCGGTGTGCAACTGGTGCGGGCCCGTCGGCGCCCACGTCGCCTACCGGCTCTTCTGGGCCCTCGGCGACGGGGCGTATCCGCTCCTCTTGTTTCTCGTGGCGGCGGCGTTCCTCTGGCTCTCTCAGAAGGGCGTCCAGGACAAGGTCTTCCGCGTCACCGGCGCCTTGCTGCTCCTGGTCGCCGTCTCGGTCATGTCCGCCATGATCAAGACCGAGGCGCGCCTGCCGGAATCGAACGGCGGCGTCCTGGGCCTCTCGATCTGGCGGTTCCTCGAGCCGGGCCTGGGCAAGTTCGGCCTGGTTCTCTTTCTCGTCCCGGTGGGCCTGGTGGGCCTTCTGCTCCTGACGGACACGTGGTGCATCCTGCTGCCGGTCGCGATCTACAAATTCTTCATGTGGGCCACCGGCCGCGCGCGGGTGCCGGTGAAGCGTCTGGCGTCGGCGGCGTTCACGGTCGTCCGGCCGGTGGCGTCGGCGTCGGGAGGCTCGGGCGCCGTGGCCGAAGCGGCCGACGAGGAGCCGGACGTCCGCCGGGCGCGGCGTGCGAAGCCCGAGGAACCGATCGCCGACGAGGAGGAGCGCGAGGAGGCCGAGGAAGACGCCCCGCCGCCACGCCAGGTGATCATCCGCCGCACGCATCGCCCCGCCGAGGAGGAGGAACAGGAGGAGTTCGCGTTCACGCCCCTCCCCTCCACGCCGCGGAATCAGGACTATCAACTTCCGCCGACCGACCTGCTGGAGGATGCCGCCCACGACGGGGACACCGACCAGGAAGCCTACGTCCGCCAGCAGGCGGAGGTGTTGACGCAGACGCTGCGTGAGTTCGGCATCGAGGCCCGCGTCGTCGCCATCGAGACGGGCCCCGTCATCACGCAGTACGAAGTGGCGCTGGCGCCGGGCGTGAAGGTCGGCAAGGTGATCGGCCTGTCGGACGACATCGCGATCGGCCTGAAGGCGCCGAGCGTCCGGATCGTCGCTCCGCTGCCCGACAAGGACACGATCGGC
>Ga0315288_10001194_pt1 | contig 33532 bp, 29 predicted proteins | sample YL17G11_20_MG_FD_203454 | JGI IMG/M metagenome (GOLD analysis project Ga0315288, IMG submission 203454) | Sediment microbial communities from Yellowstone Lake, YNP, Wyoming, USA - YL17G11_20 | ecosystem: Environmental > Aquatic > Freshwater > Lake > Sediment | place: USA: Wyoming | collected...
CGAGGCCGTCCGCCTCATCTCCGAGATCGAAGCGGCCATCGAATTCCCCGACGAGAATCTCCCCGTTTCGACTCGGCGGATCCTGGCCTCGATGAAGCGGATGGCCGGTTCGCTCGAAACCCTGATCGCGGGTTATGAAACGGGACGGGCTTTGGCCCACGGCCTGACCCTGGCGATTCTCGGCAAAACGAACGTGGGCAAATCCACCCTCTTCAACGCCCTCCTGGATGAGCCCCGGGCGATCGTCACTCCCTTTCCGGGAACGACCCGAGACTATCTTCGGGAGAAGGTCAAGATCAAGGATGCCGTCTTCAACCTCGTGGATATGGCCGGATTGGGAGTCCCGTCTTCAGCCGTGGAAAAGGAGGGAATGAAGCGGGGCCGGAGAATCGCTTCCCAGGCGGAGGGGATTCTCTTCGTCTTCGACGGTTCCAGGCCGGAATCCGCCCTTGATATGGCCCTCCTCAAGAAATATGAAAATAAGAATAATTTATTTATTATCAATAAGATAGACGCAGGATGCCGGTTCCGGACCGGCCTTCTTAAGAGCCGGTATCCGAACGTCCCGGTTTTGGAGGTGTCCGCCCTCAGGGGGACCAAAATCGGCGAACTCAAACAGATGATTTATCGTCGCTTCGCTCCGAAAATCGGGCCGGGAGATGAGGTCATTTATCATCTGCGGGACAAGCTCCTGCTCGAAGGGGCCTTGTTTCATCTTGACGAAGGCCGGAAAGCGCTCGAGGCCGGTTATCCCGAGGAATTCTGCGCCGAGGAAATCCGGAATATGATCGAGGAAATCGGCCGATTGACCGGAGAAGTCAAGGCCGATGACGTCATGGAAAGCGTGTTCGGCCGTTTCTGCGTCGGCAAATGAACGAGCGATACGAAATCGTCGTCGTCGGAGCGGGCCATGCCGGCTGCGAGGCGGCTTTCGCCGCCGCCGCCATGGGGCTCAACGTCTGCCTCCTGACGATCCATCTCGAAACCATCGCCCAGATGTCCTGTAATCCGGCCATCGGCGGCCTGGCCAAAGGGCATCTCGTCCGGGAAATCGACGCCCTCGGCGGCCTGATGGGCGTTCTGGCCGACGAGACGGGAATCCACTTTCGCCTCCTCAACCGGAGCCGCGGCGGCGCGGTTCAGGCTCCCCGGGCCCAGTGCGATAAGGCCCGATATCGGCTGGCCATGAAAAAGCGCCTGGAAGATACTCCGAACCTGTCCGTTTCTCAAGCGATCGTCTCCGGGATCCTGGTCGAGAAAGGCCGCGCGGTCGGAGTGGCCACTCTGGAGGGGCGCGAGATCATGGCCGGGGCGGTCATTATCACGCCCGGGACGTTTTTAAATGGGGTCATCCATATCGGATTTTCGAGCTATCCGGCCGGGCGGGCCAACGAGCCGCCGTCCCGCGAGCTCAGCGAATCGATCCAGAAAGCCGGGCTCAAAATCATCAGGCTGAAAACCGGAACGCCCATGCGCCTGGACGGCCACACGATCGATTGGGCGAGGTTCGAGCCCCAGCCCGGAGACGACGAAGCTGTGCCGTTTTCGTTCAGGACGATCGGGAAACTCATCAGTAAAGTCGTCTGCTACGTCGGCAGCACGAACAGCGAGACTCACGAAATCATCCGCCGGAACCTTCACCGGTCGCCTTTATATTGCGGCAAGATCAAAGGCATCGGTCCCCGCTATTGTCCCTCCATCGAGGACAAGGTCGTCAAATTTCCCCATCACCCCCGCCATCAATTCTTTTTAGAGCCCGAAGGCCTGGAAACGTCCGAGGTTTATGTCAACGGCCTCTCCTCGAGTCTTCCGTACGAGACTCAAGTCCAGATCCTTAAAAGCATTCCCGGCTTGGATGAGACCAAAATCCTCAGGCCGGCCTATGGGATCGAGTACGACGCCGTCTCCCCGACTCAGCTCCTGCCGACCCTGGAGACCCGGGAAATCAAGAACCTCTTTCTGGCCGGCCAGATCAACGGGACTTCGGGATACGAGGAAGCGGCCGCCCAGGGCCTCTTTGCCGGCATCAACGCCGCCCTCAATCTGAGACGGAAAAAGCCCTTCGTCTTGAGGCGCGACGAGGCTTATATCGGAGTCCTCGTCGACGACCTCGTTTCGAAAGGCGTCGAGGAGCCTTACCGCCTTTTCACGGCGAGGGCTGAGCACCGGCTCCATTTGCGCATCGATAACGCCGATTTGCGTTTGACGGCGTATGGCCGAGAGTTCGGCCTGGTCTCGGACGAGGTTTTCTCGGCTTTTCAAGGGAAACGGGAGAAAATCAAATCCGTTTTTTCTTTTCTGGAAAAAAACAAACTCAAAGACGATCTCCGACGGCCTGAAATCCGGTTGAAAAATATGCTAGAATACGGCAAGGTTCCGGTGTCTTTGACGGACGAGGAGATCCGCCACGTCGAGTCCGAGGTCAAATACGAAGGCTATCTCCGCAAGCAGGAAAAAGAGATTGCCCGGATGCTGAAGATCGACGGCCTGAGGATTCCCCCGGGCCTCGATTTCAAGACCGTCCACGGGTTGACGAGGGAAGCGGTCGAGAAAATGGAAAAAAGAACCCCTCGAACCATTGGAGAGATGAAAAAAATACCGGGAGTGACGCCCGCCGATGTCATGAGCGTTTACATTCATCTGGATTCCCGCGGCCGGAAAAGCCGGGCTCCGGAAAATGTTCCACGTGGAACATCCGAAGGAAATGAATAAAACGATCGCCGTCGCCAATCAGAAAGGGGGGGTGGGGAAAACCACCACCGCGATCAACCTTGCCGCCGCCCTGGCCCTTAAAAAAATGCGCGTCCTTATTATCGATTTCGATCCCCAGGGCATGGCCACGGCCGGGCTCGGACGATCGAAGGAGCCTCACCAGGGAATTTATCAGCCCCTGATGAACGGCCGGGATATTCTGGAATATATCCATGGGACGGAGATGGACAATCTTTATCTCTGTCCCTGTTCCCCGGAGCTGTCCGGGGTCGAGGTGGAGCTTTTCAACGCCGAGCACCGAGAGCGGAAACTTCGGGATGCCCTCCAGAAGGCCCTCCCGAAGTTCAATTTCATTTTCATCGATTGCCCTCCTTCCCTTGGATTCCTGACTATCAACGCCTTGACGGCGGCCGATTCCGTTCTCATTCCGGTCCAGACCGAGTTCTTTTGCATGGAGGGAATTCCCGATCTCCTCAACACCCTGAACGAAGTCCGGACTTATTTCAATCCGGAATTGAAAATCGAGGGAATTCTTCTGACTATGTATGACGACCGAACGAACCTCTCCCGCCAGGTCGCCGAAGAAGTCCGCAAATCTTTAAAGGCCGTGACCTATTCCGTCCTCATCCCGCGGAGCGTCCGCTTGGCCGAGGCCCCTTCGTTCGGGAAGCCGGTCGTTCTTTATGAACCCCGGTCGAAAGGGGCCGAAGCCTACCTCAATCTTGCCCAGGAGTTCCTCCAGAAATGAAGAAAGCGCTCGGCAAAGGCATTAAAGCGTTCATTCCCGAAGAATACGGGATCGTCAGAGAGGAGCGGCTGACCGAGCTCGAAATCGATCAACTCTCGCCGAGCCCCCTTCAACCCCGGATGAAATTCGACGAAAAAAAGATCGAGGAGCTGGCACAATCGATCCGGGAAACGGGCATCCTTCAGCCGATTGTCGCCGTGCATGAGGACGGCGCGTACAAAATCCTGATCGGGGAACGGCGCTGGCGGGCGGCGCAAAAGGCCGGGCTTCGAAAAGTCCCCGTCCTTGTCCGCCATATCCCCAAGGAGCTGCAGCTCGAAGTTTCGCTCATCGAAAATCTGCAGCGGGAAGAACTCAATCCTCTCGAAGTCGCCTTTTCGTTCCAAAAGCTCATCGATGAGCTTGGTTACACCCAGGAGGAGATCGCCGAAAAGGTCGGCAAAGACCGAGCCTCGGTCGCCAATTTCCTCCGGCTCCTCAAGCTCCCGGCCGAGATTCAGGAACTTCTGCGGGACGATGAAATCTCGATGGGACACGCCCGGGCGCTCCTGGGCCTCGAAGATCCTCGCGCCCAGATCGAGGCGGCGCGCAAGATCGTCAAGGCCGGTCTTACCGTCCGCGATATCGAGAATTTCGTGGCCCGGCTGAGAAAGCCCGTTCTCCGGAGGAGAACGAAGCTCGATCCCGACCTGGAGGCCGTTCAGGAAGATTTGATCCGAAAGCTCGGGACGAAAGTCGCGATCTCGGGACATCCTAAACGGGGGGTCATCAAAGTCTTCTATTTCTCGCTTGAGGAATTGAACCGCATATTCGAATTGATCAAAGGAGGGCGTTCATGAAGGACGTCAAGAAGAGGGACTGGGAAGAAGCCAAAATCTCGGGATATTTCGACGAAGGCTCGGAATTCGACGGTAAGCTCAAATTCCGCGGATCTTTCCGGATCGACGGCACGTTCAAGGGCAAAATCGAATCCGAGTCCGTCTTGATCGTCGGCGATAAGGGCAAGGTTGAAGCCGAGGTCAATGTCGGCTACGCCGTCATTAACGGGGAGTTCCGCGGCAGCATCAACGCGGCCGAGCGGGTCGAGATCCATGAGAGAGGCCGGGTGTTTGGGACGATCATCGCCCCGAAGCTCATCGTTGTCGAGGGCGCTTATCTCCAGGCGAATTGCCAGACTTCGGAGTATGCCGGAACGGCGCCGGAATCGTCCGAGAGAAAGGAAAACTGAGCTTGCGAAAAGCCCTCGGCGTCATCCCCGTCCGCTGGGGATCGACCCGATTCCCGGGAAAGCCGCTGGCTCCGATCCTGGGAAAGCCCATGGTCCAATGGGTCTGGGAGAAAGCCCGGAAGGCGGAACATCTGGAGCGTCTGATCATCGCCACGGACGATCTCCGCATCCTGGACGCCGCCGCCGGATTCGGCGCCGAAGCGATGATGACTTCGGCCGACGCGGCCTCGGGCACGGATCGCGTCGCTGAAGCGGCGGCCCGCTTCGAATCGCCGATTGTCCTCAATATCCAGGGCGACGAGCCCCTGATCGAATCTTCGGCCTTGGATCGGCTTGTGACCGCCCTTCAGGATCCCGACGTTCCCATGGCTTCGCTCATGTCCAGGGTTCGCGACTTGACTCTGATCGGCGAGGCCCATATCGTCAAGGTCGCTCCGGATGCGTTTGGAAACGCCCTCTATTTCTCGCGGTCGGCTCTCCCCTGGGGCGCGGCCGATTATTTTTTCCAGCATATCGGGATTTACGGCTACCAGAAAGAATTTCTCCGGAATTTTCAAACTTTGCCCGTCTCCCGGCTCGAGCAAACGGAGCGTTTGGAACAGCTTCGCGTCCTAGAGAGCGGCCGGCGGATCAAAATGATCGAAATCGAGCGGCCGACCTTGAGCGTCGATACGCCGAGCGATATAATCAAGGTCGAAAAATTCCTCGAAGAGAGGGCCCGTGACTAAATATATCTTCGTGACCGGCGGCGTCCTGTCTTCGCTCGGCAAGGGGATCGCCGCGGCGTCGATCGGGCGGCTTCTCGAGAGCTACGGTTTCAAGATCACCCTCCAAAAACTCGATCCTTACCTAAACGTGGATCCGGGGACGATGAGCCCTTTCCAGCACGGAGAGGTCTATGTTACGGACGACGGCGCCGAAACCGACCTTGACCTCGGCCATTATGAACGGTTCACCTCGACCCGGACGACGAAATATCATAATTGGACCGCCGGCAAAATCTACGACATCATCATCCGTAAGGAGAGGCGGGGCGAGTATCTCGGCAAGACCGTCCAGGTCATTCCCCACGTGACGGACGAGATCAAAGCCGCCTTCCGCTCGGTGTCCGAAAACAACGACATCGTCATCGTCGAAATCGGCGGCACCGTCGGCGACATCGAAAGCCTTCCCTTTCTCGAGGCGACGCGCCAGATGCGTCTCGCTCTCGGCCCCGAAAACACCCTTTTCGTTCATCTGACCTTCGTCCCGTTCATCAAGACGGCGGGAGAGCTCAAGACCAAGCCCACCCAGCACAGCGTCAAGGAGCTTCGGGCCATCGGGATCCAGCCCGACATCCTCCTTTGTCGGTCGGACCGGTTTCTGAGCCAGGACCTGAAGGCCAAAATATCGCTGTTCACGAACGTCCCCGTCGAAGCCGTCATCACGGCCAAGGACGTGGACAATATCTATGAGATTCCGATCGTATTCGCCGAGGAAAGCTTGGAGAAGATCATCTTCCGCCAGCTCGGCCTTTCCCCGGGCCGCCGGGATTTTTCGAAATGGCGCTCTTTCGTCACCCGGATGAATAATCCCAAGGGCGAGGTTTCGATCGGGATCATCGGCAAATACGCCGGCCTTCAGGATTCGTATTTGAGCCTCAAGCAGGCCCTCGTCCATGGCGGCGTGGCCAACAGCCTGAAAGTCGATATCGACTGGATCGAGGCCGAGGACCTGGAAAAAGTCCGGCCCGAAAAAATCCTGGGGGAGAAGGACGGGATCCTCGTTCCCGGCGGATTCGGGCTTCGCGGGATCGAGGGGAAAATCAGGGCCGTCACTTATGCCCGCGAGCACCGGGTCCCGTTTTTCGGGATCTGTCTCGGGATGCAATGCGCCACGATCGAGTTCTCCCGCAACGTGGCCGGCCTGAAAGGCGCGAACTCGGCGGAATTCGATCAGGACGCGGGCCACAAAATCTTCATCAAGTGGCGCGAGCTCAAGGGCATCACCGATTTGGGCGGGACGATGCGGCTCGGCCAGTACCTCTGCCGGCTGGAGAAAGCGTCCTTCGCCTACAAAACCTATCGGAACATCGAGATTTGGGAGCGCCATCGCCATCGTTATGAATTCAACTCCGAATACGAAAAAGCCCTCGAATCCGCGGGCCTCATTTTCGCCGGTAAAAATCCCGACTACGGGCTTGTCGAAGTCGTCGAGCTCCCGAACCATCCCTGGTTCCTGGGCTGTCAGTTCCATCCCGAGTTCAAATCGCGGCCGTTGAGGCCGCATCCGCTCTTCAGCGCCTTCATCGGAGCGAGTTATGCCCACCGCCGCGAGAAGCTTTAGCTCGGGATTGTTTCTCATCGCCGGCCCCTGCGTCCTGGAGAGCCGCGGCCACGCCCTCAAACTCGCGAAGCGGTTGGGGATCATCTGCGCCCGGCTCGGGGCGCCTCTCATCTTCAAGGCCTCGTTCGATAAGGCCAACCGGTCCTCGCTTCAATCTTACCGGGGTCCCGGCCTCGAAGCGGGGCTCGCCATTCTCAAAGCCGTGAAAGAAGAAACGGGCCTTCCCGTTTTATCCGACGTCCACGAGACCGGTCAGGTCGAGCGGGCGGCCGAAGTCCTCGACGTCCTTCAGATTCCGGCCTTCCTCTGCCGCCAGACCGATCTGATCGTCGCCGCCGCGCGAACGGGAAAACCGGTCAACATCAAAAAAGGCCAGTTCATGGCCCCCGCCGAGATGGGCAACGCCGTGGCCAAAGTCCTCAGCGCCGGGAACGCCTGCGTCCTTCTCACCGAGCGGGGCACGACCTTCGGCTATAACAGCCTGGTCGTCGATATGCGTTCGATCCCCCTCATGAAAAGCTTCGGCGTTCCCGTCGTCATCGACGCGTCTCACAGCGTCCAGCGGCCGGGGGGCGAAGGGATTTCTTCAGGGGGAGACCGGGCGTTCATCCCCGTGATCGCCCGGGCCGCGGTGGCGGCCGGCGCGGACGGCGTCTTTCTCGAGGTCCATGACAATCCCGCGCGGTCCTTGTCGGACAAGCATAATACATTGATAATAAATGAATTAGAAGAATTGTGGGAATCGCTTCTGCGGATCCGCGAAGCCCTGTGAAAGAGGCGCCATGACGAAAAAAGAAATCCTCCAGACGGCCCGCGAGGTCCTCGAACTCGAGTCCAAGGCCGTCGCCGCACTCGCCCCCGGACTGGGCGACGAATTCGTCCGGGCGGTGGGCCTCCTGACGAAAGCGACTTCCCGGGTTATCGTCCTGGGGATGGGGAAAAGTGGGCTCGTCGGCCGAAAAATCGCCGCGACGCTGGCCTCCTGCGGAACGCCGGCGATGTTCATCCACCCGGCCGAAGCGGGCCACGGCGACCTGGGCATGATTCTCAGCGGCGATGTCGTCATCGCCGTCTCCTATTCCGGCGAAACCCGGGAAATCGTGGACCTTCTCGGGTTCATCAAGCGGATCGGCGTCAAGCTCATCTCGATCACGGGCTATCGCCACTCCCGCCTCGCCCGTTACAGCGATATCGTCCTCGACGCCCGGGTCGAGCGCGAGGCCGGACCGAGCGGGATCGTCCCGACGGCGAGCTCGACGGCGTCCCTGGCCCTCGGGGATGCCCTGGCGGTCGCGGTGATGAAAAAACGCGGCTTCAGCGATCGGGACTTCGCTTCCGTCCATCCGAAAGGGGCCTTGGGACGCCGGCTTCTCCGGGTCGAAACGCTCATGCATAAAGGGCGGAAGATCCCGGTTGTCCCGGCGGGCGCGCCGATGGCCGAAGTCATCGAGGAAATGACGGCCAAGAAGTTCGGGATGACCTGCGTCGTCGGGGCCGACGGTCGACTGGCCGGGATCATCACCGACGGGGACTTGCGCCGGATGGTCCGGAAGCATCGCGAGGCCCTCCTGGCCAAAACGGCGGCCGAATGCCTGACCCCCGATCCGGTCACCGTCGGCCGGACCGACCTGGCCACCGAGGCGCTCAACATCATGGAACAGAGAAGGATCACCTCGCTCATCGTCCGCGACGAGGCGGGCGGAGTCGCGGGCGTTCTCCACCTCCACGATCTCTGGCGGACGGAGATGTTTTAATGCGCCCGAAAGCCGGGGCCCGCCGGATCGAAATGATCCTGACCGACGTGGACGGGACCCTGACGGACGGAAAGCCGGCCGTACTTCCCGACGGCCAGGAAGTCAAGTCCTATCATGTTCAGGACGGCCAGGCCGTCCTGTTGGCCCAGCTCGCCGGCCTCAAGCTCGGGATCATCACCGGCAAAACTTCGAAAGCGTTCGAACACCGGGCCGCGCGCCTCAAGATCGAGGAGGTCCACCAGGGCGCCCTCGATAAACGCCCCGTCTTCCGCCGGATCCTGAAAAAACACGGCCTCCGGGCCGACGAGGCGGCCTATATCGGCGACGATCTCGGCGACCTCGCCGTTCTCAAAGAAGCGGAGCTCTCGGCCGCCGTGGCCGATGCCCATCCCTCCGTCAGGCGCGAGGTCCACCATCTTTGCAAAAAAAAGGGGGGCGAAGGGGCTTTCCGCGAATTCGCGGATTTCATCCTCGGGGCCCAAAATAAAGGGGGCCTCATCACCGAAAAATTCGCCGACATTTTCGACCGCAAAGGGCCCTTATAAGAGATCCGTCCAAGGGAGGAACGAGTGGACATCAATCCGAACATTTTCCGCGAGTACGACATCCGGGGTATCGTCGACCGGGACCTGACGCCCGCCGTCGTGACGACTCTGGGTCGCGCCTTCGGGACTTATGTCCGGCGTCAAGGCCGGCGCGACGTCGCCCTGGGCCGGGACTGCCGGTTGAGCTCTCCCGATTACGCCCGGGCGATGGCGGCCGGACTCCGGGCCACGGGCTGCCGCGTCACCGATATCGGCACCGTCCCCACGCCTCTGCTCTACTTTGCCGTTTTCACTAAGGAGAAGGAAGCGGGAGTGATGATCACCGGTTCGCACAATCCGCCCGAATACAACGGCTTCAAGTTGATGGTCGGCCGGGATACGCTTTACGGTCCGACGATCCAGGAGATCTACAAGATCATCCGCGACGACGTCTTCGTCGCCGAAGCCGAAGGAGGTTTCGAGACGTACGACCTCATTCCGGAGTATGAGCGCTACGTCCTCGACATTATCAAACTCGCCCGGCCGCTCCGGGTCGTGGTCGACGCCGGCAATGGAACGGCGGGTTTCGTGGCCGTCCCGATCTTCCGCAAGCTCGGCTGCGAGGTCATCGACATCTTCTGCGATATGAACGGCCTCTTTCCGAACCACCATCCCGATCCGACGCTCCCGGAGGCGATGGAAAGCCTGATCCATAAAGTCCGGGAGACCAAAGCCGACGTGGGGATCGCCTATGACGGGGACGGCGACCGGATCGGGGTCGTGGACGACGAAGGCCACCTCATCTGGGGCGATCAGCTCCTGATCTTCTTCGCCCGCGACATTTTGGCTTCGCATCCCGGCGCGGCGATCATTTCCGAGGTCAAAGCGACGAAAGTCCTTTATGACGAGATCGCCCGGCTGGGCGGGCGGCCGATCATGTGGAAGACGGGCCACTCCCTCATCAAGAAAAAAATCAGGGAGGAGAAGGCCCTCCTGGCCGGCGAGATGAGCGGCCATATGTTCTTCGCCGATCGATGGTTCGGGTTCGACGACGCCGTTTACGCCTCGGCCCGCGTCCTCGAGCTCTTGGCCCGGGTGCCCCAAAAGCTCTCGGCGATGCTCGCCGCTCTCCCCAAAACCTATAGCACGCCTGAAATCCGCGTTTACGCTTCCGAGGAAGTGAAGTTCAAGATCGTGGAGGAGGTCCGCCGGGAATTGGCCGAAAAATACCCCGTGATCGACATCGACGGCGTCCGGGCCGTCTTCCCAAGAGGTTGGGGGCTGGTCCGGGCCTCGAACACCCAGGCCGTTCTTGTCCTCCGCTTCGAAGCGGAAAGCCCCGAAGATCTGGAATCCATCCAGGCTGAGGTCAAGAACACGGTCGAGCGGGCGATCCGGAAGCTCGAGCATTCATGAAGCGCGGGCCGGACATCCGCGCCGTGATAATGGCCGGCGGGAGCGGCACCCGATTCTGGCCGCTGAGCCGGCGCTCGACGCCCAAGCAGTTCCTCCCGATTACGTCCCAAAGGACGATGATCGAGGAGACCTTCCGCCGCATCCTCCCCCTTATCCCGCCGCGGAAGATCTTCACCGTCGCGAACGCGGCCCAATCCCGGACGATCCGGCGGCTCGTTCCGCGCCTTCCCGAGGGCAACCTCCTGGTCGAGCCCGCGGCGAAGAATACCGCGCCCTCGCTCATCCTGGCGACGGCCCATATCTTTCTGAGGAATCCCGAGGCCGTCGTCGTCGTCCTCGCCTCGGATCATCTGATCGCCCGGCCCGAGGCGTTCCTCCGGAAACTGGCCGCGGCGGCCGAGGCCGCGGCCCACACGGACGGCCTGATCACGTTCGGGGTGAGGCCGACCTTCGCCTCCACGGGCTACGGCTACATCCATTACGCAAAAAGCGGAGCCCGACTGTTTAGCGGGGAATCGTTTTATCCGGCTTTGGCCTTCAGGGAGAAGCCGACGGTCGAAACGGCCGCGGATTTCATCAAGAGCGGAGATTACGCCTGGAACTCGGGGATGTTCCTCTGGCGGGCCTCGGCCTTCGCCCGGAAGCTCGAGCGGCATGCTCCCGCCTTTTTTGTCTATTGGGAGCGGACGCTTGAGGCCCTGAAAAGGCGTTCCCGCGCAGCCCTGACAAAAATTTTCGCTGAGATCCCGGCCATGTCGATCGATTACGCCCTCATGGAAAAGGCCGAGGGGACGCTGGTTTGCGAGGGCGATTTCGGATGGTCGGACGTCGGGGCCTGGTCGGCCCTCGCCGACATCTGGCCGCGGGACGGCCAGGGCAATTCTTTCAAGGGCGAAGCCGTCGCCGTCGAGGCGACGGGGAACATTTGTTACAACCCCGGAAAAATCACCGCCCTCGTCGGCGTCCGCGATCTTGTCGTCATCGAGACGAAAGACGCCTTGCTTATCTGCCGCAAGGACCTCGACCAGGACGTGAAGACGGTCTTGGAGCGATTGGCCCGGACGGGCGGGACCAAATATCTTTGAGCCTCCGGATAAAAAAAAACCCCGGAAACCATGCAGGTTTCCGGGGCTAAGCCTTGGCGCTTAATGGCCGGCAGAGGTCCGCCCGCTCATGAAGCTTCGGGGGGATATCCTCGCCTCATCCGTCGGGACGGGCGAGGCTTCGAGATAAGCGATGTCTTCGGTTTTGAGTTCGGCCGGCGAAGGAAGCAGTTCCAGGTCGCCTTCATGGATGGCCGGATAAGCGGCCGGATAGGCTTCGAGGAAAAGTTTTACCGGGCGCATGCGATTGTTTTGGCCCGGCCGAGGAGCCGGTAATTGTTGGAGACGACGTAGCCGAGGGCCATATTGGCGGCCAGGGAAGCGACCCAAGCCAGGGGCTTGCTTTTCTTGCAGAGGCTCTTCATGTTCCAGTAGGTAAAGGCGGTTACGGCGATCTTGGCGGCAGCGAATACGTAGGGATCCTTGACGAAGGGCTTCATGAGCGGATTGCCCTCGGAGAGGCCTGGGTATTTGAGACATTCCTTGGTGCTGAGATAGTCGGCCACGTTCAAGGCGACCATGGTGACGAGCGAAAGATCGAAAAGGGTGTCGCCCGCCTTGGAAATGCGGATGGCGGGACGGAATGAGGGGGAGATGGTGCTCAGGGCGGCCGCCTGGGGATCGAGGTTCATGGACAAAAAATCGCGGTCCGGTTGGGTCTTGATGGGCGTCGGATACAGGTCGAGAGTTATCAGGGGAGAAACGTTAGAGGCGGGTAGAGCGGTTTCGATCACGCTCAACGGCTCGGCCGCGGATGATCCCCCGAAAGAAAACACCGTTAATACCCCTAGAAGGGCGATAGTGGCGGCCGCTTTTTTCTTGTTCATTGTCTTACTCCAGATCCAGTCATTCGGCCATTACAACAGCAATATATGTGCCATTGTAAAATAACAAATATAAATAATTTATAATAAACACTTTAGATTCTATTTGAAAAATATTAAACAAAAATAAAAACGTACTATTATTGTTCATTTTTCTATGTAAAACGTTGTATATTGCTAATAATAAACAATATATATGTAGCATAAAAAAGTGTTTAATATATGATCATTTTGTTGGGGGTTGAGGAAGCGCTATAATGAATACCTGGAATCGGAAGTCTTGACCGTGAAACCGCCTCCGAAACGGGAGTTCACCCTAAGGATCTTCAAGCTCATCAAGTCGATACCACGCGGCCGGGTCTCCTCATACGGCCGGATCGCGGCTATGGCCGGAGATGCACGCCAGGCCAGACAGGTGGCCTGGATTCTCCATTCCTCGTCCGAAAAGCAGGGCCTTCCCTGGCATCGGGTGATCGGTTCGAGAGGCCGGATTTCTCTTCCGCCATCGAAGGGCGGACGGGAACAGCGCCGTCGTTTGGAGGAGGAGGGCGTCCGCGTCGGTTCCGGAGGCGTCGTCGATTTGAGAAAATACGGTTGGGAGCCTGCTTTTTCGACGAGCCCGGCCTTGGCCCGCCTGGATATCGAGAAACTCGTTATTTAGAGAATTCTTCGACAAGTCGGGCGAATTTTGTTGAGCGCCTTCAATCTCGTCGGAAGAGGCGCCGAACTCGATGGGACCGGCTTCGAAGTTGACGGAGCGGCGCCCGGCCGATAAGATGGAGCCTCCGAGGAGCACGCCGATGAAAATAGCCGTCTTCGCCGAAATCGCCTTGAAGTGAGAGGACATGAATACCCAACACGCTTTCGCCAGGCTATCGATCCGGAAGACGGCCTTCGCCGCCGCCGTCCTGTTCATGGGGGTTGTGATGGCGGCGATCGCCGCGCCCGCCCAACGGGAGGATTGGTCCGTCATCAAGATCGCCGGGATTCCCGTCGGTTATGTCCACGAGTCCTGGGCTCCGCCGGGCCCCGGCGGGCTCTTGACCTCCGCCTCGGACATGAAGATGGTCCTCAACAGGCTTGGGAACAGGGTCGAGATCGAGCTCCGCTCGAGCTCTGAAGAGACGCCGGACGGCCGCCTTCGGAAGACCGCTTATGAGATGCGGGCCTCGGTCCTCTCGACCAAAACCGAAGCCGTCATCAAGGAAGGGGTGATCGAGTTCCGGAGCGAAGCGGGCGGAAAGACTTATACCCGGACGCTCGAATATTCGGGCGAAATCCTCGGGCCCGAGGGAATCCGGCGTCTTTCGGAGAGCCGGCTCAAGGCCCCCGGTGATGCCGTTGAATTCCAAACTTTCGCCGCCGAAGCCGGGGCCGCGACCAAGGGGAGCCGCAAAGTCCTGGGCCGGGAAAGCGTCCTGATTTCGGGACGCGAGATCGCGGCCCTCAAGGTCGAAGAATATCTCGAAGTCGCCGGGGTCAAGAGCACGGCCTGGCTCGACGACCGGTTCGAAACCGTCAAGGCGGAGATGCCCACGCCCTTCGGGCCCTCCGAGATCGTCCGGACCGACCGCGAAACGGCCCTGGCCGCGGCGGGGGAAGCCGAGCTTCCGTCCGAGCTGTACACCCGGTCGATCCTCCGGACGAACGTCCGCCTTCCCCAGGCGCGGGCGATCGAATATCTCAAGGTCAAGCTGACTCTCCGGAACCCCGAAGCAGGCTGGCCGGAGATTCTCGGCTCCCACCAGGCGGTCACGGCCAAGACGCCCGAAGTCCTGACCCTAGAGGTCCAGCGGCCCCCGGTTCCCAAACCTTCGACCCGCCCCGCTCCGATAACCGAAGCGAACCGCGAATTCCTCGTCCCCAACGAGTTCATTCAATCCGACCTTCCCGAGATCAGAAAAGCGGCCCTGGACATCGCCGGCGGCGAAGCCGATGCTTTCAAGGCCGCCCTGAAGCTCGTCCGTTGGGTGGCCGAAAACATGACCTTCGACCTGGGGATCGCCCTGGCCCCCGCGGCCGAGCTTTTCCAGAACAGGCGGGGGACCTGTTTGGGGTACGCCACCCTCTTGGCTACGCTCGCGCGCGCGGCCGGCATTCCCTCCCGCGTCGTCATGGGCTACGTTTATGTCCTGGGGATGTTCGGCGGCCATGCCTGGACCGAGATTCTCGCCGGCGACGTTTGGGTCCCGCTCGACGCGACCATCGTCGCCCCGGGCGTGGCGGACGCGGCCCGAATTGCCTTCGGCGCTTCTTCGCTCCTTGAAGGCGCGGGCGGTCTTTCGAGCGGAGCCGCCCAACGGCTGTTCGGGCAGGTCGACGTCGCGATTTCCGAATACGCCGTCGGCGGCCGGGGCAAAGTCGTCGTTCCGGAGAAGGCCAAGCCGTACGAGATCGAGGGCGAAGTGTACCGGAATCCCGGGCTGGGTTTTTCGGTGGCCAAACCCGAGGGCTTCGCCTTTGCCAAGATGGACGCCGTTTGGCCCGATCCGGCCGTCGTCGCCTTGGAAGGGCCGGACGGCGGGCGCGTCGAAATCCGGGAGCTGTATCTTCTTCCTTGGAAGGAATTCGGCTCGGCGGCGGAGGACTTGTTCACCCGGCTGGGACTCGGCGCTAAATCTTCGCCGGGAAAAGCGGGCGGATTGACGGGTTTGGCCGCCTCCGGCACGGCGAAGGCGGCCTTGGTCCTCCGGGACGGTTCGGCGGCCTGGCTCGTTCTGGCGGAAGGCCCGAACGCGGCCGTCTTACTCGACCGGACGGCCCGCGGCCTGGCGTTTAAATAGACGGCTCTCTTTCGTTTCGTATGGCCTTTTTAAAAGGCCATCGTCGGCATTCGTAATCGGCCTCCACTCCAGATCGGGTTTGATGAACCGGCCCTCGCCGCTCCTTCTCGGCGCCTCGGACCTTACGCTTTTCGTCCTTTACCAGCTCGTAGATTTCGGGTCAGCCTTGATGGTCTCTGAAACCTCGGCGTCCGAAAATCCGGGAGCCTCGAAGAGCGTCTGCGGGCCGGCAAACCCTTATCACGTTCCGGCCGATCACGATTGCCGAAGGAACAACCCACACGAAACGAAAGCGAAACAAATAGACGAACTCAGATCGACAGGGCGAACAGATATTGGGCGGCGAAATACGCGCTCAGGATCAGGATTTGGGCCGCGGGAATGGTCTTGACGAAGCGGTTGACGGCCAGGATCGAATCCGAGACGACGAATAAAAGGGCCCCCGCAAACGCGTAAAAGGGGCGGATCCCCCCGACGACGATATAGCGCTCGGCTCCGAGCGCGGCCATGACCGTGATGGCGAGAATGTAGACGACCACGGGGGCTTTCATTCCTCCCGCCCGGGGCACGAGAATCCTCATCATGAACATCGCGTAGACGAGAAACGGCAAGGCCGTTCCGAGGCTGAGATGGGCCGGCATGGTCGCAAGGAAGGCGGCACTATAGAGGATCTGGGCGATGAGAAAAGCCGCCAGCCCCTCCAGAAATTTTTTTCTTCGAAGCATCATAAAGACGTCGCCGGCGAGAGAGGCGCCGAGGCCGGCGATAATGAAGATTTCGTAGAGAGAAGGCCGCCCCGATATCCGCCAAGCGGCCAAGGCGATGACGGCCGCCATCGTCAGGGGCCTCAAGGCATAGACGAGTCGCCATTTTCCCGTGAGGTCCGCGGCGATGACGGCCGCCCCCCCGGCCAGGATCATCAGCGAGAGGGCGAGGATCACGCCCCCTCGTCTTTCTCGCGGCGGAGGCGCTCCCGGGCTTCGGCGAACATGGGCTCGGCGTATTCGCTCGGCCAGGTCCGCTCCGCGAACGTCCGCTTCTCGACCATTTTCAGAAACCCCTCGAAATCGCCGAAGTAGGAACCGTAGATGTGGAAGCTGTCGACGAGGTCGGCGTAGCGGCCGACCCGGACGGGCCGGCCGATTTTATCCGCGATTCGGCCGGCGATGATTCGTTGGAGATCGGTCAGGGCGAAAACGTTCATGTAGGCGGCCTTGAAGGCGTCGCGGGACCGCCAATGGGTATTCATGTTCAGAACGGATCGGCCCTCTTCGTCGTCAAGAAGCCGGCCCCAAACCCGCTGCAGGCAAGGCGGGTCGTAGGTCGGCGGGTCGAGCTTGACGTTCCAAGTGACGGCCTGGGCCCGTCGAGAATGGCCCGCTCCGGCGAGTTTCCCGACGATATAATCGATCTGATCGATCGTCCGCCCCTCGATCTCGTAGGCGAACAGCCGCTTATGATAAGTATACGTCCACTTCCCTTCCTCGGGGGCGATCCAATGGTCGTGGACGCCCTCGACGACCTCCTGGCGGTAGACCTCCAGATCTTCCAGGCCGCCCGGGAACGCCCGGTGGATGCGCGGTTCGGCGAACGGCTCCTCGACCGTCCACATCATCGTGCAGTCGCGGCTGGGGGGATCGCCGGGCCGGTCGTATTCGGTCCGGATCGCCGTGCCCTCGCGCCAGCAGGCGAGGACGGCTTTTTCCCAAGCTTCAGGAAGCGTTCGGCCGGTCACGAACAGGGTCGGAATGTTTCCGTTCATCGGGGCCTCCTTGCGCCTTCGTCTTTTATCACAGGACCGGAGGACCGTCAAATCGGGTTGTGCGGCGCCGACATCGGAGATATGATGGCCGCATGACCGGACGGGAGCGCGTCGAAGCGTTGCTCGGGGGAAGCCCCGTGGACCGGCCTCCGTTCGGGCCGGCCGTCTACGAACACAAGGCGGCCCTTATCGGCGAGACGCCCTCGCGCCTTGCCCGCGACGCGGACCTTCTCGAAGCTGCCGCGGCCCGCGAGATCGAGATCTACGACGCCGATCTCGTGACCGTCGGGTGCGATGTCTATAACGTCGAGGCCGAGGCTTTGGGCTGCGCCGTCCGGTTTTACGATTCGAACGACGTTCCCTCGATCGAAACGCGGATCGTTCGCCCGGGCGAGGACGTTGACAAGCTCCGCGTTCCCGATCCGGAGCGGGACGGGAGGATGCCCGTTTTCCTCGAAGCAGGCCGCCGGATCGCCGGCTTCTTCGGGAAGGAGCGCGTCATCCGCGGAGCCCTCAGCGCCCCCTATTCCCTGGCCGCGGAGCTCGTTGGGGCCGAAGCCCTCCTCCTCGCCGCCATGGATGACCCCGGCTGGGTCGCCGATTTGCTTGCCTTCGCGGCCGAAACGGTCAAAGCCTACGGCCGGGCGTTTGTGGAGCGAGGCCTCGGTGTCGTCCTCTTCGACTCGCACGCCTCGCCGCCGCTTCTATCGCCCCGGCTCTATCGTCAACTCGTCCTTCCCCCGACCCGGACGGTGGTCCGCTATTTTCGAGAAACGCTCGGCGTTCCTCTCGTTCCTCTTATTTTGGGGGGCGATACGGCCCCCATCTTGAACGATATCCTCGCCTCGGGAACAAACAACGTCCTTTGCGATTTCAAGGCGGATCTGGCGGCGTTTGCCGGCCGCCTTCACGACGAACCGGTCCTCCTCCGGGCCAACCTGGATCCGCGGTTCCTCCTAACGGCGTCCCTTCCCGAAATTTCCGTCCGGACCCGAGAAATTCTGGAAACGGGCCGGCGCCATCCCCGTTTCGTTCTTGGGACGGGGATTCTCCCTTATGACCTGCCGCCCGAGAACGTCATCGCCGTCCGTTCCGTTCTCGAAAACTGAAAATCCCCCCTATCCCCCCTTTTGAAAAGGGGGGTGAGGGGGATTTCTTATGCTATTTTTTGGGCTCTCGTGCGAATTTCAGCCGTTCCGAGCGTCTCTTATAGAGTGGGACTTCAGCCATGACCCTGCGGACCGAGGAGAATGTCCTTCGGCCGGATCATCCGGAGACGGAGAGTTTCGGGGCGGTTCCGTCCGAAGTGGAAACCCGGGGCCAGGACAAGGCGCCCGGAGGTCCGAACGGTTCGGAGGCGGGCTCGGCCGGGCGCGAGGGGCACCGTCGCCGCCTCCGCGAAAAATTCCTCAAAGCCGGCCTCAACGCCTTTCTCGACCACGAGGTCGTCGAGCTTCTTCTCACTTTGGGGACGCCCCGCCGCGACTGCAAGGAGCCCGCCCGGGCGGCCCTCCGCCGGTTCAAATCCCTCCGCGGCGTCCTGGAGGCCGACCCCCGCGACCTTCGCCGCATCCCCGGAATCGGCGCCCACAACGTTTTCGGGATCCGCCTCGTCCAGGAGGTTTCGCGCCGCTTCCTCAAGGACCGGATCATGGGCCGGACCTACTGCCGTTCTTCGCGCGAAGTCTTCGATTTCCTCTACCATTCGATGCGCGACCTGCGCCGGGAGAATTTCAAGGTCTTCTTTCTCGATCCCAAGAATCAGATCATCGAGGAAAAAACGCTCTTCGAGGGCACGGTCGACTCGAGCGCCGTTTATCCCCGGGAGATCATGAAGGACGCCCTGGGCTGCGATGCGACCGCCCTCGTCTTCGCCCACAACCACCCCTCGGGCGATCCCGAGCCGTCCCTCTGCGACCGCGAGATCACGAAGGAGCTCGTCTTCGCCGCCAAGGTCATGGGGCTCAAGGTCCTGGACCATATCGTCATCGGCAACAACACCTATTTCAGCTTTGCCGACCACGGCTTGATCTCCGACTACGACCTCCTTTACCTGAGCCTCCACAGCAGGTAAACTGATGGTCCAGGAGGCCGCCTATGATACCTATCGAGGAGATCGCCGCAAGACTCGGCATTCGGTCCGAATATCTCGAACCCTATGGGAAATATAAGGCCAAGGTCGACCCCCGGACGGCCGCGGACCAACCCCCCTCGGGAAAGCTCATTCTCGTCACGGCCATGACCCCGACCCCCGCCGGCGAGGGCAAGACCACGACCGCGATCGGGATAGTCGACGCCCTGAACCGCCTCGGGAAGCGGGCCGCGGCGGCTTTGCGCGAGCCTTCGCTCGGGCCGGTTTTCGGGATGAAAGGCGGGGCGACGGGTGGCGGCAAGGCCCATGTCGTCCCGTCCGACGACATCAATCTTCATTTCACGGGGGATATGCACGCCATCACCGCGGCCCATAACCTCCTGGCCGCCATGGCCGAAAACCGCCTCCACTTCGACGGTTCCTGCGGCCTCCTCGACGACCGGACTTTGACCTGGAAGAGAATCTTGGACATGAACGACCGGTCGCTCCGCGAGATCATCGTCGGCCTTGGCGAGGCCTTCTCGGGCGTGGCCCGGGAAACCTCGTTCGATATCACCGCCGCCTCCGAGATCATGGCCGTTTTTTGCCTGGCGAGCGATCTCGCCGATCTCAAGGCCAGGATCGGGCGGATCGTTATCGGCTACGGCACGGACGGAAAGCCCGTGACCGCCGCCCAGGTGAAGGCCCAAGGGGCCATGACCGCCCTCCTCCGGGACGCCCTCAAGCCCAACCTCGTCCAGACCCTTGAAGGCTCGCCGGCGTTTGTCCACGGCGGCCCCTTCGCCAATATCGCCCACGGGACGAACTCCGTGATCGCGACCGATCTCGCCCTTCGCTTAGCCGACTATGTTGTCACGGAGTGCGGCTTCGCCTCCGACCTGGGCGGCGAGAAGTATTTGGATATCGTCGTCCGGACCGGCCGGATTCCGCCGCCGTCCGTCTGTGCCGTCGTGGCGACGCTCCGCTCTCTCAAGTTCCACGGCGGAGTGAAACTCGACGCCCTCGGGACCGAAAACATCCCGGCGATCGAAAAGGGATTCGACAACCTCCGCAAACACGTCGAGAACGTCCGGGCCTTCGGCCTCCCGCTTGTCGTGGCCTTGAACAAGTTCCCGACCGAGACCGCGGCCGAAGTCGAGGCGTTCGGGGCCTTTTGCCGGGCCGACGGCGTTCGGTTCGCGGCGAGCGACGTTTATGGAGAAGGCGGCGCGGGCGGAATCGACCTCTCCCGGGAATTGCTCGCCGCGATCGAGAGCGATCCGCGCGATTTTCATTTCCTTTATCCGCTTGAAATGGCCCTGGCCGAAAAAATCGAGACGATCGCCCGGACAATCTATGGCGCCGGCCGGGTCGACTTCGAACCCAAGGCGCGGAGGAAGCTCCAGCGGTACGAACAGGACGGTTTCCGGAACGTCCCGGTCTGCATCGCCAAGACCCAGTACTCCCTCTCGGACGACCCTCGTCTCCTGGGCCGGCCCCGCGATTTCGCCCTGAAAGTGACGGACACGACCCTGAGCGCCGGGGCGGGATTCGTCGTGGCCCTATGCGGCGAGATAATGACCATGCCCGGTCTTCCGCGGACGCCGGCGGCCGAGCGGATCGACGTCGCCGCCGACGGGACGATCACCGGGATCCTCGGCTGACGCGGCTTCGCCTCTTCTCCCGCGAGCCGTGAGAAATCGACGCCGACCCCCCCTTTTGGAAAGGGGGGAATTCCCTCCGGCGCTCGATTGATCCCCGATTTCATCTTCCGTCCGAGATTCTTCTTTTATTTAAGAGGGGTGAGGGGATTTGGGGAAGAGTCGGGAAATCCGTCGGCATCGTCCGAGAAGCCGGGTTTACACCCGCCCCGGTTTATGGTATGAGAATTTTGACGAGCCCGCGCGTCTATTAGAAGTGGAGTGTATCGCCGGCTGAGGAGCATCCCATGAAAGACGAAGAACTCGACCAAAAGAACGTCTCGCGGGCGAAGGCCCTCGAGGCCGCCGTCTCGCAGATCGAAAAACAGTTCGGCAAAGGCGCCGTCATGAAGCTCGGCCAGCGCGGGGCGGCGATGAAGATCGACGCCATCCCCACGGGCTCGATCGCTTTCGACCTCGCCCTCGGCATCGGCGGATTCCCCCGCGGCCGCTGCGTCGAGATCTTCGGTCCCGAGGCGACGGGAAAGACCACCCTGGCCCTTCACGTCATCGCCGAAGCCCAGCGGCGGGGCGGCCAGGCGGCCTTCATCGACGCCGAGCACGCCCTCGATCCCACCTATGCCGCCAAGGTCGGCGTGGACGTGGACAACCTGCTCATCTCCCAGCCCGACTACGGCGAGCAGGGCCTGGAGATCGCCGAGGTCCTCGTCCGGAGCGGGGCCGTGGACGTCGTCGTCGTGGATTCCGTGGCGGCGCTTGTTCCCAAGGCCGAGCTCGAGGGCGAAATGGGCGACGCCCACATGGGGCTTCAGGCCCGGCTCATGAGCCAAGCCTTGCGCAAGCTCACGGCTATCGTCAGCCGGTCCAAGACCTGTTTCATCTTCATCAACCAGCTCCGGGAGAAAATCGGCTTCTTCCTGGGCAATCCCGAGACGACGACGGGCGGCCGGGCGCTCAAGTTCTACGCCTCGCTCCGGATCGATATCCGGCGGATGACGGCCATCAAGGACGGCGAGAGCGTCGTCGGTAACCGGGTCAAGGTCAAGATCGTCAAGAACAAGATGGCCCCGCCTTTCCGGGACGCCGAGTTCGATATCATCTACGGGGAAGGCATTTCCAAGGAAGGCGACCTCGTCGATATGGGGACGAACCTCGGGCTGATCGAAAAGTCGGGGACGTGGTACTCGTACAAAGGCGAGCGGATCGGCCAGGGCCGGGAAAACGTCAAGAAGCTCCTCAAGGAGAACGCGAAGATCGCGGCCGAGCTCGACGCCGAGATCCGGAAAAAGGTCAAGCTGGGAGTCGGCGAGCAAGAGGCCGCGAAGGCCGAAGCCCCCGAGGCGCCCGAGGAAAAATTTCAAAAGGCCCCGGAACGGGCGCCCGAACGCCGCGGAAGATGAAGACGAGGCCCGCCTCGCCTGAGCCCCATGCCTGAAAAGACGGACCGACGGTCGCGGAAAAAAGGGATGTCGCCGGGCACGCTCGTCCATGTCGGCGAGCGGAAGGTCGAAAAGACCCGGATCACGGTCATCGACTACGATCTCGACCATTTTCTCGAGAAGGAGGTCGAGTCCGTCGAGGAATGCCTGCCCTTCCACGAGACATCGACCGTCACTTGGATCAACATCGATGGGGTCCACGATCCCGCGGTCATCGACCGGCTCGGCCGGGCCTTCGGCCTCCATCCCCTCATCCTCGAGGACATCATGACGACCTCCCAGCGGCCGAAGCTCGAGGACTTGGGAGGCTCGATCTACGTCGTCCTCAGGATGCTCGAGTTCGCCGGGGCAAAGGAGGCGATCGCGACCGATCAGTTGAGCCTGGTCTTCGGCAAAAACTTCGTCCTGTCCTTTCAGGAGCGGCCGGGCGACATGTTCGACCCCGTCCGCGAGCGCATCCGTCACGGCAAGGGCCGGGTTCGGAAGATGGGGCCCGACTACCTCGCTTACGCGCTGATGGACGCGGTCGTGGACCATTATTTCGCCGTCCTCGAAAAGCTCGGCGAGCGGGTCGAGGAGCTCGAGGACGAGCTCGTGGCCGACCCCCGCCAGGAGACGCTTCACGAGATCCACGCCCTCAAGCGGGAGATGCTCTTTCTCCGCAAGTCGGTCTGGCCGCTGCGCGAAGTCGTGGCCGGTCTCGAGCGGGCCGAGTCCGACCTCATCCAAGCGACGACGGGAATATTTCTCCGCGACGTTTACGACCACACCATCCAGGTCATCGACAACGTCGAAACCTTTCGCGATATGCTCTCCGGGATGCTCGAAACCTATCTTTCGAGCGTCTCGAACCGGATGAACGAGGTCATGAAGGTCCTAACGATCATCGCCACGATTTTCATCCCCCTGACCTTCATCGTCGGCATCTACGGGATGAACTTCGAGCATATGCCCGAGCTCAAGTGGCGCTTCGGGTATTATCTGGTCTGGGGCGTCATGCTCGCCGTCGGCGTCGGGATGGCGTTCTATTTCAAACGCAAGAAATGGCTGTAGGCGGGCGCCCGCGGCCCCAAGGAGGGAGCCATGAAAACGAAGGCCGGACTCATCGCCGTTCTGATCGTCCTGCTCCTCATTCTGATCATCCAGAATTCGGGGGCCGTCCACGTCCGGCTTTATTTCTGGAGCCTCGACATTCCCGCGTTCCTCATGGTCCTCGGGGTCTTCCTGGTCGGGCTCCTGGTCGGATACTTGGCCGCCCATATGGAGAAACGCCGGGATCGGAAGCAGGCGGCCCTGCCTCCTCCGTCGCCGCCCCGGTCCGCTTCGATTCTCCCGCCGTCGTCGAAGTGAGGCGAGCCTTCGCTTAGGCGGGGAGCCCGACCGCGGTCATATAAATGACGCTTTCCTTTTCGCCGTCCACTCCTATGAGAGCGTTGGCCTCATCGTCGTAGAGGGCGGCGATCTGGCACGAACCGTATCCCATTCCCGCCGCCGCCGGCGCCGTCGCATGGGCGATGTGGCCCGCGTCGAGGTAGACGTAGCGGTAAGCCCTCTGGCGGTACTTCCATTTCGAACGCTCGAAGACCGCCGCCCAGATGAGAACGACGCCCGCCTCCATCGTGAATTCCTGATCGAGGGCCGCGCGGGCGACGGACGCGCGGACGTCTCCCTCGCCCAGCGCCTCCAAGGCATGCCCGCGGACGTCATAGTGGTAGATTCCGGACGAGACGCCCTCGGCGCGGTGAACGGCCAGGTACGTTTCGATGGGATAAAGGGCGCCCGCCGAGGGTGCCGCCCGGAACTCGAAGCCGCGGAAAACGCGGGTCGTCCCCTGCGACGCCCAGAGAAGCCGGCCCAAATCGCCGAGCGGCATCGCCGCTTCCCGGAAGCGCCGGCAGCTCCGGCGCGCCTGGACGACGTCCCAGACGGGCGGGCCGCCCTTCCGGGCCGGCTCGGGCAAGGGCACGCGCTTGGCTTGAGGATAGGATTTAAACGTCCCCGGCTTGGATTCCCAATCCAGCCCGCCCCGCGGCAGTTTCCCCCGTTCGTACTTCGTCTCGGCTTGGAATCGGTCTCCGGCTCCGGTCATGGCTCTCGCCCGCGGATCAGCGCGGGACCCGGATTTTCCGGGCCGCTACAACTTCGGCCCTTCCCGAGATCGTTAGGGGCGTCGACGATTTCGTGAAGAAAACGAACCCGCCGTAGCTCGTCAGATATTTATAGGTCGTCTTGAAGAATTTTTCTTCGGCGGCGACGACGGGATGTTCGTTTTTTCCGACCATCCGCGGGAACGAGTCCGGGTCGACCCGGACGATCGCCCCCGAGGCCTTGACGGTTTGGATAACGGCGGCATAAGCGGCCATGCCGCCCGCGGTCGCGCCATAGTTCATCGGGAACCTCCTCTTCGGTCTTTCAAGACTATCTTATGAAATCAGCCGCTCGAGGTTTTTGGGGGCGATTTCGTTCTCACCTTAACACCCGGCCGTCCTTGACTCAAGCGGGTTCTGATTCGACGCCGCGCTTTCTAGCCGTGGAGATGCTTTCGGAGATATTTCCCCGTAATCGAAGCGCGAACCCGGGCGACCTCTTCGGGCGTACCCTCGGCCAGGATCTCGCCGCCCCTGTCCCCGCCCTCGGGCCCCAAATCGATGAGGTAGTCGGCGCACTTGATGACATCGAGGTTGTGCTCGATGACCGCGACCGAATGGCCTTCGTCGACGAGTTTCTGGAAGCAGCGCAGGAGGATGGCGACGTCATCGGGGTGAAGACCGATCGTCGGTTCGTCGAACAGGTAGAGGACGTGCTTGTCTCGTTCGTGGACGAGATGGAAAGCCAGCTTGATCCGCTGGAGTTCGCCTCCCGAAAGCGTCGTCGTCGGCTGTCCGAGCCGAATATAGCCGAGGCCGACTTCCTGAAGGGGCCGGATCTTTTTGACGATGTCCGGCCGGTCGCCGAAGAATTCCAGGGCGTCATCGACGGTCAGGTGGAGGACATCGTCGATATTCTTGCCGCGATAGCGGACCTCGAGGACCTCTCTCTTGAACCGCTTTCCCCCGCACGCTTCGCAGACGAGGGTCACATCGCTCAGGAACTGCATCTCGACGACCTGCCGGCCCGCGCCCTCGCAGTCCTCGCACCGGCCGCCTTTCGTGTTGAAGGAGAACGTGCCCGGTTTATAGCCCTGGGCCTTGGCCTCCCGCGTCAGGCTGAACAGCTCGCGGATGCCGTCCATGGACTTGGTGTAGGTCGCCGGAATCGATCGCGGCGAAGTGCTGATCGGCGACTGATCGACCATGATGATCTTGTCGATGAAATCGAGGCCGCGGATGTCCTTGAAGCCGTCCCGGGCTTCTCCGCACCAGCCCTGGTAAAGGACGTCGTGGAGGAGGGTGCTTTTGCCCGAACCGGAAACGCCGGTGACGCAGGCGAGGACCCCCAGAGGAAGCCGGACGTCGAGGTGCTTGAGGTTGTGTTTGTGGGCGTCTTTGATAAGAAGAAAGCTCCGCGGCTCGCGGCGGCGCTTGGGAAGCGAAATCTCTTTGTCCCCGCAAAGATAGCGATAGGTGAGAGATCCGTTGCCGTTGAGGCCGGGGCCGTTTCCCGCCGCGGCCCGGTATCCTTTCCCTCCCCCTCGCAGGAATTCGTCCATCGGCCCGGCGTACATGATCTCGCCGCCATGTTCCCCCGCCCGGGGTCCCAGGTCGATGAGGTGTTCGGCGGCGCGGATGATGATCGGATCGTGCTCGACGACGAGGACGGTGTTGCCGACGTCCGTGAGCGAGCGGAGGATCTGGATGAGCCGGGCGTTGTCCCGGGGGTGGAGGCCCACCGACGGTTCATCGAGGACGAAGAGCGTGCCGACGAGCGATGAACTCAAGGCCGAGGCGAGGTTGATCCGCTGGGCTTCGCCGCCGCTCAGGGTGAACGTCATCCGGTCGAGGGTGATGTAGTCGAGGCCGACCTCGAGGAGGAACTTCAGCCGGTTTTGGATTTCGGCGGCGAGCTTTTCGGCGACCTGCTTCTCCTCGGGGGCCAGGACGAGGTTGGCGATGAAAGCGTGCGCCTCCTTGACGGTGAGCCGGACGAACCGGCCGATCGCGAGGCCGCCGACCTTGACGCTCGAAGCCCGGAGGTTGAGGCGCGTTTGGGCGCAGGCCGGGCACGGCGCATACTTGCGGTAGCGGCTGAGAAAGACCCGGACCTGGACTTTGTATTTTTTGGACTGGAGCCACTCGAAAAAACCCTTGAGGCCATACCAGCCGTCGCCGCCGTCGATGACGAAGCGGCGGTGCTCTTCCTTGAGGTTCTTCCAGGGGATGTTGACCGGGACGCCCCGGCGCTTCGCCTCGCGGAGCATTTCGCGCATGATCCCGCGGGAGACGGGCTTGGTCCAAGGCTCCACGGCGCCCTCGGCCAGCGTCTTCGACGGATTGGGGATGATCTTCTCCTCGTCGATGACCGCGAGGTCCCCGAAGCCGTGGCACTCGGGGCAGGCGCCCTGGGGGCTGTTGAAGGAAAAAAGGTTGGGAAAGGGATCTTCGTAGGAAATCCGGCAGGCCTTGCACTCCAGCTTGTCCGAGAAGGAGAGCTCGCGGCCGCCGTCCGTCCGGACTTTCCATCGGCCCGCGCCGTGCTTCATCGCCAGCTCGAGGGAATCGACCAGGCGGTCGCGGTCCCCGGGATCGAGGGCGAGATGGTCGACGAAGATGTCGAGGGCGCCTTCCTGCCGGCCGGGGAGGTCGTCGAGGGCGACAATGTCGCCCTCGACGGCGTCGCCGCCGCGGAGGGCGCGGTAGAAGCCGAGCTTCTTGAGCTGAGCCGTGCTTTTGTCCGCCGGCCATTCGAAGGAAATCGAGACCCGGGATCCGGAGGGAAGCCGGAACAGCTCCTCGACGACGGCGTCGATCGTGTCACGGGTGACGGGCCGGCCGCACTGGAGGCAATGGACGGTGCCGATGCGGGCATAGAGGACGCGAAGGTAATCGTAGGCTTCGGTGACCGTGGCTACGGTCGAACGGGGATTCTTCGTCGCCGCTTTCCGCTGAATGGCGATGGCCGGGGGGATGCCTTCGATCGCGTCCGCGTCGGGTTTGTCCATCCGCTCCAGGAACTGGCGGGCGTAAGTCGACAGCGACTCGATGTAGCGCCGTTGCCCTTCGGCGTAGAGCGTGTCGAAAGCGAGCGAAGACTTGCCTGAGCCGCTCACCCCGGTGACGACGATGAGCTTGTTCAGGGGAACGTCCAGGCTGACGTTTTTCAGGTTGTGGACCCGGACGCCCCGGAGGCTGATCTGATCGTTCGCGGCCACAGGTCGGTCCAAAAGGTGTCTCCCTAAACAGACTATTATAGCAGAGAGGGGGCTGTTTTTGGTAAAGTACTCGTTCCCCGAAAGGAAAGCGGCCATGTGGGACGAACTGAAAAGCGACATCCGCGGGATCGAAGGGCAGATGATCGCCTGGCGGAGGCATTTCCACCGCCATCCGGAGACGGCCCACGAAGAGCGGGCGACGTCGGCGACTCTCCGCGAATTCTTCGAAGGACTCGGTCTGCCGGTCCGCTCGCTCGCCGGCACCGGGCTTCGGGCCGAATTGGGCGGCCTTCCCGGTGGGCCGACCGTGGCCTTGCGGACGGACATCGATGCCCTTCCGCTCCAGGAGGAAGGCGGGAAGGAATTCGCCTCGACCGTCGCCGGCGCCTGCCATGCCTGCGGCCACGACGGACACATGGCCGCTCTCATGGCCGCGGCGAGTGTTTTGGCCCGGCGCAAGGACCGTTTCCGCGGCCGGATCGTCTTCCTCTGCCAGCCCGCCGAAGAGCTTCCTCCGGGCGGGGCCCGGCCGATGATCGACGAGGGCGCCCTCGAGGGCGTCGACGCGATATTCGGGCTTCATTTTTGGCAATCGATGCCGACCGGCGCGGTCGGCGCCGTCAGGGGGCCGATGATGGCCCAGTCCGATAACTTCAGGATCGTCGTCACGGGCAAGGGCGGACATGGATCGATGCCGCACACCGCCGTGGACCCGATCCTCGCCGCGGCGCACGTCATCGCGGCTCTGCAGAGCGTCGTCAGCCGCAGCGTCGACCCTCTCAAGCCGGCCGTCCTTTCCTTCGGCACGGTCCACGGCGGCACGGTCTACAACATCATCCCCAACGAGGTGAAGCTCACCGGCACGGTCCGGACGTTCGACCCGGCCGTCCAAGGGCTCATGAAAAAGCGGCTCTTCGAGATCGCCGAGGCGACGGCCGGGTCGTTCGGCGCATCGGCCGCGGTCGAGTACGAAGACGGATATCCGCCCCTCGTCAATGACCCCGCTTCTACGGATTTCGCCCTCGGCGTCGCCGCCCGTCTCCTCGGCGCCGACAAGGTCCTCGACATCCCGCCGGTCATGGGCGGAGAGGATTTCGCCTACTACCTTCAAAAAATCCCGGGCGCGTTCCTGTTCTTCGGGGCGGGTGACGGGATGCGCTATTCTCATCACCATCCCGGCTTCGACATCGACGAGAAGGCCCTCGCTCCGGCCGCGACCCTGCTCGCCTCCCTGGCCCTGGAATACCTGGCGAGGCCGGCGTGAATTTGGGAGTCGTCCTGGCGATCGCCTTGGCCCTGGCCATGGACGCCTTCGCCGTCTCGATCGGAGTGAGCCTGGTCATGCGCGGCTGTTCGATGCGCCAGACCCTCCGGATGGCCGGAAGCTTCGGCCTGTTTCAGTTCGTCATGCCCGTCATCGGCTGGGCGGCGGGCCGGACGGTGAGCCGGTACATCGAGGACTACGACCATTGGATCGCGGCCGGCCTTCTCGTCTTCATCGCCGTCCGGATGATCGCCGGTGCCTTGAAAAAAGAGGGCGATAGGGAGGGGGCGTCCTGCCCCGACCTGACCCGCGGCGGCCGGCTCCTCATGTTGTCCCTGGCGACGAGCCTCGACGCCCTCGCCGTCGGTCTGAGCTTGGCCGCGCTCCGAGTCGCGGTCGTTTATCCGGCCGTCGTCATCGGGGTCGTCTGCTTCCTCATGACCGCGGCCGGGACCAGGATCGGCCCGGCGCTCGGAAAATGGGCGGGGAAATGGGCCGAGCTCGCCGGGGCCTTTGTCCTCGTCGTCATTGCCGCCAAGATTCTCATCGACCATCTATCCTGACGGCCGGCGAAGAATCCTACTTTTTAGGGCTCTCTTCTCTTTTGTTTGGGTATAAGAAATCCATCATCGGCATTCGTATTCGGCCTCCGACCCCCGGAGCCGCTTACCTTATTCGACGCCCCTCCGGCTATCGAACGCGTTCACGATATTTAAGCCCTCCCTTTTTCGAGGGAGGGTAGGGTGGGTGAATATCAATAAGATTAGAGTCCGGAAAGCGCGTTCGTCGGTTTTAGGCAGGGGAGGTAGGGACCGGTAAGAACAGAGTCCAAAAGAGCGGTTCCGAAAAAAAATAGCCACCCAAAGCGCCCCGGCCCTTACGCTCTTCCCCTTTCACCAGCTCGCAGACTTCAGGCCGGCCTTGATGGTCTCTGGAACTTCGGCGTCCGAAGACGGGAGCCTCGGATTCCTTGGAGGGAGAACCATTATGGTTCCCCCTTCCAACGAGCAGCGGGAAGACCCGCTCGCTCTGCCTCCCCTTCATGGAAACATAGGACGATGAAATTTTTCCGATCCGGGAACGCACGATGACGTTCCGGCCGATCACGAATGCCGAAGAAATTGACCACACGAAACGAAAGAGAGTCCTTTTCAGAATATGACGTATCCGCCGTCGCGGATGATCTCTTCGCCGCGGCCGTCCGGATAGATTAAGACGAGGGAGCGGACAGCGAGGCGGGGTTGCGAGGCGGGGATATAAATCCGGTCGAGGTGGATGACCGCCGCCGGCGACGTAAAATCCTTCGGTCCCACGGCCCCGCCGAAATGTTCGCTCCGGCCGAAAGCGACGTGGAGGCCGAGTTTCTCGTCGAGGAGGATTTCGCCGACGGGGGCGAGGCCGAAATCGGCCAGGACCCCGAATCCCAGCTCGGCCATATTGCCGTAAGCCGGCTCGTTCGCGAGGTGAAGGCGTTCGGCCTCCGCGGCCGGGCCTGCGCCTTCGACCAGGACGGCCTTATTGGCGACGATATGGAAGAGGACGATTTCGCCTTGGATTTCGACCGGGAGGATTCCCTCGGTCCGGCTCGGCTCGCCCTTCTCGCCTTCGTAAGGAACGATATAGGCTTCGCCGCTTGGGAGGTTTCCGGCCGTGCCTTTATCCGAAAAGCGGCCCGAGCTCGAGTGGGCCGAGCGGAAACGAAGATCGAACAGCATCCGAACCTCCGGCCCGCCCTCGACCGCGAACAGGACATCGGCCCCTTCCGCGGCGTCGAGGCGGGCCTTGACCGCGTCCACCCGGCGGGCGACTTCGGTATAATCGATTTGAAGGGCGGGAATCATCGCCGTCGAGAATCCCGGCATGGTCGCGGCCCGAAAACCGAACCGCTTGGCCTCGACCTTGAGCGGCGCCGTGGTCGAGTATTCGGTCGGGGCGAGGAAGATCTGGGTCTCGGCGAAGATACGGCTGAAGGTCACGGGAATTCCGGAGCGGGCGAGGTCGGAGGCGAGATCGGGCGGCGGCGTCTCGAACACGAACGCTTCGGCGGGGAGGTCGGCGTTGTTCGAACCCACGTCGGGGTAGGCGTAGAGGCGGACATCCTCGAGAGGGATCGCGCCGCGAGCGTCATTGAGGGCGATGAACCAGTCAAAGGCGAGGGCCCGCCGCGCTTTCCAGTCCGGATTGTCACGGGCCGGATCGCGGGGGACATCGACCAAGACGCCGAGAATTCGATCTTCCGGATCGAATGGAAAAACGGACCGGACGAGGTTGGCGAGATCCCGGGACGAAAGCGACGCCATGACGGCCTCCTTCTTCTTTCGGTCTCTTCACTCTAAGACGAACGCCGGGTTCAATGCAACTCAATTCTGACCGTATTCAAGGATCTCATATTGATAATTCCTTAACGACGAGCCTCCCAGCGGCCACGGACGCCCGGAACTTCAAACCCGATCTGGAGTGGAGGGCGTTCGCAGGCCGCTATATGCTCAGGCGCAGGCCGCCGATGGCCGTGAGACCGGGCGTCCCGTACCCGTAGACCATTTCGTACCGGGCGTTAAGGATATTATCGAACCGGGCGAAAATCTGAAGCCCGGGTGTCGGGTTGAAGGCCAGGTTCGCGCCGAGGAGCGCGTAACCGGCGAGGGTCACGTCGCGGACCGGCCAGGAGGCGTAATCCCGATCGGAGCGCAAACCCGTGTAAATCGCGTTCAACCCCGCATCCCATTTTTTCGCAAAGGCCATCTGGATGTTCAAGGCGAGCGTGTCCTTGGGCCGGCGCGGAAGGGGCGCCTCATGCGTCCGATCGCGGGCGTCGAGGCGGGTATAGGAAAGGCGGGCGAGGAAGTTTTCGTCCGGTCGCATTTCGGCCGAGGCCTCGATCCCGCGCATCCGCGCCCGTCCGATGTTGACATATCCGAGGGCGTAGTCGAAATCGACGAGGTTTTCGAAATCGTTCTGAAAATACGACAGTCCTAGAGTCGCCTTGCCGTTGGCCAGCGCCTGCTCGAATCCCGCATCCCAGCCCAGGCTTCTCTCCGGGCGAAGAGCGGAATTCCCGATCGGTCCCCAGGCGGTTCCCGGGGCATGGAGCTGATAAAGAGACGGCGCCTTGAAGCCCGTGCCGAGCGTCGCTTTCAGTTTAGTGCTCGTTTTCTCGATGAAGAATGCCGGCGCGAGCCGAAAGGTCAGGGCGTTTCCCGCCCCGCCGCGGCGGTCATAGCGGAATCCGGCCGTGGCGAAAAACCTTCCTCGCCATTTCATCCGGTCCTGGACGTAGAGACCGATCCGGTCCGCCCTCCGTCGGGGGAATCGGCTCTCAGAGGGTCCCCAAAGGCTCTCGGAGCGGTATTCCGATTCGCCGGTTTCCCGATCGAGGTCGGTGCCGAAGGTCAAGGTGTGGGAGGGGAGGAGGAAGAAATTGTTCTGCCAGTCGAGGCGCAGGAGGGAGCTCTCGAACCGGCCCTGCTCGGTCTCGAAAACATGGGATGGGTCGGCGGGATTATTCGTCTCGCGCTTCGAGCGGACGAGGGCGACGCCGAGTTTCTGTTCCCATCGGCCGCCAGCCAGAAGGAACCTCCCTTGGATGCGGGTCAGGATCGAGGCATAGTCCTGGCGGTGATTGGGGTCGTCGCCGAACGGCCCCCCGAAATTGTCGAGGTCGGTCCGGGCCGAGACGCCGCGGACGACAACGTCGATTTCGGTGCCGTCTTTAAACGAGGCCCCGGCGCGGCCGGCCAGGGTGACGTTTCGGTAAGCGTCCGGTTCGGCGTTGCCCGCGTAGTCCGACCCGGCCGCCGAGATGCCGCCCGTCGAGGTCCGCGACAGCCCGAAGGCGTAGTGGAACGCGCCGGCCGAGCCCCGGAGGTCGATCCCCGCGTCGGCGGTCTTGTAGGACCCCCCGGCCGCCCGGAGCGATAGGCGCGGCCGCCCATGGCCGCGGGCGGTAAGGATATTGATGGCGCCGCCGAGAGCGTCCGAACCGTAGAGCGGGCTCTGGGGACCGCGGAGGACTTCGATCCTCTCGACGCCGTCGAGGGTAAGATGGGCGAAATCATAATTGCGGGAGGGATTGACCGGATCGTTGAGCGGAACGCCGTCGAGCATCACCAGGGCGTGTTCGGAGTTCGCCCCCCGGATGAAGACCGACGATGCTTCGCCGGGGCCGCCGTTCCGGATGAAGGCGAGGCCGGGGGCACCCTGGAGCGCGTCGAAAACGGTCGAACGCCGGGCCCGGTCCAGGTCGGTCCCGGCGAGGATCGTGACCGAGCTCGCGACTTCACGGGCCGGCGTTTCAAGGCGCGTGGCCGTGACCACGAGGTCGTGCTTGAGCGGCGGCGCTTGCGGATTTTGGGGGACGATGAAAAGCGAGGCCCAGAGCCTCACGGCTAGGGACGCGAAAAGCGGGACGATCATGAAACCTCCTCTTCCGCCCGAAGACGGGTTCACGTGGGCGCGACGGAGGTTTCCTGACTCTCGGATCGTCCTCGTCCCGGGCCTTCCCGCCCTCGCTTGAGGGCCGTGGCGTCATCCGGGATTCGTCCCCGATTACAGTAGCGGGGGCTGTGTCCGCTTCACACGGACTTCCCTCCGGCCGAACCCGTGAGAGAAAT
>Ga0315288_10001195_pt1 | contig 33520 bp, 25 predicted proteins | sample YL17G11_20_MG_FD_203454 | JGI IMG/M metagenome (GOLD analysis project Ga0315288, IMG submission 203454) | Sediment microbial communities from Yellowstone Lake, YNP, Wyoming, USA - YL17G11_20 | ecosystem: Environmental > Aquatic > Freshwater > Lake > Sediment | place: USA: Wyoming | collected...
CGAAGCGGATGAGCTCCAGGGCATGGAGAAGGCATGGGGCCCGCGGTCGTATTGCACCGCTGGCGGAGGCGGCAAGTTCAAGGACGAGTACCCGGACGTACCCACTCTGCGCTAGAGCTTTCGCTTCCTTGCTCGGCGCAACCAGGATGGACACGCGGACGGAGCGCCCCAAGCGGCGCTTCGTCCGCAGCAAACGGGGCTTTCCTGCCCCACACGGGTACGCAGCGTGCGGAGCCAGGAGTAACCCCGAGGTGAGACAGGTGTGCGAGAGCGGGCGGAGCGGCCACAGGGCGCTCCGCCGCACAAGCAAACAGGGCTTCTAGGCCCAAAAGGGGGTAGTGAGGATGCGACAGCTAGGCAGGCGAAGTGCGGTGTTGTTGTTTCTGTTGCTGGCAGCCGTTTGCAGTTGCTCGGTGGCGATGGCGACCGTCTATTATGTGGCGCCAAACGGCTCGCCCCTGGGTGACGGCTCGATAGGGAACCCTTGGGACCTGCCCACGGCGAATGCGAATCTCCAGGCGGGCGATACCGCGATCATGCGCGGCGGCGACTATGCCGATGGCGGCGGGATCGCGCCGGCGAGATCGGGAACTGGGGGATCGCCGATTGTGTACCAGGCGTTCGTCGGGGAGACTCCTCGCATATACAAAACGAAGAAGGGGACACCTACAGGGGTCAACCTCGAGTCCCGGTCCTACATTATGATCGACGGCATCACCGCTCAGAATTGCAGCTACTGGATACGGGCGCTACAGTCGACCGGCATTACGATCAAGAACTGCCACTTCACCGACAGTCCGAATTGGGAGTCGTCCAGGTTGCGAAATATGGGCGACTACCTCTACATTGGGAACTGCTCCTTCACCAACGGCACGGACAATGTCACCGTCGAGGGCGGCAACTACCACCTCATCGAAAACAACACCTTCGACACCGCGAGCCATACCCTGCTGGTGTTCATGGGAGTGAAGAACTCGGTAATCCGCGGGAACTACTTCCGCAACCCGATCCAGAAGTGCGAGGAGGTCTTCAGCACCAGGGATACCCAGTGGCCGCCCCCGGCGCGCACGTCGGAGTACCTGGTGATCGAGGACAACGAGTACGCGCTGGCTTCAGGGCCCCAGCATGACTGGGCGGGCATTCAGTACTCGGGCAACAACTCGATTGTGCGCCGGAACGTCTTCCATGATTGCGGCGTCGCCATCGACGTCACCACCTACCCTGACGACCAACAAGAGGCGTGGTATAACGAGCACAATCGCTACTACCACAATACGTTCTACAAGAACGGATACCTCCTAGACGGGGTCGCCCTCTACTTCGGCAGGGACCCGACCTTGTGGTGCGGAGATCAGGTTTTCGTCAACAACATGCTGTTCCTGAACGAGTCCGAGAGAAGCGGTACCTCCCCGAGCGACCAGGTGGTCTTTGGCTGGAACACGGCTCCCACGGACGGCACCTTCTACTACAACGACCTCTTCTACACCCAAACCGGGCAGGACCTGTTCGGGGCTCTGTCGCCGCAGGCCAACTGGACGCTGGCGGAGTTCGAGGCCGCCTATCCCGCGACCGCGGCGAACAACATGGAAGCCAATCCCCAGATGGTGGACCCGAACAATGGAAACTTCACCCTGCAACCGGGCAGCCCGTGCATCGATGCCGGCGGTCCGCTGACCCGTACCACATCGGCCGGGTCGGGGACGGTGATTCCGGTGGCGGACGCGCTGTACTTCTCCGACGGGAAAGGGATCGTGGACCCCGACGTGATCCGCGTCGGCGGCGTCCAACGGACGATCGCCAGCGTGAACTACGCGAACAACCAGATCACAGTGTCGGAGAGCCTGTCGTGGGCCAACAACGCTCCGGTCACGCTGGACTACTTCGGCTCCGGTCCGGACATCGGGGCTTCTGAGAGCAACTACGCTCCCCAGCCTCCGGTGGCGGACTTCTCCGGCAACCCGACCAGCGGGCCGGCTCCCCTGACCGTGTACTTCACCGATCTGTCCACCGGCAGCCCAACCTCTTGGTCGTGGACCTTCGGGGACGGCGGCACCTCCCAGGCCCAAAACCCGAGCCACCAGTACCAGACCGTGGGCAGTTTCACCGTCAGCCTAACCGCCACCAACGCGCAGGGGTCGGACACGGAGACCAAGACCAACTACATCACCACCTTCCAGGCCCAAGACTACTTCTGCAACTCGCTCACAGTAAACACCGGCACCCTCCAGTCCGGCGATCACACCAGCGTGCACACTTCGAACGACGTCTACTTGGTGGTCGCCGCGGCGAAGGTGTCGGGCAAGTATGCCGAGCAGGTGACCTATACCTTCAACACCGGGTTGTCAGGCCTCGCCTACCTGAGGTTCACCGTAGAAGGCAGGGTGAGCGCCGGCAGCCAACCGCAGACGGTCTATCTGTACAACTACTCCACCAGCACCTGGGACTCCAAGAGCACCAGCACGCTGGGGACGACGGACAGCACGGTCCAGGTGGAGGTGGCCAGTCCTGGCAGCTACATCTCGGGCGGCACCGTGCAGGTGCGGGTCAAGACCGGCGGCACCGGCAATACTGCCTATAGCCACTCCACGGACTTGGTGAAGATCACCGCCGCGCCCTAGAAATCCGGCCGGAAAGCCGCCAATCTGGCGGCGTCTGGGAGTGGTGTTAGTCGGCGTGCAGAAATGACCCGCCCAGAGGCGAAATCGGCGTTGAAACTTGACCCACCAGAAACGAGAGCCGGAGGACCAAAACGGGGAATCCAGAGACCAATATGAGTTGATTCCAACAATCCGGGGTGGGTCAGTCTTGGATGCCGATGGTGGGTCAATCCCCGATGCCGACTGCCACTGCTGCTCTCCACCGGCATCCGCCGGTCCGAGGCCGTCGGGCTTACGCTGGACGACCGCAACCTGGAGGAGCGGCAGCTGCTGATCCGGGGCAAGGGCGACAAAGAGCGGGTGGTACCCTTGACCGAGCGGGCCGTCGAAGTCATCCGTGCCTACCGCGGCCGTGGGGCCCGCTTATCGGAGTCATTGTAGCATGTTTGGGACAGGACGCGATGACCGAGTAGCCAGCCGCGGCAGCAGTTGGGGACAGGTCCCGCTCAGCCGCGGCGGGGCCTGCGTCCTTGCCTGTACTCGTCCGATGTACTGGCGACACGATGCTCTAGATAGCCTGGCGCGCTTGAGGCCGTCGCTCGCTCGGTGTAGAATCGCCAATCACATTCCTGAACAGGGCTGACGCTATGCTCCCGCTCCTGAGCCTGAGCAGGGAACAAGCTGGTCTGTATGAACATATCTGGGGGGAGTTCTGCGACTTCGCCTATGTGTTCACCGAGGCGCGCCGGGAGTTGGCCTTCCACGGCAAGCTCGATGTCCAGCGGGATGGGCGCGTCGCTCTTCGAGACTTGCTTGTCATTCGCTCTGCCGCGCAAGAGCCACACGAACAGGCGGATGTGATCCGGCAACTCCAGGGCGCGGTAGCTGGAACGCAATGGCGAGCAGATAGTCTGAGTTCGCACTGCACGCAGTGGACTAGCGAGAGCTTTCGACTGATGCTCATCCCACGGATTGCTCGGGAGGGTATGGCGGCGACGCATCTCCTGCTCTTCCTGGGCGCGGATGACAGAGACGAGGGCACGTATCTGGAGCTCCTTCCGCCTCTCGACATACCATCTGCCGACGAGGACAGCCGGCCGTCATCTCACTTCTACCCGGTGCGGACTGAGTGTGATCCGGAACACGCGGAGGCCATCAGTCCCGTGGAACTTGCCTCTCGTATTCAGGGGAAGCGAGTCGTCGCATTCACCGGCGCGGGTGTCTCGCTGCCTAGCGGCATCCCCACCTTTCGCGGGCCGGGAGGCTTGGAGGAGCACTTTCCACTCTTTGGGCCATTTCCCGGTCAGGTGACAAACTGGATGCTCGGACGTCCCCGTGACCTTGCCCAGGTGATCGGGCGCTTCCAGGCTTCATTCATGACGGCCCGCCCCAACGCGACGCACTTCGCCCTTGCCGAGCTGGAAAGCGCGAGCGTTCTCGCCCATCTGATCACGGGCAACAAGGACAGGTTGCACGAGAGGGCCGGCAGTCGTCGTGTGCACCTCAAGGATGCATCGCAGTTCGTGGACACCGACGAGGGGTGGCAGTGGATCAGAGAAGGCCAGGTCTTCCTCGTGATCGGCGTCTGCGAGGATGAGCACGGCCTCATCGCATATGCCAGCGACCATGCCCTCCAAGTTGTGGCCATCGCACCAGAACGGCCTTCGTTCCTATCTGCGGGCCACTGGTTCGTCCAGGGTGCCGCCGAGGACGTGCTGCCACGAATTGCAGAAGAGCTGCGTCATCGGCACTAGCCTCGGGGCCATGGGCAGAGCTAATCAGGCGGTCGATGGAGCGAAACTCACGGACGGGTTGCCCGTGTTCGTGTGGGGATTGGACGCGAGGACCAAGTAGCGCAGTCGCGGCAGCACGTAGAGGGCAGGCCCCGCTCGACCGCGGCGGGGTCTGTGTCCGCATCCGGCAGTTCACCCCGTCTGCGTAAGACTGACACTCACCGGGCCGCCGCACCTACGCCCACCGCGTCGGCAGAACAGTCCAGGCGATCTGCCAGATCACCATCGGGGATCTGACGTTGACACCATGTCCTCCCAGCGGTAGGATTCTATGGGCAGAGCTAGTGCCTGCCAGGAGAGGCGGTGGTGCCAGTGTTACAGCATCTGACACCGCCCCCGTACTCCGGATTGCTCGGTGTGACCTCGGAGGCTGCTCCCCCGGGGAGCTACAAGTAGGGGAGCCACCCAGGCTCTTGGGCAACGACGAGGTGTGGCATGGCAAGGTGATCGCAGTACCACCGGGCGAGGTCCGTGAGAGATCCGCGGACCTCATCTCGTTTCCCCCCTTGTCCCAGTGATACCAGAACGGCACGTATGCGCCCCAGTCATTATCGGCATGCGTGTCGGATCGCGCTTGCTGTGATCCAGGGGTGTGCCAACGACTGGACAGTGACCTGCTCGTATGGGATACTCACTTTTGTGGAGCCGGGGGTATCGACGGAAGGGGGATACAGGTGACGGCCTCGTCGGGTAGCGTGTGCCCCAACTGCGGTAGTCCGGTCACGACTGGTGCACGACGATGCGGCTCGTGCGGGGAGGCCGTTGACCACGGGGACCGCCGAACGCCCGCGCTGCGCGTGCTCAAATCCATCCCGGAACGGCAGGATGGTCTCGAAGATGCTCCCTATGTCCTCTCTCTGGACACCCTCGATCCAGTTGAAGCTGTCGCCTGGGAGGTGCGCGGCCAGAAAGTGTCCCCGCCCGATTTCCTCAAGCTGCTCGCTTCACGGAATCTCGGTATCGAGTCTCATGCCCTGTTCGGCATGATCATGGCATGCCCGGAACGCGCGGAACACACCACGTGCAGTCACAGGACCCATGACTCCGACGCGAAGAGGGATAAGTGTATCCGCAACCAGGCCGCCAAGCTCGCGGCACGCTCCCTGATGCATCACATCGGCTTCCTCTATCGGCTCGACATGTGGTCGGAACCACGGTCGCTGATGCGCCACGCGATGTGGTCCTGCATCGAGAGGCACGGCCGGGCCTGCACTGCCTGTCGCGCCCGAGAGGGAGTAGTAGTCTCGGTTGAAGACAAGCGAGTGCCGATCCTGCACCCTGGCTGCAATTGCACACTCGTGCAACTTGCCCGAGGGGAACTCGGTAGCAAGACGATACAGAGGACACTACGCTACCTCGAGGCCCGTGACCCTGAACGAGCCAGAGTGATGAGAGAGAACCTCGCGAAGAGCGGGTTCGGAGTGGAGTTGCGAGCGGGATGCTCTGGGTGCCTGCTGCCTCTCTTCTGTCTGCTGACCCTACTTCCGCTGGCTGTCTGGGGACTGGTCCGCTAAGGAGCGGTATCAGCCCACTGCCCCGGCTCCACGGGCGGCTGACAACGACATCAGGTTCCGCCGCCATAGGAGGAGGCAGGAGCATCGCTGACCCTGCCTCCCCGCACGCGCGGCTGTCAAGGTCTGGAAGTAGATCCTACCGATAGGGTCACTTCCCCTCCGGCCCGCCGAAGCCTTGGCGAAGGCGGATAGGGCGGCGCGTCCGAGGGAGCGAGGCTGATGCGGATGCCCCCCGTTTCCCGATGGCAGGAGCCAACCTCCTGCCCAACGAACAGCCCGGCAGAGAGGTCGAAGGATGAATGTCGAGACTGATGGCGCGCTGATGTCCGCGCGGTTCCCTCGCGTCTGGACTGGATTCGCCATCGCGGGGCTCTTCGCTCTCACTGAAGTACTGCTGGTATCTGAGGGGGAGGGGACCCTCGAGGAGCCCGTGCTGTCCAAAAACTCGTCGGCGCGGCTCAGATGGAGTGAAGACTTGTCCGACGATGCGGTCATGGACAAGGAGGGGCGCGATCAGGCATCGCACACCGGGGGTCGCGGTGACGATCGGAGGGTCCGACCGCGCGACTGAGGGCGCCGGTGGCGATATGCATGCCCCAGCGTTCACGGGTGAGGAGCACACCCGGTGCGGACTACGCGGCCTTCCGGTAGTACGAGTTTAGCAGGCCGCCCGGGAGCTGCTCGCACTCCACCGCGAGATCCCCATCCGACATCTGGTCGGCGCAATCCCGCGGCATTCCTCCTGTCGCTTGGCGCTCCGGTATCTTGTCCCGCGACCGCCGTATCGCTTCCTCGTACTGCGGCCTCACGCAGGTGGGGAAGGGGGGCCGCTGCAGCACGGCACGGGACAAGATGATTCTCGCGAGCGGAGCTTCTGAGGGGAGATGGGGCAGGCTACAACGCATGCGAAGCGAATGTCAAGGCTGTGGGTGCTGTGGGGCATTGCGAGAGGAGATACGGCTCATGGGCTTCTGGGACGACCAACGAGTGGTGGTAACAGGTGGAGCTGGGTTTCTCGGCAGGCATGTCGCCAAACGTCTGCAGAGAGGCGGATGCAAGCGGATCTTCGTTCCTGTTATCGAGCGGTACGACCTTCGGGAGCGTGACGACATCCGGAGAATGCTCCGCGACAGCGAGTCGAGCATGATCATCCATCTGGCGGCCAGTGTCGGTGGAATCGGGGCGAACCGCGAGCACCCAGGCAGCTTCTTCTACGACAACCTGATCATGGGTGTCGAGCTCATGGAGCAGGCGCGCCGACATGGTGTCCGCAAGTTCGTCGCCATCGGGACAGTCTGCGCCTACCCCAAGTTCACACCCGTGCCGTTCCGGGAAGAGGCCATCTGGGATGGTTACCCCGAGGAAACCAATGCCCCGTACGGGCTGGCGAAGAAGATGCTCCTGGTTCAGGCGCAGGCCTATCGTCAGGAATACGGCTTCGATGCGATCTACTTGATTCCCGTGAACCTCTACGGCCCGTGGGACAACTTTAGCCCGGCGTCCTCCCACGTGATCCCTGCCCTGATACTAAAGTGCCAGCAGGCGATCGACGCGGGGAACGACTCCATCGAGGTCTGGGGCACCGGTAGCGCATCGCGCGAGTTCCTCTATGTTGAGGACGCGGCAGAGGGCATCGTGCTTGGCGCGGAGCACTACGACGGGTCGGATCCGGTCAACTTAGGAACGGGGGGGGAGATCACGATAGCGGAGCTCGTGGCCGTGATCATGCGACTCATGGACTTCAAAGGCACGATCGCTTGGGATCGGTCCAAACCAGATGGGCAACCCAGGCGGAGCCTGGATACGTCGCGAGCCCAGAGAGAGTTCGGCTTCAGGGCCGAGACCGACTTCGAGAGCGGTCTGCGCAACACGATCGCGTGGTTCAGCGACTACCGCCCTGACACTCACGAGTGGACAGTGCCTCTTCTTCCGGGGCTGTCGGCAAGCGGCTGGATCGGAGACTGAGGCTAAGGCATGGGAACCCGGGCGGCGGCCTGCTCCTGCTGGGCTCGCCGCAAGTCGTGCTCGACCATGATGTCTATGAGTTGCTCGAAGGTCGTGCTCGGCTTCCAGCCGAGCCTTTCCGCCGCCTTGGATGCATCGCCCACGAGCAGATCAACTTCGGTCGGCCTGAAGTAGTGCTGATCGATGGCTACGTACTGCTTCCAGTCGAGCCCGACCCTGGTGAAGACGCGCTCGAGGAACTCCTGCACGCTGTGCATCTCGCCGGTCGCGATGAGATAGTCGTCGGGCTGGTCCTGTTGCAGCATCAGCCACATCGCCCGGACGTAGTCCGGCGCGTAGCCCCAGTCGCGCTTCGCGGCGAGGTTCCCCAGGTAGAGCTTATCCTGCATGCCTAGTTTGATCCGGGTCGCCGCGCGTGTGATCTTGCGGGTTACGAAGGTCTCGCCCCGCCGGGGCGATTCATGGTTGAAGAGAATACCATTGCAGGCGAAAAGACCATACGCCTCGCGGTAGTTGATCGTCTGGTAGTGTGCGAACACCTTCGCGCAGGCGTACGGCGACCGCGGCCGGAACGGAGTCCGTTCCGTCTGAGGCACCTCCATGACTTCCCCAAACATCTCACTGGAGCCGGCCTGATAGTACCGGACGCGGTGGCCCATGCCCCGCACGGCGTCCAGCAGGCGGAGCGCCCCCATCGCGATGGACTCTACGGTGTATTCCGGCTCATCGAACGACACGCGAACATGGGACTGAGCGGCCAGGTTGTACACCTCTTCGGGCTGCACGCGCTCCACAATGCTCCGAAGGGACGTCGCATCGGTCAGGTCGCCGTAGTGGAGTCGCAGCTGCGCTCCTGCTTCGTGCGGGTCATGGTAGAGATGGTCGATCCGGTCCGTGTTGAACGAGCTCGACCGGCGGATGATGCCGTGGACCTCGTATCCCTTCTCGAGCAGCAACTCCGCCAGGTATGAGCCGTCCTGTCCCGTGATCCCTGTGATAAGCGCTTTCTTAGCCAATGGGTCCATCCCTTGCAGCGTGTGCCGCCTCTCGCGGTCCGGAGTCGACGAGCGCAGCTCCCGCGTTCGCACCACATGGGAAAGCGCGACCCGGAGCCGCGCGAACTCGTGGGTCGGCTAGCGAGTCCGCTCCTCTAAGGTTATCGAGCCTATATTGATCTTCGCATTGGGGCCTGGGGTCCCCTTCACGACGACGCGTACAAGAGCGCGGTCCAGGTGTCCAATGCCGCCCGCGGGGAACTCGGCCATGCCGTCGGATGAGAAAGTGGACGAGACCCACAATCCCTGCGGCGGATCCTCGTCGAGCTGACCGTAGAACTTCTTGCCAACCCGGACCCCTGGAGCCACATAGCGCACTTCCTTCCATCCCTCAAGTTTGTATGTGATAGTGCCGCTGAACGGAGGCAGCGACCCCAGATCGTAGGGCGAGCAGATATCCACCCATGCGCTGCCTTGCTTCGCCCTGATCGAGAATGTCATGCTCCCGGAAGACGCGCTCCCGTCCTCTCCCCCGGAAGGGGTGAGCTTGGTGCCGTCCTCTGAGGCGGCCCATAAGGCAAGGCTGGCCGGTCCGAGATCGTCCCGCCACAGGACCCGCGGGGTGGGTGCATCCCTGGGGTCCCTGGGCGCCCGGAGGTCCATCCGCCAGGCGTGGACGTCGTCGACCAACGCTCGCGAGCAGGATGCCATTCGCAGGCCGATCCGCAGCCGACCGGGGGCTGACGGCATGAGCGTCCCGGACAGCGGAGTATACCGTTGGTCTGTGATTTTGGCATGGGCCAACGGAAACGCCGTTACACCCCCGTTCGGATCGCTCACGAAGGCCCAGAGGGCGGCGTCAGTCGGGACGTCGGAGCGGGCCCAGAGGGACAGACGGTATAGCCGGCCACCCTCTACCTCCGTCCCTTCACCAGCCACAGGGATCTGGGGAGGCGCGGCGCCGCTGCCGGACAGCAGCCAGCACTGCTGCCGGTGGCCGGTTAGGAGAGCAGCGGAACGTCCGGTCCGCGCCTCGGCCTTGACCGCGCCCCTGAGCGCCACCGATCCGGTGGCGGAGTACGGCCACCACCCGTCTGGCTTCGCGCCGAGAGTCTTACCGGAGTTCTCGAACCCGCCGTTGTTCACCGACAGCTCGGTTATGCGATATGGGTTGGCGCCAGCGACGTAGATGTCGGTCGCGAGCTTCGTGGAGGGGTTGTAGAAGGACCGAACCCGATGCCACCAGTCAGGAATGGCGTGGACATAGCTTGGCACTGGGCGGCCGGTCCTCTCGTAGAAATTGATCCACCGCCATGACAGAACGACATATGCGTTTTCGGTCTGCTCGGCATTGGCGGGTAGAGCAGCGGCGGTCCGTTTCGGCCGGAAACCCCCGTAGAACTGCAACAGCGGGGCGGCTCGCGGATCTGCTAGCACCCTCCGATCCCAACCAGCTCGGTCCAGGAAGGCGTAAGCTTCCCGGACGTCGGCCATCAACCCTCGGTAAAACTGCTCGCGGTGAACGAACAGGGGCGTGACAAGCAGGGCCACCACGCCAGCCGCCGCCGCGAGCTGGATCCGCGCGCGACGGGCGAGCACGGTCTCGCAGACGAGCGCCGCGACGAGTATCAGAGATGGGTGCAGTGCTGGGAGCAGGCGTCTTGGCTGGTAAGAGAAGTAGCGCACGTCTGTATAGGCCGCGCCGAGGATGGCCAGCAGAATCCATGCCGCGATCAACACCTGCCAGTTGAAGCGTCGCTGCACTGCATGCCAGATTAGAGCGATGACTGCCAATAGCCCGGCTAGGCCTATGCTCTGCCGAGGTGCGAAGATGGCCAGGAATTTTGACAACAACTTGCTCATCACAGGGGCTGCGGCGGCAGCCCCGTAGGCTGCTGGTATGAACTGCCGCTCGTACTGGCCGGCCGACGCCGCCGTTACCTTGTAGCGGAACAGCGGATCCCCCGTCGCCGCCCAGAGTATTGCGCTCTCTGCCCCCACGGCGATCGCCGCCCCGAGCACAACTAGCAGCAACTGCCAGCGCCAGCGGCGGCCGATCGCCTCAACCGCGGCGCCGAAGGCGAGTGCTGCCGCCAGCAGCCATGCGTTCTCCTTGATGGAGATGCACACGCCCAACGCTAGGCCGCTGACGAGCAGGGATACGGCCGCTCTGCTCCCCCGCTGGTCTCGTGCCGCGATGAAGAGGTAGAGACACAGTATCCCGAATGCCGCCTGGACGATGTCCGGGAGCATGATTGTGCTGTAGTAGATGTCAAGTGGCGTGATGGCCAGCAGGAAAGCAGCGAATAGGCCGGTGCGAGGAGTGAAGACCTTCGAGCCAGCCAGAAAGACAAGCACAATACCGCAGAGCGAGCACAGCAGCGGGTAGAGGACGGAGGCGGGCTCACTCACACCGAGGATCGCGTAGATGCCGGCTAGAGGGGCCACGATTGCCAGCCGCGTGGTGGTAAGGGGCGTGCCAATCGAGAGGTGTTGGAAGTACTCGCCAGAGACCATGTGCTGTGCAGCGATGGAATACGCCAGATCGTCAGTGCCGACACAGCCCGTGAAGTAGGCGAGCCGGAGCCCGAGCCCCAGAAGCAGGATAGCGACGAGGAGGAGTGCGCGACGGGTGCCGGGCGAAAAGGCACCGAAGTCAACCCGTATCTCGATGGCCCGGCGCCGCTGCCCCTGGTCCCCCTCGCTGGTGTTGGATCGATTGGACATATCGGTGCTGGAGTTCGCTCACACGGCCAGTGTCTCCTGCCTCAGTGAGGGCGCCCTCCCCGCAGTGGCGCGCATGGGTTCAGCTTGACTTCCGGAGATGCTCCCGGTAAGATCCCAGAGTTGGGGCTCATGGCTATCTGGTCGTTGCCAAGCATGGTGGTTGGCATCGACTTGGTTGCTGATGAGACGGGACGTCGCTCCGCTCGAGCTTCAGAAGGAACACGTTTTCGATGGCCAATGCCAATGACGCTTTAGCCCGCTTCTTCGATGCCGCAACTGCCCATCGCGCCACCATGGGCTGGCTTCGCGGGTTCTACCATCGGCGGCTTCGCCAACTGGTGGCCGGCCTGGTTGACCCCGGCCTGTCGGTGCTGGAGATCGGCTGTGGGCAGGGGAACCTGCTGGACGGACTCAAGCCCAGCCGCGGCGTGGGAGTGGATATCAGCCCGAAGATGGTGGCCGCCGCCCGCGAGCGACATCCTGAGCATGAGTTCATTGTCGGCGACGCTGAGGACCTTCCCGTCCGGGAGGCGTTTGACGCGGTCGTGATGTCGAATCTCGTCGGCTACCTCAGGGACGTGTGGCAGGCGTTCCGCGAGCTCAGGAAGGTGACGCATGCCGGCAGCCTAGTCGTGGTGACGTACTACAACTTCCTCTGGCAACCCGTTCTCAAGCTGGCCGAGTTGATCAGGCTCCGCGCGCCGCAGCCCGAGCAGAACTGGCTCTCCACAGACGACTTGGCTAACCTTCTTGAGTTGAACGGCTACGAGGTCGTTCGTATCGGCACTGACCTGTTGCTTCCCCTTCCGATCCCGATCCTAGCTCCTCTGATCAACCGGTATCTCGCGCGGCTTCCTGTGCTGCGCGCTCTCTGCCTCACCACGTACGTAGTGGCGCGCGATCGGGACGCCTCCTCCGCGCGCGCCTGTCCCGAGCGAACCTGCTCGGTGATCGTGCCCACCAGAAACGAAGCGGGCAACATCGAGGCGTTGGTGGAGCGCCTACCCGAGATGGGAAGCCACACGGAGATCATCTTCGTTGATGGCAACTCGACCGATGGCACGGTGGAACGGATCGAGGAGCAGATCGATAAGCACCGCGGCGTGAGGGACATCAAGCTGATTCACCAGACCGCGCGCTCGGGGGATGACTCGGCGCCGACGCAGATGCTGAAGCTTGGCAAGGGCGACGCGGTCCGCAAGGGGTTCGACGCCGCCAAGGGAGAGGTGCTGATCATCCTAGACTCCGACCTCTCCGTGGCCCCTGAGGATATGCCGAAGTTCTACCAGGCTCTTGCCGAGGGCAGAAGCGAGCTGGTCAACGGATGCCGTCTCGTGTATCCTATGCAGAAGCAGGCGATGCGTTTTCTGAACCTCCTGGCGAACAAGGCGTTCGCGATCCTGTTCTCATGGCTGCTCGATCAGCGCATCAAGGACACCCTGTGCGGCACCAAGGCGCTGCTCGCGCGGGACTACGCTCGGATCACGGCGAACCGCAGCTACTTCGGTGACTTCGATCCCTACGGCGACTTCGATCTCCTCTTCGGGGCGGCGCGGCTCAGCATGCGCATCAAGGAGGTCCCGGTGCGCTATCACGCCCGCACCTACGGTGAGATCAAGATCAGCCGGTTCAAGCATGGTCTCATCCTGCTGAAGATGAGCCTCATCGCCATGCGCAAACTCAAGTTCTTCTGATCCGCGACGGACGATCTGCCATGCATCGCGTGGACAAAGAGGCGGCCCGAAGGCACTGGGACGGTGTGGCTGCCAGCTATACGGCCCACAAAGAGGCCAACCACGACTACTTCGATGCGCTGAAGGCGAAGGCGGGGGACTCACTGATCTCCTAGCGAACCCGCTCCTCCAGGACGATCGGGCCGATACTGATCTTCGCGTTGTCGCCGGGAATGCCCTTCACGACAACGCGGACAACAGCGTGGTCTACCTGCTCGATGCCATCTTCCGGGAAGCCGGCTATGTTTGCAGATGCAAAAGCGGACGAAACCCACAGCCCCTGGATCGGATTCTCGTCGAGCTGGCCGTAGAACTTGTCGCCAACGCGGACGCCTGGAGCCACATAGCGGACTTCCTTCCAGCCCTCAAGTCTGTAGAGGACAGTACCGCGAAATGGAGGCAACGACGTCACCTCGTACGGCGAGTAGATGTCCACCCATGCGCTGCCTTGCTTCTCACCAATCAGGAAGGTCATGCTGCCTGAGGACGGGCGCCCGTCCCGGGTCCAGGAAGGGGTCAGCCTAGTGCCATCGGCAGAGGCAGTCCAGTGGCGAGGGCTGTCCTGCCCTATATCGTCCCGCCACAGGAGACGCGTCTCGGCGATGCGCTGAGGTGACTTGGGGAGCATCTGCTGGACAGCCACATCATCGACGCTAACGCTCGTGCAGGACGGCACTCGCAGGCCGATCCGCAGCCAACCAGCGGCTGACGGCATGAGTGTCCCGGACAGCGGAGTGTACCGTTGGTCTGTGATCTTAGCGTGGGCCAACGAAAACGCAGTTACTCCCTGGTTCAGGTCGCTCACGAAAGCCCAGAGGGCGGCCTCGGTTGGGAGGTCGGAGCGGGCCCAGAGGGACAGATGGTATAGCCGGCCACCCTCTACCTTCGTCCCTTCACCAGCCATAGGGACCTGGGGAGGCGCGGCGCCGCTGCCCGACAGCAGCCAGCATGATTGCCCGTGACCGGTGAGCAGCGCGGCGGAACGGCCGGTGTGCGCGTCAGCCTCTGCCGCGCTCCCAACCGACACGGACCCATCCGCGGAGTACGCGAACCATCCCACCGGCTTCCTTGCCGGAGCGCTCGCCAGGTCCTCCATCCCGCCGTTCGTCACCGGCATATCCACCGTGCGATATGGGTTGGCGCCAGCGACGTAGATGTCTGTCGCAAGCTTCGTTGATGGGTTGTAGAAGGACCGAACCCGATGCCACCAGTACGGGATGGAATGGACATAGCTAGGCACTCCCGTACCTATCCTCTCGCGGAACTGGATCCAGCGCCACGATAGGACGACGTACGCGTTTTCGGTCTTCGCAACGTCGTCGGGCAGACGAATGACACGTCGATCCGGGCGGAAGCCGCCGTAGAACTCAAGGACCGGCGCGCTTCGCGGATCCGCGAGGACCTTCCGATCCCAGCCGGCCCGGTCCAGGAAAGCGGCCGCTTCCCGTACATCCTCCATCGGAGCCCTGTAGAACATCTCGCGGTGTACGAACAAGGGCGTAATCACAAGGCCGACGACGCCGGCCGCGGCCACGAACCGGGTCCAGGTGCGACGAGCCAGCGCAGTTTCCAGTACGAGCGCGGCGACAAGCACCAGGCACGCAGGGAGCGCGGGCAGCAAGCGTCTTGGCTGGTATGAGAAGTAGCGCATATCTACGTAGGCCGCGCCGAGCACGGCGAGCAGAATCCAAGTGATGAGCAGCACCCGCCAGTTGAAGCGCCGTTGCAGCGCATGCCTGGTGAGAGCGACCAGGGCCAGCAGCCCTGCGATGCCGACGCTCTGCCGAGGCGTGAACACCGCCAGGAACTTCGTTACGAACCTGCTGGCCATCGGGGCTGCGGCCGCGGCCCCGTAGGCTGCCGGGATGAACTGATGCTCATAGCGGCCTGCCGAGGCCGTCGTCACCTTGTAGCGGAACAGCGGATCCCCCGTCGCCGCCCAGAGTACTGCGCTCTCTGCCCCCACGGCGATCGCAACCCCGAGCACAACCAGCAGCAACTGCCAGCGCCAGCGGCGGCCGATCGCCTCAACCGCGGCGCCGGAGGCGAGCGCTGCCGCCAGAAGCCATCCGTTCTCCTTGATGGAGATACACACGCCCAGCGCTATCCCGCTCACCAGCAGGGAGACGGCCGCTCTCCTCCCCCGTTGGTCGCGCGCCGCGATGAACAGGTACAGACACAGCGTCCCGAATGCCGCCTGGATGATATCCGGGAGCATCATCGTGCTGTAGTAGATGTCGAGTGGCGTGACGGCCAGCAGGAAAGCGGCGAAAATGCCGGTGCGCGGGGTGAAGACTCTCGATCCGATCAGAAAGACAAGCACGATGCCGCAGAGCGAACAGACAAGTGGGTAAAGAACGGACGTTAGCTCGGATACGCCGAAGATCGCGTAGACGGCCGCAAGAGGACCAACAAGCGCAAGCCGCGTGACCGTCAGGGGGCTAGACAGCGAAAGATTGTGGGCCCACTCGCCGGAGACGATGCTGTGGGCAATCATGCAGTACCCCAGATCGTCCGTGCCGACGCAGCCTGTGAAGTACGCAAGCCGGAGCCCAAGTCCCAGCAGCAAGATCGGGACGAGCATAAGGGCAGCACGGGCGGCCGGTGAGAAGGCGCCCAGGTCAACGCGTATCTCAACGAGGCGGCGCCTCTGCCCTTGTTCGGTCTGGGGAGTGATAGGCTGATCTAGCATATGCTTGGCAGATTCGCTTACGGCCTGTTCCTCCCCTGCTCTTGGGGATGGCTGCCGACAGGCGGCCGCACGAGATCCAGCTTGACCTGAGAAGGTCCTGCCCGATATGATGTTCTGAGACGGAAACACAGGGGGCGTACGCGCAGGCAGTTGGAGTGTGGCAGTGCACGAGAGCCGGAAACGTCGAACGAACGGTGACCCAAGCCCAGCACGTGGTGTTGCGTTCGAGCTGCCCCCCAGGGGGTCGCTAACGCCGAATGGCCCCGACGACCCTCTTCCATACTACTATCATCCGCTGACTGGCTGGCTCTACCGCGGCAGGATAGGGAAGGCACTCTCCCTGTTGGAGCCTCCGTACGAGTCCATACTAGAACTGGGCTATGGGAGCGGGATACTCTTGGCAACACTGTCATCACTCGGTCGCCGGGTATGCGGAATCGACCTTGAGTCTGACCCCGGTCAGGTGGCGGCCAATCTCTCGAAGCTGGGGGTGACAGCTGAACTTGCCCGCGGTGACGTTCGGAGCATGGAGTACCCAGAGGGGAGCTTCGATCTGGTGGTTGCCATCTCTGTGTTCGAGCATATCCGGGAGCCGGGGCAGATTCTAGGAAGGGTCGCGCACTTGCTGAAGAAGGACGGTCACCTCCTCGTCGGGATGCCGCGCGTGGACGCTGCGATGACCGCCTTGTTCTCGGCGATCTGGTCTGGTGACATAAAGGCCCACCATGTGACGAGCTATCACCTGTTCCTGAGGGAAGCCAAGGGTGAGTTCGACATGATCAGGTCGGCCAGGCTCCCTGGCTGGGCGCCAGAGTTTGCAGCCCTGTATCACACTGCGCTGTTCCGGCGCTGCTAGCAGGACATCCCCCACGCCGGGTGCCGCTGTCCCGCCGCTACGTCCTCGGATGTAGCGAGCGCGGTGCGCGTTGCGAAGGATAGGCCTGGGGCCCCGGCCGGAGCATTAGAGCCGCCTATGACGCAGCCGCGCGTCGCGCACGGATGCACAGAGATCCAGCGAACTCGCGGACCACGGGGATTGCCTCCAGTAGGCACTCGAGCTTGCTCACGATACCCATGCATGCGCGCGGCAGCGCAGGATGCAGCCACCCGTGAGGAATCACCCTTATCTCCGTGAAGCCAGCGTCGCGAAGCAGCCGACTGATCCCGCTGCGCGTGAATGCAGTCTCATCGGGTGACACATTGGGGAACAGGAACCTGAGCTTCCGCTCAATGAACACCTGGGGATTCAGCATGTTCGGCTCGGCGAACGTCATGATTCCCCCAGGCTTCAGCAGTTCATGGATCTTGGCGAGAGCGGCCTCGATTTCAAGGTGGTGGAGGATTGAGGACCCGACAACCGCGTCGAAGGGCCCATCTACATCACAGTCCTCGAAGCGTTTGTTGAGGAAGACCACCCGGTCGGCCGGCAGGCCCTTCGCGCGCGCCTTCTCCAGGAGATCCTCGGAGATGTCAACCGCCACAAGGCTCGCCCCGGAGTGAGCAAGCATCTCGGTGAACAAGCCGGTGCCGCATCCGATCTCCAACACTCTCATGCCTGGTCCGAGACGCGCTCCTGCTGCGAGCATTCGGCCCCGACGAGCAGCGCGCTCTCTGCCGGCGGGGGTTCCCCATCCCCATGCCCGCTCGGTGTCACCCGCGGCAAGCTTCTTGCCATGCGCTATCTCGTGCGTCGCCACGGACTGGTCTAGATCAGTACTACTCTTCACCCTATGGACTCCGTCCCTCGCTCTGGGCGGTCCCAGCTACGCGGGTGCCGTTTGCTGTTTTCGGCGTGGGCCCGCCCGCTTCCCTGCGGTGGCCCCAATCGCCTCCGCCGTCGCGTCCGACTGCTGTTCTCTGAATGCGGCACGACACGCCGTGAAGGGCTCACCGAAGCGAGCCAGTCATTTCACCCCAAAGCGCGCCACCAGTAGGAACCCCACACACATCAGCGCGACGCCAAAGAACTGCATGGGTGTGACCGCTTCCTTCAGGAACGCCCAAGACAGTATCACCACGATGACGTAGCCCATCGCGGCCATTGGATAGGCGTAGCTCAGTGCCCATCCCCCCGGAGCTATGACGACGAGCCACAGGCACGTGCCCAATCCGTACATGGCGAGACCCAGCAGGATCGGCGGCGTGGTGACGGCGGAAAGCAAGTTCCATACCATGCTCACGCCGGGGCCTCCCAGTGCTCCGAACTCACGCATCCCGACTTTCAAGGCGATCTGTCCGAGCGCGGCAAGGAGGACGGCCCCGGCCAGGCACGCCGCAACCTGGAATGGCCTCACTGCCGTTGCTCCCTTCAACTCATTGCGCCATCGCGCACACACAGATGCCACGCGGCCGGAGAGAACACCCCGTAGGGATCGGATGCAGCAATGGTGAGACGGTGCTGGGCGAGCGCGCGCTCGTACTCCGCGCGGCTGCGTTCCACGACATAGTCGCCAAGCACGCGCGTTTCCTCCGGGAGTACGTCCGAGAATACCAGTACGCCTTCCTCATCAAGCACCTGGCTGAGAGCGAGTAAAGACCTGCGCCACTGCTCGTCATCGGTTATGTGGTAGAGAACATCCATCGACACCACCGCGTCAAACCGCTGGTCGGTGGCGAATCGATCCAACGAAGAGACGACGAAGCGGGCATCGCAATGCGTTCTTGCATAGCGGATCGCGGCGTCACTCTGATCGACTCCAACAAGGTCGTGGCCAAGAGCGCGGAGTTGCGCCGTGAGCCAGCCCCGCCCACAGCCAGCGTCCAGAACCCGGAGGCGGCGCTCGTGGCCGAAATGGCGTACGAGTATTCGCAGGAGAAGACCGTAGCGCACGTAGTAGAAGGCCTCGTTTGCCTTTTCACTGATCCCACGGTCTCCTCCGGCCCGCCACGGATCACTTCTCTCGTGGCGCTCATTCCAGTATGCGGCGGCCTCGTCCGGCGTGAGCCGCGCAACCTGCTCGCTCCCTTCCATTTGCGCCTCCGTTGCTTAGCCTAGGCGGACCCAAGGAACTTCAGTTCTCTCTCGATTGTCTGTGCTCGTGCGCTCTGCCGCCTTACCCGTTCCGCCGCTGCCTTGGACAAGCGCAGGAACAACTCTGGGTCGCGGTAGAGCCTCGCTATCGCTCCCGCTAGCCCGACGTAGTCCTCGGCGTCCACCAGCATCCCACATTGGTCATCCACGAACTCCGGGATGGCGGCGACACGGTTTGTGACGGGCACCAGCCCCGAGGACATCGCCTCGTCGCGGGAGACCCCTTGAGCGTCCATGCGAGTCGGCGTCAGAAGGACGCCGTACTCGCGGTGCAGGTTGGCGATCTCCTCCTGCCTGAGGAAGCCTCGTTCGAGAATGACATTGGGGAAGCCGCGCAGCGGTTCGACCGTCTCCTCGAAGAGCCGCCCGTCACCGATGAAGCGAAACTCCAGCTCTGAGAAGAACGGCTCTTTAGACAGCTCCAGCACCGCCTTTGTCGCCAGATCGTTCGCATACTTCCTGCTACTGTAGGGCCGGATAGAGAGAATCCTACTTCTGAGGTCGGGAGCCTTCGGCTCGTAGGCGAAGAGATCGGTATCGATGAAGTTGTGGATGACGCTGTAGGTGTGGTCGGGGAGACGGATGCCAACATCCCCCATGACCTCTTCCGCGAAGTACTGCGAGACGAAGACGAAGTGCAGATTCGGGAGGAGGTCACTGAAGATCCCTCGCCAGAAGGCCATCCTCTGGTCGCTCTCCTCGATCGCCTGTCTTCTCTCCTCGTCGGTTGTGAAGTTGTACTCCCGCCGATGCCACGGCTGGACCTCTGCTCCGTGCAGCCAGACGATCACCTGAGTCCGGTCGAGGTGTTGGCGGATCACCTCCCACATAGGCGGGTCGAGGAAATGCACAAGCACCTTGCGGTAATGCCCCGAGGACAGCGCTTGATTCAACTCGTCCTCGTAGCCGCTCATCACATCGATGCCATTGAACTCGAAGTAGCCGCCGGAGCGAGTGGCGTTGAAGCGGAAGACGTCGACGAGCTGACCCGACTTGCGGTACTCGACGAGGCGGCGATGGAGAAAGGCGTAGCGATAGAGGTCATCGTACTGCGGGTACTGGTTCGAGACGACCAGGACATCGGACCGCCCCAGCAGCGCGCCGGCGCCGACATGGACACCACCGAGCACGAGGCCGTTGATGGTGCAACTGCCGGTCCCCGCCAGTCGGAGGCCGATCTGCAGCCAGGCTGTGCCCTCAGGGAGGGGGGCATGCTGGTTGCGGTTGCCCACGGCGACGAGGCTGCCCAGCTTGTGTCGCCTGGCGTCGAGGAACAGCAACACGAAGCGCACGTCCAGCCCCGGGGTGATGTCGAAGTAGAGTTTGGCCTCCCCCTCGAATCCCAGATCCCCGGGCCGCACGAGTTGCCTGGTGTATAGGTACTCGTGCCTGACAAGGTTCGCGTCTAGCTGGAGGCCGTTGCCGACGGCACGCATCTCCACACCGCTGGCGGCAGCAGCGCCGAGCAGCCGGAGGATCTCTTTTCCTGAGAGCTGACCGAGGGAGAGCGCATCCTCGTCCGCCGCGATCTTGTCCGCCGCTGCTTCCAGTTCGTCCAACGTCAAGCCCGAGTCGGCCAGCTCGATGTCATCTACCAGGGGACAGGGATCGCCCGGGTAATCCTGGCAGTAGCTGAACTCGTCCACAGACAGGCATTCTCCGGCGATCTGTCCGGTCGGCAGCTCGGCCAGGAACTCGGCTAGCGAACGATCGCCGAGATGGTCGGTGTTGGTCATCGCACATCGCATGGGCAGGGCATCAACCATGCGGTACTCGCTACCCCCGTCCTGCTTCTCGATGGCCCCGGACGTTTGGCAGTACCTGCTGCGTTTCCCGATGACGGGCGCCTTGGAGTAGCGCGTCGCCAGCGCGAGGTCCTGGAGATAGCTTGCACCGTAGTAGTCGCAGGCGACAATCCCGGCCAGGAAGCCTCCGGGGGCCACATCCCTGAGCTGTTGAGATGCAGCCGCGGTCCAAGTGAGCGTGCGGACGTCTTCCTCGCCCGCCGGGGGCGTGGACGGCGCGTATCCCTCTTCCAGCACCAGCACCAGGCTCTTGTCCGGGTGGCGTTGTCTCCGGAAGGACCGGACTATCATCGCCAACTCATCGTCATCCGAAGCCAGGGCGGCGACTGTTACATGCGGCAGCGTGTTTCGGCGCGGCATGCCCAGTGCGTTCTCGGCGACATAAGCCAACCGGTCGCGGTAGGTGTGCTCTGTCAGCACCTTTCGGAGGCCGGCCAGACGGAGCTTCCGGAATCGGAGTTCGTCGCCGGAGATGCGGGAGAGCTCCTCGCGAAGGCGCATGCCGTTGTCTGTGGAGATGACCAGGTCGCCGAAGAGCAGGCGGAGCCCGCGGGAGTAGTTGCTCACCGTGATCGTGTTGGATGCGAGAAGTTCATACACTCGCCGCGCGAACATGGTCTGGGAGTACTTGATGGAGTTCAGATTGACGCCGTAGCGGTAGCCCTTGTAGGCCTGGCCGATGTCCCCGGGCGGAAGGTGGCCGACGATCAGTGGCTTGTATGCTTCCGGGAACGCGTAGTCCGGGTTATCTTCGTGGTAGTTGCGGTCGTAGATGTCTAGCCGGCCGACATCCGAAAGCGTGGCGACGAATGTCTCCAGATCGGCTATCCGCTCGGGATAGCGGACGTAGTAGGCGCCGGCGAAACAGAACGCGTCCTTGCGCTCGTAAACCTCAAGCGGATTATGCAGGTTCGGCTGGCAGGCGAAGAGGAGGAGATGCACCTGCTGGGCATCGAGGACCGTCCGGTAGCGAGCGATGCAGTCGATATCGGTCGTGAAGACGTGGTCGAACAACTTTGCGGTGCCGATGAAGGTCTGGAAATGGACGGGGTCTTCCTTGTTCCAGAAAACCGTGGGGATGCTCTTCTCCTGACACCAGGCCACCAGCTCGACCAACTCCCTGCTCGCATTGGAGATGCGCCTGTTCCACAAGCCCTGCGCACCACCCCAGGCCGACTCGACGAAGAGCATGTGAGGCTCGAAGGCCGAGATCTCAGCCTCCCAGTTGTCAGGAGTCAACTGGAGCAGGCGGCACTCGGGGGCATAGCTGCTGTAGGTGAATTCGTCCATGATGCAGGCGACGCGGAGCTGGGAGACGTCCTCAACATCGGGTGGAGGGACGTCGCCGGGAGAGACTGTTCTGCTCGCCGTCCTGCCCTGACTCCAGCGAGCGACGACCGGGTCGGCGGCCGCGCTCCGATCTGACACGGGAGGCGCCGCCGTCATCTCCGGCGCTATCGTCTGCCCTGAGGCGGCCTTTCTCAAGCGGCGCGCGGCCAGCCGCAGCAAATACCAGGGCAGAAGCAGCGTGTTCTTCCCTGGTCGCGTGACCGCCTTCACGATAGCGTGGCCGATGTGATAGGAGGCCGAAGACTTGGTCTTGCTTAGCTCGGTCGAAGCCGCGCGATAGGCCGCCGTCGCCCGCCGCGCCTCCGAGCTGGCCTTTCCCAGATCCACGCTCAGCTTCCTGGCCTTCCCCTGCCACTCTTCGAGGCTCGCCTCGCGCTGCTTGAGAGCTGCGTTCAGCGAGGCGATCTCCTCCGTCAGCTTCTTCTCGCTAGCCTGCAGCTGGCCCTTGCTTCGCTCGTAGACTCGGCGCGCCTCACGGACCCTCTCGTTGAGTCGGGCAGTCTCGAGAGAAAAGGCGATTCGCTGGTGGGCGAACGTCGCGGCCAGTTGGTCGACAAGCTCCGCGGATGCGGGGGCGACCTCTCGTTTCATGAAGAGGAAGGTGGGTGTGGGGTTCCGAGCATCCAGGCAGACGTAACCGAACTGTTTCAGGAACGCGGCGATGGCATCGTACTCGCCGACCCCCTGCGCCTCCACGACAACGACGGGGCTATGTCGGGCAAGCAAGCCGCTCGCCCCCTGTAAGACTGCCAGATCCATCCCCTCTGTATCGATTTTGAGGAGGCTCGGCGCACCAGGCAGATCGAGGTCGTCCAATCGGATCAACGGTATGCCGGTGTTCTCGTCAGTCAGAGACACGGTGGTGGCGCCGGAGTTGTCGGGGACCCGTGAAGCGATCTCCGCGAAGCGGCCTGCGACGGCGCCTGCTGCTGCGTGAATGAGCGTCACCCGGTCTTGAAGATTGTTCAGGGCGACGTTGCGCGTGAGGTGTGCGAAGTTACCAGGGTCCGGCTCGACAGCCACGACGCGACAGCCGCAGATGCCCGCGAGGAAAACCGTGTGGTTCCCGATGTTAGCGCCGATGTCCAGCGCGAGATCGCCGGGGCGGACGATATCGCGCAGCGCACCCAGGAGATCCTCTTCGTAGAAACGGCCGTTTGCGTGGTGACTCTGGATGTACTCGCGGTCGTCCAGGATGGCGAACTTCACCGTCGCCCCATAGCGGGAGACCTCGGCGACTGCGAAACCACTGGTCATCGGAGCATCCGGAGGCATCTGATCCCCACTAGGAGGCAACTAGAAATGGCGACGGTGTAAGCTGCTGCGCATCGCGTCCGACCTCATATGGCTTTCGCGCGAGCCTGGACACGGCACGGTTCATGTCGCACATTGATTGTACCCTGACCGGCGCAGTCCTACCAGCGCCGCTCGTCGACGCCACCAGGGCGAGGAAGGGTGGGAAGTGCTGCGCATGGGTGGCGGTTTCTGCCCAGGGAAGTGAGCACGCCGACTGTCAAAGCTGTTTCACCACGGCGCTTTCGCACCGCGAGAAGAGCCAGAAGCCGAAGACCAGTGTGCCCAGCGCCACCGCGGCGACATAAACCGTGCCGTCAAGTGTCGGTGGCCTGTCGTAGATAAGTGAGTTGCGCACCATGCGGAAGAGATGCGTGAAGGGGTTGACCCGATAGAAGAGATGGAAGAGCCTGTGTCTCAGGACGGTCTTCTCATCGCCGTAGTAGAACATCGGCGACAGGTAGAACCACATCCGGAAGACGAACTGGAGGATGTTGGGGGTGTCGCGGAAGAGCGCCCCGGCGACCGCGAACACGTATGAGAAGCCGAGGGAGAAGGTGAATAGCAACGCGGCGGCCGCGGGCAGCCACAGGGCATTCCACCCAAAAGCCAACGGGTGCTTGATCGGGGGCATTCCCGGCCCCGGCACCCAGTGAGCCTGCTTATAGAGCAGCCAGATGAGCACCATACCCAGGGCGAAAAGCGCCCAGATGAAGTCGTAGAGCCGCGCTATGGCTATGGCAGTGGGTAACGACGCCTTCGGGAAGTAGACCTCCCGGATCAGCCGCGCCTGTCCGCGCAGGATTCCCGACGACCCGATCACCGATCCCTGGAACATCTGGAAGGTGATGATCCCCGATAGGATATAGGCCATGAAATCCGGTGGGCGCCGCCCGAGGACGAGCGACCAGACAACGTAGTAGACGAGCATGAGCGCGAGGGGATCGATGAGCTGCCAGAGGTTCCCCAGAAGCTTGTCACGATGCCCCGATCTTAGCTCTGCGGCGACGAACTGGCCGATAACGGCGCGACGGTCGATGAGTTCTCTGAGGTCGGTCAAGGCTGACATGTCGCAGTGATCCCCTAGGGCGCGGCGGCAGTTGGTGCAGCCTTCGCGGCTTGCGCCCGAGCATCCGACCACGCGGTGTACTCCGACGTCACCTCTTTCGGTGATCCGTCGAGCCGTATCTCGCCATGGTCCAGCCAGATCGCTCGCGTACAGTATTCGGTTACGACGAGTGGCGAATGGGTGACGATGGCGATCACTTTCTTCTCGCCGCGGAACTGGTCGAGGACGTTCCCGGCCTTCTTCTGGAAGAAAGCGTCGCCGGCCTGGACGACCTCATCAATGAGCAGAACGTCCGGATTCACGTGAACGGCGACCGAGAAACCGAGCCTGGCCCGCATGCCGCTCGAATATGTCGAGACCGGCGCATCGAAGAAATCGCCGATGTCGGCCAGCTCGGTGATGGCCTGCAGCCGTTCCCGGATGTCGGCCTGCGCGAGACCGAGGATCGCGCCGTTCAGGAACACATTCTCGCGGCCGGTCAGCTCCGGGTTGAAGCCCGCGCCGAAGGACAGCAGCGTCCCTATGCTGCCGCGCACTGTGGCCGTGCCTCGGTCAGGCTTCATGATTCGTGCGACGACCTGTAGAAAAGTGCTTTTCCCGGCCCCGTTTGCGCCGATGATGCCGATGACGTCCCCTGGTCCGGCTGAAAGCGTGATCCCGCGAAGGGCCCAGAAGGGCACGTCACCGTCCGGCGGCCGGCCGGACGAGGCGTCGGCGATGATCCGGCGCTTGAGCGTGCGCAGTGCTCCACCGACCACAACGCCCCGGAGCGTGCGCGGGCGGTGGTAGCGAACGCGGAACTTGAGCCAGACATCGTTGAGCTCGAATCCCGGTTCAACGGTTGAGGGTGATGCGTTGGGCGGCAATCTCGGATAACTCCCTGGATCAATGGAGGAACAGTGATGCAGTTCGGCGGTAGCGGCACCCCTTCCTGCAAGAGTCACTTCGCTGTCCACGCCATGTTCCGGCCCTGTGCCAGCGCGCTTTTCGGGCGCTCCATCGTCGAGGGCGGAGTGAAAACACCAGCACGCTACTGCAACTGCTTGCGCTGGATGCAACCGTGCAACGACGGCGTCTGTGCCGCGCGCTCCCGCCGCGCAGCGGCAATCCTGATCGCCTGTTCCGGTGTGATCAACGCCGGGTGCGCGTTCTCGACCAGGAGCCAGTCTGCCGCCGGTGTTGCCGCACCCCGGTCTCGATGCGCCCCCCAGACAGCATGTCCGCAGTACTGTATCAGACTACGCGGCTGCAGCCGCCGGCACCAGCCTATCTTCGTCCATCGGCCGTTCCGACAAGGCAGGCCGGCCTGCTCGCAGAACCCGCAGAGCTTGCGGGCTGACATCCCCTTGCCCGCGAGCTCAACGAGGCAGTGCCGCACCCACTCGGAGAGCGGCCGACCCCCGACTGGGGTCTCATCGAACAGCCAGATCTGCTTGGCGTTGACGCGGTTCGCGCGCTGTTCACTGCGGCGCACGCTCACGGCTCTGTACCCCCACGGGACCTTGCCGCCGTTCTTGTAGCACCAGCCGGTTTCAGGGTCCCGAGTCTGGACGTTCGCCCGACAGCCCTTCCGGACATGGAACGCGATGTCTCTGCTGTAAGCTTCGTTCCTGGCGAAGGTGATCGCATCCAGATAGACACCGATCGCCGTGTTCGGGTCGACACGGGGGTCGAGGAGCGAGACCCTTGCCCGCACTACGTTACCAATTACCTACCGACAGCTTCTCTCCGACGCCAGAAAGCCATGAGGACTGCTACTGCGCAGCCGGGACTGTCGAAATGGCTTGCCTTCATTCGCATCCGGGCACCTAATCACCGGGACAGCTAGTACCAAGTGACAGAAGTTCCGGCGTGCAATGCAGGTGCCGAAACGGCGTCAGAGGCGCGTTGCAGGCCCCAGACGCCCGAAGCGCATATGCTTCGACTTTCGTCAGTAGGTACTAGTCTCCTCGACGCGTTCCGCGCAGTGCAGGCCGGCTCGGGCTGTCAGATACCTCTTGCTCGGATACGCCTGATAGGTTCTGATCGCCACCGAGCGCAAGGTCGGGCTCTTGGCCGTGCACCATTCCCCAAGCCCTCTCGGGAGCGTTAACTCTCCCGGCAATCGGGCGATGAACTGTATTTCAAGCTGTTCCGGATCGAATTGAACTGCCTGCGTGACCCGGCGGAACAAGAGTTTTCGAGCCCATCTGTCTCGGCCCAAGAGTGCCTTGCGGGCGACCCGCGCATAGCAGGCCGCTCGAGTCAGGCTGATCTGAGGAGCGCGTTCAGGCAGATCTGCGGCAGGATCAAATGCTATGTCCGAATGAGGCCGGCCACCAAGTTCGGTGGTGGCCCCGACGACTGCGCATTCTGCGAGGCCGTGACCGTCGGTGTAGGGTCGCTGTGCGTCCCCCGGATCCCGCCTCGCCCGTGCTGCTGACTCTGTGATCCATTCCCATGCCGTCGCTAATTCCACGTTGATCTTTTTCAACAACTCCCTCTGGTCACAGAGGATACTGAGCAGGTCAGCAATACCGGAGGCGACGGCGGCGTCGATCTGCGATACCTTGACGTATGGGCTGTTGGCGCACGTTCCGCGCCTTCCCAGCTTGCGCTTGGTTCTACATGCGCATTCCGATGAAAGCGGCCACGCGTTCCGAAGGAAACCGGCCGGCCATTCCGATTGAAAGCGGCCATCCGCCGGCTCGGAGCGAAGCGACGACACGGGGTCGTTCACTTGGTCTGTGTTGTACCCGTTTTCTCGTTCGTCGGCAAGGGCTTGTTGCGTTTTCGCATGGACTCCCCTTTCAGGGTGATGGTATGGGCGTTATGGACCAGTCGGTCCAGGATGGCGTCCGCGATGGTGGGATCGCCCAGGTACTCGTGCCAGTTGGCGACTGGCAGCTGAGACGCGACCAGAGTGGAGCGGCGCTGGTAGCGATCCTCCAGGATCTCCAGCAGTTCCCGACACTGGTCCGGGGCCAGGGCGGCCGTCCCCCAGTCGTCGAGCACGATCAGGTCCGCCCGGGCCAGTGCCGCCAGCACTCTGGGGTAGCGGCCATCCCCGCGGGCGATGGCCAGCTCCGAGAGCATCCGCGGTAGGCGCAGGTAGCGCACGGAGTAGCCCTCCCGACAAGCTTGCTGGCCGAGGGCGCAGGCGAGATAGCTTTTCCCGGCCCCGGTGGGACCCACGATCAAGCAGTTATCATGGTGGGCGATCCAGCGACAGTCGGCCAGCGACAGCAGCACGGATCGATCCAGCCCCCGGGGGTGCCGGAAGTCGATGTCCTCCAGGCAGGCCTCCTGGCGAAGGCGGGCGAAGCGCAGGCGAGTGGCCAGCCGGCGGTTGGCGCGCTCGGTGAGCTCGCGATCCACCAGTAGTCCGAGGCGCTCCTCAAAGCTCAAGGCCTGGCAATCGGGCATCTGCTGTTGCTCCTGATAGGCTCGGAGCATCCCGGCGAGCTTCAGTTCCTGCAGTTTATCCAGCGTCGGCTGATGCAGCATGACAGGTATCCTCCTCGGGATAGTAGTATTGCGCGCCCCGGATATGGGCGTGCTGAATCGGTGCCTGCGGCGCAGTGGCCGTGGGTAGAGGCTGGCTCTCCAGCCCGTGTGCGAGGATGGACTTGATGCTCTGGTAGCTGAGTGCCCGGAGGGCCAGGGCGCGGGCGCAGGCGGCCTCCAGCCGCGCCGGATCGTGGTGCTTGCCCAGGCGCAGCACCCCCAAGCTCGCCCGGTAGCCCTGGACGGGGTGGGGGCGGGAGGCGAGTATCTGCTCCACCACCTGGGCGGTGGCGGGCCCGGTCTGCTGGGCCCAGCGCACCAGCCGCGCAGGGCTCCAATCCACATACTCTCGGTGATGGCGTGGCATGTGAGCCAGCACCGTGGTGTGTCCTCCCCGCACGAAGGAGCGCAGGTGAGAAGCCACTCGCGTGCCCTTGTGGAGGATCTCCACGGTGTGGGCGGTGAGGCAGACCTCGACCTGGGCGCCCAGGATCTGATAGGGCACGGAGTAATAGTGCCGGTCCACCTCCACGTGGTAGTCGATGCTGACCCGCGCCTTCTTCCACTCCTGGTACTCGTAGGGCTGGGCCGGCAGGGGGTTGAGGGCGGGCTGATCGAGCGCGAGAAAGAGCGATTCCCGGCAGCCCTCCAGCTTCTGGAAGGGGCGGCGATTGTACTGCGCCAAGAGCTCTCGGAGGGCTTCGTTCAGCTCCCCCAGTGAGAAGAAGCGCCGGTGCCGTAGCCGCGCCAGTATCCAGCGCTCTGCTCCCTGGACGCCAGCTTCGGCTTTGGCCTTGTCACGCGGACGGCGTATCCGGGCGGGCAGCACCGCGGCGCCGTAGTGCTCCGCCAGCTTCTGGTAGGTGCGGTTGAGATCGGGATCGTAGAAACAGGGGGAGGTGACGCCGGACTTGATGTTATCCGGGATGATCAGCGCCGGCACCCCGCCCAGAAACTCGAAGCAGCGCCGGTGTGCCCCGATCCAGTCGGGGAGCCCCTGGGTCCAGGTCGCCTCCACGTAAGTGAAGTTGCTCGCGCCCAGGACGGCGACGAAGATCTGGGCTTCTCGCACCTCTCCGGTGCGCCGATCCACCACCGGCACGGTTTGGCCGGCATAGTCCACGAGCAGCTTCTCGCCCGCCACATAGTGCTGACGCAGCACCGGCTCCAGCCTACCGGCCCATTGCTGGTAGCGCTGGCAGAAGCGGCTGTGCTGGTAGCCGTCGGGATGGACGGCTTTGTACTCCTGCCACAGCAGCCCCAGGGTGACGCCTTTGCGCCTCAGCTCCTGGTGGATGGTCGCCCACTCCGGCTCTGGGCGCCGATGGCAGGAGGGGGCCGGCGGCGGAAACAGCAGCCGCTCCAGCTCCTCCTCGTTCATCCCCTCCGGCAAGGGCCAGCTCAGCCCCGCCGCCTCCGCCCGCACCACGTAGTCTCGCACCGTACTCCGGCCCAGCCGACAGCTTACGCCGATCTCCCGCTGCGACAGCCCCCCCTCCCAGCGCAGCCGCAGCACTTCTCTGATGGTACGCATGGATAATCGCTCCCTGGGCATCTGTACCTCCTGGTCTTCTCGCCAGCCAAAGAGGTCCAGCTTACCCTATGCTTGGTCGATTACCCCGCGTCGCGCCTCACTCCAGCCCTGGCCGGATTGCCCCGGAATGGGTGGCCGGATTGGATCGGAATCAGTGGCCGGATTCAATCGGAATCGCTGGCCGGATTGCGTCGGAATATGCAGCACCTTGTGGCCGGAGACGTTGTGGTCATCGAGCCCGGGGAGAACCATCACCTCGAGGCCGACGAACACGACCCATGTATCAACCTCTTCGTGCAGTCCGGGCCGGCCCCGAACCCGAAGCAGCTTGGGTGAGACCAGCGCCAGCCGCCGGATGGACCTGGGATGGGTTGGCTTCCCTCACGGAATCAGGGCGACCTTGAACAGCCCCTCCTTCACGTTCACTAAGTCTTGGAAGGCTTCGCCGACCTTCGCCAGCGGATAGCTCGTGACCAATTCGGCGGTGTTCAGTCGACCCGCGCGGAGCAGGTCCACACTGGCTCGCATTGCGTCGCGCTTCTCATTCCCTCGTCGACCGTGACCATTCACAACATCGATCGACTTGAAGTTCCATCGCTCCATGTTCACCGTGCGCATACCGTCGTTGCTGAGATGGTAGCCCACGAGCACGATGCGCCCGTGCTGCTTCACAAGATCTGTTGACATGTCGATGGCGCTGGATGTTCCTGCGGCCTCGATGACGACGTCGAATTCCCCGAGCCGCTCGACCAACTCGTTGCCCGACTGCTCCTCGGGGTTGTAGACCTCGTCCGCACCGAACCGCTTGGCCACGTCCAATCGCCAAGGGACAGTGTCCATCGCGCAGACGTAGCCCGGACCGCGCAGCAGCGCTGCCTGGAGACACATGAGCCCCATGAAGCCGCAGCCTAGGATCGCCACCCGATCTCCGAACTCAATGCCGAAGCGCCGCGCGGCGTGGAAGACACAAGCGAGCGGCTCGCCCATCGCCCACACCGGATCGACCTCGGCAGGAAGCCTGACGAGAGACCCCGGCCGACTGATGAAGTAGCCGGCAAACCGGCCACCAGTGGAGGTGACCGGGTCACCTTCCGCGAATCCGTCCACGCCAGCGCCGACGGCTTCTACGATCCCACTGCCCTCGTGCCCCATCACTGCCTCGCGAAGGCTTCCTCCGATCACACTCTTATACACGTACACCTCGCCGCTGCAAATGCCGCAGGCGACGGTCCGGACCAGCACCTGTCCGGGCCCGCATTCCGGAATCGGAGCCTCCCGCAGCTCGAGCCCCTTCTCCGTGAGCACCGCCACTTGCATCTTCTCTGTCCTTTTCACTGTGCACTGAACACCCAACGTCCCCCATGCTGCTCACTTCCACTCAAGCGACTGGGCCCGAACGCACTCGGCTCAGCCCGCGCCAACGGTGGCGACCGCACCTCAGCCGTTCACTGGCCGGGCAATGGCTCGATCGGTTTGACCTTGGGCGACTCCTGCCTCTTCCAGACCCGTGGGGCTGCCCACCTGACGGCGTTCGTCAGTACCTTCATGACATTCCCATCGTAGTATATTGGGTAGGTCTCGTGGCCTGGGCGGAAGTAGAACACGCGCCCGTGACCGCGCTCCCACGTGCACCCGCTCCGGAACACCTCTCCGCCCTGGAACCATGAGATGAGGATCAGCTTGTCTGGCGTGGGAATGTCGAATCGCTCACCGTACATCTCGACATGCGGAAGCTCGAAGTAGTCGCCGATCCCCTCCGTGATCGGGTGCCCGGGCTCGATGTTCCAGAGGCGCTCCTTCTCGCCCGCTTCGCGCCAATGTACACTGCAACTCGTCCCCAGCACTTGCCTCAGTATCTTCGAGCCCTGCGACGAGTGGAGGGCGATCAGTCCCATGCCCTCTAGCACGCGGTTGTGCGCGCGCGCCACGGCCTCGTCCGATACGTCATTATGCGCCATATGTGACCACCAGATGAGCACGTCGGTGCGGCTCAGCGCCTCCTCAGTCAGTCCATGCTCGGGCTCGTCCAGGGTTGCCGTCCGGACCTCGATCCCTGGCTGCTTGCGAAGGTGCTCGGCGATCACCGCGTGGATGCCTTCGGGGTAGACCTTTCTGACTGCTTCATGCAGCTTCTCGTGCCGGAACTCATTCCAGACCGTCACCCGAATGGGACTGCCCATGTCCGCCCTTTCCTCGCCTCGGAACGCCTCACGACGGAAGGCTGCCTTGGCAAAAGTACGTATGTACTGTCATTTCGTTCCCGGGGCACTCGCACCTCTTGCCCGCGCGCCGCCCAGCGCACGTGCGCTGTACTGTCGCTGCCATCGATCATCACAGTGAACCCCTGAGGGGATTGGCAACGGCTGTTCGCGGGTACGGAACAGCGCATACGAGCCCAAGGTCGCAGGTTCGAATTCGCACCGCCTACACGCGGCTGCTGCCGGCTAGGTCGTAGGTTGGTAGCGAGGGTGGTATTCGTGCCCGATGCGTGCTCTGAAAGGCTGCCGGTGGTGGCGGCCTGCTGGGTCGACGCTGAGGCGCAGCAAGGCGCCAGGCAAATGCGGCGGATTGGGCTCGCGGCGTAGGCCTGCTCCTGGCCAAGCGGGCTATTCCTGCCGGGTTAGCTCAGCTGGTAGAGCCTACAGCAGACGCTGGCATACCTAACCGAAGACGGCGATCAGGGTGCCGGGATGGAGTTTCCGGAGATGACAGGCGTCCGACGTCTATCTTGCGCGCACAGGCCGAGCTACTGTCTCACTCATTCTACCCTCGCATTCGGATGAACTCTGGCTGGGCGACCTGCATTTCCTGCGGCGGCAGGCCGCTCAGGATCGCCTCCAGGTCTCGGACGACGATCCGGCCGATATTGCGGAGCGCCTCCGGGTGCCCGCCGGCGCGGTGCGGCGAGAGAATCGCCCGGGGCGCCTGGCGGATGGGGTGATCCAGGGGCAAGGGCTCCTCTGGGAAGACGTCGATGGCCGCACGGAAGCGCCCCTGGAGCACCAGCTCTGTCAGCGCGTCGAAGTCCACCACATGAGCCCGACTCAGCAGCACGAAGACGGCGTCGGGACGGATGCGCTCCAGCTTCTCACGGTTGAGAAGCGCCCGGTTGCTGGACGTGGGAACGGCCAGCACGAATATCACCCGTGAGGTGGAGAGAAGCGTGTCCAGGTCCGTGGGGGTCACGCCTTGGGTTGCGAGATAGGCGTCGGTGAGCCAGGGGTCGTAGACGGCGATCGGACAACGGAAGGGGGCGATCAGCGGTTTCAGCGCTCGCGCCAGCCCGCCGAAACCGATGAAGCCCACCGGCTTGTCGAAAAGGAGGAATGGGTCGCCGAAGTCGTTGTGACTCCAGTTCGCATTGCCGACACGGATGTCGCGGTCGGACTCGACCAGTCGGCGCGCGGAGGCGAGTGCCATCGCCAGGCCCATCTCCGCCACTGCCGGGCCAAATGCGGGAGCGCAGCTCAACACGCGGATGCTCCGAGCGAAGCAGGTGTCGTAGTCGAGGGAGGCGGGCGATGGGAAGCCGCCGCCGATCTCCATGAAGGCCCTCAGGCGCGGATAGCCGGCCACATCGCCATGGCGCCAAGAGCCGGCGATGATTGCCACCGCGTCCTCGCGATGCTTCGCCAGCTCATCGGCGGGCATCGGCTCGTCACGCCCCCAGACTACCTCCGCGAGGGAGTGCATACGCTCTCGGTCCTCCTCCGAGAAGATTCGGTCCAGTCGGCGGAAGTGCGGGTCGAGGATCACCTTCGGCTTCATGTTTGGCCTCCAGTCCACCACTTGCTCGCGGTTCGAAGACTCATCTGCTTCCCGGAGCAGCCTGCGGGTGCTAGTGTAGTGTCCCATTATTCTCTTGACATATAAATCGGGAGCGGCTATGCTCTCGTGCATGAAAACAGCCACCGCCATCTACCTTACACCCGAGGT
>Ga0315288_10001196_pt1 | contig 33506 bp, 19 predicted proteins | sample YL17G11_20_MG_FD_203454 | JGI IMG/M metagenome (GOLD analysis project Ga0315288, IMG submission 203454) | Sediment microbial communities from Yellowstone Lake, YNP, Wyoming, USA - YL17G11_20 | ecosystem: Environmental > Aquatic > Freshwater > Lake > Sediment | place: USA: Wyoming | collected...
AGTTTACTCTTTTGCGAGGCGTAGTTTGCCTTGAACAGGTCGTTAATGAAGGTATGAAGATACTCGTGGATGTAGCCGCCGGAGCCGGGACCTTCCACACTGTAGAAGTAATGTTCAAACCTGTTTCCGTTCGCGGTTGCGTATCTCTCCAGAGGATTAGGGACACGGATGATGATATAGTTGTCCTTACGCTGCATCCTCATATACTGCCAAACAAAGGTTATTCCCCTGGCCGTCTCGTTCGGATCGCATCTCTTTAGCTCGGCATAATAATCGTCTCGGTATTCAGCCCAAACCAGGTCGAGCCTGGCCGTAATCCAGAAATCGTTGAGAATATTCGGAAAATCCGTAAGCATCCAGCTGGTCCAGGCATAAGTGAGTTCCTTGTCCGGGCGAATGCGCCTGAATGGGTAATCCTCGCTGAGACTCAAAGCCCAATTTGTATATTGCCATGCGCCCATGAGATTGTCCTTGTAATACTGTCGCCAAGCTTGAAGTTTCTCCGGCTGGTTTGACAGGTTCTCCGAGATTATCTTGCGAACCTTGACTCGCACGGGATGCATCTGCATATTCGGTATTTCCTGGTCATAGCCTGCGGCATTGAGAAAGGCCATAACTGTAAAAACTCTTCGGTCGGCTAAGGCCCTGTATCCCTCGGCGTCACCGGTTCCCTTGATTACTTCATCCGGGTGATCGAAGATGACCGGCTCGACGGTTACCCTGGGGCCGGGCAGATTGCAGCCGGCTAAAGGCAAAACGCATAGAAACACCACCAAAATCTTTAGTACCTTGTCCATTGAGTGTCTGCCGCTATTTGTCATTGGCGTTCTCCTGTTTAGTGATTCTCAGATTCAGCGGCCAGATGGGCCAGTCGTCGGCAGTCCCCGAATGAGAACCGCCTTCGTCGATGTTGTTGGGGCCTTTGCTGTAGAAGACGAAATCGTCGCCGTCACGCTTGTAAACAAAGGGGCCGTTATTCTGAGGATCGATGATCATCTGCTCGGGCAGCTTCGGTTCGATCTGTTCGAGCATCTCGGGCCACGCGCCGATCTCTTGTTTGTAGCGGCGAAGGGCGATGAGGATCGGCGTCGCCCGCCGGGTGGCGTCAAGCCTCAGACAAATCAGACGTTGTCTTTGCTCGCGTTGTCTTCGACTGGTGTAGCCAAGCAACCACTGCTTTAATCGCGCAGCAAATGACAATTCCGACCTTTCTTTTTCCTCGATAAGCTGATTGACTCTATCTGCAATCTCGGCGTCTTTCTCATCCTGGTTCCTGGGAATTTCGAGGATCGTCTCAAGCGATCTCAACTGCTCCGGCGTAATATCATCACGCATCACGGCCCTCCTGATGTTCCCGGAAGCGACGGCTTCGATAGCAATTCTGACATTCTTGTAATACCCTGCCGGTTGTTGCTCGAGATGATGGGCCAATTTGAGCTGACATCGATATTTGCTGTAGGCTGCGTCGATACGCCCCTCAGCCAGGTCATTGGCCGCGGCCCAGGAAAGAATGAAGGTGATCTTTCGCATGTCCGCCAGCATGAAGGAACCGGAGTTGGGGTCCGGATAAACCGGAAAACGGGCTTCCTGCATCTGTGAGATACCGAGCAGCGTTTGCATGAAGGCTCGGTTCGTTTTGAGTTCGGCGGCTAATTCCGGATGTTCACTGCTGTCCCAGGGCTCGACATAGGCGGACGGCGTATAGGAGGACAGATCGTCCAGAGTGGAAGCCTTATTCGGATCGGTTAAAAACCGCGTGTAGTAAACAGCGGCATTTTCGGCATCGGGAATTGCGCGGGCGGCTTCGATGGCGGCAAGTTGTTCATCTATTGATTGAAAATTCCATAAGCGGCTCTGCCAGGTAAGGCAACAAATGATCGCCACGGCTGCCAAAATAACGAAGGCAGACCAAAAGCGCCCGATACGGCGCTTGGCTTTATCGATTTTTCTCTTTAGCTTTTTGTCGTCGGACATTTCTCAGATGTCCAGTTTCTCTCGCAAATGGCTGAGTAGTCGGTCGGTCGATACCCTTATCTGCTCCATGGAGTCGCGCTGCCGGATTGTCACGGTGTTATCTTCTTTTGTCTGGCCGTCGACCGTGATGCAGAAGGGCGTTCCGGCCTCATCCTGGCGGCGATATCGCCGGCCGACCGCACTTTTTTCATCGTAGAAGCAGTTGAAATATTTCTTAAGATCGTTGTAGATATTGATTGCAATCTCCGGCATGCCGTCCTTCTTGACGAGCGGGAAGATTGCGGCTTTCACCGGCGCAAGGGCGTGATGAAATCGCAGCAGGTTTCTCGTTTCGCCGCGGACTTCCTCTTCATCATAAGCATCGACTAAAAAGGCTAACGTGCTTCGGTCGATGCCGGCACTCGGCTCGATCACATAGGGGATATATCGCAGCTTCTTCTGGTCGTCGAAATATGAGAGCGGGCCTTTCTGATAATCCTCCGCCTCGTCGGCCAGCTCGATGCCCGTCATGTCACCCTTGTTTTCATACCACTTGTTGAGCGTCCTCATTCCCCGCTGGTGCTGGCGCAGGTCGAAGTCGGTGCGGTTGGCGATGCCCTCAAGCTCCTGCCAGTCGCCGGAACCGAACGGGAATTTGTACTCGACGTCAACGCAGCCCTTGGCGTAATGGGCAAGCTCATCCGCATCGTGCCGGCGGAAGTGCAGGTTCTCTTTCCTGATGCCCAGGTCGAGGTACCAGTTGAAGCGGGCCTCTTTCCAGTGCTCGAACCACTGCTCATCCGTGCCGGGCTCGCAGAAGAATTCCAGCTCGGCCTGCTCGAACTCGCGCGTCCGGAAGATAAAGGCCTTGGTTGTGACTTCGTTGCGGAAGCTCTTGCCGATCTGGGCGATGCCGAACGGGATTTTCACTCGCGTCGTATCGAGCACGTTCCTGAAATTGGCGAAGATTCCCTGCGCAGTTTCCGGCCTCAGGTGCATCGTCATCGAATCGTCCACGTTGGCCCCCATCTGGGTCTCGAACATCAGCTTGAACGGCATCGGCTCGGTGAACTGGCCGACCGCACCGCAGTTGGGGCATACTTTCCTGCTCAAATCCTGCGCCCCGGCAATCGCGGCGTCGATATCGACGTGCTCGGTATGCTCCCGGGCCTGCCCGGCGGCATCTTCTTTGAGGTGGTCCACGCGGGTGCGGGTATTGCACTTCTTACATTCGGCGATCAAATCGGCGAACTTGTCGGCGTGCCCGCTCGCTTTCCACACCATCGGGTGCATTAAAATGCTGCAATCGAGGCCCACGACGTCGTCACGCATCTGGACGACGCTCTTCCACCAGGCCTTTTTTACGTTGTTCTTCAATTCGACGCCGAGCGGACCGTAGTCGTAGCAGCTCGCCAGCCCGCCGTAAATTTCGCTCGATTGAAATATGAAACCTCTTCGCTTACACAGCGATACAATGTCCTCAAGTTTGGTCAGTTTTGCCATGTTCGAATTCCTAAATAATCTAAATTAACCGGCCCATTATACTGAAGCCGGGTTTGATTACAAGCTTGGAAACCGAATCATTGACAAAGAACGCGGCAAGCCTTAAACTCGGCGCCGAATGCTCGACAAGTATCGGGCATCGAGAATCGAGAATCAGGGAACAAGTAGTTATGAGCCGGGAAATAGTCGCCATATTGGATTTTGGCAGTCAGTACGGCCAGTTGATAGCACGCCGGGTCCGCGAGAAGAACGTATATTCCCGGATTTTTCCCGCCGGCGTTACGGCGGGGGAATTATCTAATTTGCCGCTGAAGGGCGTGATTCTCTCAGGCGGGCCGGCCAGCGTCTACGATAAAAACGCGCCGAGATGCGATGAGAGAATTTTCGATCTGGATGTGCCGATCTTAGGCATCTGCTACGGCATGCAGCTTGGCTGCCAGATACTGGGGGCGAAAATCGCGCCCGCCGAACGCCGCGAATATGGGCGGACGAACCTGTCAATCCTGGACGGAAGCGATTTGCTTGCGAACCTGCCCGGGACCATCACGGCATGGGCCAGTCACGGCGACCAGATAGACCGATTGGGACGCGATTTTCTCCGCCTGGCGACCACCGAGACCTGTCCTTTCGCCGCCGTCAAACACAAGCTGAAAAAATTCTACGGCGTCCAGTTCCACCCCGAAGTCTCGCACACGCCCAAGGGCTCGCAAATCCTGGAGAATTTCCTCTACGACATTTGCGGCTGCTCCGGCGACTGGAAGATGAGCGATTTCGCCGGCGAAACCGTAGAGGCCGTCCGCCGGCAGGTGGGCGAGGCCAACGTGATATGCGGCCTGAGCGGCGGCGTCGATTCCTCCGTCACCGCATCGCTCGTTCACAAGGCGATAGGCGACCGGCTTATCTGCATCTTCGTCGATAACGGCCTGCTGCGGAAGAACGAGCGCGAGCAGGTCATCTCGACCTTCCGCAACCATTTTCACATGGACCTGCGGGTGGTGGATTGGTCAAGGCAGTTCCTCGCCGGATTGGCAGGCGTAGCCGAGCCGCAGCAGAAACGAAAAATCATCGGCGCCGAGTTCATCAAGGCCTTCGAGTCCGAAGCGGCGAAAATCCCAAACGCCAAATTCCTCGCACAGGGCACGCTCTATCCCGATGTCATCGAGTCCGGCGCTCCTCGTGGCGAGGGCGTCCCGCCCTTGTCTGTGTCGTTCAAGGGAAAGGATCAAGGGCAAGATGCCCTCGCTACAAAGGAACAAGGGCAAGATGCCTTCGCCACGTACGCCAAAGCCGCGAATATCAAGCTGCACCACAACGTCGGTGGCCTGCCCGCCGAATTGGGCTTCGAGCTGGTCGAGCCTTTGCGGGATTTGTTCAAGGACGAGGTCAGGCTTCTCGGCGAATACCTGGGACTGCCCGAAGATATAGTCTGGCGGCATCCGTTCCCCGGCCCGGGCCTGGCGGTCCGCGTCGTCGGCGAGGTCACGCCGCAACGGCTGGAAATACTCCGCGCCGCCGACGAAATCCTGATAGATGAAATCAAGGCGGCGGGCCTTTACAGAAAAATATCCCAGGCCCTGGCCGTACTGCTGCCTATCTCGACCGTAGGCGTCATGGGCGATGAGCGAAGCTACGAAAACGTCGTCGCCATCAGGGCAGTCGAGACGGTCGATTTCATGACCGCCGATTTCTCGAAAATCCCCTACGAAGTCCTCGGCAACATATCCAATCGCATAATAAACGAAGTCCGCGGCGTCAATCGCGTTGTTTACGACATCTCCAGCAAGCCCCCCGCAACTATCGAATGGGAATAATCTGCCACAGAGAGCACAGAGCCCACAGAGAAAATAATTAATGTAGGGTGGGTTTTAACCCACCGTTCAAAGCTATTGAAAAAAAAGACTGGATGCCTTTATTTATTACTTTGATTTTATGAGATGACTTTTTTGGCGTTACAGGCTCTAAAAAGACATGTTACAAGTAGGATACCTATGATGCAATATAGTACTATTGCTAGCCCACTTTCTGCGTTTATGCCCTCAAACAATAGGAAATAAACTAAAAGACATATTTGCCCAACCAAAACATTGAGCGACAGGAAAAATTGACCTATCGTCCTTTTAGCATCTTCATTAAGTTTTTCTTCCGCAAATATTTTGAATCTTTCAAGAAACAGGTTGCTCCAACTTTGATTTTTCAAGATCACGCAAAGGTGACCTAAAAGGGGTTCAAGTAATATAGCCAGAGCCTGTTGTAATATCGCTATCGCAATGATTAGACTTACTGATAAAACGGCGGACTCATCTATCTTGTTGAGTAAATCTTGATTAATACGCCAACACTCTCTGGACAGCAAAGAAAGTCTCCAGCTTCCGTATGTCACGAGACCAGGTATGACAACTGTCAAATTGACCCAGAGATTTTCGGGTAATAAATCAGCCATAAGAATCTACTTTATAATGCCCAATGGAATTTAATAGAGTTCCGTAGGATGGGCAGGTGTTCCTGCCCATGCGGTTCATTATTCGCCAATCATAAATTCCCTTTCATTCAGCATGGGCTACAATTACTTGCCTTGTCCCTCTTCTATCAGCAGACTGCCGGTCATGAACGAAGCGTAAAATAGTAAGCGGCCCGGTTACAATCCAATGCGAATCAATCTACCTTCTCGGCGATAAACGTACCTGAGCCAAATCCTCCTTGTTTTTGCCATCGGCCGTCAGTAATTTTTAGATGACCATCTTCTACCTTGAGTGTACCTTCCCAGTATTGAACGCCGAAGGCTCCATTTCGTGTGAACTTGATATGGTCATCTGATACATCTAAATCTGCTATCCGATCGCCATAAGTCCCTTCAGATATATCATCGAGTGTGCCGGTGTATGCGTCTCCATCCTTTTCCAATACAAAATATCCATTCCATGGGCCTTGTTGGTCCCAAGACCATTTGCCTTCTATGTCAGACAACTGAGAAGACATAGTCGGCTTGGATGAGGGCTGAGTAGCACAGCCCGCAATGAAAATGGTGACTATAGCGGCTAATGTTAATTGAGAACATTTCGGTCTAAAATAATGTGCATACATGTGTGGAAATCTCCTAAATAAGATCGATACTTGTAAATCTTCTGAAATCCAACCACCGTCTGAAATGAGCATCTTTCGCGCTATGAAGCCTAATCCATGTAGTCCCGACTCGTTGCTCTTCTATAAGCAGTCTACGTTATTAAAGTAGGATTTGCAAGAAAATAATCAAGTGATGATAGATTCTGCAACTCCGCTCAGAGCCTGCTTCGTGGTTCTTCGTGCCTCTTGGTGAATCCAAAACCATGTTCATCGACGTTAATCAGTGTCTAATAAAATTATAAAACTGCTTTCAGACACGGAATTACACGGATTTACACAGTTAAAACAATATTCATCGGTGTTCATCTGCGTTTATCTGCGGTTCATTCTTAAGCTTTTAAGTGTTAAAATAGGCAAAATATTTGCCAATTTTCGACCAAAAGCGATGGTAGTTGGGAACAAAAATCGGAAATTTGTAAATTTTTTTTATTCCATGCCACACAGGGACTTACGGCGAAATAGCTGTCTACATTTTTGTAGATTTTCGCATCAAACGCGCAGGTAGCTCCAATAGTAGGGGGCGATGTTATTCGCCCGGCGGCAAAAAGCCGGCTAAATGAAAAGTGAATATAGAACTTGTTGCTGTCATTCTGAGCGGAACGCAGTGAAATTAGCCGACAGCCCTGAGCTTGCCGAAGGGGAAGAATCTCAATGGCTTAGGAGGCTAATTAACTTAAGCGTTGGTATAACACCGTTAGCGTTGAGATGCTTCGCCTTCGGCTCAGCATGACAATTTCAAAATTCTACATTCAAAATTATGCATTCCGCGAAGCGGAGAGCGGGGCAGTACAATTCAGTTTACAATAACCATCCCGATCTGGCTTGTCTGGATTGCCATCCGGCCGGCACTTGTATATCGGCGTATCCGCTACGGGTACGCCTTCTGCCGGATACCGCTGACGCGGGGTAAGTACGCTATCGTCGATCCGGATGATTATTTTCGGCTTTCCAAACATAAATGGTTAGCCATCAAGGGCTGCTCGACATTCTACGCGGTCCGCTCGGTTAGGAGAGGGGGCAAATGTTATCGTATCCGCATGCACCGTGAGGTAATCAAAGTTCCCGATGATACGTTTGTCGATCACATTAACCAAAATGGTCTTGATAATCGTAAGGCAAATCTTCGTCCGGCCACAATGGCTCAGAATATACGAAATCGAAAGAAATATTCAAACAAGAGCCGTTCACGCTATAAAGGGCTTATTTGGGACAGGTATTGGGAAAAATGGCGTGTTCGGATATGCTTAAACCGTACCCAAATACAGCTCGGTTTATTTGACGATGAGATTGAGGCGGCCAAAGCCTATGACCAGGGTGCAATGAAATATCACGGACGGTTCGCAAGTCTGAATTTTCCGGAAAAAGTGTAGAGAATTGGTTGATTAGAGATTGGAGGATTTCACTATAGGATACCTTACGGCAAGAGAAATAGATTCCTGCTTTCGCAGAATACGTGTTGAGCCAGGGAAAACCATCCCTATCCCAATAAACGACAATTGGGATGAGGCTGCCACCCAATAAAATTGATGGAACCTGGGTGGCAGCCTCAAGCGCAGCTTGGGGATGGTCGTGAATGCCAGAAGTTCGCTAAACACATACTTCGCAGGAATGACAATACGAGATACGAGGAATTATGGACGAGGGACGAGCGACGAATTAAGAATTCTGGTCCATCAATTTTATGAAGTCATCGAACAGGTAATTCGAATCGTGCGGGCCCGGCGATGCTTCGGGGTGGTACTGGACGGAGAAGGCGGGCTTGTCTTTACAGCGGAGTCCCTCGTTTGTATTGTCGTTGAGGTTCAGGTGCGTCAGCTCGACATCTTTTTCTTTAAGCGAATCCATGTCAACGCAGAAGCCGTGGTTCTGGCTGGTGATTTCGATTTTTCCCGTTTTGAGGTTCTTGACCGGGTGGTTGGCTCCGCGGTGGCCGAACTTGAGCTTGTATGTTTTGGCGCCGAGCGCCAGGGCGAGAATCTGGTGGCCGAGACAGATGCCGAAGATGGGGACTTTGCCGAGCAGTTTGCGGACGGTTTCGATAGCGTAATCCACGGGTGCCGGGTCGCCGGGGCCGTTGCTTAACAATACGCCGTCGGGCTTTCGAGCCAGGACTTGTTTGGCTGAAGTTGTGGCCGGAACGACGTAAACATCGCAGCCGTGCGAGCGGAGCAGGCGGAGGATGTTCTGCTTGATGCCGTAATCGAAGGCGACGACCTTGTATTTCCTTTCGGGCGCGCATTCGGCGCCGCTCAATACATCGACGACGCCTTGCTCCCATCGGTAAGGTTTCTCGGTGGTGACGTCTTTGACGATGTCCCTTCCGACCAGGCCGGGGTATGTGTCGAGCGTCTTTCTCATATTCGTTGTGCTGAATTCGGTCGAGGAGATAATGCCCCGCATTGCTCCTTTGGTGCGGATATGCCTGACGAGGGCGCGTGTGTCGATTCCTTCGAGGCCGACGACATTATTGGCCTTGAGGTAATCGCCGAGCGAGGCGGTATTTCTCCAACTGCTGGGATAATTGCAGTTTTCCTTAACGATAAAACCTGCGGCGAAGATTTTCCTCGATTCCCAATCGGCCTTGTTCGTGCCGTAGTTGCCGATCAGGGGGTACGTCATCGTGATTATCTGCTCGTTGTACGATGGGTCGGTGAGAATTTCCTGGTAGCCGGACATGGCCGTATTGAAGACAACTTCGCCGCACTTCTGGCCGGTGGCGCCGAAGGAGGTGCCTTCGAAAACAGTGCCGTCTTCCAATAATAAAATCGCTTTCACCTGCCGGTTTCCTTTCTATTTATAATAAAGCTGAATCGGTTTAACGTCTATTTTCCTTTTTTTCATGGCCTCGATGGCCTTAGCCACCGCTGATGCGCCTCTGATCGTCGTGACGTAGGGCACCTGCCTGTCGAGGGCGGTCCTTCTTATCGGGAACGAGTCCCGGATCGACTGTTTGCCGATCGTCGTATTGATAATCAGGTCGATCTCGTCGTTGATGATGGCGTCCACGATGTTCGGCCGGCCCTCGGTCATTTTCAATGCGAACTGGGATGGGATATTATTGTTGATCATTGCGATGCACGTGCCCTTTGTCGCGATGATCTTAAAGCCCATTGCGTGCATTTTGCGAGCGACCTCGACGGCCCTTGCTTTGTCGATGTCTTTGACGCTGAACAAAACGTTGCCGCCGGTCGGCAGGATATTGCCTGCGGCGATCTGCGATTTTGCGAAGGCGATGCCGAAATCATCCGAGATGCCCATGACCTCGCCGGTCGATAGCATCTCGGGACCTAAAATCGTGTCGATGCCGGGGAACTTCAGGAACGGGAAGACCGCTTCTTTGACGGAGAAGTGGCTTCGCTGCACCTGCCCTGTGAAATTCAATTCGTCCAGCGTCATCCCGGCCATTACTTTTGCCGCGAGTTTTGCCAGGGGCACGCCGATTGCCTTGCTCACGAACGGAATTGTCCTTGACGCCCGCGGGTTCACTTCGAGGATATATATATGGCCGTCTTTGATCGCAAACTGGATGTTAATCAGGCCCTTGACTTTCAGTTCCAGCGCCAGCAGTTTGGCCTGCCTGGCAATCTCGGCCAGGGTATCCTTACTTATCGAGATCGGAGGAAGGGTGCAGGCACTGTCACCCGAATGGACGCCGGCTTCCTCGATGTGCTCCATAATGCCGCCGATGACGACCCTGCTGCCGTCGCTGATGGCGTCGACGTCCAGCTCGGTCGCATCGTCGAGGAATTTATCAATTAAGACCGGATGCTCACCCGAGACTTCGATTGCCTCTTCCATGCCGGCTTTCAGTTCTTCCTGGTCGTAAACGATCTGCATGGCTCGCCCGCCGAGGACAAAGCTCGGCCTGATGAGCAGCGGGAAGCCGAGCTTGTCAGCTATTTTGAGCGACTGGGGGTAAGTTGTTGCCGTACCGCTGTAAGGCTGGCGGAGCTTGAGCTTATCGACCACCCTGTTGAAGCGTCTGCGGTCCTCTGCCCGGTCGATGCTGTCGGGCGATGTGCCGATGATTTTTACGCCGGCCTTTTCGAGAGGCACCGCCAGTTTGAGCGGGGTCTGCCCGCCGAACTGCACGATGACGCCGTCCGGATTTTCCTTATCCACGATGGACATTACATCTTCGAACGTGAGCGGCTCGAAGTACAGCCGGTCCGAGGTGTCGTAATCGGTGCTGACCGTCTCGGGGTTGCAGTTGACCATGATCGATTCGATGCCGATTTCTCTAAGCGCGAACGCGGCGTGAACGCAGCAGTAGTCGAACTCGATTCCCTGGCCGATGCGGTTTGGCCCGCCGCCGAGAATCATGACCTTTCTGCGGCCGGTAGGATTGGCCTCGCACTCGGCCTCGTACGTCGAATAGAGATAGGGCGTCGTCGCCTCGAATTCCGCGCCGCAGGTGTCGACGGTCTTATAGACGGCGTTTAGATGAAGCGCCTGCCGGCGTTTCCTCACGTCCAGCTCACCGACATCGAGCAGCCAGGCCAGGTAATTGTCGCTGAAACCGTACTCTTTCGCTTTTTTCAGGATGTCGGTTCCGAGGCTCAGGACGCCGGGACGGTTTCGCCGGGTTTGAGCCTGCTTTATCTTTTGTTCGAGATCGATGATGTCCTTTATGTTATTGAGGAACCAGGGATCGATTTTTGTCAGGGCGAAGATTTCCTCGATAGGCAGTTTTCGCCGCAGCGCCTCGGCGACGTACCAAAGTTTATCCCAGCTATTTGTACGCAGCTTTCTCTTCAGCTCCGGCGTCGAAAGATTATTTTTGATGTGCCGGTTATCGAGCGAATAGCGGTCGATTTCCAGCGAGCGAATCGCCTTCTGCAGCGATTCCTTGAACGTCCTGCCGATGGCCATCGCCTCGCCGACCGACTTCATCTGGATGGTCAGCTCCTGATTGGTCTTAGGGAATTTCTCGAACGTAAACCGCGGAAATTTCACCACACAATAATCGATCGTCGGCTCGAAGCAGGCCGGCGTCTTTTTCGTGATGTCGTTGGTAATTTCGTCGAGCGTATACCCCACGGCCAGAAGCGAGGCGATCTTGGCGATGGGAAAGCCGGTGGCCTTGGACGCCAGCGCCGAGCTTCGCGAGACCCTCGGGTTCATCTCGATAACGTAAAGCTTGCCGTTTTCGGGATTGACGGCGAACTGGATATTCGAGCCGCCCGTCTCCACGCCGATTGCTCGCATAATCTTAATTGCGGCATCCCGCATCACCTGGTATTCCTTATCGGTAAGCGTCTGTGCCGGGGCGACCGTAATGCTGTCGCCGGTATGAATCCCCATCGGGTCGAGGTTCTCTATCGAACAGACTATCACGACATTATCCTTCCTGTCCCGCATTACCTCCAGCTCGTATTCCTTCCACCCGATGACGGATTCCTCGACAAGGACCTGGCTCTTGGGGCTCAGGCTCAGGCCCCAGTGGATATATTCGTCGTATTCCTCGGCGTTATAAGCGACGTTTCCGCCCGTCCCGCCCAGGGTATAGCTCGGCCTGATAATCGCCGGGTAGCCGACAAGGTCGATAATTTTCTTCGCCTCTTCCCAGGTATGGGCGTACCCGCTCTTCGGCACATCGAGCCCGCACTGGGCGATTACCTTCTTGAACCGGTTTCTTTCCTCGGCCTTTCTGATGGTAGTTAAGTTCGCTCCCAGCAGCCGGACGTTATATTTTTTCAAAACGCCGTTCTCGGCCAGCGCCACGGCCGTATTAAGCCCGGTCTGCCCGCCCAGCGTCGGCAGCAGGCTGTCCGGCCGTTCTTTGGCGATTATCTTCTCGACGATCTCCGGCGTGATCGGCTCGATGTACGTCCGGTCGGCCAACTCCGGATCGGTCATAATGGTGGCCGGATTGCTGTTGATGAGAACGACTTTGAAACCTTCTTTACGCAGGACCTTGCACGCCTGGACGCCGGAATAGTCGAATTCGCACGCCTGACCGATGACAATCGGGCCCGAACCGATAATTAATATCTTATGTATGTCCTTGCGCTTCGGCATAACTTTTATTAGACACGGATTCACACCGATTAACACTGCTTTTCGTATATCCCCGCACCGAATCCCAATTTAACGACCTGGTGCATAATGGAATCCTGTACACTATACCGGTCAAAGCCGAGATTTGCAAGAGCAATTTCCTGAACCGCGGATTTCGCGGATTACGCGGATAAGAACTATATTATGAAAAGAACTGTGTAAATCCGTGTAGTTCCGTGTCAGAAAGTAGCTTTTATTTTTTTAGACACTGATTAACACTGACGAACACGGTTTAAAGAAAAAGAGAAAAAACTGTCTAAATCCTGTAAATCCTGTCAAAAAGCTTGAACCGCGGATTTCGCGGATTACGCGGATAAGAACTATATTATGAAAAAAGGATAAGAACCGTGTAAATCTGTGTAGTTCCGTGTCAGAAAGTATCTTTTATTTTTTTAGACACTGATTAACACTGACGAACACGGTTTAAAGAAGAAAATATAATTTATATATATCCTGTAAATCCTGTCAAAAAAATTTAACCGCGGATTTCGCGGATTACGCGGATAAGAACTTTATTATGAAAAGAACCGTGTAAATCCGTGTAGTTCCGTGTCAGAAAGTAGCTTTTATTTTTTTAGACACTGATTAACACCGGTGAACACGGTTTAAAGAAAAAGAGAAAATCTGTGTAGATACTGTTATCCTGTCAAAAGCTTTAGAAAAAGATAAAAACCGTTTAAATCCGTGTAGTTCCGTGTCAGAAGAACTTTTTTTATTGCCTTTTTTCTTGTTTATTTTCTTTTTTTAGTGTATTATCTTTCCAAAGGCTTAATACAACATTGAACGCAAAACTTACTCGAATCGCCTTGTAGTCACGCCGCACCTATTTAGTCGTACTTAAAGCGTGCGTGAGAATTTGATGTTCTTGTTCTTGTCATGCTGAGCGAAGCGAAGCATCTGGGATTCGAACGAATGAATTAGATTCTTCACTGTGATAGACTCCGTTCAGAATGACATTATGAGCTTTTCACACATATTCTTAGGGTTTGCCCGGAGAATTTCGAAGGGATAGACTTAATTGAATAGAGTTATGAATTTATGCAAGCGTTTTTTTGTTCAGTTATGAAGCGATTCCATAAGGACCAAATTGATAAAAGGATATAAAAGAAATAGCAGACTCGTATTTTGTACTTTCTAAGAGGAACCACCCAATTTTCCTGTAGACGAATTCTAAAACAACAACATTTTATTAGAAAGGAAAGTTATGAATCAAGCAAGAATGACAACCCAGCTAAGTATGTGCGTCTTATTTTCGATCTTTATTACAATTCTCCTGTCGAACCTAGCAGTAGCAACCATTATCCCAGGTGGAGATATCGTTCCATCTTACCCAGTTGGCCTCCCCGATCCCTGGAATATAACCGGAAATTTAACAATCGGGAATACCGCAGACGGGAGCATAGAAATTAACAACGAAAGCGCGGTTTACAATTTGGAGGGTTATATCGGAATGTTTCCAGATGTTTCAGGAAGCGTTACCGTTACTGGTTTAGATTCTTACTGGGCGAATTCGATGCCCCTCTATGTCGGCTATTCGGGCGAAGGAGAGATGGTGATCTCCAATGGTGGAATCGTTGCAAACGCCAATGGCCACATTGCATTTAACACGAACTCCAGAGGCAAGGTTACGGTTACCGGGCAAAATTCGGTCTGGGCGAATTACGATCCTCTTTTTGTCGGCGATTCGGGCAAAGGAGAGATGGTGATCTCCGATGGCGGTCATGTTATAAGCACAGCGGGTTGTATTGGATATGCCGGGAACTCTATAGGCAGTGTTACCGTTACCGGGCAAGGTTCTGTCTGGGCGAATTCGGGAAATCTTTATGTCGGCGGCACAGATGTAGGTCCCGGTGGGACGGGCCTGCTCAATATCAGCAACGGTGGCACTGTAGAAGCACATTCTGTTGTGATCTGGCCTACCGGAACTCTCAGCGGTGATGGTAGATTACTTTCGTGGGGCGTATCGAACTTTGGTGTGATCAAACCGGGTAACTCTATCGGGACATTGACTATGGACATGGTTCTCTCGGCTGACCTAGCAATGCAGCCCGGCAGCATTTACGAAGTCGAGGTAGATAACAGCGGCAATAGTGACCGGCTCTCGGTTACCGGCGATGTGGATATTGTTGGAGGTACGGTTAAAGCCACCTCTACCCAGACTATCAGCGGCTCACAACAATACACGATTATCAAGGCAAACACTATTACAGGGACTTTTGACACCTTAGATACTGCGTTGCTCCGTACCGGTTTGTTTCCTGATGTATCCCTCGGCTATGGGACTGATTCGGTTCTGCTACAAATCGAAGCAACGCGATTTGACGATTCGAGTATCGTACAAACCGATAATCAATCAGTGCTTGGCCGAGCGTTGCAGCAGATAGCCGATGGAGGCGATAACTCGATAATCATAGCACTGCATCACCTTGAGAGCGCCAATCAGGTTCGAGGTGCTTACGACCAGCTATGCGGCCAAACAAGACCACAGCTTACTCCTGTTACCGCTGCCGATACCAGTAGATTCATGGGTATAGTTTCCGATAGATTGAATTATGCAAATGGGGGTCTATCTTATTACGGATTTGGCGGCGGTCCATTGTTGGCAATGGCTGAACCGGATAAAACCAGCGAAAATACGAGCACGTACGACACCAGTCCAAATTTCGCCATCGGCAACGGCAAAACGAACTTCGGGAACCAGAAGTGGGGTTTCTGGGGCAAGGGATATGGATTATTTGGCGACAGAGAAACTGAGGGCGGAGTACCCGGATATGATTACACTGTCTACGGCACAACTTTCGGCTTGGATTATCAAATCACCGACAGTTCCCTCCTGGGCATCACCGCCGGCTATTCAGATGGCGACGTAGATTCTTCCTTAGCGGGAAACAAGAATGATATTTCCAGCACACATGTAGGAATCTACGGCAACAAGAATACGGATGACTGGCATTTCGATTCTATCTTCACGTACAGCTTTCTTGAATATGAGACAGAACGCATTGTAGATCTGATGGGCGAAAGATTAAAGGGCGACTACGATGGCCAGGGGATAAGCGGGTACGTGGAAGCTCGTTATGACTGGCGAAACCTTGATAGTTGGCTCCTACAGCCTTTGGCAGCTTTCCAGTTCTCATATCTTGATCTGGACAGCTATACCGAGAGCGGCGGTACGAGCAGCCTTGGGTACGACGATCAGAGCTACAACTCTTATAAAAGCTCGCTCGGCATGAAACTGTCAAGGGAGCTATTCAAACGAGATAATGACCGCAGCGCGCATATTCAGCTTCGAGGCCGTTGGGTACATGAGTTCGGCGATGACAATTCGAGCGTTGACGCTCACTTTGCAAGTGATCCCGGTGTTGTTTTTAAAGTTAGTGATGAAGATATTGCCAGTGACAGTGCTGTTCTTGGCGCAGGCTTTAATGCTGATCTTAGCCGCCATACCCGGCTCTCGTTGGGCTATGATGCTCAATTGAACAACGACGATAACATGTATGTCTTGAGTGCCATGCTTGTATATATGTGGTAGACGGTAATTGGATTTCGGATTTCGATACGCCTATAAGAAGCGTATACATCTGGATATCTGGGGACACCATACATATTATTAGTTGCATTTTCAGCGGGAATAATTAAAGGTGTCCGGAGCGTTTTTCGATGAGTTGTGGTTGTTAATAATAGGTTTTAATAGAGGACAGCGGATGCCCTGAATTACTTCGGAGCTTTGGGGCGCAGACATTGGCTGGAATTAAGCATGGTGTCCCCGGAATTTCAATTTAAACCTTGACCAATGGGTGGATTTAGGCATACAATAAATGAGTATTATACGACGATAAGAAAATTTTTTTCCTTTACATATTCTATCTTGATTGTTATACGAAATATTATCGGAAGCGAATGAACTTTTTCGATTTTCTCAACATAATTGTTAAAAGGAGCCATTGTCATGGACGATAAACCAGAGTATGGGAACAATGTTGCAAGCAAATCAGAAGAACGTGAGAGAGAGGTATTAGAAATGGTGCCTTTCAGACCCACACAACCCTCAAATCCAAAAGGAGCCAAGCCCTTTCTTGTCCAAGACGAAAAATATACGGGACAATATGTAGCAATGCCTTCTTTTAACGACAGAACGGTCATTGCTTGTGGTCCTAATCGAACTGTGGTCCTGAAAAGAGCTAAGACACTAGGTTGTGGGCGTCCCGTAATTGTCTACGTCCATGGATTGGAATAGGGGAGCATTTGGTCATGCCCATAGTTGAGTATCCGTTTATAGCAGATACCTCTTGGCAGCCTACGTGGCGACCGTATTTGCCAATAGAGTTTGTGAACCCCAATAATGGCTGTGGAGTTCTAACATTTGCACCGATAGATAGTGGTGCGCTACATTGTTATATCCCTTTTGAGTGGGCTAGGGAGATGGACATCACACTTGAGGAATCGGACCGGATCGACGTCTATTGTGCAGATGTAAAGAGAGAAGGCTACAAGTATGAACTTGGCATGAGGATTTTTGGTATTGTCCCGGTATATAGGGATAACGTATTTGTTCCAGAGAACATAATACTTGGCCTACCAGAAATTGAGGTTGTATTTCTTCGTGAGCTTAAGAACCCAAGGTTAGGAGTCAACGGTTTCTTGGCGACATATGTGCTGATATTGAATAACCGCATAAAAAAATTTTCTATTCGTATACCGAGAGAAGATAGACCTTGCACAATTTGCCGACCCGCGCAAGAATCAAGTCTATTCGATCTTATTATCGAAGCCCCGTTTCCAGATACGCCTTAAAATTTGAAAGAGTTATCTGGGGACACCATACCTATTATTTGTTGCATTTTCAGCGGGAATAATTAAAGGTGTACTATACATTTTTCGATGAGGTGTGGTTGTTAATGACAGGTTTTAATAGAGGCCAGCGGATGCCCTGAATTACTTCGGAGCTTTGGGGCGCAGACATTGGCTGAATTAAGTATGGTGTCCCCGGAATTTCCCCCGCTTGAAACAAACAGGTAGTATTTGCTTGAAATAGAACTGCAATGTGTTATGATATATTCATTCCCGTGAAACCGGGTATTTATTCTACTGTCAGCTTAAATGGATTCCAGCTTAGCGTGGGATTAATGCAACGAATAGAACGGTTTGAAAATTTTGAGGGGATGTTACAATGACAAATCAAAAACCGGATGGAGATGCCGGCAAGTTCGTTAAAAACAGCTCTAATACCGTAAAAAAACCAATATCAACCAGGACGCTGGCCGGAGCGGTGCTTGTGCTTGTGGCCGCGGCCGGAATCGGGATGGTTATCAGGGAATTTCGTTTCAGGTCGGCTGGGCAAAAGCATCCGGCACAGGCTACGAAAGCAGTTCAACCTCGCGATATACCGGGAACAAGGAAGGCGCCGAAAGAGCCGGAAATTCAAAATACCCAGGAGGAGTTACCCACTGAGGAGGTTTTTGTCGAGCCGGAGCCGAACGAATCCGAACCCGTCAGCCCGCCTGTGGATGCCGATGGTCAGAGTAATACCGAAGCACAAGCGGAGCCGGCGCCGGAGCAGTTCAACGAGGATCCGCAGTTCGAAGAGTCGCGGGCCAAGGAACAGCGCGGGCGTGCCGCTTTGGGTATGATCGGCCGCGATCCCGAAGCCGACGAGGTCTGGATCCGGATTATTAACGACCCGGGCGTATCGGAAAACGCACGCAGTAACCTGATTGAAGATTTGAACGAGGATGGATTGTCGGACCCCCGAAATCCCACCTTAGATGATCTGCCGCTGATTCAGTATCGCATCCAACTTATTGATAAACTCGCGCCCGACGCCATGGACAAGGTCAACTCGGACGCCTTCCAGGAAGCACACAAGGACCTCGTGAACATGGCCGTCCGCCTGGCCCAGCGGTAGGATCCTGTGGATATCTGGAGGAAGAAAAAGGGGGCAGGCCATTATCATTGATTATTTACTATTGTCGATTTTCGATTGTATTTGATTCTTTCTCGGTGTTCTCCGTGCCCTCTGTGGCTAATCCAATTGACTATTTTCTATTTATGAGTTACTATTGTAGTTGGCTCCGTCCATGAATGGCCGGGTTTAGCGGGCTAATATTTGTGTTGAGGTGCCGTTATGAACAGGAGATACGGTTTCACACTTATTGAGCTGCTGGTGGTGATTGCGATTATTGCCATCCTGATGGCTATCATGATGCCGGCCTTGAGAAGTGTCAGGAAACAGGCGGCGGGCAGCGTGTGCCTTTCCAATCAGCATCAAATGGTGCTGGCCTGGATCATGTACGCCCAGGAAAACGACGACAAGCTGGTAGGGGGGCATGATGGTCACGCCTCCTCGCCCAGCAAGGACTATGACTGGATCCAGTTGCCGCAGACGCTGGACGGCACCGTAGTAGCGGGGGACGCCGCCACTCTGGAAGATGACAAACGCGGCTGCGAACGCGGGGCACTGTTCCCGTACGTGCAGGATGTCGATCTCTATCACTGCCCCGGCGACAGGAGACACCGGACCGAAATGACACATCGCAGCTATGGCATTCCCGGCGGCATGAACGGCGACGTCGGCACCGGCGCCACCAGTTGGCTGATGCAGCAGTGGGGATATCCTTCCTATAAGAAACTAACGGAGATTAAGAATCCCGGCGTTAAATACGTATTCCTCGAAGAGAAAACCGACGTCGGCGGCTGGAACTGGGGGTCGTGGAACCTGGAAAAGCAGGGTGATCGATGGTGGGACCCGATTGTAGTGCGGCACGGGCAGCTCAGTGCGCTGGCCTTCTCCGACGGCCATGCAATTAAGCACAAATGGAAGCAGAAGAGCACGCTGGAAATGACGGACGTGCCCTATCCCGATTGTATTCGCTGGCCTGCGCCCGACGGCACCGACGACCTTCAATTTATGCGCCAAGGATATAATCCCGCCCATTAAAAGAGCAATTATATGCTGGGCATCCTGCGGGACTGCCGTGCATTGATGGAGTAATCGGCACAATTATGGCAAAAAGAGGATTTGGTTTTTGCCTTTATTTATGCTATGATAGTAGAATTAGAGCCGGTTTTGAAAATACAGGATATTACGATCGGTTTGGAATCCGTGGAAATGAGGTGGAGGAACATGAAAAAGACATCGTTCTTTCTATTATCAGCCGCCGTTATAGCGACTCTTTGTCGAACCGCCAGCCCGGCGGATAATCCGCAGCCTGTCCATGCGGGAACGCGAATCCTCCAGAGCGGCAACATGGTTGTGGAGGTGGGCGATCCCGGTTCGCCGGACTGCCGCTGGAACCAGGGGCTGCGTTTTTCGCCCGTCGCCAATGTCATTCGAGTGCAGCTCAACAATCGCGACTTCTGTTATTCGCCTACGTCCGGGGGCGATCTGAGTTACCTGGGCGGGCTACCCATGGAATTTGATATCGGGCAGGAATCTTTCCAGCCGGATCCGCCCGGATATAACGAGGGCTCCAACGGCTTCGCGTTCCTCAAGATCGGCGTGGGCATACTCAGTCGCAATTCCTCGGCGTACAATTTCAGCTCCAGCTACCCGGTAGTGGAATTGGCTCAAACCACAACCACATGGCTGCCGGATCGCGCCCGTTTCGTCCAGACCTTATCCGGCACGGCCAACGGCTATTGCTGCCGGTTTGAGGAAGACCTTCTCGTCAAGAATGACCGTATCGTTATGCACTATGTCCTGACGAATACCGGTACAAAAACATTCACTACCGAGCAGTACCTTCACAATTTCCTCACCTTCAGTCAAAGAAATGTGGGGCCCAATTACAGAGTTTACTTTCCGTACCGGATGACGGCGTCGCCGGAGGTGCAGCAATGGCAGCCGCCGGAGCTAAAGCAGGTGGGCAGGGGGCTTCAGTGGGTGGACGATAATCCGCCGATGGTGAGCCTGGCCAATATGATACTTTATACGAAGGCCATCTCCAGTGTCCCCAAGATATGGATATACAAGCCGGATGATTATCTCGGCCCCGATACGATTGCGATAGAGCAGAGTGACGCCGGCCAGCGGGTCGTAATCGATTCTTCGCACAGGTCGGCTTACGTCGGCGTTTGGACCACCTCTTACCAGGTGTCACCCGAACAGTTCGTCATTATAACTCTTGCGCCCGGAGAGCGCGCTGAGTTTACACGGACTTACAGATTTTCGGCGGATGGTTCGATGCCGCAGGATTGTACGGGTGACCAAATCGTCAATGGAAACGACCTGTCGGCACTGTCCGCAGCGTGGCTCAGCTCGCCGGGCAGGGCGAACTGGAATTCCTCCTGTGATGTGTATGCCGACGATATGATAAATAATAAGGACCTTGCCGTCCTGGGCCGGGTATGGGGTCGGGATGCCGCCAACCCGGCGCCGGCGGCGCACTGGCCGCTGGACGAGACCGCCGGAATGATCGCCGCTGACAGCGTTGGTTCTCGGGATGGTTCTCTGATAGGCTTCTCCGCGGACGATTCTCATTGGGTGGCCGGCCATTCGGGTAGTGCCTTAAAGTTCGATGGATTAGACGATTATGTTCAAGTGGAAGGCTATCCCGGCATTTGCGGCAGGAATCCTCGCACAGTTTCAGCCTGGATCAAAACACAGCCGGGCCCAACCGGCAGGCTTTCTATCGTGGCCTGGGGGCAGAACCGGCCGGGGGCATACTGGCTGCTGGAGGTCGATGAGGAGCAAAGGCTCAGGCTGTCCTGCGGATCGGGATTCATCTCTGCTAACGAGCAGCAGGTAGGGGACGGCAATTGGCATCACATAGCAGTCGTGCTTGATCCGGTTGACCCTGAACGTCCCCTCATGAGCGATGTTTTGCTCTACGTTGACGGCAGACACAGAACGATTTACAAGATGGAAGAAGCCCAGATAAATACCGGCTGCACCGAAAATGTACGCATCGGTGCCGCACACGGCCCCGACAGTAATTATTTTTCAGGTGTCATAGACGAAGTGGCGATATTCGATGTGGCTGCAGGTACCACCGCCATCCACCAGTTCTATCTACAATAAGAAGTGAGGTCAGCTTTGTCGAATGAGGCGGTTCGATTGCCATTGCATTCTTGACAAGCATTACATTCCTGATTAGCCTGACACTATGTCAGGATTAACCAAAGAAGTTTTGCAGGGTAAGCTGATGAGAACAATCGCAGCGCGGCCGGTTACGTATTTGACAATCTTTCTTCTGGGTATCGCATCTGTCGGTTGCACAACTGCTATACGCGGGCCGGTCAAGGTGCTGCCTGCGCCTCGGCACGGAGGCGTTTACGTCGTGGCGCACCGCGGCGCTCATATTGGAATCCCCGAGAACACGCTCGCAGCGTATGAGGCGGCCATCGAGATTGGAGTCGATTTTGTCGAGGTCGATTTGCGAACAACACAGGACGGCCGTATCGTTAGCATCCACAACAAAGAGATCGACTCCTACGTAACAAATGGCCTGCACGGATTAGTCTCGGAGATGACCCTTGAGCAGCTAAAGCAACTGGACATAGGCAGCAGGATCGGTCCTCAATGGAGCGGCGAGAGAATTCCAACTTTTGAAGAGATTCTCGAACTCTGCAAAGGCAGGGTGGGCATCTACCTGGATTTGAAGGATGCTTCTGTAGATAAGGTTGTTTCTATCGTGAACAGATGGGACATGGCACGGCAGGTCTTGTGGTATGCCGATTTCGACGAGCTGGAGCGTGTCGCGGAATTGTGCCCCGAGTGCATTCTGATGCCCGATCCGGGGCCTGAAGAGAACTTGCCGAAGGTCATTAATCGCTTTGAGCCCTCGGTTATTGCCGCCGTATGGCGTTACTATTCACAAAGTTTCGCCGCAAAATGCCACCAGGCGGGCGCAATCGTTATCGTGGATGAAAGCGACCCTGCCTGTTGGCAGGATGCACTGGCGTGGAACACCGATGGTATTCAGAGCGACCTGCCCGAAAACCTGATTGCTCTGCTGGAGCGTCGGAAATGAAAGCTTACAGCCGGCGGTGAGGTAGTCCACAAGATACGGTTTGGCGGGAAATCCATCCCATATTTAAGCGACATAATTGTATTTTCTTGCAATGAGTCTACAATTTTGTTATTTTGCCTTTGACAGATATTTTTGATGAAAGGGCGGTTATGAAAGCGGGACTTGCGAAGGAAGTCGAGCTGTTAAGCGATATATCAAAGGCCCTGGCCGAGTCGCTTGACCTCGAAGAGACGTTGATGTCCATTCTGAAGTCTTTCGATACTCACCTTAAGCTGAGGCGTGGAACGATTACTCTGCTGGACCCGGATACTGAGACGATAAATGTCAGGTTGGCCCATGGACTAAGCAAGAAATCGCAGAGCATGGCCAGCTACAAGGTTGGTGAAGGCATTACGGGTCTCGTCGTCCAAAGCGGCAGGGAAATTGTCGTGCCGGATATTTCCAAAGACCCGCGATTCCTGCATAAAACGAGGTCAAAGATAAAGGTAAAGGGCAAGCAGATTGCTTTTTTCTGCGTTCCCATCAAGCTTGAAGGCAAAACGATCGGCGCTTTGAGCGTCGATAAGCAGGCCGATCCGAAAAATGACTTTGACGCCAGCGTCAGGCTGCTTAACGTCGTCGCCACGATGGTTGCCCAGGCGGTCAAGCTGAACAAGCTTGTCAAGTCCGACCGCAGGCAGCTCAGCGAAGAAAATGTGCGCCTGCGCCGGGAGCTGAAAAATCACTTCAATATACACAACATGGTTGGCACAAGTAACGCAATGAAAGGGGTTTATCGGCTTATCGAGCAGGTATCCAACAGCAACGCAACGGTTCTTCTTCGTGGTGAAAGCGGGACAGGCAAGGACCTTGTTGCCCACGCGATTCATTACAACAGCCTTCGTGCGGATAAGCCGTTTGTGAAGGTAAATTGTACCGCTCTTCCTGATACCCTTCTGGAAAGCGAGCTTTTCGGGCATGAAAAGGGGGCTTTTACCGGGGCTGTAGAAAGAAAGCTTGGCAGGTTCGAAAGAGCGCACGGCGGCACTTTATTTCTCGACGAGATCGGCGATTTCTCACTGAATCTGCAGGTCAAGCTTCTGCGAGTCATCCAGTTTAAGGAGTTCGAGAGGGTGGGCGGCCTGGAGACAATAAAAACAAATGTCAGAATCGTCGTTGCGACTCATAAGAACCTCGAAGAGCAGATAAAGGGAGGCTTCTTCCGCGAGGACCTGTACTATCGAATCAACGTTTTTCCTATCTATATGCCGCCGCTGCGGGACCGCAAAGACGATATCATGCTGCTGGCGGACTACTTCCTTGAAAAAACAGCCGCCGAGAACAATAAGGATATTTCCCGCATTTCCACACCTGCGATTGAGATGCTTACAAGATATCACTGGCCGGGCAACATAAGAGAGCTTGAAAACTGCATCGAGAGGGCTGTTTTGCTGTGCAATGACGATGTCATACGCTCCGAGCATCTGCCGCCTTCGCTTCAAATGATAAAGAAGGACGAAGCTGTGGCCAGGCGTTCTCTGGCCGAGATCATCGAAAATAAGGAAAAAGAGCTTATTGTCGACGCCCTTAAGAAATTCGACGGCCAGCAGCGAAAAACTGCAAGAGAGCTGGGAATAAGCGAGCGCATTTTAGGCTACAAAATCAAAAAATACAACATCCATCCAAAATACATTTGACATTTAACTATGTCTACATAATTGTAGGTAATAATTGGTATATTTACAATATTGTAGATATATATTTAAACAAGCATTCTGCCTCAATATTTCATATCCTTTTTATTTGCAATTACTTATAACATTATATTCGCGTATCATCTATTCCTGGTACAGCCTTTGCTGTATTGATAAATTGTACTTTTGTAGGCGTTGTTATTGTAAGTAATAAAGTTGAAAACTATTTAAACATATAATAAAGGCAAAGCGACAATGGAGAAAAGCAAAGGCATAGTAACAGTTATCAGCTCAATTGTTCTTATGACACTGGCTGGAACCGCATGCGCTGTCGATGTTAATATTGATTTGAAAGCAGACTACTTCGGAAAATATATTTGGCGTGGGCAGAACCTTGCGAACGAGTCAGTCTTTCAGCCTGGAATAACCGCTGCTGTTGGTCCGTTTAGTGTATCAATTTGGGGAAACCTTGAATTGACGGATAAAACCGACCATGAACATGAATTTACCGAATTCGATTATGTTCTTGATTATACAGATGCTTTTCCTGGTATCGAGGGCCTGAATTATTCAATTGGAACTATCTACTACGATTTTCCAAATACTGCTTATAAGCCGACGACCGAAGTTTATGGCGGCCTGAGCTTTGCTATGCCATTGTCTCCATCGTTCAAGTGGTACCGTGACCTTGATGAAATCGACGGAAGTTATTTTCAGCTTGGACTTGGGCATACATTTGAGAAGCTCAAAGTATGGAGCGACCGGTCCTACTGCGGATTGCAGTTAGGTGCGAGCGTCGGCTGGGGTAACTCCACTTACAACAAAGGTTACTTCAGCGTGGACAATGAGAAGTTCAATGACTTCACATTTTCAGCCGGACTGCCCATGTGCATAGGTTCATGGACAATTAAGACCAGTGTAAGTTACTCAACGATTCTAGGAGGTGAAATACGCGAAGCTACTGCGAAAAGCGATAATATCTGGGTAGGTGTAGGATTATCAAAAAGTTTTTAATCATTACAGGAATAGATTTGTAAAAGAAGTATAAATTATGTTGATAATGAGGACATAAGATATGGAAACAAAAGTTATAGTAGATACTATGTGGGTTTTGATTACCGCAATGCTTGTGTTTTTTATGAATCTTGGATTTGCTGCTGTGGAATCGGGATTTGCCCGTGCGAAAAACTGCGTGAACATTATGTCGAAGAACTTCATAGTGTTTAGCATCTCTTCACTGGGCTTTTTGATTCTCGGTTGGGGAATTATGTTTGGCGACGGAAGCGGCTTTGTAGGTGCGAATGGATTGTTCTTCGTGGGCGGTGCCGATAATTCACCGGCAGTTGGCGAGGCGTACAAAGGAGTCTATTCCGCCATTTCATGGACGGGTGTGCCGTTATGGGCGAAATTCTTTTTTCAATTGGTGTTTTGCGGTACTGCGGCGACCATTGTCTCAGGGGCAGTGGCTGAACGAATTAAGTACATATCCTTTATTATTTTCTCGTTTGTTATGGCGATGTTCATATATCCGGTTGTGGGCCACTGGGTCTGGGGCGGCGGCTGGCTTTCAAAGATGGGTATGTTCGACTTTGCCGGCTCAACTGTGGTTCACAGCGTGGGCGGTTGGGCGGCATTAGCGGGCGTGATTATGTTAGGGCCGCGAATAGGAAAGTACGGCAATGGGACAATTAAAGCGATTCCCGGCCATAACCTGGCACTGGCGACAATTGGAACGTTTGTTTTGTGGTTCGGCTGGTTTGGATTCAATCCGGGATCAACGATGGCGGCGGACCCAAATGCAATTAGCCACGTTGCGGTGACAACAAACACCGCTGCTGCAGCTGCGATTATGAGTGCAACCATGCTTTCCTGGTTGCTGCTCGGCAAACCCGACCTGGGTATGACACTTAACGGCTGCTTAGCAGGTTTAGTAGCGATTACGTCGTCGTGTGCATTCGTGGGCGTGGGCAGCTCTTTAGTAATTGGACTTATCGCTGGGGTATTGGTTGTGCTGGCGGTTATGATGTTTGACCATTTAAGTCTGGATGACCCAGTAGGAGCGCTTTCGGTACACTTAGTCAACGGTATATTCGGGACTATCTGCGTTGGGCTTTTTGCACAAGATAAAATCACAGGAACAGCGACCGGCAACGGGCTATTTTTCGGCGGCGGAATTACACTATTGAAGGCACAATTGGCTGCCGTGTTTGCCGTCGGATTGTTTGTGTTCGTGGTAGCTATAGCTACCTGGGGCATCCTGAAGGCGATTATGGGCATCCGTGTCTCACGAGAAGAAGAGCTGCGAGGTCTTGACATTGGCGAGCACGGCAACGAGGCATACGCGGGATTTCAGGTATTCACTACGGATTGATATGAGAATTTAATAAGGACGAAAGAATACAAATTTGTGGTCATGCCACAGGAGATAAAATTATGAAACTGATTATCGCTTATATTCAGCCGCACAGGCTCAAAGACGTTAAACAAACTTTGTACAAGGCTGAGGTGTACAAGATGTCGGTGACGAACTCGCTTGGATGTGGCCAGCAAAAAGGTTACCACGAATCTTATCGAGGGGTGGACATCGAAGTGAACCTGCTTAAGAAAGTCAGGCTTGAGATAGCAGTCAACGAAGACTTTGTGGAGAAGACAATTAACGCAATTATCGAAGGCGCCAGAACTGGGCAGATAGGCGACGGCAAAATATTTGTGCTGGATTTGAAAGAGTGTATTCGCATTCGAACCGGTGAAAAAGGTAAGGAAGCGATTGGTTAATAGTTGACAATATTCATAAAAGGTGTAAAAAGAATAAACAGGAATGTGTTTGAAAAATTTTGGAGATTTAACATGAACAAGCCAGGTGAATCAGTAACCGAATTGTTTGGCTCAAATGTATTTAACGATATAGTGATGCGCTCGCGTCTTCCGAAGGACGTTTACAAATCCCTGAAAAAGACGATCGAAGGAAATGAGCCGCTCGATTCTGCCAGCGCCAATGTTATCGCCAACGCGATGAAAGACTGGGCCGTCGAGAAGGGGGCGGCACATTTTTGTCATTGGTTCCAGCCTATGACGGGCTCGACTGCCGAGAAGCACGATTCGTTCATATCCCCGACGCCGCAGGGCAATACGATTATGGAGTTCAGCGGCAAGGAGCTTAGCCAGGGCGAGCCGGATGCTTCGTCGTTTCCTTCGGGCGGATTGAGGGCGACATTCGAGGCCCGGGGGTACACGGCCTGGGATTGCACATCGCCCGTATTCATCAAAGAGAGCGGCAACAATACCACGCTGTATATACCGAGTGCCTTCTGTTCGTATATCGGGCATGCCCTGGATAAGAAAACGCCTTTACTTCGTTCGATGGACGCTCTGAACAAGCAGGCGATGCGCGTTCTTAAAGTACTCGGAAATACGACATCCAAACGTGTAACGGCAACGCTCGGGCCCGAGCAGGAGTACTTCCTTATCGAAAGGTCCCTTTATAAGAAAAGGCTTGATTTGATTTTGACGGGCAGAACTCTGTTTGGCGCCCCTTCTCCGAGAGGCCAGGAGATGGACGACCATTACTTTGGCACGCTTCATGAGCGAGTCGCATCATTTATGCACGAGCTGAATTTGGAATTGTGGAAATTAGGAGTATCGGCCAAGACCCAGCATAACGAAGTCTCGCCGGCACAGTACGAATTGGCGCCGGTTTTTGCGACGGTAAATGTCGCTACGGATCATAATCAACTGGTTATGGAAACGCTCAAAAAAGTCGCTCTCCGGCATGATTTTGTGTGCCTGCTGCACGAAAAGCCGTTTGCCGGCGTGAACGGCTCAGGCAAGCATACCAACTGGAGTATGGTAACCGACGACGGCATAAACCTTCTGGAGCCGGGACAGACGCCGCACGAAGATATGGTGTTTCTCGTAATGCTTTGTGCGATTGTAAAAGCGGTTGATAAATATTCCAGGCTGATGCGTGCAAGCGTTGCCAATTCCGGAAACGAGCACCGCCTGGGCGCTAACGAAGCGCCGCCGGCGATTGTATCAGTATTCCTCGGCGATCAGCTAAGCGATATTTTCGACCAGTTGGCTGCCGGTGGGGCAAATTCGTCAAAGCAGGGCGGCGAGCTTAAGCTGGGCGTCTCAACGCTTCCGCCGCTGCCAAAGGATTGCACGGATCGCAACAGGACATCGCCTTTTGCCTTTACCGGTAATAGGTTCGAATTCAGAATGGTCGGGTCCACGCAGTCTACATCGGGGCCGATGTTCGTACTAAATACCATTGTCGCCGACGTGTTATGCGATATTGCCGATGAACTGGAAAAGGCCAAGAATGTAAAAGCAGCAGCGCAAAAGATACTGTCGGATATCGCGACCAGGCATCGCAGGATTATCTTCAACGGCGACAATTACACCGATGAGTGGGTCGAGGACGCCGAGAAACGCGGCCTGCCCAATATCCGCTCGACGGTCGATTCGCTTGAGACCATAATGGAAAAAGAAAACGTCGCCGTTTTCAAGAAACATGGTGTTCTGACGGAAGCCGAATTACATGCAAGGACTGAGATACTGCTTGAGGCATACAGCATGTCTATAAACATCGAGGCTATGACGATGCTGAATATGGCCAAGCGCCAGATACTGCCTGCCTGTGTAGAATATTCATCCTTTTTGGGAGATGCGGTTTGTTCGGTAAGTGATGCGGGCGTTGACGCCGGGCCGCAAAAAGAGATGCTGAAAGACGTCTGTGGCCTTATCGTAACTATGAAGAAGAATATTTCGCAGCTCGAAAAGGTGGCGGCCAAAGCCGGCAAAGCGGCGGACTTGACTAAGCAGGCAAAGCTCTACAGAGACGAAGTAATCCCGGCTATGGAAGCGTTGCGCGAAGTTGCTGATAAGCTGGAAACCGTAGTGGATGCGGATTTATGGCCTATGCCGACTTATGCAGAGATGTTCTTCTTGAAGTAGAAGCAGGTTGTTGGAAGCAAAGGGTCTTGAGTCAAATCTCAGGCGGTTTGCTCAAGGCCTTTCTTTTTCTGTCCAAAACGCAAAGATCATTCCTACGGGCGGTAAACCTGCCAATTGGCACAAAGACACGCCCTTTGAACACAATTTGCATTTATCAATATTATGGATGCAGTTTTTGGAAGAATTAACTTGATACGAAGTAGTCTTGGCTAATAGCTGATATTAGCGAGCACGATTTAAGTATAAATCTTACTAATACAATATATTAGAAGAAAATACGAGTTAGATTTGATTCAGCAGAGTATAGAGTATAAAGTATATAGAAAAAAGTATCCTAAACCTGGTGTTTGATGACAATACGATTAAGAGATTCCGGATTATACGAAGCCCGGCGTGAACACGATGCCTGTGGTATTGGCGCAGTTGTAAATATCTCCGGCAAGCGTGAGCATTCTATTATTGAATACGGCAAGCAGATTTTGCTCAACCTGCACCACCGGGGAGCCGCCGGAGCGGATGAAACGACCGGGGATGGGGCGGGAATTCTCTTTCAGATTCCCCACGAATTCTTAGTCTCCCAATGCAGAGAGCTGGGGTTCTCGCTGCCTGGCGTCTCACAATACGGCGTGGGAGTCGTTTTTGGCTCCAAGAACGCAGAAATCAGAGAACAATGCGATGGGCTGCTTGAGGCGGCAATCGGCTATTATGGAATGAAAGCGCTCGGATGGCGGGATGTGCCGACCTATGACGAATGTCTCGGTAAAATTGCCCTCGAAGCTGAGCCGTCCATCAAACAGATTTTTGTCGATGGGGTCAGCTTCCAGCATGAGGCTCTGGAGAGGCGTTTGTACATGGCACGCCGGCGGGCCGAACGGCTTGTTGCGGAGAAATTCGGTGATGAGGCCGAAGATTTCTACGTAACCTCGCTTTCATGCAGGACAATCTGCTACAAAGGCATGTTCATGGCCCGGCAATTATTCGACTATTATCCGGATCTTGCAGACGAGCGCATCCTCTCGGCCCTGGCCATCGTCCACCAGCGATACAGTACAAACACGTTTCCCAATTGGCGTCTGGCCCAGCCGTTTCGCTGCATTGCCCACAACGGCGAAATCAACACGCTCAGCGGCAATCGCAACTGGCTGCGCGCCCGCGAGACCATCATGTCCAGTGAAGTCTTCGGCGAGGACATCCACGACCTGCTGCCGGTCCTGATGCCCGAAATGAGTGACTCGGCGTGCTTCGACGCCGTGCTCGAGCTTCTGGTCCGCTCGGGCAGGAGCATGCCTCATTCAATGATGATGATGATTCCGGAGGCGTTCGGGTCCAAATATCATATCAGCACGGACAAACGCGCCTTCTACGAGTATCACTCCTCGATCATGGAGCCGTGGGATGGCCCCGCCGCGATGGTCTTTACCGACGGCCGCTTCATCGGCGGCACGCTCGACCGCAACGGGCTAAGACCGTGTCGCTATCTCGTAACCACCGAAGGTCTGGCGGTGATTGCCAGTGAAGCCGGGGTAGTGGAGTTTCCACCCGAGAAGATTCGCAAGAAAGGACGCCTGCGCCCCGGCCACATGTTTCTGGTCGATACCGCCGAAGGGCGGGAAATCTCGGACAACGAGATAAAAGGTAAGATTGCAAGGCAGAAACCTTATCGCCGATGGCTGGATGAAAACAGGATTGAATTGCGCGGCTTGTTCGACACACCGAAACTTGTCGAAAGCGACCCGCGAACTATTGCCCAACGGATGCGGGCGTTCGGCTATACGCGCGAAGAGCTCAAGATGATCCTGACGCCTATGGCGGTCAACGGCCAGGAGCCGATAGGCTCGATGGGCAACGACACCCCCCTGGCGGTCCTTTCCGAAAGACCGAAATTGTTGTTTAACTACTTCAAGCAACTCTTCGCTCAGGTAACGAATCCCGCGATTGATCCACTTCGCGAAGGGCTTGTGATGAGCCTGATGGTCTTTACCGGCAAAAAACGAAACATATTAAGCGAGACACCCCAGCACTGCCAACAGCTCAAGCTGCCGCATCCCGTGCTGAGTAACGAAGACGTAGAACGGCTGCGTTGTGTCACGCGGGAGGATTTCCACGTTGCCACGATATCGGCCCTTTTTGATCGCGACAATGCCGATGCGGCCGGCAGCCTTGAAAGTACGCTCGAATCACTGATCGGCGCGGCCGAAAAAGCCGTAACGGACGGCGCTTCGCTGATAATTATCAGTGATCGCGGCGTCAATGAAACGAAGGTGCCCATTCCTTCGCTGCTCGCAACCGCAGCCGTCCATCACGGCCTGCTCGACCTGGGGCTTCGAGGCGAAGCGGGACTGATCGTCGAAAGCGGCGAACCGCGGGAAGTGATGCACTTTTGCCTTTTGTGCGGCTACGGAGCCAACGCCGTCAATCCTTACATGGCTTTTGAGACTCTGGATGAGCTGCACCGCGAGCGAGAGCTGCCTGCGAAGATGGAGCCGACGCAGATCGCGGACAACTACATCGCCGCCGTTAAGAAAGGAATTCTCAAAACGATGAGCAAAATGGGCATTTCGACCCTGCGCAGCTACACGGGCGCCCAGCTTTTCGAAGCGATAGGACTCAACCGGTCGGTTGTGGACAAATACTTTACGGGGACCAGCTCGCGGATCGCCGGCATCGGGCTTGAAGAGATCGCACAGGAGGCGATTCGTCGCCATGAATCCGCATTTGGGCAGCGCCCCGCCGAGGCGCTCGATCTGGACTTCGGAGGTGAATATCATTACAGACGTACGGGGGAGCGGCACTTGTGGAACCCGACAACGGTTTCGCGATTGCAGCACGCGGTCAGAAACGACGATGCAGGAGCCTACGCCGATTATGCCAGGTCAGTCAATGAGCAGTCGCGGTATTTGTGTACGCTGCGAGGGCTGTTCGACTTCGTCCCGGGCGGGCCGGTGGATATCGACGAGGTGGAACCCGCCGCCGAGATCGTAAAGAGGTTTTGCACAGGCGCAATGAGTCACGGCTCCATCAGCAAAGAGACACACGAGTGCTTGGCCGTTGCAATGAATCGCCTGGGTGGCATGAGCAACACAGGCGAAGGGGGCGAAGACCCCGCAAGATACCAGTCCGAGGCTAACGGCGACTCGAAAAACTGCGCCATCAAACAGGTGGCCAGCGCCCGGTTCGGCGTAACGGCAAACTATCTCGCCCACGCGAAAGAGTTGCAGATCAAGATTGCGCAGGGGGCCAAACCGGGCGAAGGCGGCCAGTTGCCCGGCCACAAAGTCACCGATGAAATCGCCAGGCTGCGGCATTCGACGCCCGGGGTGACGCTGATCTCGCCGCCGCCCCACCACGATATCTACTCCATCGAGGACCTGGCGCAGCTAATTTATGACCTCAAGTGCAGCAATCCGGGCGTCAAGGTATCGGTCAAGCTCGTCGCCGAGGTTGGCGTGGGAACCATTGCCGCCGGTGTGGCCAAGGGTAATGCCGACGAGGTCCTGATCAGCGGCCACGACGGCGGAACGGGTGCAAGCCCGCTGTCCTCGATCAAGCACGCGGGCTGCCCCTGGGAGCTTGGCCTGGCGGAAACCCAGCAGGTCCTCGTAATGAACGGACTGCGCAGCCGCATACGCGTCCAGGTTGACGGCCAGTTGCGAACCGGCCGGGACATCGTCATCGCCGCGATGCTTGGAGCAGAGCGGTTCGGCTTCGGCACCGCAGCGCTGGTAACGTTGGGATGCACCTTGCTCCGGAAGTGCCACGAAGGGGCTTGCGCTTTTGGGATTGCGACCCAGGACCCCGAACTCCGGGAACGATTTGCCGGCAAGCCGGAATACATAGAGCGATTTATGGTCTTTGTCGCCGAGGATGTTCGGCGGATCATGGCGCAGCTCGGCTTTAGAAAATTCGAAGAGATGATCGGCAACGTCACCAGGCTCGGTGTCTCCAAAGCCGTTGACCACTGGAAGGCGAAAGGGCTGGATTTCTCGGCGATCTTTCAGCCGCCCGTCGCAACCGACCCGAGGGCGTTACGCTTGAGCTCTCAGCAGCCCGTCAAAATCGACGACCATATCGATTGGCAGATTCTGGAGAAAGTCAGGCCGGCTCTCGATAATGAAGAACGGATACTGATCGAGATGCCAATCCGCAATACGAATCGAACCGTAGGCGCGATTCTGAGCAATCGGATCGTGAAGAAGTACGGTCCGAAGGGCCTGCCCGACGGTACGGTGGAAATCGTTTTCCACGGCTCGGCCGGACAAAGTTTCGGGGC
>Ga0315288_10001200_pt1 | contig 33381 bp, 31 predicted proteins | sample YL17G11_20_MG_FD_203454 | JGI IMG/M metagenome (GOLD analysis project Ga0315288, IMG submission 203454) | Sediment microbial communities from Yellowstone Lake, YNP, Wyoming, USA - YL17G11_20 | ecosystem: Environmental > Aquatic > Freshwater > Lake > Sediment | place: USA: Wyoming | collected...
CTCTTGCCTACCTTTTTTTTAGTCCTGTCCACTCGAGGCGGGCCTAATGGAAAGCTGCCGGGGTGGCTTTGTGCTTTTGACATCTACCGCCGGTAAGATGGGCCTTCGCTTTCAGGCTTCTTCCCTCAAGGGCCTGTTTCAAAGACCTGTAAACTATAGCAGAAGAAGATGGAAGTTGCAGTAATCGACTCTCAACTCCCGGAGGAGTCGTCTCCCTCGAGCAGGTCCGGCCTCCTGCTTCGGGTCACCTCGAGCGACCTCTGTCTTCTCCACTCGGCAATGCGGCCGTGGTCACCACTGGTCAGCACCTCGGGGACATCCCAGCCGCGGCACGCCGCCGGGCGGGTGTAATGAGGGTACTCGAGAAGGGGCCCGCTGAAAGACTCCTCGGCAAGGGACTCCTCGTTACCCAGCGCGCCGGGGAGCAGGCGCGCGACAGCCTCCAGTACAACCGCTGCCGCTATCTCGCCTCCACTCAGAACGAAGTCGCCCAGAGAGAGTTCCTCTCCCGCGAGGTGTTCCCTGACACGCTCGTCCACACCTTCGTACCTGCCGCATATCATCGCCAGCCGTTTCTCGCCTGCGAGGCGCCGCGCCGTTTTCTGGTCGAACTTCCTGCCCTGCGGGGTAAGCAGTATGACCGGAAGACGCTGCCTGACTTCACCCGCGTCAACCCCGAAGACCTCCTCGAGCGCGTGGGCAACCACGTCAACCCTGAGGACCATGCCCGGGCCGCCGCCGTAAGGGCAGTCGTCTATCTTCCCGTGGGGATCCGGGCTGAGAGCGTGCAGGTCATGCACCCGCACCTCGAGGGCGCCGCGCTCCCGCGCTTTGCCCAGCACCCCCGATTCCAGGGGTGAGGTCAACACGTCCGGAAGAGCGCAAAAGATGTGTGCCTCCAGCGTCAAGGTACCATCCCCTCTATCGCACGAATCGTTATGGCCCTCGCCTCACGGTCAACCGCGATCACGAACTCGGGAACAAAAGGCACCTGGAACTCGCCACCCCCGGGACTCATTATCGTCAACAGGTCCTGGGCGGGGCCGCTGAACAGGTCGGTGACCACGCCGAGGTCCTCACCGCTTTCGGTCCACGCGTTCATGCCGACCAGCTCGTGAACCCAGTACTCGCCATCCTCGAGCCTGTCGGCAGCCCCGGCCGGTATCACCAGGTGGCAGCCGCCGAGCGTCTCCGCCGCTTCACGGCTGTCGATCCCCGAGAGGCTCAGCAGGAGGCGGTCACGGTAAGGCGCCGCCGCCTCGATTGTGACCTCTTCGTAAGACGAAGGCCTCTTTTCGAGCAGCAGGCGGTTCCCCTCGCTGAAACGTTCCGGCCAGTCGCTGATCACCTCCACGACGACGACCCCACGAATACCGTGGGGCCGGAGTATCCTGCCGACGACCAGGAGGCCTTCCTGTGGTGGTTCACTACCGGTCTCGTTCAATCCAGTATCTCTACAATAGCGTTCTTGCCCTGCTTGGTGGCCGCAGCCTTTACAAGCGTCCGCAGCGCCTGGGCAATGCGCCCCTGCTTCCCGATCACCTTGCCGACATCGTCGGGGTGGACCCTTAGCTGCAGGATGACCGAGCGCTCGCCCTCTATCACCTCGACGCGTACATCGTCCGGGTTATCGACCAGCGCCTTCGCCAGATACTCGAGAAGGTCCTTCATTGTTAACTGCCTCCGCTACTTCCGGGAAGACCTGAACTGGTCCCAGATTCCCTCGATCTTCATCAGGTTCTGTACCTGCCTGGTCGGCTGCGCGCCGTTCCTCAGCCAGTACAGAGCCCTGTCGGCATCGATCTTGATGGTGGATGGATCGGTCATGGGATCGTAGAAACCCAGCGCTTCTATGTAGCGCCCGTCCCTGGGCATCCGCCCGTCGGCGACTACCACCCGGTACGACGGCTGTTTTTTCTTTCCCCTGCGACTTAATCTGATCTTAACCAAGTGACCTCCTTTTGCGTTATTGTACCAGAACCTTAGTACCCCGTCCCATAAATACGCTTGCATTCGATCACCGCTGCATCCGCTCCTGCCGCGTTCCGCTTCCTTACCGTACTCACCGAGTACGCCCTTGTCGCGCGCCTTCTAAGGAACGGCGCTTCGACGCTCTCGGTACGACACCGTATTTACGGGAAGGAGTACTTAGTGTCAGAACGGGAACAATCTCTTGAGCATACCCATGTTGCCCGCCTTCCCGGAGAACTGCTTGAGCAGTTTCTGCATGTCCCCGAACTGCCGGACAAGCTGGTTTACCTCCTGGGTGCTGGTGCCGCTGCCGCGCGCTATGCGGCGCCGGCGGCTGGCGTTGAGCAGGGCGGGGTTCTGCCTTTCCGCCCTCGTCATGGACTGTACTATTGCCTCGACTTTCTTCATGTGCCTGTCGTCCACCTGCAGTCCCTGCATCCTGGTCGCGTTTCCCATCCCCGGTATCATATCCAGTACGCTGGAAATGCCGCCCATCTGCTTGAGCTGTTGCATCTGCTCCAGGAAATCGTCGAAATCGAACTTGTGCTTGCGGAGCTTCTCCTCCAGCTTCCTGGCGCGCTCCTCGGTCATCGCCTCTTCGGCCTTCTCTACCAGCGTGACCACGTCACCCATGCCGAGGATGCGAGACGCCGCCCGGTCCGGATGGAAGGCCTCCATGTCGTTGACTTTCTCCCCTGTAGAGGCGAGCTTTATCGGCCTCCCGGTGACGGATTTCATCGATAACGCCGCCCCGCCGCGGGCGTCGCCGTCCATCTTGGTCAGCACGATGCCATCGAAATCCAGCTTCTCGAGGAATGCGAGCGCGACATTGACCGCGTCCTGGCCGGTCATTGCGTCCACCACCAGGAGGGTCTCGCTGGGTCCGACCGAGCGCTTGATATCTACAAGCTCCTGCATCATCTCCTCGTCTATGTGCAGGCGGCCGGCGGTATCGATTATGACGACGTCGTGCCCGGCGCGTCCCGCCTCTCCTACCGCTTCCTCTACGATCTCGAGTGCGCTCCTGTGCGGAAAGTAGGCGACGGGAACGTCGATCTGTTTTCCAAGCGCCTGCAGCTGTTCGACCGCGGCGGGACGGTAGACGTCAGCGGCGACCAGCATCGGGTCCCTGCCCTGGTGCCGGAGCATGATCGCCAGCTTCGCGGCCGCCGTGGTCTTGCCGCTGCCCTGCAGCCCGACCAGCATGATGGCCGAGGGGGGATGGGAGGCGAACTTCAGGCCTTCCTTCTTGCCGCCCAGTATCCCGGTCATCTCGTCGAAAACGATCTTGACCACCTGCTGGGCCGGGGTGACGCTCTTTACGACCTCCTCCCCAACGGCCCGCTCTTTCACGCGAGCGACGAACTCACGGACGACCTTGAAGTTTACGTCGGCCTCGAGCAGTACGAGGCGGATCTCCCGCATCGCTACGTCAACGTCTTTTTCGCTGAGCTTGCCCCGGCTCCTGAGTCTTGCGAAAACCTCCTGTAGCCGGTCACCAAGGCTTTCGAACATGAGTTCTCCTGATCAAGTCTCGCCGGGGAATCGTTTCCCATGCTAATGATACCCCTGCCGGGTGTCAAACAATCGGAACCTGTCATCAGCCGGGGCCACACCCATCGTGGCCACGTCGTGATCGTTGACATCCTTCCACGCCATGCTATCCACAGCCGGGCTTGCGCGTGGATCGAGATTCAACGCCATGGAAAAGCCCGGCCGCGAACGGCCGGGCCGTGTCCATCAACCTACTGGAGGATAATCAGGCTTTGCCGAGGATCTTGAACATCTTGGTCCCGCACTTCTCGCAGGTACCCTTCAAAGCCCTCCTCTTGTTCTTCATGATCACTTCCTCGGAGTCCTTCATCTCGCGCTTCTCTTTGCACTTCACGCAATATCCTTCCGCCATATCTTCCTCCTTTGCCATCGTGCCGGGTTAATTTTTGGCGAAATACCCTTATCTGAAACTATTATTGTTCACCCGGGGCCGATATACCTTCAATGACGCGAAACGGTTCGCAACCTGTATTGCGGCCCCGCGCGGCATGAAAACACGGGAACCCTGGCCCGCGAATGATATACTTTCACCGCGAAAGCTACTGTTGTCAAGTACGGGGAGCCCGTAAGAACCAGGAGTGAGCGTCATGTCAGGCGGTCAGTTCGACGATGTCCGGCAAGCTTTTTACGACAGCCGCGGCGCCTCGGCCGCCAGGGCGCTGTGCGGCCGGGGGTTCGACGGCAGGTACTTCCAGGCGGCGCAGGAAGCCGTCGAGGCCGCGCTGGAGGTTATTCCCCGGGGCTCCCGGGTGGGGGTGGGCGGCTCGGTCACCGTTCAAGAGACCGGGATACTGGAACGCCTCGCGGACAGGGGCGATTCTGTCATCCGCCACAGCCCCGAAATGGACTTCTCTGAAAGCCTGCGCGCCCGCAGGGAGGCGGCCACCTGCCCCTACTTCCTGAGCTCGAGCAACGCGGTGACCATGAAAGGCGAGATCATCAATACCGATGGGATAGGTAACCGTGTAGCCGGCATGATATTCGGCCCGGACACCGTGATAGTCCTGGCGGGTGTGAACAAGATCGTTGCGGACCGCGATGAAGCGATGTCCCGCATCAGGAACACCGCCGCGCCGGCGAACGCCCGGCGGCTGGGGATGGACCTCCCGTGTGTCAAGACAGGTCATTGCGTTGAATGCAAAAGCCCGCTGAATATATGCAGGGTGACTACGATCATAAGCCTGAGACCGATGTTGACCGACCTGAAGGTGTTCCTGATCGGAGAACCGCTCGGCTTGTGAGCCTGCCCGTGAGCACTTCAGGAAAGGCTCATCTGTCACTGTAACCGCCTTCACAGACCCGGAGCCGTCACCCGGGACCCCTGATGGCCTTCAGGCCTTGCCTTATGGCGTTCCGTCGGGGCGAGGCAGAAATCGTGAGGGCAGGTTTCAAGGTTGAGGCCGTCGTGTGATGCCGGCCAGCGGGCGATAGATATTCCTCGCGGCCGCAAGGACCAGGTCGACCTTTCTAGAGCGAGGCGGCACTCTCGGGCGGGCCTTCCTCAAGGCTTCGAGCCAGGCGCGGGGGTCTTCCCTCGATATCACGCCCTCGAGGTTGTAGATGCTGATATCACGGACACCCGCGGCCAGGGCAGCCTCTACGCCGGTTATGAGCTCCCCTGGATTCGAGAACGTCGGCTCGTTCCCCAGCACCCCGGTGCCGGTAACGCCCAGCGAGACGCCCGCCGAGCGGGGATGCCCCGTCCTGAGGCGGAGGCAGGTATCAAAGACCAGCCAGTTGGCATCGCGCGTGGAGATGAGCCCGCCGGACATGCCGGTCAGCATCGATACGTACATCATCGGGCTTATTATGTCCCAGGCGACTCCGGAGACCGGTGTCTCCATCATGTCCTGGATCATCTCCCCGTCACCCTCGAGCTCGAGGGCCACCCAGGGCAGCACCGCCGAGAGGGTTTTCACGCCACGGGCCTTGATCCAGCCGTCCAGTTCGACCAGCTCGGCCTTAGCTTTAAGGTAGCTCTGGCGGTCCCGGTTCCGGTGGAGTATGCCCGCCGCGGCAAGTGCTTTCGATTTAGAGCCGGTTCCCTCCTCGACAAGCTGCACCATCTGATCGAAGGGAAGCTCCTGGTCAACCGCTATCATGTCCGGCATTATGCCGTTGTCCCCGGCCCATCCGACAACGCGATGGACCAGTTGTGTGAAATCCGGGACGTTTTTCTCGCCGGGGAAGTAGCCGTTTTCCGGGCTCAGGAGCGGCCAGTAGGTCAGTTCCACGCCCGCTTCTTTTATCGCGCGGAACGCCCGGGCGTTCTCATCATGCAGCGATTCAGAAAAGACCGCGCAAGCGATACCGGCTGAGTACTCGACAAGAAGCGGCATAGCCCGGTCGACGATCTCAGCCGGGGGGACGTTCTCTGCCCAGAACCTCAGTCTATATCGCATCTGTCTGCACTCCGGTTACCTGCGGGGGCGGCCAATCTCTGTGGGGTCAGATCCAAAAACTTGAATTGCTGGCTCTTCTACTTCTCCGCAGGAACCAATTCAAGTTTTTGGATCTGACCCCAGATTTGAATCAGAAGAGGGCGCGGGCGTACTCGCGCGGGTCGAACGGGCGAAGGTCGGAGATCCCTTCACCGACCCCGATATAAGCGACGGGGATGCCCAGTTCCCTCCCGATCGCCATCACCACGCCGCCCTTTGCGCTTCCGTCCATCTTGGTCAGGGCGATCGACCCGATATCGAGCGCCTCGCCGAATATGCGCGCCTGGCTCACACCGTTCTGCCCTGTGGTGGCGTCGATCACCAGGATGGCCTCCGGGGCGCCTTCGAGCTGGCGGTCTGCTACCCTCCACATCTTTGAAAGCTCCTCCATCAGGTTCTTCTTGGTGTGAAGACGGCCCGCGGTGTCCACCAGCACGACGTCGAAACCCTTCGCTTTCGCGGACTCGACCGCGTCGTAGACGACGGCCGCCGGGTCGCCCCCGGTCTTGTGCCGTACGACCGGTGCTCCTACCCTGTGGGCCCACATCTCCATCTGCTCTATGCCGGCCGCCCGGAAAGTGTCGGCGGCGGCGAACAGGACGCTTGCGCCCTGTTCTTTCATGAGGTGGCCGATCTTCGCCGCCGTGGTCGTCTTGCCCACCCCGTTGACCCCGGCGATAAAGACCACGCGCGGCCTTTCCGGTGACAATTCGGGAGGCCTCCCGAACGATTCCAGCATCTCCACGACCTGGGATCGGAACGCTCTTTTAAGCCCCTCGATATCGCGGATGCCCTCGCGCATTATCGTCTTCCTGACACCCTCGACTATGTCCGTGGCGCAGGCAACCCCGGCGTCGGAAGCCACCAGGGCGTCTTCAGCCTCGCTCCAGAACTCCTCGTCGATCGCCTTCCTGGTGGCGACCCTCGTGAACGGCCGGGTCATGACCTTCCGGGAGCGTGACATCCCCCGCTTCAGCCTGTCGCCCCACCCGCCTTCTTCGCCTTCCGCCTCTTCCCCGGCTTCTTCGCCCACGCCATCTTCACCCTCCGCTTCCTCCGCGGCTTGTGCCGGTTCAGGCTCCAGCGGGGAATCCTCGAGCGGAATGACAGGTGGCTCCTCTGGGACAGCGGGTTCGGTAACCGGTTCCGGCGCGGGTTCGGCCACGGCCTCGACCTGCTCGAAGGGTTCTGGCGAGGGTTCTTTCTCGCGCCGCTTACGTGATCTCTTTCTTTTCGCCCGCGGGGGGCGTTTCTTCCTGTCCTTCCCGGCCATTACCCCGCTACCCTTTGAGAGACCACCCTGGAGACGCCGTCGTCGTGCATCGTCACCCCGTAGAGGATGTCGGCGATCTCCATAGACCTCTTCTGGTGTGTTATGAGGATGAGCTGGGAGTCGTCCTTGAACTCCCGCACGAGGTCCAGGAACCGGTGCAGGTTGACGTCGTCGAGGGCGGCCTCCACCTCGTCCAGGAAGTAGAAGGGGCTGGGCCTGACCTTGAAGAGCGCGAAGAAAAACGCGATCGCTGTGAGTGAGGTCTCCCCGCCGGACAAAAGCGAGATGCGGCGCAGCCTCTTGCCCTCCGGCTGGGCTAATATCTCGATGCCGGTGTTGAGCAGGTCATCCGGTTCCGTGAGTCTTATCTCGGCGCGGCCGTTCGGGAAAAGAAACGAGAATATCTCCTTGAATCGACGGTCGACCTCTTCAGCCGTCTCAGTGAACCTCTGCACTATCTGCTGGTCGACCTCTCGGACCACTTTGCGTAGCTGCGCCTTTGCGCTCTCTACGTCCTCCACCTGCTCGCGCAGGAAGTTATATCTCTCTTCCAGCGCTTCCCTCTCGGTGAGCGCTTCCGGGTTGACCGGGCCGATATGCTCGAGGCGCCGGGCCAGCTGCTCGACCTTGTCCTCGAGTTCGGGCGCAGGGGATTGGTCATGGTACTGCTTGAGGGCAAACTCCAGCGGAACCTTGTGTCCGTCAACGATCCTCTCGACCAGCTGTTCGACCTTTATCTTCAGCTCGGCGCGGGAGAGGTCCTCGCTGTGCATCTGCTCGCGCAGCTCGTCGTGCTGCAGCTGGACCAGGCTGATCTCCGTTCGCAGTTTTCTTATAGTTCCGACGGCCTCGTCTATGCTTTTCGAACCTTCCTCGAGGTCGCGTCGGACCCGCTCCCTCTCTCGTTGAACCGCTTCGATCAGCGACTCGTGTAGAGCCTTGAAACGATCGATGCTCTCTGCGGTGCTCCCGCCGGGTTTATCGAGCCAATCCGCTCGCCCGCGGAGTTCCAGCTCGCCCTTCCTCCCCAGCTCCAGCTCCCGGTCGATCCCGGCAATCTCCGTCTCCAGCGCCTTCATCTCCGCAAGGACCCCGGCCCGGCTTCCGGCAGTCTCCCGGGCCTCCGCTTTCGCCTTCTCTTCGATCCCACGAAGTTCGGCAAGGCGCTCCTGTACCTTCGCCGTATCGATCTTCTGCCTGCCATCGCCTGAAGCCTCACCGGACCAGTACTCTAACTCCTCCCGGATAACCTCCACCCTGCCCTGGCGGTTGGCAGCCACCTCAGCCTGCTGCAACAACCGCTCTACCGTGTTCTCGAGTTCAAGACGTAACGCCGCCAGCTCGCTTTCAGCCCGCACTTCCTCGGACAGGCATGACTCGATGTCCAGGTCTATCGATTGAAGGCCCTGCAGGCACCCTTCAAGCGATCTTTCGACTTCCTCACGTGCAAGGCCGCAGATCTCCGGCGCGGAACCGGTTTCGCCGGCACGCCACTCACCGGCACCGAGATGGCCCAGGATCTCACACCACGCGGCCAGATAGGACCGGCGCGACTCGGCAATGAGCCTGCCTTCGAGCAGGGCAACATTCCGGAGTCTCAACTCGCGCGTCGTTTCCTCGAGTCTCGAGGCTCTCTCGCGCAGGCTTACCCGTTGCTCTTCCAGGCCCATCCGCTCCAGCTCATGTCGGTCGCGTTCGCCCTCGAGCTCGACGAGCAGCCCTTCTCTATCGCGAACCCAGGTGGCAACGTCCCGCCCGACCTTGCCGGGGAGCATGGCCACCTCGAGCTGAGCCTCGAGCCTGACGACCTCGAGTGTCAGGTCATTCAAGCCGGAGTCGATCTCTTCCGCTCGTGCGCCCAGTTTCGCGTCGGTCCCGGACAGCGCTCGAAGGCGGTCCCTCAACCCGTCTGCCTGTCGCTGCAACTCACTGTTGGAATCCTCGACCCTCTTGAGTAAAGTGGGGTCCACCGGGGGGGCAGCGGCGGTCGATCTCTGCCTTTCTCCCCACACCGGGAACAGGGCCTTGAGCTGCTCGTGGACCGAGACAAGGCGGTACAGCCGGTCGCGCAGTTCCGTCTCCCTGACGCGCCAGTCCTCCTCCTTGCCCTCCAGTTCCATCATGAGCCCAGTCCTGCTCGAAAGATCTTTCTCGAGCGCGGCGAGCCGGTCTCCCCGCTCATGTTGAACGTCCTCGTGGCCCTGCCACTCCCTCTGTATGGCCCGCAGCCTGGCCACGTCGAGCTGCAACCTCGCGTCCGAGAGTTCCTTGTTTAAAAACTTGTACTGCTCGAGCCTGTCGGCCTGACGGACCAACGGGCGGAGTTGTCTCTTCACCTCCCGCAGGACGTCGCCGATGCGCACCAGCTCCTCGTCCATGCGCTCGAGCCTTCGCATGGCCTTCTCGCGACGGCGGCGGTACTTCAGCAGTCCTGCCGCTTCCTCTATGTATTCCCGGCGCTCCTCCGGCCTGCAGGTAAGCACGTCGTCCAGCTGTCCCTGGCTTATGACAGCGTTAAGGTTTCTCCCTACGCCCGCGTCCGAAAGCATCTCCTGGATATCGAGCAGCCGGCAGGAGCTGTTGTTGAGACGGTACTCGCTGTCACCGCCCCTGATCACGTTGCGGGAGATGGTCACTTCCGAGTAATCGAGCGGGAAATCGCTGCTGGCGTTATCGAGGGTCAGCGCGACCTCGGCCATGCCCACCGGCCTGTGCCCAGAGCTGCCGGAGAAGATTATGTCCTCCATCCGGTTTCCGCGCAGCGAAGTCGGGCTCTGTTCGCCGAGTGCCCAGAGCACGGCGTCGGCGATGTTGCTCTTGCCGGAACCGTTAGGGCCTACGATGATCGTCACGCCCGGCTCGAACTCCAGGACGGTCTTCCGGGCGAACGACTTGAACCCCCTGAGCGTAAGCGATCTGAGATACAAACTCTGTCCTTTATAGTCTCTGCGGGTTCAGGCAAATGACCGACCCCGCTTATTAAACCTCAGCAGGCCTCGATAGTATTTCTATGGCAGGCTACGGATACCCTCCCAGGCCATAGCCGCGGAACCGATAAGCCCGGCGTCGGTCCCCAGCGTGGAAAGGGCAATGTTAACGTCCCTGACCAGCGGAGGAATACCCCTTTCGGACACAACACGACGGGTCTCGTCGATCAGGAGGTGCCCGGAGGCGCAGACCCCACCCCCCAGGACCACCATCTCGGGATCGAAAAGGTGGATCAGGCTGACCAGGCCGAGGCCGAGGTAATACGCGACCTTCTTGAATGCCCGCCTTGCCGGCTCATCGCCCTCATCGGCCGCTACCGATACCATCTCCCCGGTTATGCTACCCGTATCGCCACCGCACATCTGGTAGAGGCGGGAACCGGCATCACCCTCGACGAGCCGCGCCGCCTCGCGAGTCAGGGCCGTCCCCGAGGCAAGGCTTTCCAGGCAGCCGCGCCGCCCGCACGCGCACTCCGGCCCACGGGGATCCACAAGCATGTGCCCTATCTCCGACGCCGTGCCGCGGTGGCCTCTATAGACCTTTCCCCCGACGCATATCCCTCCTCCTATGCCGGTCCCAAGCGTGAGGAGCACGAAATCGTCGATCCCCTCGGCTACGCCCGCGAACCTTTCTCCAAGGGCCGCGGCGCTGGCGTCGTTATCAAGGAAAGAGGGCAGGCCGGTCTCCTCGCCGACGATACGCCTGAGCGGGACTTCGGACCAGGCGATGTTCGGGGACTCCATCAGGAGGCCTTCTTCCTGGAGCACGAACCCGGCGGCCCCCACGCCGACCGCGCGCGCCTCGAGGCCACTTTCGGCACAGGCCCGCACGGTGCCGTCAATGATATCCAGAAGCGCCCCTACCATCCTTTCCCCGTCCTCGGACGGCGAGGGCTCCTCTCCGCGCAAGAGTATCCGACCGTGACTGTCCACCGCTGCCGCGGCGATCTTCGTGCCTCCGATGTCTATCCCCACCACGCAGTCCCGGCCTTCAGTCTCCACCATGGCCTTCCTCCATCCACCCGAGCCTCTGCAATGCCACCCGGGCGACGGCCTGCTCCGCGTCTTTCTTCGAAGAGCCGGACACGGGACCGAACCGTTCGCCTCCTACCTCGACGGTGGCGTGAAACGTCTTGTAATGGTCCGGGCCTTCATCTCTCAGCCTGTACCTGGGCACCCGGCCGACCTTCCTGGCGGACAACTCCTGGAGCTCGCTCTTGTAATCGCCGCCGCCCCACTTCACGATCTCATGAACCAGGCTCTCGAGGCATGAGATCACCATGCCGCGGGCCACATCAAAGCCGCCGTCCAGGTAGAGCGCGCCCACAACCGCCTCGAAAGTGTCGGCCAGGATTGAGGGCTTGTTCCTCCCTCCTGATTCCTCCTCTCCCTTCCCGAGCAATACGTGTTCACTCAGCCCGAGTTTCTTTCCGACTCGCGCGAGTGCCCTTCCGCGAACCAGCGGAGAGCGGAGCTTGGTAAGCTCGCCTTCGGGGTAATCGGGAAAATCCTCGTATAAGAAGTGGGTGACGGCCAGCTCCACCACGGAGTCACCCAGGAACTCGAGCCTCTCGTTGGATTCCAGAGAGGGCCGGCCCTGTTCGTGGACGTAGGACTTGTGGCTCAGTGCCTTGAGAAGAAGGGAGCGGTCTCTAAACCTGTAGCCCAACAGCTCCTCTACCGCTTCAGTTGTTTCTTCAGGCTCTCTCACGCGATGAATATCTTTCCAGACCCCTGCTCAGCTCGACTTGTGCCGCGGAAGGCCGACCTCCCGCAGCATCAGGTCGAGGTCGAGGTCCTCTTTGATGAACCGCCTGATCCTTTCTATCTTCTCTGGGCTATGCACCTTCTGATGACCGATCGCCGCGTCGACCCTCTCGACCGTAGTGGCGGTGTCATAGTCCACGATGATACAGGGAACGCCCATCTCCTCGGCCTGGCCGAGCACCAGGGGGCTCGGGCGGTGGCCACCGGTGAGAACCAGCGCCTTGGTGGGGGTCTCCAGCGCGGCCAGCTGGATATCAGACCTGTCACCGCCGGTTATGACCACCTTGTTGGACTGCTTCCGGAACAGCCGCAGCGACTGCTCCTGGCCCATCGCACCGACCATCATGGTCTCGATGAGTTCATCGCCCTTGTCCCAGGCGCATACTATCTCTCCATCCAGTCCCGCCGCCAGGTCGCCGACGCTTATCGAACGCAGGACCCGGTCGGTGGGCAGCGATCCAAATATCTTTATGTCATGTCCGGCGAAATAGCGCACCAGGAGGTTCCTGGTAAAGTGGATGTGGCGCTCCGGCACCCAGTTGAGCACCGCCCCTAGGAACAGATCGCCGAAATACTCGCAGGCCGACAGTACCCTGTCCACCGTCAGCTCGTCGTTGAACGTGTCGAGCAGCAGTACCCTCGCGTTGAGCAGGCTCGAGACCTCGAGCGCCGAGAGCCCGATCACCCGGCCGTGGACGAAGTTCTGGGCACCCTCGAGGAGGACTATGTCCCTGTCTTGCGAGATCCGCTCGAAGCAGCTCTTCACCCGTTTCTGCGCATTGCCCGGCGCTTTACGCATGTACCTTGTGAGCGCCTCCCAGGTGAGGAAGAACGGGGACAGGTCCGAGAGCATGTCCTCGAGCCCAAGCGCTTCCTTCGCGAAATAAGCATCCTCATCTATCCTGTCGCCGTCGACCTTTATCGGATAGGTGCCCACCGGCTTCATGTAGCCGACAGAGAACCCGCGCTCCCTGAGCTCCAGCGCCAGCCCAACCACGAGGCTGCTCTTGCCCGAGTATCTTTCAGAAGAAATAACGAGGATTGTTTCCAAGAATACTAACCTCCGAGCGTCATTCTCACATCGACGCACGTGCAGCTATCGCCCGCATTGTAGACCATGAGTGGGTTGATGTCCATTTCAGAGAGAGCGGGGTGCTCCACCGCCAGCTGTGAGACCCTGAGCAGTACCTCCTCCACCGCCTCCACGTCCGACGGCTGCTCCCCCCTGACACCCTTGAGAAGCCTGAAAGCCTTGAGCTCGCTGAGCATGCGCGCGGCTTCTTCCGGGCCGATGGGAGCCAGCCGGAAAGACACGTCCTTGAACGCCTCCACGTATATGCCCCCGAGCCCGACCATTATCATGGGGCCGAACTGGGAATCCTTGACCATGCCAAGTATGAGTTCCTTGCCCGGGGGCACCATCTTTTGTAGCCCGATACCGTAGATCTCGGCGAACGGCATGTGGCGGCGCACCCGGTAGATGATGTCCTCGTAGGCGTTCTCCAGAGCGCGTGGACCGGTCACGCCGAGGACAACACCGCCTATGTCCGTCTTGTGCAGGATCTGTGGGGACACCACCTTGAGAGCCAGAGGGTAGCCGATCTGCCTGGCAAGCCTCTTCGCCTCGTTGAGGTCGGTCGCCAGCTTGAACGGGACGTGTTCGATCCCGTACGCGCCGAGCACCTCCCGGCAATCCTCCGGGCCGACCTGGCTCAAGCCCCGTTCATGATAGCTTTCAAACATGGAACCGACTCGTTTCGAGTCCACCGCGAACCTCTCGGGCCTGCTCGATTTTCTCTTCATCTTCAGAGTACGCTCGTACATCCTCGAGAGCACCCGTACGGCCTCATCGGGATAAGTGACGTTTGGGATGCCCGCGCCCTGCAGCGTGGCCACCGCTCCTTTCACCGACTCGACCCCCATGAAACAGCAGATGATAGTCTTGCCCGAACCCGACTTGAGCCTGACGATCTCTTTCGCAGTGCCTTCTATGTCGGTCATCGCCTGTGGGGTGAGGATCACCATAACGGCATCCACATTCCTGTCCTCCATCATCGCCCCGACCGCCAGGGAGTAGCGTAACGCGGTCGCGTCTCCCAGCACATCGACGGGATTGTGCAGGCTGGAGGCAGCCGGAAGCCTCGGGCGCAGCCGTTCTACGGTCTTACCGGAAAGCCGCGCCAGGGCCATGCCCGCCCTCTCGCAAGCGTCGGCGGCGATGATGCCAGGGCCGCCGGCGTTCGTAACTATCGCGACCCTGGGGCCTCCAGGAGCACTCTGTGTAGCGAAAGCGCGTGAAAGCTCGACCAGTTCCTCGACAGATCCAGCCCTGAGCGCTGGCGTCTGCTCGCAGACGGCGTTGCACGCGCTTTCGCTGCCGGCCAGCGCCCCCGTGTGGGAGGAGGCCGCCCGGGCGCCTGCCTGGGTGGTCCCGGCCTTTAAGACGATGACGGGCTTCCGGCGGGCGGCTTTTTTCAGCACCTTGAAAAACCGCTCGCCCCTGGAGATCCCCTCGAGGTACATGGATATGACGCTGGTCTCCTCGTCGTCGGCGAGTAGTTCTATGAAGTCGCTCTCCACCAGGTCTGCGCTGTTGCCGAGGCTTATGAGCTTGGAGAACCCGACACCCTCGGCCCGGGCCCAGTCCAGCAGAAACGTACATATCGCACCGGACTGGCTCACCACGCCGATAGAACCTTTCGGCGGCATAAGGCGGGCGAACGACGCGTTGAGCGGGAGCGAGGTGTTCATCATGCCGAGGCAGTTCGGGCCCAACAACCTCATTCCGCCCCTGCGGGCGAGCTGTACCGTTTCCCTCTCCAGGCGCCTGCCCTCTATGCCCGCCTCCCTGAAACCGGCTGATATCACGATCCCGTGACGCGTTCCCATGTCCACGCATTCAGACACCACCCGTGGCACCGCGGCGGCCGGCACTATGATGATAGCGAGGTCCGGCGGGGCTGGCAGGGAGTCCAGGCCACGGTAAGCCTTGAGGCCCTGGATCCTGGCGCCATGCGGGTTGACCGGATAGATCTCACCCGTGTATCCGGACGCGATTATGTTCGCAAGGACCGAGTAACCGACCTTTTCACGGTGGGAGGACGCCCCGATCACTGCCAGCGAGCGGGGCTCGAAGAGCGCTCTATCCAGCTTTTCGCCGTCACTCCGTTTCGAAGACCTGCCGGCCATTGTAATACCCACACTCCCGGCAGACCCGATGGGGCAGTTTCGGCTGGTGGCACTGCGGACACTCACTTATGACCGGAGCGCCAACCTTGTGGTGGGACCGTCGTGAATCTCTTCTGGACTTTGACTTTTTCCTCTTTGGAACGGCCATGTTCGCCTCTTTATCAGTAATATTATGTCTCGAAAAGGGTACTTTAGGTCCTGCTAACCGTCAAGCCGCCCATTCAAGTGTCTCTTTCTTCCATCCGTTTCTTGAGCCCTTCCAGCGGCCTCAACCGCGCGTCTATCCTGGTGGTGTCGCACTCACAAGGGTCGATATTGAGGTTGGAGCCGCACGCGGTGCAGAGTCCACGGCAGGCTTCCGAGCAAATCCTCTTCACCGGAAAAGCCAGGCAGATCGCGTCGCGCAGGACGGGCAGCAGGTCCAGCGTTCCGTCCATCACCTCGTACTCATCGGCGAAGTCGTCACCGGGCTCTACGTCTTCCTCCGAGAGCCATAACGCGTTTTCGCGCAACCGGATGTCCAACGGATACTCGAAACTCTCGAGGCACCGGTAGCACTGGAGCGTCACCGTGCCCGACAGATCACCCGTGAGAACCACGGCACCCGTGATCCGCCGGACCTCTACCGACCATGCCACATTATCACCTGGCAGGAAGGTCAACTCGTAGCTGTCGCCCGCGACTATTCTTGCGCTTCCCCTGATCCTCTGGCTATCGCCCACGCGGGCAAGGGCGCCGGCAAGATCCAGCTCGATACTGGTAATCGGTTCATCTTTTCGCATGTGTCGAGGACCTTCCCCCGGCGCGGAACAAATGAAAAACCCCGAAAGTCGGGGTTTTATCACCCTGGCTCTGCAGGCGGCTGTCAAGCAGGGACAGCCTGCTACTCCTCCTCGCCGGATGCCGTCTGGAAACCTTCCTCTTCGTGCTCCTCGGGATATGTCCGCAGCTTCTCGCGCCAGGTGGTGATGCGGTGCAGGATCTCTTCGGTCGAGTCCCTCATGTCTGTCAGCGAAGCCTCGAGCTCTCCGAATACCCTGTCTGCCACATCCTCCGAGTCGAAGATTATCTTACGGGCCTCCTCCTGGGCTTCGTCGATCATATGGTCCCGCTCCAGCTCGGCCTGCTTGACGATCTCCGTCTGATCGACCATCTGGTCGCTCCGCCTCTGGGCGCGCTCGAGCATCTCTTCCTCTTTGCGCTGAGCGTCCTGCAGTATGCGCTCCTTGTCCTTGGTCAGGACCCTCGCCTGCTTGAGCTCGTTGGGCAGGGTAGCCCTGATATCATCCAGCAGGTCGTAGAACTCCGCCTCGTTGATCATCACGGAGGACGAAAGGGGCACCCGCTTGGAGTTCGCAACGAAGTCCTCGAGTCTGTCCAGGCGACCAAATATGTCCATTGCTGCTACTCCTTTCCCGTTTCCCCGTTATCCTTGCTTGAACTTCTCCAGAATGCGCTTCTCAACGGCCCCGGGAACCAGGCCGCTTATGCACCCGCCGTAGAACGCGACCTCCTTGACCCCGCTGGAGGAGAGGTACGTGTACTCCGGGCTTGCCATCACGAAGAAAGTCTCTATGCGCTCGTCCATCTTCCTGTTCAACTGGGCCATCTGAAACTCGTACTCGAAGTCGGACATCGCCCGAAGGCCCTTTATTATCGCGCACGAACCGAACCTGTGGGCCAGCTCGATGAGCAATGAGTCGAAGGGGACCACCTCTATGTTCTCTCTGCCCCCAAGGCAGTCATTGAGCATGGCCAGCCTGTCCTCGATGCCGAAAAGGGGGCTCTTGTATGGGTTTTCCGCGACCGCCACCACCAATTTGTCAAAGTGTTCGGTCGCCCGGAGGATGACGTCCAGATGCCCGTTCGTTACCGGGTCGAATGTGCCCGGGCATATAGCGATCTTCAACTCTGAACCCCGCTTACATCATCCGTCATCCGGTACATGCAGATCGTCGAACCGCCATAATGCCGCCTCTCCTCCAGTTCCAATTCATCCCCCGGAGGTTCATAACTCGATTGAGGAGAGTGACGGTAAACGATAAGCCCACCCGCCTCCAACATCTCGGCGCTGCTGATCCGTAGAAACAACTCATCCAGCAACCGCGCCTCAATTCTAAATGGGGGGTCAACAAAAATCAAACCGTATGAACCCGTGCTTTCGGATGTTGAGGTACGCCTGTGACCCAGCCTGCCCAACCCGCCTGGCAGCCCGGCAACAATAACCCGCCCGCGGTCGGCAAGGTGTGTACGCTCGAGGTTTCCGATGATTGATGCCGCAGTGGCATGGTGCATCTCGATGAAATCGGCGTGCCCTGCGCCGCGGCTGAGAGCCTCGATGCCGAGCGAGCCCACTCCCGCGAAGAGATCGAGCACATCATCCACCTCTGCCCGGTCTCCCAGCAGCTCGAAAAGTGATTCTTTTATGCTGTCGGTTATCGGCCTGATGCGATAGCCTCTGGCCCCGTACAGACGGGTACCTTTAGCGCTACCTGCTATGACACGCATGTGGTTCTCCTCAATGCGGTGTCAGTAGAAAATTGGACTTCATGTTGAACGTCAGGCATGGAACAACCACTCGAGGCTGCCGCCGAACCGCCTGTTGGTCTCCCAGCGCAAGAGTAGGTTTCCCGCCTCAGACAGCGTTGGATCGTTGTCCACTATCCTGAAAGCCTCCTCCCTGGCCCTCTTGATGAGCTCAAAGTTCCTGGAAAGCCGCGCCAGCTTCAGGTCCGGCAGGCCCGACTGGCGCGTGCCGAACAGGCTGCCTTCTCCCCTTATCCTCAGGTCCGCCTCCGCCAGCGAGAAGCCGTCCTCGTATTCCTGTATCGCCTCCATCCTTGCCCTGGCCTCATCAGTAGAAGGATCCGCGAACAGGACGGCGATCGCCTTTTCGTTCCCGCGCCCTATGCGACCGCGAAGCTGGTGCAGCTGGGCGAGCCCGAAGCGGTCCGCGTTCTCGATGATCATGACCGTTGCGTTAGGCACATCCACTCCGACCTCCACCACGATTGTGGCGATAAGGATGTCGATCGCCCCCGCGTCGAACTGCTCCATCACCTGCCGCTTTTCCTCGCTCTTCATCTGGCCGTGGAGCAACCCTATCCGGTATCCGCGAAAAACCCTGGAAAGCCGCTTCGCTTCCTCCTCGGCGGCCCTGCCCTCGAGCTTCTCGGACTCCTCCACCAGCGGGCAGATGACGAAGACCTGCCGCCCCCGCGCCACCTCAGTCTCGACGATCTTGAAGGCGTCCTTCCTCCTGCTCTTGTCCGCCACCACGGTCTGCACCCGCTTTCTGCCCGCGGGAAGCTCGTCGATCACGGAAACGTCGAGGTCGCCGTAGAGCGTCAGCGAGAGGGTGCGCGGTATGGGTGTCGCGGACATGTGCAGGACATCCGGCGACTCCCCTTTCTTCTCGAGCAGGAAGCGCTGCACAACCCCGAACCGGTGCTGCTCGTCGATGATCGCCAGGCCCAGCCTTTTGAATCCGACCCCCTCCTGGATGAGCGCGTGGGTGCCTATCACGATATCGACAGTACCGGCCGCGATGTCATCTAGCGCGTCCCGTCCCGGGCCTCCGGTAAGCAGTTCGACCCGCAACGGCAGGCCCTCCAGCATGCCTGTTATCCGGGTATAGTGCTGGTAGGCGAGTACCTCTGTCGGGGCCATGATGGCGCCCTGGTAACCGCTCTCGACGGTCAGTAACAACGCCAGTACGGCCACAACAGTCTTCCCCGACCCGACCTCTCCCTGCAACAGGCGGTTCATGCGATAGCTCCGGCCCATGTCTTCCGCTATCTCGAGCCATGACCTGTGCTGGGCGCCGGTGAGCTTGAAGGGAAGCGACTCCAGGAACGTCTGCACCAGCCCTCCGGGCGGCGCGTGCGAGATGCCTTTGCTCTCCGTTTCGTGGCGCTTTTTTCTGAGCGCCAGCCCGACCTGCATGATGAAGATCTCGTCAAATACCGCGCGTGCGAGGGCTTTCTTCAATGACTCCTGGTCACGGGGGAAATGTATCTCGCGGAGGGAATCCCCGAGGGGGGCCAGGTCGAACTTCCGCCTGACGGGCTCCGGAAGCGGGTCGGCCGTCTCCCCCAGTACCACCAGCGCCCTGCTTATCAGCCGCCGCAGCATCACGGAGGTCATCCCGGCGGTCCCCGGGTAAAGCGGTATTATCCTGCCGGTATGTATCGACTCCCCGGTCTTCGAACCGGCATCGGGCCTGCCCAGGATATCGTAGTCCGGGTTGACTATCTGCAGCCGGTTGTACTCGAAGCGGACCCGGCCGGAGAAGGCAACCTCAACACCTTCCTTCAGCTGTTCCTTGCGGTACTCCTGGTTGAACCAGACGCCACTGAGGTAGCCCGTTCCGTCGAAGATGGTGACGACCAGTATGCTTCTCCCCCTGCGCGTGGGCCTGCTGTCCACTTCCCGTACAAGCCCGACAACGGTCACGTTCTGGCCGGTCATCACCTGGCCGATCTGCACCACGGTCGAGCGGTCCAGGTAACGCCGGGGGAAGTGATAGAGAAGTTCTCCGATCGTCTCTATGCCCAGGCCGGAAAGCTTACTCACCGAAGAAGGCCCCACTCCCTGAAGAGAAGCTACGGGTGCGGCCAGCCTGGCCAGGTTCGCGACGGGCTGAGGGACCTGCCCTGGCAGGCCCCGAGTCCCCTCTCCACCGGCCGCAGTGTTTCCGCCTGTTATCTGTCGAGGTCTGATGGTGTCGCTCAAGTCTTCTCCGGGGCTTCCCTGCTGTCGGGACCACCCTGTTGTTTTACAGCTTTGTAATACCTGGCTCGCCCTTCCCCTATATAATAACCGTGACGCCGACAGCAGTCAGGTGCCGGGAGGCAAAGGAGGAGACATGGGAGTGGGTTCGACGTTGTCCGGCCTGGCGGGCGCACTTGCAGGTAGGCTCAAGAAGGTCGCGGCCGACAGGGTGGTCGATAAGTTCGACATCAAGGAAGACGCTACCAGGAACATGTCGTCTTTCCTGAAGCTCTCCGGCGAGACGGCCGGGGGGTTCCCGACGGAACTCCTTTCGCTCGGCGCCTCCATGTGGTCCGGCTTCATTCTCACCCCGTTCGCCCAGCAGCAGATGGCGGGGTGGGTGCTGCCGTACTGGCTGAGGAAACAGACCGATCCCTCTTCGGTGTCTTTCATCCCCCATGGCCACGCATACTTCCTGGCGAACGTCACCCACCGGAACTGGACCGGGGTCGGGCTGAGCGATTTCCCCAACGAGGGAACTGTTGACCCCAGGGGGCTTGTGACTCCCTGGCCGTTCGCCCCGTCGGTCGATCTCTGGGTGATGCGCGAAGGCGAAACGGTCTTCCCATCAGAACTCGAAGCCGTCAGCCAGGGCCTCCTCGACGACTTCCCACTCGTGGAAACCTCTTTTGAGGCGCTGGGCCTTTCCTGCACCTGGACGACTTTCGTCGCGCCGCTGGACACGATGCCTGTCCTGCTGAGCATCGCCGAGGTCGTAAACCCCGGAAGTGACGCGGTAGAGGCAGGGTTTGCAGTCTCGGTGCGGCCGTACAACAACGAATCCATACGTGCCATCAACGACCTGGCATACGACCCCGGTAGTCAGTGCTTTATCGCCGACGGCAACTTGCTGGTATACCTCCCGGAGAAACCTGACGAGGTGGTCCTTTCTGATTACATCCACGGAGACGTTTCGATGCTTCTGAGCAACAGCTCGAGGGAGCGGTTTCCCGGAGGCACCACACGGGTCGAGGAACCTGTCGGCCTGGCTACCGGCGCGGCGCTGTACAGGCGCGAGGTCTCTGCAGGTGGCAGTACCACCATCTGTTTCGCCTGCCCGCTCACAGCCGGCGTCCGTCCAGAGTTCAAAAAAATGCTCCCTTCGGAAAACGCCGGCGGCCTGGTGAGTGAGAAAATCGCCGAGCAGCGCCGGTACTGGGCGGATATAAGCTCGCTGGGCATGAGGGTGAAGATCCCCGAGGAGAGCTACCAGAAGGCGTTCGATATCAATAAGACGTTTCTGCTCATGCTTTACGACGGGCAGTCGATCACGCCGGGGGCTTCGACCTATCACATGATGTGGTTCCGGGACGCGGCGTACCTGGTGCCAGCGTTGGAGCGCATGGGACACCTCGACGAGGCCCGCAGGATCCTTGCTTCATATCCCGACCGCCAGACCCCGGAGGGCTTCTTCCGCTCCCACACCGGCGAATGGGATTCGAACGGCCAGGCTATGTGGACGCTGGTCCACCACTACCTCATGACCAGCGACAGGGATTTCCTGAAGGGCGTTTATCCATCCCTCATGAAAGGGGCGCGCTGGATCGACTCCACCAGGCGGATGGACCTGCCGGTCTCAGACCCGAAACACGGCCTGCTCCCGCCCGGCATAAGCGCGGAGCACTTCGGCCTTGCCGACTGCTACTACTGGGACGACCTCTGGGCGGTCGGGGGGCTCAACGCCGCAGCCTGGGCTGCTGGTGAGCTGGGCTGCGACGGGGACGCGAGATACCTGGAGCGACTGGCCGACGACCTCTGGCGCGACATCGGGGCGTCACTTGTCATGGCTCAGAAGCGGCTGGGGCGCAAGGTGATGCCGATCGCACCGCTCCGCGACGTGGACGCGGCTAGCATCGGGATGCTGGCCGCCGTCTATCCGCTTGACCTCATCCCCGCGGACGAGGAAGCGATGTCCAACACGGTGGAGGAGATAATCGCGAAGTGCTTCTACCGCAACACGCACTTCCACGGGCTGTTTCACTGCGGCTTGAACCCTTACCTGTCAATGCACGTGTCCCAGTACTTCCTGCGGCGAAGGGACCCGCGCGGCCTGGCAATATTCGAGTCACTGTGGCCTATGGCGACGGATACATACACGTATCCCGAGGCGATAAACCCGCTGACAGGCGGAGGCGCTTACGGGGACGGGCACGATGGCTGGGCCGCGGGTGACATCTTCAACTTCATGCGCAACCTGCTCGTGCTCGAGGAGGACGACACACTGGTCCTACTCGGGCTGTGCAAGCGGGAGTGGTTCGCCGAAGGCGAGACGATCGAGGTCGAGAACGCCCCCACGTACTTCGGCGAGGTCTCGTACTCCGTCCGCTCTAGTGCCGACAGGATAGAGTTCGCCCTGCCCGGCGAGTTCGAAAGGTCCCCGTCGGCAGTCGAGCTGAACGTGCCTTTCCCTGTCGTCTCCTGCGAAATCGACGGCAGGAAGCATGGCGCGCCGGAGAGCGGCAACGGGATAAAGGTGCCGCCTACGGCAAAGGCGGTGATCCTCGGCATAAAACGAAATGATGACGGTAGTTAAGCAGCGATTTCGCAACTTAAGATTCTGAACCCTCTCACTCACGCATAACAAAGCAAAACGACGAAAGATCCACCACGTCTACACCAGGCTCAAGAGGGACAGGACGCTCACACGTGTTCGGAGGGGTCTATGCTCTCGTCATCGACGGACATGAATCCTCTTCCTGCTACCTTCAGTCCTGCGGCGACTGCCTTACGCGGAAGGTTCGCGCCGGGGACGGTGATCGCATTCAGTTCTACCACCGGCAGGTGTCGGCAATGCTTGTGACCAAAGACTTCCCGGTTCTCTTGGACGTTGAGGAGTAGAGGAGTGTCGACTCCGAGGGGCAGGCGGCGATCGATGCCTTGAACGGCAAAGACGTCGACGGCCGCAGCCTGAACGTCAACGTTGCAAAACCGAGGGAGGAACGCCCCCGGCGTTCGTCCCGTTACCAGATAGCTATATGTGTGCTGGCCCGGCGGATGCTTGAGTGGTTCGCCGGTCCGGTTGCACGTAGCTTGCATCAAACATGTCTCGAGTCGACCCTCACAGTGCGCGATAACATCGCCGAGACGATAACCGGCCTGGTCAAGACATACATGGCTTTAGAAAGTGAAAAACTCGGGAGTCTTTGACCCGAGCGTGGTAGTATCCCAATGTTGAGAAATGACATGCAAAAGGGAGATATCGTGAAAATCACAGTTCTGAACGGGAGCCCTAAAGGAGAAATAGGCGTCACCTTACAGTATGTAAAGTACATTCAGAAGAAACACCCAGACTGCGAGTTTGCAGTTTTCCACATTGGCCGCGAAATCAAGAATATCGAGAGAAAGCCTGAACGTTTCGCGCGAATCGTCGAGGAAGTAGCGGATTCTGACGGAGTATTGTGGTGCACACCTGTCTACCTCTTGCTGGTCCCCTCCCAGCTCAAACGCTTCATTGAATTGATCTTCGAGCGCGGGGCGGAAGATGCATTCAAGGATAAGTATGGGACCACCATTACTACTTCGGCTCACTTCTATGATCATACTGCCCATAACTACATACAAGCTGTCTGCGAAGACCTGGAAATGCGATACGTCGATGGATTCTCCGCGGAATTCAACGACCTGTTGAGGCCGGATGAGAGGATACAGTTACTGAACTTCGCGGAACGCTTTTTCAGATACATTGAGAAGAAGGAGCCAACCAGCAAAGCCTTCATGAGTGTCTCGCGTGAAATGCCGGAGTATGTTCCCGGCGAGATCGATGATGTCCCCAGGACTAACAACAAGAGAATCATCCTGGTCACCGATTCAACTGCGGGGGATTCCAACCTGGAGCGAATGACAGATGTGTTCATAAGATCAGTTCCCGGCGAGGTAGAGCTTATAAATCTGAATGAGATGGATTTGCGAGGTGGGTGCCTCGGTTGCCTGGGCTGTGTCTACGATGGAGTCTGTGTCTACAAAGATGACATGATGGATGTCTTTCAAGGCAAGCTCATGCACGCAGACGCGATAATCTACGCGGGGAGTATCAAGGATAGATATCTGTCTTCCAGGTGGAAGATGTTTTTCGACCGCATGTTCTTTAACGGCCACCGCCCGGTTTTCGGGGGAAAGCAGACCGGATGGATAATATCCGGGCCCCTGAAGCAGATTCCCAATCTGAGGCAGGTGCTGGAGGCTTTGTCCGAGAATCCGCGGATGAGTACTGTCGGCATCGTAACCGATGAGTGTGAGGATTCCGGACAGACTACATTGCTGCTTAAGGGTCTTGCGGACCAGATAATGTGGGGCCTTGAAGTGGGATTCAGCAGACCCCCGACCTTCCTGGGCGTGGGAGGGCATAGAGTCTTAAGGGATCTCATCTACAGCATGAGAGGCGTTCTGAAGGCAGATCACGAATTCTACAAGGAAAACCACCTGTATGATTTCCCTCAGAAAGACTTGAAACTACTTGCGATGAATATCATGTTCTATTCAATAATGAGGATCCCCTCTCTAAGAAGTAAGATGTACAAGGAAGCAAACAAGAGAATGATCGGCCCGCTGGAAAAGGTGCTGAGGAAATAGAATTTCCGGCGGCTCGAGTCCTGCCTGTCCGAGATATATCGATGTCCGTTAATCCTGAGAGCTTCGAGGGGCAAGAGTAGCTACCGGTCCTGTATGCCGAATCCAGTTCAGTGCGCGATAATAGGCGTTCCGGGTTTGACCTCTTCTGTTACGCTAGTTCGAGTACCCACCGATGGTGTCGGTGCCTGTTCCCCGGGAGTTCCAGTACATAGCGCGCTCCACCATTATCTTCCTGGTCACGTCGGTGGAGGAGACCATTACGGCCGCCCTTCCCGTTATGCCCAACTCTCCCATGTTGAAGGTCTTGCGGGAGTTGGCGGGCATGGTCTCATTCCAGTCGGCCTCCACTCCGGCCGATGTGAGGTACCGGATCCTAACCGTTACGTCGGTGGCGTCGGGGTAGCGGAATCGCCTGTCACATGGCCGGTTGCCGGAACCTCTCCGGCCACCCGCTCAGGGGCTTCATGTATGAGAGGTACTTCTTTTGAAAACCTGCTGGGGATCATGGAGGCGCACAGTGCCGGATGGACGGTCAACTACTGGAAATTAGACGAAACGCGAGAGGTTGACCAGGTGATAGACACCAGGGAACAGGTGATTGGGGTAGAGATAAAGGCCGGGGAACAGCTGAACAAAAAGGACATCAGATAACTTCGCACATTCATGGAAGCAGCACCGGAGTGCAGGCTGTGCATCCTGGCATACAACGGCGTTGAAGTGGTCAATCTGGGTGATGGCATCTGGGCCGTACCGCTGTTGCGCAACGCCGGGCAGGCGCTGTCGCGGCTCTCCGTGCCCGACGTAAAGCGCCACAGCGGAAGCAAACACAAGGATAATCTCGTCGATTATTTGATAAGGGTATTACACGTGCCGAGACAGTCGACCCCCGGCTGAATGGCGCGATCTATATGACGCGGTCGGCGTGCATGCGCTGAGCGAGGTTGCGGCCGGCCTCCTCCGGTGTTTTGCCCGTGACTACGGCGCAGGCGCGCTCGCGGGAGGGAGCGGCGAGGGCGACTCGCTCGACGAGCCCTGAGGACGCGAGCTCTCCGTTCAGGTCGGAGAGAGACAGCACGTTCCGGGGGAGTTGCCTGGCTGCCTTGATGGCGGCGAGCGCCGGGTAGCGCAGGTCGCCCAACTCGTGGCTGACCGTGACCAGCGCGGGAAGGGGCGCCTCGACGACCTCGTATCCGTCCGGGAGAACCCTCTCGACCCTGACCGTCCCGTCTATTATTTCAACCTTCCGGGCGACTGTGACAGCGGGGATGCCGAGGAGCTGCGCGATGCCGCAGCCGACCTGGCCGGAGTTGGTGTCCGCGGCCTGGCGCCCGGTAAGGATGAGATCGTACTCGAGCCCCTGGATAGCGGCGGCGAGCAATGTTGCGGTGGTGTGGGAATCGAGCGGCTGAGCATCCAGCTGGTCGCCCTCGATAAGCACGGAATCGTCCGCCCCGGTGGCCATAGCCTTGAGAAGGACGGCGCGTGAGAGTCCCCTGCCCATGCTCAGGAGCGTAATCTTCGCGGTGTCAGAGTCCCCCGTCAACTCTTTTATGCGTATTGCTGCCTCCAGCGCGTTCTCGTCGTACGGGTTCGCGACCGGGGGCAGGCCGTGGACGACCACCCGGTTGCTCGCGGCGTCTACCGTGAACGAGTCGGCGGGGCCCTCGGGGTCGGGCACCAGCTTCATGCAGACTATGATGTTCAATCCCATTGAGCAGGCCCCCCGGTCATTCCATGTGTTTCTTGAGCGCTTCGGTGAAGGCGGGCAGTACCTTCTTCCAGTCACCCACCGCGCCGTAGTCGGCGACCTTGAATATGTAGGCGTCCGGGTCCTGGTTGATTGCCACTATCTTGCCCGACTCGCTCATGCCGGACAGGTGCTGGCTCGAGCCGGAGATGGCTACAGCGATGTAGATGTCTGGCGAAACTATCTTGCCGGTGATGCCGACCTGGGCGGAGGGGGGGGTCCAGCCTGAGTCGCACGGGGGCCGCGAAGCACCGACGGCGCCGCCGAGCTGGGAGGCAAGCTCCTCCAGCACCGCGAAGCCCTCCGGCCCGCCCATGCCCCGCCCGCCTGAGATCACCACCCGAGAGTCCTCGAGCTGCACGCCCCTGTCCTCTTTCCGGCGGTCTACGGCCTTCATGCGCGGCTGGGAGGCGGGCGGCTCGAGAGCCACTATCTCGCCTTTCGCGCTCGCTTCTGGCGCCGCGCCCACGCGCGACCTGACCGTGGCGATGCGCCGCTGCGTCTTGACCGTGTGCGATGCCAGGGCGTTCCCACCGAAGATGGGCTTGATTAAGACCGGGCCGTGGCCTTCCGTGTCGGGCTCGATCCCAACGCAGTCTGTCACGAGGCCCGCATCGAGAGCGAACGCGAGCCGCGGCATCAGGTCCTGGCCGGCGGTCGTATGGCCGGCCAGAAGTGTGAACGCGCTCTGGTCGTGCAGCAGCCTGGCCAGGACCTCCAGATAGGTGTCGGGGTTGTACTCTTTCAGCAAAGCGTGATCTGCCGCGTGCACCCGCAGCGCGCCCAGCGAGGCAAGCTCCTCGGCGGCAGCGGCGATATTATCGCCCAACAGCACAGCTTCGAGCTCCCCGCCGAGCTCCGAAGCCAGGCGGGCACCGAGGCCCATGAGCTCCAGGGTCAGCTTCGTGAGGCCGCCGCCTTCAGCAAGCTCTGCGAATACGAACACTTTTCCATTATCGGGCATATATCACCTCTGTCGTCCCGCCGGCCTTCAAAGACCCGGCTCGAGTAGGGCTGTTGTGACTTCTTCAAGCCCAAGTTCTTTGAGAAGGCCCTCTTCCGGGCAGCCGTTCTCGTCTATCCGCCTCGCGCGGTAATACTCCTCGAGCATCCTATCAAATTCAACAGTGCCGCTCTTGCGTTTCTCCCGGCCCTTCCTCGACGCGCGTCCAGGGAGCTCGAGCGGAGCCAGCAGCCAGCCGACGACGCGTATGGTCATGTTCGAGCGCGGAATGAGCACCTTGGTGTTCAGGTCAAGGTAATACCTGAGCAGCCTCTCGTTCTTTATCTTCGCGGCGATCATGGAGTTGACCCTTATGAGCGGGTTCAGCGCCCTGAGCAGGTCCGACCCTTCTCCTTCGATGTGGGGCGTTATGATCCTTGCCGGGACCCGGTCGTCCGTCCGTGTGGCCCCGCAGAGGTTGCCGATCGCCCTCTTCAGGCACCAGATGCGCTTCCCGGTCTCGAGCAGCTCTGCGTCACTTAAGCCGTAACCGGTGACGGCGTTGATCATGTCGCGCACTATAGCTACGGTCGAGCCCATCCCTTTCCACGCGAACACGCACATGACCGCCGAATCCAGCACCGAGGCGATGTCCTGGGAGAAGACTGTCATCGCCGCTTTGCCTTCCGCGCTATGGGGCTTCGTACGCTCGACCCCTATCTCCTCAAGGTCGTCCATGCCCATCTCCAGGCCCAGGTTCGTGTCCCTGTTATGGCACCCGCCCCTTATGCTCGTGGCGTAGCTCAGGGCCATCGACCACAAGGCGCGCGGGTCGTGCATCGGGCACTCCATGCCCTTGACCTCGATGGCGTACTCGGAGCCGCCGTACCGCCTTGCCATTGCCCGGCAGCCATCGGCCAGCTCGTCCCCGAAACCGTCCCTGTTGGCGATCTTTTCGACCAGCTCTATCAGGACGTCGGGACGGTTCCATCCCAGGGTTATGCCGCCCGTATCGCGCCCGGTGATAAGGCCGTTCTCGAACGCTTCGGTCGCGTAGGCTATAGTGCCACCGGTGGAGATGCAGTCCATCCCGAAGGCGTCGCAGAGCGCGTTCGCCTTCACTACCGCGTTCAGGTTATCTATCATCAGAAGGGAGCCCAGGGCGTTCAGCCCTTCGTACTCGGGACCCGGCCCTTCGGCCATGCCGTACTCGCCGCCAGCGATCTCGACCACCCTCTTGCAGGCAACCGGGCACGCGTAACACGACCTGGTCTTACTGAGGATGGTCTCGGAGAGCCTGACCCCCGAGAGGGCCTCGGCCCCCTCGGGCCACCGGGCCTGCCTCCAGTTCTTGAACGGGACATCCCCGATGGCGGCCGAAAGCTCCACGCCGCCCGCCGTGCCGAAAAGCGCCAGGCCTTCGGCGAACACGCTTTTCTTAATGCTGTCGAGGGCGGCCGCGCGCACCGCTTTGAAAGCTTCCGGGTCGGCGACCGGGCACTTGCTCTTGCCACCGACCACGATCGCCTTGAGCCTCTTGGACCCCATGACCGCGCCCATCCCGGAGCGCCCGGCGAGGCTGCCCTGGCCGGTGACGACGCTCGCGAACCGCACAAGGTTCTCGCCGGCAGGGCCTATGCACATCACCTCTACCCTGCCCGGGTCCCGCCTGAGCGTCCGCTCGGTTTCGAAGGTGTCCAGGGTCCAGAGGTGGGAGGCGTCCCTGAGTTCGACCTGGTCGTCGGAGAGGTACAGACAGACCGGCTTCTCCGAGGAGCCGACCACGACGATGCCGTCATAGCCGGTCCTTTTAAGGGCCGCCGAAGCTTCACCGCCCATGCTCGCCTCGCCCCAGATGCCCGTCAGCGGAGAGCGTGCGCAGATCTCGAGCCTGGAACAACCGGGCAGTGACGTCCCCGAGAGAGGGCCGTTCATAACTATGAGCGGATTATCCGGAGACAAGGGGTCCGCGATGTAGCCTCTGAGCTGCAGGAACAGGTGCGCCGCGAAGCCCGAGCCGCCGAGAAAGCGGCGGTACGCGGTTTCTTCAACCGGCAAGTCCTCGAACTCGCCGGTGGCAAGGTCCACCTTCAGCACGCGGGCCCAGCTGCCGCTCGCGTGGTCAGGCGCCATTCGAATCCCCGAAGCGCGGAAACAGGCTCAGGGCGCTCTTGCGGTAAACCCACTCGAGCGCCTCCTCGTCGAACCCGTCGTAGTCGTCAAGGCCCCCGACGGTGATGCCGGTGGCCAGCTCCGGCGCGAACGGGTAGTCCGAGGCGAACAGGATATGGGATGGCTCGACCAGCTCCTGCAACGAGCGCAGGGCGTGCGGTGAGGCGGACAGCGCCGTGTCGTAGTAGAGGCGCCTCAGGTACGTCATGACTCCTTGCGGGACGCTATCCTGCAGGCCCGGCCAGAACTGGCCGACGCACATTCTGAGCGCTATGTAGGGGACCGTGCCCCCCGCGTGGGGAAGGACGAGACTGACCTCCGGGCAGCGCTCGAGCGTGCCGCTGAAGACGAGCATGGAGACGGCCATTGTCGTCTCGAAGACGAACTCGACGAGGGACGGCGGCAGGCTCGACCTCGGCTTGCCGCCTGGCGCGAAGCCCGGGTGCATGAACACCACGGCCTTGCGCCTGTTGAGCTCGTCGAAGAGCTCGTCGTATACGGGATCTCCCATGTAACGATCGTCCACGCTGCTGAGCAAGGCGACGCCGTCGAGCTTCAACGCATCGAGCGCGAACTCGAGTTCCTCGAGCGCGGCGTCCACGTCGGGCAGCGGCAGGACCGCCATGGCGCCGAACCGGCCGGGATGATCATCGATGAGTTTCGCCGATGCCTCGTTGCACGCGCGGGCGAGGTCCCGCGTGAAGGCGATGTCCCCGAAGAAAATGCCAGGCGCGGAGATGGATGTGATAGCGGCCGCGATCCCAAACCTGTCCATGAGGTCGAGCGAAACCTGTGGGCTCCACTCGGGAAAAGGCACACCGGTGCTGTCAGTGACCCCGACTCCCGCCAGCGCTGATATGTACTCCTCCGGAAGGAAGTGGTGATGTACGTCGATCTTCATGTCTTCGAGACCCATGTTTTAACCTCTCTTCATCTGAAGCGAGCTATCCTCGCCGTTTCCGTGCTCCGCGTGCCGGACGCCATCCGGCGGTACGGGCGTAATAGAAAACGGCGCACGGCTCGTGGACCTTCAGTCGAACTTGACATAGGCCCGAATACGCTGGTAGCTCTTCTCCAGAAAACCGGGGTCGTCGATTCCAACGCGTATTGCCTGGTTGGGGCAGACGGTGGCGCAACGTCCGCATGCGCGACAGTATTCGCCAATAACCGCTCTCCCTTCTATCACCTGGATGGCCTGAATAAAACAATGATCCGCGCACGTCTGGCAGCCTGTGCATATTTCTGTCACCTCGATGGAGATGCCGTCCAGGCGAGGAAACATGGGCTCGAGAATCTCCCGGTGCAAGTAGCGGGTGTTGCGGGCGACGCAACAGCAATCGCAGCAGAAGCAAGCGGTAAGCAGCCGGCCGCGATCCTTGATGCCGGTGAAGGAGTTGTCGATTCTTGCCTTCCCAACCAGCGGCACCAGCCCCGCGTCAATCGCCCGGCGGGCATGCTCCTTTGCCTCCTCCACCCCGACCTCATGGCTCAACGAGGCCGGGGAGTCAAGGGCATCGTCCCCCATGAGCAGGCAACCGAATTCCTCTCTGTGGTCCCGGCAATTGAAAGCCTTCCTACACGTGCAGAAGTCGTAGATGACTCGATGGGAGGCCTCATCGATCAATTGATCCAGCAGGGTCAGGGGCATGGGAACATTCTCAGGCATCTGGATATCCGCGTTAACGGGGAGCCAGCGCAGGTCGGTCTTTCTTGCGCTGGTCCAGGGATGGTGCCGTAGCAGCACTCGCATACCGCCGATCCGTTTAACGGTCGCCTTCAACACGTTCATCCCAAGCCGCAGCAAGCGGGCGTTCTGGCTCTCAAGGACCTTTCTCGGCACCGACATAACTGCCCTCTCCTAACCGTATTCGATGACGACACCTGTTCCGCCCTTCGGGTATGAGAAGTCGATTGCCTCGGCCTCGCAGATCTCCCAGCAGCCCGCGCACTCGAGGCAGTGCTCCTGGTAGTTGGGGGCCAGCCTCGCCTTGCCCTCTTTCAGGGACCACAGATTGAAAGAGCAGACCAGCGCACACCGTCCGCAGCCGTCGCACCTGGACTCGTCGTAGGTGATGAAGTCGCCCATCTGGTCGGTGTCCACACGCTTGACCAGGTTCTTCAAGTCGATCTTTATCTCTTCCATCTTACCCGCCTCCTCTCTAAAGGCTTCCGCGCGGCAGCGGCGCGTCCTGCTTGGCCGCCGGGTCGAGGAATGGAGCTATCTTCTTCGAGAGCCTCGCCATCGCTTTGAAGTACCTCTCGTCGGAGAGATGCTTGAGAACGGGCACCCGGGGCTTCGCCATCAGCAGGATATGCTTTACGTTCCGGGGCCAGATGCCCCTGGCCATCGGCGTCAGGTAGGTCCCGCCGAACTCGCCGAACTCGGGGATGAGATCGAGGAAGTGCTCCAGGTGCTGGTTGAAACAGTCCATGTGGGCGCCGCCCCAGTCGAAAACGATCGAGAACGGGTGCAGCATCGAGAACTCGAGCAGGAGCTGTACCTGCCTGACCATCAACTGGGGATCGAAGATGGATGCGTCCCATAGGTTGACGAACTCAGGCCCGAACTCGTGCTCCTTGCCCAGGTCGGACGCTTTCCAGCGGCGCTCGTATTCGGCCAGCTTCCGTTCCGAGACATCCCCCATCGAGAGGGCCCGGGCCGCGGTCTCTGCGGCTATTTTTCCAGAGGTTATCGCGTGCCAGATGCCTTCCGCCTCCAGTGGGCACGGGAAGCCGGCGGCGTCTCCGACCAGCATCATTCCGCCGGTGTAGGTCTTTGGGGGTTTCTTGAGCCACGGGAGCAGGTGGGCCTGGTACTCCCGCGGCCTGGCGTCGATGGCCCGGCACATCGCCTGGAACGGCGGCATCTGTACGACCTTCTTGAGCATGTCCACCGGTTTTTCGTCCCAGTCATCCCTGAGCCACTGGCCCGCCCCGATATGGAAGCCGTCGCGGAAGTTCACCTGGTAGGTGCCGTAGAGAGGCCCGAACCAGACCCACTCGGCGTTGCCGATGACGTCGTCCATCCTCTTCTCGTCGCACGAGAAATCGAGCTGGGGGACGAGGGTGCACCCGCCGCCCCACCGGTTTCGCATGCCCGACTTGCGCGCCATGGTGGACATGGCGCCGTCGGCTGCGATGACCACTTCCGCTTTTATCGATTCCCCGTCCTCCGTCTTCACCCCGGTAACCGCGCCGTTGTCCATGATCACGTCGCTCACCAGGGTGGAATCGCGCATCTCGGCGCCGGCTGATACGGCCAGCCCGGCGAGGAACGGGTCGAGGTCTTTCCTGTAGACGCTTACGCCGTCCATCCCACCCGGCCAGCGGTTAGCGCAGAGGTCTGAGCCGGTAGTCCCGCTGCGGTACCTGAGGCGATCGTGCTCGTCCAGCAGGTTTATCACCACCATCTCGACCTTCCGGGCCGACGGCAGTTTCACAATCTTCTCCATGAGCTCGGGGTAGTCTTTCCACCACCTCTGGCCAAGGCCGCAGCCCGACGAGTTCTTTTCGCCCGGTTTTCGCCCTCGCTCGAAGAACACCGTCTTCAAGCCGTTCTCGGCCGCGGTCTTCGCCGCCATCGAGCCCCCCGGGCCCCCACCGACCACGACCACGTCATACTCTTCCATGACAGCCCCCTTGCCTGGTTGCCTCCGCCTCTCGCTGACCCCGGCGTTGCGTTATAGTGATTTCAGGACGATATCGGTCAGGTCGAATATATCGAGCTTTTTGTTTGTTTCCTCGATCGCGTCGCGGAAGACGCGCTCGCACCACGGGCAGGAGGTGACCAGTGCCTCGGCCCCGGTCGCCGCCGCTTCGTCCAGCCTCTCGCGCGCGGACCAGAGCGCGAACTCCGGGTACGCCTCGTACACCCCTCCGCCAGCGCCGCAGCACCAGGAGTACTCCCTGATGCGTTCCATCTCGGTTAGCTCGATGCCGGGGACAGCCGCCAGAACGGAGCGCGGCGCGTCGTAGACGCCCTTCTTGCCGGCGCG